>JGI2924J29684_1078472_pt1 | contig 54499 bp, 42 predicted proteins | sample BenlonsequencITS_FD_29684 | JGI IMG/M metagenome (IMG submission 29684) | reverse complement strand
GGTTGTCACCTGCACCAAAAATGATTACACACAAAAGGGTAAGTTCCGTAGGAACGGCAGATATAAATGCAAATAGGAACATTTGTTTTAAGGCGTTTGCCCTGTGGAGGAAGTCCATCGTTTTAACGCTGTGAAATTCTATTTCATAAGACCATGTCAAAATTAGTCCCCCCAGAAATATTGCTTGATCCAAAAAAAAACCCAGCTGATCAGCTTGGGGTTTTGAGTTTTCCGAGAATCGCTCACTCGGTAATTTCTTGGATAGGCTGGCCGGTAGCGCCATTGGGTATGCGTATATCCAGTAACATGGAAACCGTCGGGGCAATATCCGTAATGGTGCAATAGCGGGTACTGAATCCGGGCTTGACATTCCATCCATAAAACAGGACCGGCACATGGGTATCATAAATATAACCTGTCCCATGCGTGGTACCCCTAGAGGAATTGGTCAGCCAAGATGGCTCTAGAATCAATAAGACATCTCCAGAAGCTTTATGGTTAAAGCCCATCTGTAGGAGATGCTTGCGTCCCTGGGTATATTCCAGTCGCTTCATATCCGAAGCAGTATAGGCTTCTTTGACGCCATCAAACCGAAGCATAAATTCTGCTATTTCCTCCTGAACATCGTCCAAATTCATTTCCTTCTCAGCAATAAGATCTCTGTTAAGGAAAATCTGGTCATTGGAGGTGTTAAGAATCCAATCGCCCTCGCCATAGTGCTGTCTTGTAAATCCTTTCAATTGCGTAAGCGCAAACCGGGAATTAAAACTGCCTGTAGGCACATTAATGCTTTCCATATAATTAACCACCTCGGCCACGGCATGATCAGCGGTCAAGAACACCAAGTACTCTCCTTTACCATACTCTTTATCCAAATATTCAAAAAACTTCTCCAACCCTTGGTCGAGTCTCAGGTAAGTATCCTCAAGCTCCATGGAAGAGGGGCCAAATCGGTGTCCTACATAATCAGTAGAAGAAAAGCTCACAGCCAAAAAATCAGTCTCATCACCTTTGCCCAACTCTTCTCCTTCCAAGGTAGCATAGGCCATATCCAAGGTCAGGTCATTACCATATGGTGTACTGGCGATCAGGCCAATTCCTCCATTTTTCTCCATCAGTGCTTCAAGATCATAAGGAAATTCAGGCGTTTCCATTCCCGTAAAAGGAACCTCAAAGTCGTTGTTATCCGCTACACTTTGGATATAGGAATTGCTTTTATAAAGGGGCTTCCATGTATTGGAGAGGTATTTCTTTGCTAAATTTTTCCTGTTGAATTTCCGTAGCCAATCGGGTACTTCGTCTTTGTAATAGGTGGAGGTCATAAACTCCCCTGTCTCCTTATCAAACCAATAGGCATCACCCAAATGTCCCGCGGGTAATGCTGCGCCGCGATCTTTGATCGCGATGCCTACCACCCTGGAACGCTGATTGGTCGAAAGCCTCAATTCATCTGTAATGGTCGTCGTCAGCAAATTTCGGGGTGAAATCCCTCCGCTCCCTGGGCTTCCTCCTATATTGGTGACGGTGCTGTCTTCTGCGCAGTAAATCATTTTCCCCAAATCCCTCACATACCAGTTGTTGCTGATGATGCCATGGGTCGCCGGGGTAGTTCCGGTATATACCGAGGAGTGGCCAGGGCCAGTGTACGTTGGGATATAATTATAATGAGCATTTTTCATCATAAACCCATCGTTCATCAGGCGCTTAAAACCGCCATCTGTAAATCGATCATTGAATTTATGCAAATATTCGTAACGCATCTGGTCCACCACAATCCCCACCACCAACTTTGGTTTTTTGGATTCCTGTGCAAAACCAGCCAGTGCAGTTAAGACGGCCAAGCCGGTAAGAAAAATCTTTTTCATAGATAACACTTCTTTTGATGATAAGTAACGAACAAATTTAACGATTATACCCTTATTTCACGTAAACTTTTAGTGAAGTCTCTTGGCCACTTCTGAAGATAGACAAAAGGTTTATTTAGTACAGGAATGGTACTTTCAAAAACGAAACATGGGCTTCGTGTAAAATCAATGGTGAATTACAAGGTGCTTTTTTATATTGGAGAAATTTTACTATTATGAAAACACCAATATTCCTACTGACATTCTTGTTTGCCGTGATGGCATTTTCCCCTTCCTTTTCCCAATCTTATTTTGACGATGGACTGGATCAAGAATTTCACCGAGAAAGAAGGGCTGCCCTGAGGGAGCTATTGCCTGCAAACTCCGTAGCAATCATCTTCACCAACCCCGTTAAAAACCGATCAAATGACGTTGATTTTATTTACCATCCCAATACCGACTTCTTTTACCTGACAGGATACCGGGAACCCAACGCTGCCCTGGTGATTTTTAGCGAAGCGCAAGAAATAGCAGGTGAAATGACCGACGAGATCATCTATGTGCAGCCCCGCGATGAAAATGCAGAGATGTGGAACGGTAAGCGACTGGGAATAGCCGGCGTACAGGACAAACTCGGCTTCGAAGCGGTTTACCTAAACGAGGATTTCGGAACCAATCCAACCGTAAAATTTGACCAATTTGATAAAATCCTCACCTTCAGCCTTTCTGAGGACATCGAAGAAAGCAGTGCAAACAAAGCCATGCTTGAAATGCGCGAGCAGTTCAAAACAGCGACGGCCTACCCCGAAGAAATGTCTGCCGTTACCAGTAAGATATATGAACTTATCCGTGCCACGGATCAAGAGAATTCAGCGAATGTCGCACAGGTCATTGGCAGGTATCGTAAATATTACCCTGAAGTGGAAAACGACGAAGTCCTCATGGAATTTGCCAATGCTGATACGCCTGAAAAAAGGATGGCCGTGGCCCAAAAGATTCCTTTCCAAAAGCTGAACATCGCTGCATTGCCGGAGATGATGACCAAGCTCCGTGGGGTCAAGACCACCGAGGAAATTGGCATGCTCAAAAAAGCCATTCGCATTTCGGCCATTGGGCAAATCGAAGTTATGAAAGCATTGAAACCTGGCATGTCCGAGCGCGAAGTGCAGGGCATCCATGAATTTGTATACAAACGATACGGAGCAGAAAATATCGGCTACCCTTCTATCGTCGGAGCGGGGAAAAACGGCTGCATCCTGCACTATATTTCCAATGACCTCCGGGATCCCGACAAACGCCTAATGCTGATGGACCTGGGAGCTGAATGGAGAGGCTATACCGCTGACGTGACCAGGACGATTCCTATTTCAGGAACTTTTACCCCTGAAGAAAAAGCCATCTACGACTTGGTCTACAAGGCCCAAGAAGCTGCCATGCAGGCCTGTAAACCTGGAGTGGAATTTGGTGAAATCAGCCAAATTGCCAAAAGGGTCATCAACGAAGGATTAGAAGAACTGGGCATCATCATTCGCGGACAACGGCACCGCTATTTCCCTCACGGGACAAGCCACCACCTTGGACTTGATGTGCATGACCGAGGAGCATACGGCCCACTGGAAAAGGGAATGGTCCTCACCGTAGAGCCGGGCATCTATATCCCTGAAGGAAGTGACTGTGATCCAAAATGGTGGAACATCGCTGTCCGCATTGAAGATGATGTGGTCATTACTGAAAATGGATTCGAAAACTTATCCGCCGATGCCCCCAGAACCAGCAAGGAGGTAGAAGCCATGATGGCACAACCCAGTGTCCTTGAAAACTGGGTCCTCCCTGAGCTGTAAGCGCTAAACCTATTCATCTACAAATGGAAAGGCTGTATTCTAAACTAGTTATTTAGAATACAGCCTTTTATTTTACGGCTTGTAAACGGAATGGCCATTGTCAGCCATTGTGGCAGGCAAATCCAATATAAATATTGATTATAGCATCCATTTGGTAACTTTTGGACGTGTGGTATTTCTCGTTATTCGTGGTTTTGCATTAAGCAAATGGCCATTCCCCGGAAAAAGAACTCCAATTGGATAAAGCAGAAAGATTAAACCATATTTTCCAGCTCATCCAAAAAATCTCTAGCCTCTTTCAATTTTTTGGAGGGATTGCGCCTGAGGATAACCACCATTATTGCAGCCACCACTATACTTCCCGCGGAAATTTGCCAAAGGAAACCACTCCACTGATACAAATCCAAATCCAAAAAGCCTTTGGCCAACACAATCAAAAAAGGAACCGTATACAATGGAATCATAATCCATAATAATTTGATTTCTAGCTCTTCCAAGTATTGCAAACGAGCTACTTTCAGTTGGGCATCCCTAATGGCATCTTCATGATGCGCGCTATAAAACAACCATAACCGATAACTTACCAAGCCAAGGCTAAATACTGTCCCTAGTAAAAGGATGATGGCAGGTACCATGAATTGGGTCATTTCCAAGTGTTCTCCTAAAAACCGTCCCAAAAATCCCAACCAAATAATATCCAACCCAAGCTCAATAAAAGTGGAAAGCTTTCCTTCTACCAATCCGGATCGTATCTTTTGGCTGGTTACTTCTTCCAGCAATAGCCTATTCACTACTTCCAAAGATCCTGGCCGATCAGGAGCATTTTTCCACAAATCACTTATTTCTTTAAATTCCATATCAATTACTCTCTATTGATTCAAAATACACTTTTAATTGCGCCTTAATCCTATAAATTTTGGTTGACACCACGCCGGGCGTCACTCCCATGATCTTGGCGATTTCTTTGTTCTTACATCCTTCTAAAAACAACAACATGAGCGCTTTATCGGTAGCATTCAGGGTATGGATAAAGCGATAAAGGATTTTCAGCCGATCATCTATGGGGTCACAATTATCGGTTTGACGCGACTGATTTTGAGAATATTCTTCTTCTCTCCTTCGTCTCGAGCTTTCTTTCCGCAAGTAGGAAATGGATACATTGAGTGCTATCCGATAGGTCCAAGTGCTCACCCCACGATCTGCCGAATATTTGGGAAAAGCCCTCCAAAGCTGTAGGACAATCTCTTGGATCAGGTCCTTTTGGTTTTCCGCACCATGGCTGTAAACTCGAGCCACCTTGATGATCAAAGCCTCGTATTTTTTAAGGTAACGCTCAAATTCCTTTTCTTGTGTTTTAGGCATTTCTTCAGGTTCTGATTTCCCTTTCCTGTATTCTATTATTCGCAGCAGATCAAAAAATGTCACAGAAATTAAAAAAATAATATTTCTGAGGGCTGATTCCCAAAAAAGAAGGCGTCTCCTCTATGGGCCGGATGGGTGCATAAACCGGGGTAAAGTAGTCATTTAAGCCATGGATAAAAGGATGAACACGGATTTGCAATACCTTAAACATCCCATCTGTGTTTATCGGCATTCATTCGTGGCCAAACAGAGCCCACCGGTAGCAAGGAGTTAGGTTGGCCATCGAAATAGGCTGGCCAACTTTTCCGATTGATCCGTTATTTATCCGCCGTTGGTGCAGGGGTAAGTAGGAGGTGCAGGTAAAACCTGTGCCCTAATGGGTATCACACGTAAAGTTAAGTTCCGTTGGAATGACCAATGGTGGCCATGTTTTTAAAATGCGCGAAGCCTATGATCGTGGATGGCTTTCACGGGTTAAGCTGTCTCGATGACAACTGACCTGACTTTAATCGTCATTTCTCAAGTCGCCGCGCTTAATGGATTTGATAAATTCTGCCCACGCAAAAGGATTAAGCAATGGGAATGATCTTGGGCCATAGCGATCCTGAAGCTGTTGCATTTGACCACTTTGGAAGGTTCGGAAATTTTCATTGGCAGAAGCAGGCATCTGCTCAGCCCATCGAAGGAGCATTTGAGGACTTAGGTTACCCCTGTCCAGCGGAATTTCCTCCACATTCATCGCCAATACCGCCTGTTTAAACTCTTCTTCCGTCGGGTATGGCATCACCTCGACTTCTCCAAGGGCGATCTCATCCTGGGCCATGGTAAGGATCAGGCTGAGTTTATCTTCCTCTACCTTCATGGGAACGTTAAAGGTTTGGTTTTTCAACCCCACAAAGCTGAACACCACACTGTCTCCTTCAGCTACCGGCATAGAAAAATAACCGAATTGGTTGGAGCTGGTTCCCCGGCCTTTCCGGGGCACATACACATTCACGCCAGATACAGCACTTGTACTGTCTGCATTTAGGATAATGCCCGACAGCTGTACCACCTTTCTTTCCTGGGTGTCTTGTGCTTGGGAATTCGTCGTAAACAAAACCACCAGTACTAAAGATAAAAAGCAACCTAAATATGTAAATGAAATTTTCAAAACCCCTCTTTTTTAAAAGAAACGACGAGAGGTTAAAATAGTTTGCCTTACCTCTCTTAATTCAACTGCTATAATACGTTATTTTCACTGCTTTTTCTTAATTTCATGGAGGTTTCTTCGTTAAAAGTTTTTAAATGCGACTCAAAAACATCAGCTTAAATTACGGAATGCGGGTTTTTAAGGCACTTTCTGAAGAGCCGCGGGTCAGGATTATCCATCTTCTGATCCAAAACAAAGAAATGTGCATTTCTGATTTGGAACATATCCTAGATTTCACCCAAACCAAAACTAGCCGGCATCTCGCCTACCTGAAAAATGCAGGGTTGGTGAGCAGCAAGCGTATCGACCAGTGGACTTTTTATTACATCCTGGATGAAGCGATCGATATCATCAACCAGATTTTTAAGTTTATCGAAAAAGATGTAAACCTTTTACGGGATCAGGAGATTTATGAAATACTCCGTTCCAATCGAGAACTTGCCATAAATAAAATTGAAAATCACCCTTACCGGTAAATAATTCATCGTTTTGAAAAAATACAAACATCTCTTTTTTGACCTGGATCATACGTTATGGGATTATGACCGAAACGTACAAGAATCCCTTTCCGAGTTATACGAAATCTACGCCTTGGCGGATTTTGGGGTCACTTCCAATCAGGACTTTTATAAGACCTTTCTCCAAGTCAACAATGGCCTGTGGGACCACTACAACATGGGTACCATGGATAAGATCACGCTGAGGAAAGAACGGTTTAGGCGAATTTTCGATCAGTTTGGCGCGCGTGACGTGCCCGTTCCTGAAGCCATGGAAGAAGATTTCATGAAACGTACCTCCTCGAAACCGCACTTGTTTCGGTATTCCAAAGAAATCCTGGACTACCTTCACCCAAAATACGAGCTCCACATCATTACGAATGGCTTTAACGAAAGTCAAGCGTTAAAAATGACTTCTTCCGGTATAAAACCGTATTTTAAATTGGTGGTCACCTCAGAAACCACCGGTCATAAAAAGCCCGACAAACGGATATTTGAATATACCATGAACCAACTGGGCACATCACCTGAAGAATGCCTAATGATCGGGGATAACCCGGTCTCTGATATAGAAGGTGCCAGAAACGCATCCATTGACCAAGTCTTTTTTGATCCCTTTCAGCTAAACCATACACCCATAGCCACGTATACCATTAGTGATTTAGAGGAATTGAAAAAGATACTATAATCCCGCCAAAGGACTACTTTGGCATGGAATTTTAGGGTATATTCCTATATTTGTTTCACACAGAATATATAAAACTCAAATTATTATGCTAAAAGGTTTTTTTAATGTTCCGGAACCAAAGAACGAACCGGTTTTTGATTATGCACCAGGAACTCCAGCACGAGCCAAGCTGCAAGCAGCCCTTCAAGAGGCCCGCTCCAAGGAAGTGGATGTTCCGATGTATATTGGAAGTGAAGAAGTAAGAACAGGGAATAAAATTCCACTGTCGCCTCCTCATGACCATCAGCATCTTCTTGGGCATTTTCATGAAGGCGACAAATCCCATGTAGAACAGGCTATCAATGCCGCTTTAGGCGCCAAAGAAGCTTGGGAAACCATGGAGTGGGAACAACGTGCCGCAATTTTTCTAAAAGCTGCTGACTTGATCGCTGGTCCTTATCGCTATAAGATGAATGCAGCGACCATGTTGGGACAGTCTAAAAATGCCTTTCAAGCGGAAATTGACTCGGCGTGTGAAATTGTGGATTTTCTGCGGTTCAACGTGAAGTATATGACCGAAATTTACAAACAACAGCCTCCTATTTCTGGAGATGGTGTTTGGAACAGGCTGGAGCAACGGCCATTGGAAGGTTTTGTCTTCGCCCTGACCCCATTTAACTTTACGGCCATTGCGGGCAACTTGCCTACAGCACCGGCCATGATGGGCAATACCGTGGTCTGGAAGCCGGCATACACCCAGATCTATACCGCAAATTTGCTGATGCAGGTATTCCGGGAAGCGGGTGTTCCTGATGGCGTCATTAACTTGGTCTATGTGGATGGACCAGCTGCAGGGGAAGTGATTTTTGAGCATCCTGAGTTTGCGGGCATCCACTTCACAGGATCGACAGCAGTCTTCCAAACCATTTGGAAAACCATTGGCAACAACATCGAAAAATATAAATCCTACCCGCGCATCGTAGGCGAAACGGGTGGTAAGGACTTTGTCATCGCACACAAGTCTGCTGACGCCAAGCAATTGGCCACTGGCCTGGTTCGTGGTGCATTCGAATTCCAAGGCCAAAAATGCTCAGCCGCATCAAGGGCCTACATTCCTTCCAATCTTTGGGAAGACGTCAAAAAATACATGCAGGAAGATTTGGCTTCCATTAAAATGGGCGGCCCTGAGGATTTCAGCAACTTCATCAACGCCGTGATTGATGAGAAGTCCTTTGATAAAATCGCCAAATACATCGACACGGCTAAATCAGATGGATTGGAAGTGGTGGCCGGTGGTCATTACGACAAGTCAAAGGGCTATTTCGTAGAGCCCACCGTACTGCTGACCAAAGACCCGATGTACACGACCATGTGTGAAGAAATCTTTGGCCCAGTGTTGACCATTTATGTCTACCAAGAAGATCACTTTGAGGAAGCACTTGAGCTGGTAGACCAAACTTCTCCGTATGGATTGACCGGTGCCATCTTCTCACACGATCGCTACGCAGCACAACTGGCTACTCAGAAGCTCAGAAATGCCGCCGGCAACTTCTATATCAACGACAAACCTACCGGAGCGGTGGTTGGTCAGCAGCCGTTTGGTGGTGCGAGAAAATCGGGCACCAACGACAAGGCTGGAGCCATGATCAACATGCTGCGCTGGGTATCTCCAAGGACCATCAAGGAAACCTTCGTCACCCCGACGGATTATCGTTACCCATTTCTTGGAGAAGATTAAGAAAACTGGAAAAAAGTAAGTCTTGAATATAACGACAGCCATCCGCCGCGGCGGATGGCTTTTTTTGTGCTGTGGAAGAAGGTAAATGCTTCCAGATATTGTCACGCGACTATATTTTTAGTAGATTTTAGAACATTTAGAAAAATTTCACCATGCGCAGTTTCTATCCTAGATGTATTATCCTCCATTGCTTGCTTGCCGGGCTTCTTTTCAGCTGCAATCATAGCTCAGACCATCAAAGTGCATTTACCGCCAAACCGATGGCCACATTGGTACAGGATACTTTATGGCTCGAAAAGGATATCCATACACAGTGGTTAGGAACTGATTTTACTTATCTGGAAGAAGCTGGAAAGCCTATGCTTTGTCAGTTTAATGGGCGTAGGCTTTTGACATATGACCTTGGCACGGGGAACTTGGTGTCTACCCAACGCTACGAAGAGGAAGGTCCGAACGGCATTGGCAGCTTTATTTCGGGCAGTTTGATCAGCAAAGACAGCATGGTGTTCATATCCGGTGGCAAACAACTGATCATCGCCGACCATAAAGGGACGGTACACAGCAGACACGACCTGCCCGCCCATGAAAATACCGTCAGGGGCAGTTCCCATTATGCTACCTTTGTGCATAATCCGATCTACTTAAATGCAAACAAGGTCCTGCTTACAGATGTCCCTTTTGTGCTGAAATCACCCATGCTGGAATATTCAAACTGGCTGATGGAGTATGATTTGGAGACGGGATCCGATCGCTACGTGAATTTTACGTTTCCAGAAAAATACAAAGCCTTTTTAGATGATTCCGAATTTTGTCACTATTCCCATGCATATGCCGAAAGCAAAGGGGAACATTACATCTCATTTGCAGCAGATGAAAAGCTGCTCCGCATAAAAGATGGAAAAAGGACTTGGATAGATGCCGGAAGCAAGGAGCCGATGGAATTTTTACGGGGTACCACGGAGAAAAGCGGTGAATACATCGTGTTCAATCCTAACCCCGCATCCAGCCAATATGGTACGCTGCAGTACAGCCCATGGCACCAACTACTGGTAAGAACGGCTAAACTAAATGTAGATCAGGAGCGGGAAATCGAAAACTACAGTTTCATTGTCTTGGATGAAAACCTCACCAAAACCGCTGAGCTGACATTTTCCACAAATGAATTTTCAACCTTGGGATTTTTTACGCCAAATGGATTTTACGTAAAACTGGCACAGCAGGAAAGTGATGACCGCATTGCTTATGCTAAGGTAAAACTACCAGGAATGGATTAGGGATGATTTGGGATCAAGAGGGAAGTTGGTGGCTAGCAGTTTGCTTCACGGTAGCAACACGGATAATTAAAAAGGCCACAAAGGCACCAAGTAAATGCTGTAACCTAGGTTTGACTTCATGCTGGAACCGAAGGCTGAAAGTCTTTATCACCCTAGCGCAGCACTTCGGTAAACTCCGTCTTGATAATCCATGATTTGACCTGAAACAGGCCTTTAAACGACATCAAAGCCATGCAGGTCATTGCAGAGAAACCTCCGCATACCACGTGTATCTATCATGTTGCGGGATACCTCAGCCTTTACTTTCGCTCCATTACCTGAAACAGGTAGGAAACGGTAAATTCCAAATTGGTGACTTCCATGTCAAAAATACGGTCTTGGCTTTCAGGCCGTCCCAATTCATAAGAAGCCCTTACTTCAGCGACAATGGTGCTTTTACCGAAGACCTTCGAAATACCTGCTCCAGCGGTAAGCCCATACATAAATTTCTTGGGGTCGTCACCCGGCTGCCCGTAAGTAGGCAAGATGGGGACTTCTGTATTTGTTGTTTCAAACTCTCTTCGGACATCCGTAGCATTAAGCAAATAACCAAAATGCGGTCCCATTTTAATGTGAAACCTCCCTGAACGGCCAAAGTAGAAATTGGAGAGAAATGGAATTTTCAGGTAATCCAATTCTGTCTCATTGGACATGGTCTCGTCCTCGTTGTACTCGACATAGCCTGTGGTCAGGTATTGGATATCAAGCTCCACGCCAGCATGATCCTTAAAGTAGTGCTCAATGGCAATACCATACACCGGTTTGCTTTTGACCCCATGTACTTTCTGCTTTGGAATGGCCACTGTGGGGCGATAAGACATGCCAGAGTAAGAAAGCCCTCCACGAAAACCCACACTCAGCTGGGCCTGGGCCATGGTAGTGGTGCCAGCCAGCAGTAGGCAGAGAAGGATAAATTTATGCAAAGAGGTGACGGTGGATTTCAACAGGATATAATTAAACGGCTTATTTGGCGAATTAAATTAAAAAAAGGAAAAAAATAGTCCACCGAAGCGGACTATTTTTTTTTGTCATTTTTGATCTCGTCCAGGTCATCCCTGTCCTTAAGCTTCTTGTCCTCTACATTTTTGTTCAGAAACTCATTGATTTTATCAATGGGAAAAGAGCTTGATATTTCCCCGAATGAATCAATATTCATTTTGAAGCCATCCAGCTCGGGATTGACTTTGGGGTTTTCTTCTTTTTTATTTTTTTTAGCCATGACGCATCCTTTCTGTTTGTACAGCCATTTTTAGGTATCTATCACGATCAAAAGCTACGCAAATGGCGCTAACGTAAATTACTTTGCTTTGACCTCTAAAGTATTTAACGCAAAATCGATCCTTTTGATTAGTTCATCCTTACCAATTATGGTAAAAATCTCCATCAAGTCCGGGCCGGCACCGACGCCGGTAACGGCCAAGCGCACCGCCTGCATCACCTTACCAAGTTTGATTTCTTGACTTTCTGCAGCAGATTCCAGCATGGCTTTGGCACTTTGAGGGGTGAACTCGCCTTCAAATTTATCCAGAGCATCCCTGTAGGCAGTAAGTACGGCCACGACATCTTCATTCCATTTTTTGGCGGCTACTTTCTCATCAAATTCCGTAGGAGCGATCAACATGAAGCGGCCTTCTTTCCATAGATCAGAAGGGAAAGTTGCCCTTTCCTTCATAATGGCCACGATTTGCTCAGCTTTGGCTTGAAGGATTTCGATCCCTTCCTGCTTCAGGTCTTCAATCAGGTACTGGGCCAGATCGTGATTTGACTTGGCCTTCAGGTACTGTTCGTTAAACCATTTTGCCTTGTTTATATCAAATTTCGTTCCCGATTTACCTATTCGCTCCACCGAAAACGCATTGATCAGCTCTTCCATGCTAAAAATTTCCTGGTTGTCCCCCGGGTTCCAGCCCAAGAACGCAAGGAAGTTTACAAAGGCATCAGGGAAGTAACCTGCTTGCCTGAATCCTTGGGAGAAATCCCCTGTGCGAGGATCCGTCCAGTCCATCGGGAAAATTGGAAAACCATTCTTGTCCGCATCCCTTTTGCTGAGCTTACCGTTACCGTCAGGTTTTAACAGTAAAGGCAGGTGGGCAAACTGCGGCATCGTATCTTCCCAACCCAAATACCGGTACAATAGCACGTGAATAGGGGCTGATGGCAACCATTCCTCTCCACGAATCACATGGGTGATGCCCATCAAGTGATCATCCACGATATTAGCAAGGTGGTAAGTGGGCATTCCATCAGATTTCATCAGCACTTTATCATCCAAGGTGTTGGAATGCACCATGACCCAGCCACGGATCATGTCATTGAGGCGAATTTCCTCTTTTCTGGGAACTTTCAGGCGGATCACATAGGGATCACCAGATTCCAAACGGGCCTTCACCTCATCTTCCGGCAACGTGAGGGAGTTTTTCATCTGGGTCCTGGTGATGGAGTTATACTGAGGTGAAACGACTCTTGCGGCAGTCAATCTCTCCCGCATTGCATCGAGTTCTTCTGAGGTATCAAAAGCATAATAGGCATGGCCTTTTTCCACCAAGTCCATGGCATATTGCATATAAAGTGGCTTTCGCTCAGATTGGCGGTAAGGACCATGGGGGCCTTCCTTCCAAGGACTTTCGTCCGGCGTAATACCGATCCATTCCAATGCCTCCTTGATATACTCCTCTGCACCCTTTACAAACCGCGTCTGGTCGGTATCCTCTATTCGCAGCAAAAACTTTCCTTGGTTCTTTTTGGCAAAAAGGTAATTGTATAGGGCCGTGCGGACACCGCCAATATGTAGGGCTCCTGTAGGAGATGGGGCAAAACGAACGCGTACTTCTTTATTCATTGCTTTGATTTTTCCTTTTTTGATAAGGTTATAATACCGGGAATTTCCGTTTCCAATTCAATCAGCAAAGATACAAAAAGATGCCAAAGGAAGGGTAATTCCAGTGCAGTTTTAAGAGATCAAGCGGAAAAGTTGGGGGTAGCCTATTATCGATGGGTAAATATGTTCTTTGTTACTTTTGGTTTCTATTTGGCCACGGATGAACACTGATAAAGACAGATAGGATGCTTAGGCATTGTAAATCCTTGTTCATCTCCCCAGAAATATGACTTGATCCAAAATAACAGGAATTAAGCCTATATCGATGGCAAAACCCAGGCCAAATAAAAATGTACCCAAGAGACGAAGTAGATGCTGTAATCTACACGGAAAGTCATAAATAATTGCTTTGTGCCTTTGAGCCTTCGTGGCGAATCATTATTCCCCTAAATAACAAAATCTCTCCACCCAGGAATATTGATTGATCCTTGATCTCCCTTTGGTCTTTCTTAAAAAAATAAAGTCCGGAGAGTTGGCTCCGGACTTTGGTGAATTTAAATTATTACTACCAGGGCTTGTGCTTGGTTTTACTACTTGCTAATTTAAGTATATACTGCTAATGCTCAAAGTTTTATCTGTGATAAAATTGGGGATTAAAACCTAAAACCCTTAATTATAGCCCTATATCAATTTGATGACGTAAAATATCTTCAAAGCTCTCACGCGCTCGAATCAAGTGTGCTTTACCATCTAGCACCAATACCTCAGCTGGACGAAGCCTTGAGTTATAATTGGATGCCATGCTGAATCCATATGCGCCCGCATTCTTGATCGCCAATACGTCTCCCTCTTTGACCTCCTTGAGTTTTCGGTCCGCAGCGATGGTATCCGTTTCACATATATACCCCACAATGGTATATACACGATCCGGTCCGGTAACACGCGAAATGTTTTCCACACCATGGTAAGCATCATACATCATGGGACGAATCAAGTGATTAAGGCCAGAGTCCACCCCAATAAAGGTTGAAGCCGGTGTAGACTTAACCACATTGGCATTGACAAGGAGGTATCCGCACTCGCTGACCAAAAACTTCCCTGGCTCAAACCAGATCTCGAGTTCCCGGCCATAGTTTTTACAAAACTCCTTGAAGGCAGCCGAAACTTTTCGTCCCACCTCGACCATATCTGTGGTGATATCACCTTCTTTATAGCCCACTTTAAAGCCGCCTCCAAAATCAAGGAACTGCAGATCTTTGAATTCTTTAGCTGCATCAAAGAGGATTTCTGCTCCTTTTAAGAAAACCTCAGCATCCAAGATATCCGAACCGGTGTGGACATGAAGCCCCGCTACCTTTAGGTTATGGACTTCCACGATTTTAAGCACGTGCTTTAGCTGAAGGATCGAAATCCCAAACTTACTATCGATATGTCCCACGGAAATTTTAGCATTTCCCCCGGCAAGGATATGGGGATTTAGCCGGATACAAAGGGGCACGCTATTGCCATAATACGTCCCAAAATGCTCCAGCATGGGGATATTGTCAATATTGATCATAACGCCCAAGTCCACCGCCTCTTGAATTTCTTCAAAAGCCACGCAGTTTGGCGTAAACATGATTTCGGACGGCTCATAACCCACGTGAAGACACAGCTTCACCTCCTCTATGGACACTGCATCCACTCCAGTACCTGCCTTTTTCATCAGTTTAAGGATGTTGATATTGGAAAGGGCCTTCGTGGCGTATTTTATCTTCAGGTTTACAGAAGAAAAAGCATTTTGCAATGTGGCCACTTGATCCAGAATTTTCTGTCCATCATAGACATAAACTGGCGTGCCATACTCGCTGGCGATATCCAATAGCGGAACCCCCTGAACCTGGTACTGTTGGTTGTCAATTGTCATGATACATCCTTAATAAATATAAGAGGGCAAAGATAGAAAAGGCCAGCCAACAAAAAAAGGAAGACCTTGCCTTCCTCTTCCTTAAATTACGTTTTGGTATCCCTGTTGGTCAGGCTCAATCCTTGTCATCTTGGGAAGCTTTTAGCGCTTCTATAAGTTTTTCGAGCCGCTCAATGGTCTCCTGAGCTTCCTCTTGATCCATTTGGATGTGGCCGTCTTCATCTTTTTCAAATGCAAAAACTTCAACTTGGCGATCACCTTTATACATGGTAGCGCCACTGCCGGTATCGAAATCAACATCTCTCTGATAAGCCGGCACGCCAAGGAGAACTTTCTTCCCGGATCTAGGGGCGGTACTTCTGATGGTCTTTATGGATTTACCATTTTTGATAATGGCTACTTCCACATCATCATCCTGATGCATCCAGGAAACGTTTCTTTCCCTATGAGTAGGATACATCATGGTAGAAAGGCTGATCTTTTTATCGTCCTTGGTTGTCTCCAGCACCAGCTTTTGGTGTTCACCTTTTGGCAGTTCGATGCCCAAGTCCTCAAAAAACGGATCCTCCTCCATCACCTGGCGACTGTCATACGTCTTGGAAACTTCCTCTTTTACGCCATCCTTCTCAGACGATACGTTTAGGTAGTACTTGGTTTGTGATTTGTCTTCTATTTCTTGACCATCCGACATCCCTGTGATCATAAAGCAGCAGCAAGCCACGAACATCCATCTTAATTTAGCATTCATCATGATATGGGTTTTGTGGAAAAACAGGTTTACGGGTAGAATTCAATAAAACCGCTCCGCTGTAAAGCAAAACAGCACAATCGAACATTATAAATGTAGCCATTATCAAAATAAAATTCTACACACAAGGTGTTAAGCCTTGTTAAAAATTGTTAACCTTCAAGCTTACTTGGCAAGAACCTATAAATTTGTAACATGTCTAAGACGAAAATGAAAATAATCATTCTGTTGATGTCGCTGGCCTGCTTGGGTTTGGTGGGCTTCCAGTATTACTGGGTGGCCAATGCCATCAAGATCAATCAGGAGCGATTCGAGCAGAATGTATACCAGTCTTTGGCGGCCAGCATTACCAAATTGGAAAAGGGCGAAACGAGTGATATTATCCTGAGCACCATGGCAAAGGACAGTACCTTTAAGCAAATGCTCTTTCAGAAAATCGAGCCAATAGAAGTAAATATCCGCCGTAGACTGTCCTTCGAAGGAAGGCCTTCGGTGATGGATTCTGTTTTTAAGGAGCCTTTGCCAAAAGTTTCCTCCACATTTGAGCGTATCATTGCCTCCCGCGGTGGTAAGCCCGAAGATAAGTTTGAATTGCAAAAGTACTTTGAATTACCGGCATCCGTGGCCAGGCAGCTGTTTACGCCGGATGAAATGGCGATTTACCTAAAGGAAAAAGAAAAATACCTGGAGTTTGTCAGTCGAAGGGACAGTTTTGTCCAAGCGCAGGACTACTTGATGAACCGCAAAGCCATCATCACCGAAGAATATGACATTTCGGAAGATGTCGCCGAAAACATCATCAAGGCAAATAAAAAAATCGAACTCATGCAAGTGGTGTTCACCCAGCTTCTGGCAGACACGCAGGAGAACATCCTTTATCGGGTGGATACGACAGAGCTCCATCGCGATATTTCCAGCCAATTGAAAAAAAGGGGCATCTCCGGTGAATTTGAATTGGCAATTCTCAACAATAAAGGTCGCCTCATCCCCATCAATAGGATTTCTGACCCCATGGAATTTAGAAAAAACAGCATCAGGGCAGAACTATTTCCAGGGGATCTGGTCGGACAGGATAACTTCATGGTCATCCATTTTCCCAAGAAGCAACTTTATCTGCTCAAGCAGATCTGGCTTCCGCTGTCCAGTTCGCTTTTGTTTTTGCTGATCATCATTTTATGCTTTGTCTATGCGATCAAGGTCATCATCCGTCAGAAAAAACTTTCGGAAACCAAAAATGACTTTATCAACAACATGACCCATGAATTCAAAACGCCCATCGCGACGGTTAGCTTGGCGGTAGAAGCGCTCCAGGACCCCGAATTGATCAATCAGGACACTTTCCGAAACCGCTATTTGGGCATCATTAAAGATGAAAATAAACGCTTGGGCTCTCAGGTAGAGAAAGTCCTTCAGGCCGCAGCACTGGACAAAAAGGATTTCAAGCTGAAATTTGAACAGGTCAATATCGTAGACTTGATCAAGGATGCGAAGAAACACTTTGACCTCCAAGTAGAAAAAAAAGGTGGGCGAATATTGTTGGATATTGATGTAAAAGACCCCTATCTCGAAGCAGATGCCTTTCATCTTTCCAATATCATCAATAACTTGTTGGACAATGCCAATAAATATTCGGCTGACAAGCCCCATATAGCCCTCAAAGTAAAGGAAATGGCTACAGGATTTTCCATTACCATCAAAGACAACGGAATGGGAATGTCCAAGGATTCTGTGAAAAAGATTTTTGAGAAGTTTTATCGCGTCCCTACGGGCAATGTCCACGATGTGAAAGGATTCGGACTGGGCTTGGCCTATGTCAAAACCATGGTGGAAGAGCATAATGGAAGCATCTCAGTAGAAAGTGAAATCAATAAAGGAAGTACATTTACCATCACATTACCCCGAAAAAAATGAGCAAAGCAAGACTTTTAGTAGTGGAAGACGATCCCAATTTGGGAGATATTTTACAAGAATACTTGACCATGAAAGGGTATGAAACCACCCTCTGCCGGGACGGTGAAGAGGGCTGGAACAATTTCAAAAAAGGAAAGTATGACCTGGCCATTCTGGATATCATGATGCCCAAAAAAGATGGTTTTACCTTGGGAAAGGACATGAAAAAAATAGAGGATGACCTTCCGATCATTTACCTTACTGCCAAAAACATGAAGGACGATGTCATCGAAGGGCTCAAGATCGGAGCCGATGATTATATCACAAAGCCCTTTAGCATGGAAGAACTGCTGCTGCGAATCGGGGCGATTCTCAGACGCACCCAAAAGGAAGACGACACCGCAACGGCCCTTAAAAACTATGCCTTTGGAGATTTGATCTTACACTATGACGAACAAATGCTGGAGAGCAATGAGGGGAAACACAAACTAACTTCCAAAGAAAATGAGTTGCTTCGGCTGCTGGCTGCAGAGCTTAATAAGCCTGTGAACAGAAGCTATGCGCTCAAACAAATCTGGGGTGATGACAGCTATTTTAACGCCCGCAGCATGGATGTTTACTTGAGCAAGATCCGTAAACTCATCAAAGTCGACCCAAAAGTGCAGATCATCACACTGCATGGCGAAGGCTTCAAGATGGTGGTCAGTGAAGAGCAATAATCGAACGCTTGGATTTGATGTGAATAGCGCGTAGGACTTTAGCTCAAGATTGTCCTGCACACTGCTCAGTAGGCCGCCAGAAATCACGGAATGAATTTTTCATTCCGTGATTTCTGTAGACAGCCATTTATATTATCTGCTGATCAAGTGGCTTTGGCCAATACCCTATTTTTCAATCGAATCGAATGATCAATACCCTGCCAAATGATGACGCAATCTTTTTCCCAGATCATCCACAAAAGGTTCTTCAAACAAGGTAAAGTGATCTCCCTCTACGGGAATGACCGTCACATCTTTACAGTAATCGGTCCATCCGTTTGCCCAGTGATTGGAAGACTTGGAGGGAATGATCTTTGCCTTGAAAACGATCACGGGTACATCGAGTGGTTTAGGGTCGTATTTGACCATCGCTTGATGATTGATCGCCCTAACCCTTTTGATTACGGCACCCCGTCCATCCTTTGAGGGAGCCGGCGCCAGGCCGAGCTTTTGAAGTATTTTCTCCTTTTTGTGCTTCGCAGCCCTCTTCTTAAACTTTTGATAGGTCTTTGGAGCCTTTAACATCACTTGGATCCAAACTTTTCTTCTGGCCAGCCTGGCTTTTAACGCCGCAAAAGAACCCGTATGCTGATGATGGTACATCGGCATATTAACCGCCTGGGTGTCAAACATGAGGACTTGGGAAACTTCTTTGCCCATTTCCTTGAGCATTCTTGCCATTTCAAAGGCGACATAGCCGCCAAAAGAATACCCACCTAAAATGTACGGACCGTCCGGATTTTGTTCCAAAACCTCTCGGAGGTAATGTGCTGCCATTTCCTGAACGGTTTCGAGGGGCGCATCCGTCCCGTCCAAGCCCTTTGACTGCAAGCCATAAATGGGCTGTTGATCATCCAAGCGATGGAGGAGTTTAAAAAAGGTTCCGGCATTGGCAGCCATTCCGTGGACGAGATAAAGCGGTGTAAGATGTCCATTGGTACGAATGGGCACCAGCGAAGCCCATGAAGCATCACCACTGTGCTGATCCAAAAATGCAGCAAATTTCCGGATAGTCGCATGGCTGAATAGCGTGGTCAAGGGCACATTTTTCCCCGTCTGACGATCTATGGCTGTCATGACCTCCACCGCCAATAACGAATGTCCACCCAAATCAAAAAAGTCAGCATCCACCGAAACAGAGGACATCCGAAGGCTTCTGCACCAGATATCATGGACGAGCCGTTCTGTTTCGGTAGTGGGCTGCTGGGTGGGATCAATGAAGCCTGGCAGAACAGGTCGTGGTGAAGGCAGTGCTTTCCGGTCAATTTTCTGGTTTGTCGTCAGCGGCAGCTTGTCGAGCGGCATCCAATCCCCTGGAACCATGTATTCAGGTAATCGCTTCATCATCCTATCTTTCCATGCCGTGATCAACTTAGAGAACAAGCCTTGGTCTGCCTTGGAGGCATCTTCCAAGACGACATAGGCCACCAATCGCTTGTTGCCGGGAAGGTCTTCCCATGTATGTACGGCCACCTCTTTAATGGCCGGTTCTTGCAGCAATTGCTGTTCGATTTCTCCCAGCTCAATCCTGAACCCGCGAATTTTCACTTGGTGGTCGATACGTCCCTTGCAGACAATTTCTCCCGATGGCAGGAAACAACCCAGGTCTCCTGTCTTATAAATGATCGGAAAGGCTTCCTCCAGGACATTGGGAAGAAAGCGATCTGCCGTCAACTCCGGGCGTCCATGGTAACCTGCCGCGACCCCTTCTCCACTAATATAAATTTCGCCCACTGCTCCCTCTTCGACAGGATTCATTTCGGTATCCAAAATGTAAACACCGGTGTTGTCGATGGGCTTACCAATGGTAATTTGGTCATCAGTAGGTGCCAGCTGCTTCATGGTGGAATAGATGGTGGTTTCTGTGGGGCCATAGCCGTTCCAAACTTCATCGCATAAGCCCATCAGCTGCATGGCCAGGTCTTTAGGGAAAGCCTCTCCACCACTCAGGATTCGCAGCGGTAACGGCTTATCCCAACCCGCCATGGTCAGCATCCGCCAAGTAGCCGGGGTAGCCTGCATAAACGAAATCTGCTTTTCCTGTAGCAGCTTGTAAAGTAACCTCCCATCCTTGATGGCATCGGAATTGGCCAAAACCACCGTAGCTCCTGTGATCAAAGGCAAAAAAAGCTCTATCCCCGCAATGTCAAAAGAAATGGTGGTGATCGCCAATAACCGATCATCCATATGCATTCCAGGTGCTTGCTGGACACTGAGCAGTAAGTTGGTAAGGTTTTTATGAGTGATTTTGACCCCTTTGGGGTTTCCGGTAGATCCGGAGGTATAAAGTAAATACGCCAATGAAGAGGTATCTTCTACTCGCTCCACATAAACATCACTGTACTCCTCCAGTATGGGAAAAATGGTGTCGATATCTAATTTTTCGGCCGTGCAGCTTACCTCTTGAAGCACGGACTTGGAAGTAATGATCGCCTTTGCCTGAGCATCTTCCAACATGTATTGGATGCGCTCATGGGGAAGCTTGGGATCCACCGGTAAATAAGCACAGCCTGCCTTGACAATCCCGAGCATCGCCACTACCATTTCTATCGACCTGTCCAAAGCGACCGCAAGGATACTTCCCTCTGTAACTTTGGCAGCTGTCAGGAAAGCTGCAAACTGGTTGGACTTAATTTCCAAGTCAAGATAAGAAATGGCTTTATCATAGCACTCTATGGCTATCTTATCGGGAACTTTACCAGCCATACGGTGAAAGATGGCTGTAAAAGGTTGGTGGATGCCAGAGCCTTGAACACTGAATTCAAAGTCCTTAAAAATGTCATCCAAATTTGGAGACGAGGCTTCCTTAGAGGCTAGGAAATGCCCAGCATCATAGTTGTGCGCTTTTGAAGTGCTCATAATTGAGGAGTAGTTTGGTACTTAAAAATTTTACTAGTATTCGTGTTGAAACATCCACTTCCTTTCAGAAAGATGTCCTGTGTAGTAGAGGTGGCCAGTCAAATTGAGCATCAGGGGGAGTAACCCTGGCCCACTTTTATAAAGTATAGTCAGCTATATATTTGTAAATATAAAAACGAAATTCAATAATAAAAAAATGTATTTTGTAAAATATTATCAAACATTAGATTAGTAATTATTTTCCTACGAAAAAGAATATTTACATAAATAACCTACTGACATATACTTCATTACAACATCATCAATAGCGCATTCTCTTTAAATTTGGATCATCTCATGAATTTTTTTCCAAAACCCGGTATCATTTTCATACCTGCGCCCTTGTATAAGTAAAAGGGCAGTCAAAACGTGGATCAACACAAAGAAAACATATTCTACGAGCTTATCACAAGAAAAGATTTTGTCGATTGGGTAAAGTATCCAGCTGGCGATCGGAATCAATTCTGGCAAAAATGGATGCAGGAACACCCCCATCACCAAGAGGAGTTTCTGAAGGCAAAGGAGTTTGTACAGCGTCTCCAAATCCAGCAATACCAACTGGACGAGGCTACCCTTGACGGCATCTTGGACAAAGTGGTGGCGGCAGATGAAAAACATGTCAAGGGTCACTTACCGACACATCGAAAGGCATTTTTCGGCCAATGGCTGAAGGTCGCCGCCATTCTGGTCTTTTGCTTACTGATCGCCCTCATTGGTGGCAAAGTAATCATCGATCCACCTATAGGGCCCAAGCAAGAAATCACTTGGAAGACAACCGAGAACCCAAGAGGCCGAAAATCCACCATTCACTTGCAGGACGGAACGGTCGTCCACCTAAACTACGAAAGTAACCTGACATTTCCAGCCCACTTTGAACCGCATCAAAGGAGGGTGATACTAAACGGTGAGGCGTTTTTTGAAGTCTCACACGATCCCTCAAGACCGTTCATTGTACAAACGACCGGTATGGAAACCCAAGTACTGGGGACTTCTTTCAACATCAAAGCTCCCAAATATAGCCATAACACGGAAGTGTCCTTGGTCAGTGGAAAGGTTAAAGTCAAGGGGGACCACCTCACGGAGCACTTCCTCACCCCTGGCCAGCAACTTTCCTATAATGACCAAAGTGGGCTGCTTAAGAAAAGGCCTTTCGAGGTATCGCTGGTCACTGCATGGAAAGAAGGTGTGATGATCTTCACTGACACCGGGTTTGAGGAATTTATTGATCAGCTGAGCAAATGGTACGGCGTCGATTTCCAAGTCTATGGCGATACGCCAAAAGACTGGAAAGTAAATGGCCGGTATGAAAACGAAAAGCTAGAAGACATCCTAACAGGGATGCAATTTATGTACGATCTAAAATTTAGGATCGATGGGCAAAATGTAACCTTAAAATTCTCTCCATAAAACCTAGAGAACAGCTATTTAAAATTGAAACATCAATTAACAACCCAAAATTATGAACAAAACAATACATCAATTCCGCTGCCTTTGTGGGATTTGGCTCCTCGGGCTACTCCTTCATAGCAGCGCAGCAAATGCGGCCAATATCCAGGACCATTCCTTTCCTGACATGCTCGCCATGCATAGCCAAGGAAAAGATTTGAACATGACCCTTTCAGTCAATTATGACCAAGCAACGGCCAAGGAAGTATTTGAACATATCGAAACCCAAACAGGCTTCCGATTTGTATATGATCGCCAAGCGGTGGATCTAGCTGACCATTTTACCATTCAGGAACAGGACATCAGACTCTATGACCTACTGATCAAAATCTCCCAATCATCCCCACTACGCTTTAAGCAAGTCGATAACCAAATCAACGTCCGCATCGAAGAAAACCCTTCTTCCCAGGATGAAAAAATGGTTGACATCACCCTCACTGGAAAAGTCACCGATAGCGAAGGAGAGCCGCTACCCGGTGCCTCCATCATGGTGGATGGCACCCAAAATGGCACCGTCACAGATCTCAATGGACAATATTCCATCGAGGTTCCCGAAGGAGCCACTTTAACGGTTTCGTATATTGGCTTCCAGACCAAGCGCGTGGATGTGGGCAATCAGACCACACTGAACATTGTCCTCGAAAGTGACCTTGCGGGGCTGGATGAAGTGGTGGTGGTCGGTTATGGTGAAATCAAGAAAAAAGACCTCACCGGCGCCGTTTCTTCCATTGGCAGTCGTGAAATCAACAGTGTTGGAGCCACCAACCCCATGAAAGCCCTCCAAGCTAATGCTGCCGGCGTGAATATCACCCAGCGAACTGGCTCTGTGGGCAGTGGCTTTGATATCCAGATCCGAGGAGCCAATTCCCTCACCGGCGGGAATCCGCTTTATGTGGTGGACGGTGTAATGACCGACAATATCGACTTTCTAAACCCCAACGACATCGAACGGATCGACATCCTAAAGGACGCTTCTTCCACTGCCATCTACGGATCCAGGGGATCCAATGGTGTGGTGATCGTCACCACCCGTTCGGGCGAAGGACTGACCAACCAAAAACCTACCTTTTCTTATGCTGGCTTCGTAGGGGTGCGGACTTTCACCAATATGCCTGACTTCCTGAATACCTATGATGAGAGCATCCAATGGAACATTGACCGTCAAGCCACCCGAGATTTGGTGCAGGGCGTGCCCATCGTAAATTCCCCGACGTATAGTTTTCCCGAGGTAATTACCGAAGATGGTACCAATTACTGGGAAGAAGCCTTGGCTAATGGGCGCGGTACCGACTGGTTAGGGGAGTTTCTAAAGCCCAGTATTCAGCAAAACCACTTCATTTCAGCGGCAGGAGCTTCGGATAAGGTCAGCTATGTTGTAGGCTTTGGCTATCAAGGGGATGATGGTAATGTAGAAGGCCAATGGTACAAGAAATACAACTTCAAAGCCAGTGTCGATGCCCGGCCAAATGACATGTTTGCCATCGGGGCCAATATCAACCTGGCCTTTTCCAATAGGGAGCTGATTTCACGGCAAGGTTATACACGCCAGCTCTTTCGAATGCCCACCTATGCTCCAGCCTTTGATGCTGATGGCAATGTGATCCAGTCCCCCATGATCGGCATTTCCGGAAATGTCAATCCATATGCCTATCTGGAAAGTGGATCTAAGTATAACGAAGAACAATTTTATGCCATCACCAATTTCTATTTGAGATTTAGCCCCACCAAGAACCTTAGTTTCAAATCCACCTTCTCTCCCAATGTGAAATTTGGACGCACGGGAGAGTATTTTGACCGCTTTGCCACACGCTCCATTTCCGTGGCCAGGATGTGGAACGATAACAATATTTCCTACATCTGGGACAATCAAGTGAATTACCATAAAACCTTTGGCGACCATCGTATTTCCTATGATTTTATTCAGTCTGCCCAGATGAACCGTATCGAAAATGCCTTTGCTTACGGTCGCGATGTTCCCTTTAATTCACTTTGGTACAATGTACAGAGCGCTCCGCAACGGGATGCCACCACCGCGTACAATAAGTTTACACTACTTTCATTCACCAACAGGCTCAATTATTCCTTTAAGGACAAATTCCTCGTGACCGGCACCATCCGCTGGGACGGCTCATCCAAACTTTCCGAAGGCAACAAATGGGCTTCCTTCCCTTCGGCCGCTGTAGCCTGGAGGATGACCGAGGAACCGTTTTTGAAAGGTTCTTCCGTGGTGGACAATTTAAAACTACGCGTGAGCTATGGTTATACCGGAAACAATAACATCCCCGCCTACTCTACCCAATCCTCGCTTAACCGTCAAAAATATTACGACTGGGACGGCACCACCGCCGATGGATTTGTTCCTAGTGCCATTGCCAATTCCAACCTCACTTGGGAGCGTACCCGGGAATGGAACTTCGGTGCGGATTTTGGCTTCCTGAAAAACCGCATCAGTGGTGAAGTAAACGTCTATGACCGGATGTCTCTAAACCTTCTGATGGAACGGAAGCTGGCCATGCCCACGGGCTGGGAAGTGATGATGGATAATGTCGGTTCGGTCAGCAATAAAGGAGTAGAACTCCAAGTGAAAACGGTAAATGTGGAAACAGGCGATTTTACTTGGGAAACCAATTTTATCTTCTCCAAAAACACCAACAAGATCGTAGAGCTTTATGGTAAAAAAGAGGACGATGTGCCCAACAGGTGGTTTATCGGCCAGCCGGTCGATGTGGTCTATGCCATGGTCTTTGATGGAGTATGGCAACGGGACGAACTGCCTACCGAAGACCAACAAGCAATGGAAGGTACTGCGAAAGTTAAAGACCTCAATGGCGATGGAAATATAGACATCGATCATGACATGGCCGTACTGGGTTCTCCTGCACCCAGCTGGATCGGAACGTTTACCACCAGCTTCAGGTATCGAAACTGGGACCTTGCTGCGTCGGTTTACACCAAACAAGGCGTCTATACCTACAGCCCTTTCCATGGTGAATTTACCGATTTTAACAGTAAAGTAATCTTGGATGTCCCCTACTACCTTCGGGAAAGTGAGGTGACCACGCCGCGTTATTCTAACGAATATCCACAGCCCAGTTACATGGGGCAGTATTATGGCGAAGATTCCGAAGACTATGGCTATCCAGGCTTTAACAAAGACGCGTCTTTTGTTCGGATTCAAAACATCACCTTGGGATATAACTTTGCTCCTGGAGCTTTGGAACGATGGGGCGTGACCTCCATGAGGATTTATGCCAATGCGCTGAATCCATTTCTATTCACCAATTATGAGGGATTCGACCCAGAATGGGCCGGTGCCGACATGTCAGGAGTGGATGCCACCAATACCTCATATGCCATTTATCAGCTAGGTGCAAACATTAAATTCTAATATCATGAAAAGCATAAAAACAATTATATACACTGCAGTGCTGGGATGGGCTGTTTCGGGCTGTTCTGGTTTTTTGGACGAGGAAAACCTGGGAAACACCACTGCCGAAAATTATTACGGGGATCAAGCTGGATACGAAGGGTTGGTAAATGCTACTTATGCCACCCTTAGGGATGTTTACCAACCGACTCCCTATATCTTTTGTGCGGGCACTGACTTATTCTTTGCCGCGCATGCGGAAGTACCACTGGGCTTGGCCTCCTACCAAACCCTGACTCCCGGCAATGGCCAAGTGGAGGAGCTGTTCAAAACACTTTACCAAAGCATCCAAATTGCCAATATGGCCTTGGACTACGCTGATGAAACGACTCCATATACAGCTTTGGAAACGCGCATTGCGGAAATACGGACCATTCGGGCACATTATTATTTTCTGTTGGTCCAGCATTTTGGAGATGTGACACTGATAACCGATTTGGTCAAAGAGCCCATTGTCAGCTTTGAGCGGAATCCAGCCAGTGAAGTTTATGATTTTATAATCAGTGAGCTGGAGGCTGCTGTCGATGCGCTGCCAACAGCGCAACCTGATTTTGGCCGGGTAACCAAGCGAGTGGCTCAGCATATTCTGGCAAAAGTCCATCTCACCAGAGGTTACGACACTGCCAATGGTGGCTCAGCAGCAGATTTTACCCAAGCAGCGCAATTGGCAGATGCAGCCATTGACGGCCAAGGCTTGAATTTGGCCTTCGCAGAGCTCTTTGAATACCAAAATGACAACAACGAAGAAATCCTTTGGTCCATACAATATGCGGAGGCCTCTACGCTAAATTCTCCAGCCCACAATTGGGATTACCCTTGGGGACCACTAGTGCAGGGCGCCGATGATGGTGTCAACAAGAAAAATGCCCTCCATCCGACCGAATACCTCTTCACTTTGTTTGAGGATGCAGATGCCCGTTTTGAAGGAACTTTTCTAAACATCAAAACCAGTCCGTACACTGGCTATATCCTTCAACCGGAAAGTACTCCTGTGGACTATTACTATCCAAGAACTGCCGACCAGTTGGCTGATACGGTCGCTTGGCGGGCTGCTGCACCCAATCGCAGTGAAACGGTCATTACCCAAATTGGCCCCTATTGGTGGGACGGACTTAACCAAACTGATTTTCCAGCATTGAAAAAATTTGATCGCTTGCAGTTGCCTGATATTCGGTACACGCACGACCTGTACTTGGCGCGGTTGGCCGAGACGTATTTGATTGCGGCAGAGGCTTACCTTCAGGCGGGAGATGCAGGTACTGCCCTGGCCAGGGTAAATGAGGTCAGGCGAAGGGCCGCTGCACCGGGGAAGGAGGCTGCCATGCAAGTTTCTTCGGTGGACCTGGACTTCATCCTTGACGAACGAGCTCGCGAGCTGGCCGGAGAAGGACACCGATGGCAGGACCTGAAGCGAACCGGAAAACTCATGGAATATACTGCCGAGCGAAACCCGGATATCAAAACGATCTATGACAGTGGCACGGATCCGTTTTTAGGTGCTAATGGAGCTTTCAAAATCCTTCGCCCCATTCCATTATCGGCCATTTCATTGGACGCAGGTAATTACCCCCAAAATCCTGCTTACGAATAAGGCTTTCATTGGGATTTTTTGATACACTTGATGCTCTCCCTTTTCCGCTCCATATCGGAAAAGCGGAGAGATTTTTTTGCCCTAAATTTCTCAACGGCAGGAATGTGCAGGATGGACTTACTTTTCTTATTTGGGATATTAGGCTATGCTAAAATGCGAAAAACCGCACGCCATGAAGCTGTGCAGTGTCCAATAAAAAATAAGACACTCCCAAACGCCTACACCAAATAAACCCCTTTTCCCCAAAGAATGCATGTTCTAATGCCTCCTTGGAGAAACTGCAGTAGTTTGCTAATGCCATACACTACTGCTAATGTCAATTAAACAAGTCAAATCAAGTGACGGGTCCTCTATAAAAGGTAGTTGGCCCTAACCCATAACCGAGAAATAATAAGATGCTATTTAAAGGTAAAGCGTTAGCGCCCGTAACCATGGGCGTAATCATAGGAAACCGTGATTTTTTTCCTGACAAATTGGTTTCAGAAGCCCGTGCGGACATCTTGGAACTGTTGGAAAAGCTCCATATCCATCCCTTTATCTTGGACGACCAAGAGACCAAGCTAGGGGGAGTGGAAACCTTCCAAGAGGCCACCAAATGTGCCGAACTGTTCAAAAAACATCGCGACGACATTATGGGCGTACTGGTGGTTCTGCCCAATTTCGGTGATGAGCGAGGAGTCGCTGAAACACTGAAATTGGCCAACCTGAATGTGCCGGTCCTCGTTCAAGGTTACCCCGATGACCTGGGCAAATTGGACGTGGCTCGGCGAAGGGATGCATGGTGCGGAAAGATCTCCGTATGTAATAACCTTTACCAGTTTGGAATTCCGTACACCATCACCACTGATCATGTGGTGCATCCATCAGCTCCCAAATTTACCGAAGACCTTCAGCAATTTACGGCCGTCTGTCGCATTGTAAAAGGCTTGCGCAATGCCCGCATCGGAGCCATTGGTGCCCGTCCGGGAGGATTTAACACGGTGCGCTACAGCGAAAAATTACTACAGCGCAGCGGCATCTCCGTGACCACCATTGACCTGTCCGAAATCTTGGGCAGGACCGAGAAATTGGATGCGGAAGCATCCGAGGTGAAAGCGCGTTTGGAAAAAATCCATGCCTATGCCGCTGTGGGCAAAACCCCACAACATGCCCTGCATCAAATTGCCAAAATGGACGTGGTGCTCAACCAATTTATGGAAGAAAATGTCCTCGATGCCACGGCCATCCAATGCTGGACATCGGTACAGGAAAATTACGGCTGTAATGTCTGCACAAGTATGAGCATGATGAGTGAAAACATGATGCCCAGCGCCTGTGAAGTGGACGTTACGGGCACTTTGACCATGTATGCCATGCAGCTGGCTTCTGGGTCTCCCAGTGCCTTGGTGGACTGGAACAACAATTATGCAGACGACCCGGAAAAGTGCGTGCTCTTCCACTGCGGCAATTGGGCCAAGTCGTTTCTGCCCGACATCGAAATCAGCACCGCTCCGATCTTGGGGACGACCGTGGGCGAGGAAAACACCTACGGGGCACTTTCCGGCAGAACACCTGCTTCCCCCCTGACCTATGGCAGGATCAGTACCGATGATCCTCAAGGTAAAATCAAAGCCTACATCGGGGAAGGGCACCTGACAGACGATGAGCTCAATACCTTTGGCAACAGGGCCGTTTCTAAAATCCCTGACCTGCAAGGCCTAATGCAGTATATCTGCAAAAATGGTTTTGAACACCACGTGGTCATGAACGCCTCCCATACGGCAGATATTCTTCAAGAAGCGCTCGGAAACTATATGGGCTGGGACGTGTACAGGCACGGTTGAGTAGCACGATGGAAACATCAAGTAGCCAGAATCAAGAAAAAAATCTTGGGTCCCATCCAAGTTTTCCTTTCGGAGGGGTAAACCACCAAAAACGAAACAAGCATGACAACCAAAGAACTTGAAATAAAATCGCTGAACTACCGAAAAAAGGTACTTCAGTACATCAAAAAGGCCAATGCCGGCCATACGGGGGGAAGCCTGTCCTGCACGGACATTCTCAACGTCCTCTACAACGAGGTGATGAATGTCTCGCCGGAAAATTTCTCGGATCCCAACCGTGACCGCTACATCCAAAGTAAAGGTCACTCCGTGGAAGCCCTGTTTGTCGTCTTGGCAGACCAAGGGTTTTATCCGGAAAGCGAAATCGAGACGCTTTGCCAGTACCGGTCCCACTTTATCGGGCATCCTACCCGCAAGGTCCCCGGCGTGGAGCAGAACACGGGTGCCTTGGGGCATGGATTGCCCATCAGCGTAGGAACGGCATTGGCCGGCAAAATGGACGGTTTGGATTATCGGGTATTCACCATGATGGGAGACGGGGAGCTGCTGGAGGGATCCAATTGGGAAGCCGCCATGGCAGCTGCTCACTATAAACTGGACAACCTCGTGGCCATACTGGATTACAATAAACTGCAGATTACCGGAGCCGTAAAGGACGTCTGTAATTCTGAGCCGATAGACCAGAAATTTGAGGCCTTTGGCTGGAGTGTAAAACACGTGGATGGAAACGACGTGGAAGCCCTGAGCCAAACCTTGAAATCAGCTCCTTTCGAAGCCGGAAAGCCCAGCTTTGTGATTGCCCATACCATAAAGGGCAAGGGCATCAGTTTTATGGAAAATAACATCAAATGGCACCACGGCGTGCCCAGCGACGAACAATATGCCGCCGCCCAAAAAGAACTGGACGGCCAATTGGAAGAACTCTCAAAAGCACTCACTTCATGACCGTAAAAACCACCCAAACCTTAAAGCAGGGCCAAGCCAACTTAGAAATCTTTTCGGCCACCCTGCAGGCCTTGGCCGAACAGGACAAGGACATTATCGCTGTGACCAGTGATTCCCGAGGGTCGGGGAAACTGGTACCCTTTGCCGCCAAATATCCCAAGCAGATCGTAGAAGTGGGCATTGCGGAGCAAAATTTAGTGGGCGTAGCTGCCGGACTGGCCTCCACGGGAAAAAAGGTATTTGCCGTTTCCCCTGCCTGCTTTCTGACCGCACGATCCCTTGAGCAGATCAAAAACGACATTGCCTATTCCGATAACCCCGTAAATGTGATCGGCATCAGTGCCGGGGTAAGTTACGGTGCCCTTGGCTCCACACACCACAGTCTTCATGATTTTGCGGTACTCCGTGCAGTAAACAACATCATGGTGGTGGCTCCTGCCGATAACTATGAAACCGAGATGGCCATCAGACAGGCCGCTGCATTGGAAGAACCTGTTTACCTGCGTTTTGGCAAGAAGCCCATGCCTTTCCTTAGCGAAAGCCAGAATTTTGAGCTGGGCAAAGGACGCGTCATCCGCGAAGGAAAGGATTTGGCCATAGTGGCCACTGGAGAGACCGTCTGGCCGGCCATGCAGGCGGCATTGACCTTAGAGGAGGAAAAAGGCATCCAGGTCGGGGTGGTCAGCATGCACACCATAAAACCACTCGACACGGCGCTTCTAGCGCATATCGCCGACCAATACCCAGCGATCATCACCGTGGAAGAACACAGCATCTATGGCGGAATGGGCGAAGCATGCGCTTCCTTCCTGTTGCAGTCAGGCTACCAGAAGAAGTTCAGGATCATGGGTATCCCCGATGAATATACCATAACAGGTTCGCAATTGGATATCCTAAACCACTATGGCATTTCTGAAAAAGGAATTGCGGAAGAGGTGCTGAAATTGCTGAGATAATTATTGACCCAAAAGAGAGACCTCCGGGTGTGGAACACTTGGACTCTTCCTAACCGAACAGATGAAAGACATAACCCAAAATATCCTGATCTGGTGCCTCCCACTGCTCCTGCTGGTGGGGGCCTGTGAAAGCAATTCGGCTACCGAAACCAAAGGAAAAGTAGCCGTAATTGTATCTACGTTAAACAATCCTTGGTTTGTGGTCTTGGCCGAAACAGCCGCCAAGGAAGCGGAATCCTTAGGCTACGAGGTCAGCATCTTTGACTCGCAGAACAATACAGCCTTGGAGAACAACCATTTTGAGAATGCGATCACTGCAGGTTATCAAGCGATCCTTTTTAACCCTACCGATGCAGAAGGTTCCGTGAGCAACGTGACCAAAGCCTCTGAGGCGGGCATTGCCGTTTTTTGTATGGATCGCGAAGTAAACTCCAGTTTGCCTACCTCCCAGATCCTCTCTGATAATTATGCAGGCTGTGTGTCCCTTGGAAAATACTTTGTCGACCAACTGGACAAATCCGGCAACTACGTCGAAATCCTCGGTCTCGTCGGCGATAACAATACCTGGAACCGCTCGAAAGGCTTTCACAGTGTCGTGGGCCACTATCCTGACCTCAAGATGGTGGCCCAGCAGAGTGCGGACTTTGACCGGAACAAGGCCATGGAGGTGATGGAGTCCATCCTGCAGGTCCACCGGGACATTGATGCCGTGTTCTGCGGAAACGACGCCATGGCCATGGGTGCCTATCAGGCCCTCAAAGCCGCGGGATTGGAAAACCAGGTGATGGTATTTGGCTTTGACGGTGCCGCAGATGTGGTGGATGCTGTCAAAGACGGCAGGATTGCCGCCACGGCCATGCAGTTCCCAAAAGTGATGGCCAAAACGGCCGCGCAATTGGCGGATAAATATATCCAAGGGGAAAGGGATTTTGTCAAGAAACTTCCGGTGGACGTGGAATTGGTCACCCTTGCCAATGTAGAGCATTATGCCGCTTATGGCAAGAAAGAATAATGTCTTGGCTGTTTGCAAGGCTGATCTTCAAACCGTGCCTGGAAAAACAGGGTGTCCCGCCACATCAGCTTGGTAAGCGATTGATCCGGGGCTCCGCCCTATCAAAATATACGCTGAGTCTTTGACTCAACACGAACGACTCAAAATAGACAAAATGAAACGAAAGTGGATTAAAAACAGCATCATTTGCGGCCTGCTATTAGTGGGCTTGGGCAGCTCGATCAGCATCAAAAAACTGGATGAGGTACGGGCCAATGCCGCCGAAGTGACGTTTGATGCCACGGCTTATGCCAAGGATTTTTGGGAAGAAGAACTGATTCCCGATCTGGAGGAAGCCGTAGAGGTAGGTCGCCTGGCCCATCTCCTCAAAAACAGGCCCCAAGAAGCTTTTGATCAACATTCCGAGGCCTTGGGAATCGGGAATATTCGATTTTTCATGATCAAGGGAAAAGGGGAAATCCGGCAAGTCGGGGAAGATGACCTCACGGTATTGGTCACCACCGACACCAGTAGCCAAGTGGTAAAGATCGAGACCGAATACATTTTTGGCAATGCTGTCCGGGATGCCAGTGGCAAGGTGGACCTGACCAAGTTTGAGCAGACCATGGACTTCAATAATGTTTCGGCAGCCATCAATCAATTGGTGCGGGAAAAAGTCCTCCCGCCCTTAAAGGCAAATGCCAAGGAAGGTAACATGATCACCTTTGTCGGTGCCGTGGAGATGAACCGTGAGCAGGTGAACTTGAATGAAATTTCCGTGATTCCGGTGAATGTGACGTTTTTGAAACAATCAGATCAGACCGCCCATGTTGACCGTTAAAAACATTACCAAGGAGTTTGTAGGGGTAAAGGCACTGGATGATGTCAGCCTGGAACTTCAAGCAGGACGCGTAACAGCCATCCTGGGAGAAAACGGGGCCGGAAAATCCACCCTTATGAAGATCCTCTCCGGTGTTTATCCGGACTATAAAGGCACCATTTACTATAATGGAGATCCGGTCAAATTCCAAAACACCAGGGATGCCCAAGAGAAAGGCATCAATATCATCCACCAAGAGCTCAACCTGATCCCCTACCTCAGCATTCGTGAAAACATCTTTCTGGGAAGGGAGCCCGAGACGCCCATGGGGCTACTGGACGTGGCAAAGATGCACAAAGAAGCGGCACAACTGCTCCACAGGCTCAAGCTGAACGTGGATCCAGAGACGCCCGTAAGCCAGTTGAAAGTAGGCCAACAGCAGCTTGTGGAAATTGCAAAAGCCTTGTCTTTGGAAAGTCAGGTGATCATCATGGACGAGCCCACTTCCGCCATTTCTGACCAAGAGGTAGAAATCCTTTTTGGGATCATCCGCGCGTTAAGGGCTGAGGGAAAGGCCATCGCCTATATCTCCCATAAGCTGGACGAACTATTTGCCATCGCCGATCGCTATGTGGTGCTTCGCGATGGCAAAATGATCGAATCCGGAGAAATGGAAGGCATGACCGAAGAAGCCCTCATACAGAAAATGGTGGGCCGCGAGATCGTCATTGAAAGAAGTTGCTCCGGCAGACAATTTGACGAAACGGTCCTTTCGGTAAAACACCTGACCGTAAAGCACCCTAAAATAGCCGATAAATTCCTGCTCCAGGACATCAATTTCGAACTCGGCAAGGGCGAGGTGCTGGGCATCTTCGGGCTGATGGGCGCAGGACGTACCGAGCTGATGGAAGCACTGTTCGGGGTACTTCCCCATCAGGGTGCAGAGATCACCCTTGCTGGCAAGGTCCACGAATTCCAAAAGCCCCAAGAAGCCATGGACGCCGGATTGGCCCTGGTGCCGGAAGACCGGAAGCAGGACGGCCTGGTCCTGTGCATGGACCTGTGCACCAATTCCAGTCTCACGGTGGTAGATAGCATCCTGAGTGGGGGCTTGCTAGATGACAAAAAAGAAAAAGGACTCGCCCAAAAGTATATGGGAGAGCTAAAGATAAAGGCCTCCTCCCACCGCCAGTTAGTGGAAAAACTCAGCGGGGGAAACCAGCAAAAAGTGGTGCTGGCCAAATGGCTGGCCACCAGACCGAAAGTCCTTATGCTGGACGAGCCTACCCGGGGAATCGACATCAATGCCAAAAACGAAATCTATAAATTGATCCGTCAGCTGGCCAATGAGGGGCTCGGACTGATCGTAGTTTCCTCTGAGCTCCCGGAAATCCTGGCCGTCTCGGACCGGGTACTGGTCATGGCCGAGGGCAGGCTGACCGCCAACATTCCCATTGACGCGCAGACTTCTGAAGATGAAATCCTCCAAGCGGCCATTCCAAAGAAAAAAGATTAAAGTAGCAAGATCAGATGGAAGGGCCAAGATCAAAGGGTAAAGACACTAGCGAGCCTAGAGTCTCTGACCTTCATCTAAAATGGTATCCTATAAACACCAATTTTCGTCAAGTATCCACCTTCAATCCTTTCAACTTTACAGCATTAAAACATTACAACCTATACAAAAGACCCCATGATTACCTTAAAAAAACCAATGCCATCCATTGCTAAATTCCAATCATTGATTGCACTGATTATCCTGTGTTTGGTTCTTAGCTTGTTATCAGACCGCTTTTTGACCTTGGCCAATGGATGGAATGTCATGCGCCAGGTGTCGGTAAACATCTGCATCTCGGTGGGCATGACCTTGGTAATCCTGACGGCAGGGATCGACCTGTCCGTAGGCTCCATCTTGGCGTTATGTGGTGCCGTCACGGCCTCGCTGATAAAAAACGGCATTGCTGTAGAAGGGCTGAACCTGCATATTGGCTTTGCACCCTTAGGCGCGGTGATCCTGGGCGTAGGGTTAGGATTTGGGCTGGGCTGGTTCAATGGCTGGACCATCACGCGGTTTAAGGTTCCTCCTTTCGTGGCGACCTTGGCGATGCTGACCATTGCCCGTGGCCTGACCATGCTGTGGACAGGAGGATTTCCCATCAACGGCCTAGGAGAAGATTTTGCCTTTTTGGGTACGGGTTGGTTTTTGGGCATTCCCATGCCCGTATGGATCACTGCAGTGATTGTTGCTCTGGCCGTCTTGCTGACCAAGAAAACCAAGTTTGGCCGCTATGTCTATGCCATCGGGGGCAATGAACGGGCCGCGCGGCTATCAGGCATCAATATCAGCCGGGTAAAAATGACCGTTTATGCCATCGCGGGAGGCTTGGCTGCCGTGGGCGGGATGATCGTCACCTCCCGCTTGGATTCAGCACAGCCCAACGCAGGAATCAGCTATGAACTGGATGCCATTGCCGCCGTGGTCATCGGCGGGACTTCCCTCTCCGGAGGCAAAGGGACGATCATGGGAGCTGTCCTCGGGGGCATCATCATCGGCGTCCTGAACAATGGCCTCGTACTGCTGAATGTATCCCCCTTCTGGCAGCAAGTGGTCAAAGGTGCCGTGATCTTGCTGGCAGTGGTAATCGACAAAGCCAACAGCAAGGAAGATTGAAGGAAGTAAAGAGTTGATAAGCTTAAATAGCCGATTGGCTTTTGACCGCATCTGATACGAAAAAAACATTAATTGACAGACATCCATGGACAGCAATAAGCAATTTATCCTTTCGATCGACCAAGGTACCAGTGGTACCAAAGCACTGGTGTTTGATGCGCAGGGAAAACAAGTGGCCAAAGCCACCGTACCGCTCAAAACCCATTACCTCGACGGTGGTTTGGTGGAGCAGGATCCGGAAGACATTTACCAAAACGTGCTGAAAGCTGTAGGCATTTGTTTGGCTGACTTTCAGTTTCAGGGCCACCCCTTGGATGCTATCACCAGCTGTGGAATCTCCAACCAGCGGGAGACCTTTTTACTTTGGGACAAAAATGGGGCCCCGTTGTACCAAGCGGTGGTCTGGCAGTGCAAGCGTTCCATAGGGGTTTGTGACCGGCTGAAAGCAGCAGGGCTGGAACCCCTCATCAAGGATAAAACCGGCTTGATCATTGACCCATATTTTTCAGGTACCAAACTGATTTGGCTATATGAAAATGACCCGGCCATCGCTACGGCCATCGATGCGGGAGAAGCCTACTTCGGCACCGTGGATACTTGGCTACTGTACCGACTGACCGAGGGCAACCATTACCTGACTGATTTCACCAATGCTTCCCGTACCTTGTTCTTTAACCTGGACACCTTGGATTGGGACAGGGAGCTATTGGATAATATGGGGCTTTCTGGGCTCCAACTCCCAGCGGTGAGGCCCTCATCTGCTGAATTTGGCGTGACTGATTTTGAAGGACTGCTGGATGCTCCCCTGCCCATCTTTGCGATGATTGGCGATTCGCATGCCGCCGCCTTTGGGGAAGCATGCTTCGAACCGGGCACGGCCAAGGCCACCATGGGCACCGGCTGCTCCGTCCTGATGAACGTCGGCGACGAACGTAAATCCTCCGGTCACGGCATGGTAAGTACGATCTGTTGGAGCACGGAGGCACAAGTGAGCTATGCCTTGGAAGGAGTGATCGTCACCTGTGGCGCGACCATCGAATGGCTAAAAAATGAACTGGGACTGATTCAGGACAGCCGGGAGACCGAGGCCATGGCCAAGGCCGTAACATCCAATCAAGGTGTCTATTTGGTGCCCGCATTCAGCGGTTTGGGGGCTCCGCACTGGGACATGAAGCGAAAAGCCTCGCTGGTGGGCATGACCTTTGACAGTGGCAAAAACCACATTGTCCGCGCGGCGTTGGAGTCCATTCCCTATCAGATCAAAGACGTCATCAGCGCCATGGAAGAAGATGCCCAGCTGGATCTGGAAGCGCTAAACGTGGACGGCGGCATCACTGCCAATGGTTTTGTCATCGACTTTTTGGCCGATTTATTGGAAAAGCCTGTGGCAAGGGTTGGGATTGCCGATGTTTCTGCATTGGGGGCAGCCTATTTGGCCGGATTGAAGGCGGGGGTTTTTAAAGACCTGGCTCATCTTCAGCAGCTTCAGCAAAAACAACAAACCGTCCCAAATGGGCCTGCAGATTCCATAAAAGCTGCCTATGCAGGTTGGCAACGGGCCGTTAAAGGAAACACAGACAACAGCTAACGACGCTTTAGCGTAACGAAGTGAGCTGATCCACCCAATCGGAAACATTACCCAGCAAGCGTGTAGGCGTCAACCCCACAAATTCATAAGTGCTCTGCCCACTTTTGGACTTTTTCGTGGAAAAACTCACTTTGATATTTCGGCAATCGATCATATCGGTAAAAGCATGGTTTCCGTATCCAAAAGCCAGCATACCACTGGTATTTTCCCCAGCGAGCTTGACCCTTTGGTCCTCAAGTAATTTGATCGCCACCAACTCCGCAGCACTAGCTGTTTTAAAATTTACAAGCACATAAATATGCTCTATTTGCTTATTCTGCCGAAGGTGCTGCAGCAAGGGCTTGGCCTGCAAAACCGATCCACCACCATTGCTACGCAGGTCCACGATCAAATTCATATGCGTCAGACGGGGCAAGGCTTTAGCATAGAAATCTGCCGCTTCATCCATGAGTTTGCGCGTGCGCGTAAACGTTTTGAGGCCGATATAATCGGTATCATTGGACACCTGTTCGAAATGAAATTTCTCCTCATGTCTATTTAAAAAATGATATTTATTGGACTTGTTCCAGTAGGTTCCGTGGATCCGTCCGTCACGAATGGAGATGGAGGGCTGGTAATAAAGCAAACCAGTCTTAAAGAATTCAAAAATCTCCAGTGTCCCATCAGCTTTCATATTGATTTTAAGCCGAATCGTTCCGTGCGTCCATTTGTCATCATCTGAGGCCAACATGATGCCGAGCCATTGCCCGGGGGCCGAGTTTTTCAGCAGGAGTTTTTCTGTTCCCGCATAATACACCCCCTCATACTCGTCACGGAAAGAGGTCGTATCCAGCGCCCATTTGCCTTGATAGCTGGGATAGGAAGAAGGATAGTCTTTTTGGGAGGCATAGTAAAGTTGGTTGTGCTTATCCTTAACAAAGGAGGTGAACTTCTGCAGGTATCCCAAGCAGAAATCCTCCACCATCGGATCGGATGCCATTTCCTGTTTGATCTTCTCCTTCCATTCCTGCAGTGCTGCTTCACGTTCGCCCTTAACGAGCACCTTATAGCTCTTTGCCTTTTGGAGCAAACCATGGGCCTCATCCAAAGCCGTTTGACAGGTACATTCCACCTTTTCCATGCCAAAAAGTGGCGAAATTAACCCGCAAAAAGCCAGTACCAAAAGCATACGTGATTTCATAGCCACAAAATGGTTAGTCCTGAAAGCAAAAATATAATTTCAAACCGTATCCGCCCCATTACATGGATGAATTTCCATAAATGTATATGATTGTCTTATTTTTGGGCCATGAATATCACCTATCGTCACATCCAGAAAGAAGACAACCAGGCTGTAAAGGAATTGATCCAAGCTGTATTTGTGGAATTTGAAGCACCACAAGAGGGTACGGTGTTTGCCGATCCTGAAATGGACGACCTCCATAAACTGTTTTTGCAGGAAAAGAAGGCTGTTTTTTGGGTAGCGGCAGCAAAAGATCAGATCTTAGGCTGCTGTGGGATTTACCCTACTGCGGGACTGCCTGATGGCTGTACGGAGCTGGTGAAATTTTACCTGTCGCCCAAGGCCAGAGGCAAGGGCATCGGCAAAACACTGATGGAAAAATGTACGGAAAGTGCGCTAGCGTTGGGATACGACGCCCTTTACATCGAAAGTATTCCAGCATTTAGCAATGCGGTACGCGTATACGAAAAACAAGGCTTTCAAAAACTGGATCGTCCCTTGGGGAATTCGGGGCATTTCAGCTGCTCCATTTGGATGCTAAAGAAACTGGTAACGGATCATCCTGCTTGAGAAGGACATTGGCAAAAATACCGGCCAATAGCCATTCCACCAGTCTTTTTGGCTAGGCAATGCCGACTGGGATTATATACGTACGCCACTTTCAATGCTCCACACCCTCTGCTGGTAGCCATCCCGTAAGTGCAGGATAGTGTTTTGTGGCGAAAGGCTAAGTTTGTACTATATTCTTAAATATAGACTAACCGAAGTGCTTAGAAGGGCCTTCAATAGCCTTATTCGCACAAAACCAGTACTTTAACAGATGAAGACCATACAACCTTTGCCCCTTCCATTCAGGGGAATCGTACCGCCAATGATCACGCCATTGGCCGATGAAAACCAACTTGATATTCCTGGCTTGGAGCGATTGATCAATCACATCATCGCTGGTGGGGTGCACGGATTGTTCATTTTGGGCACCACGGGAGAGTCCACAAGCCTTTCGTATGACATTCGCCATGAATTGGTGAAGCGCACCTGCGCCATCGTCAATGGACGTGTTCCAGTGCTGGTGGGGATCACCGATACCGCTGCTACAGAAAGCCTTAGGCTGGCCGATACCGCCGCCAAAGAAGGTGCTGCAGCCGTGGTCGCTGCGCCTCCATATTACTTTAGCCTGGGCCAACCGGAATTGATCGAATACTACGAATACCTTGTGGAACGGTTGTCGCTGCCCCTGTTCTTGTACAATATGCCTTCCCATACCAAAATTGTCATTGAGCCAGACACCGTAAAAACGCTCAGCCAATACGACAACATCGTCGGACTCAAAGACAGCTCTGCCAACAACGCTTACTTCAACAAGGTAATGGCCAAAATGAAAGACCGGCAAGACTTTTCGCTTTTCGTCGGTCCAGAGGAAATTATGGCCGAAACAGTCCTGTTGGGCGCTCATGGTGGAGTCAATGGTGGGGCCAATATGTTTCCCGAGCTGTATGTGAAGCTATACGCGGCAGCTGAATCAGGAGACCTGGAAACCGTCAAAAGGCTACATGCCATCGTCATGCAGATCTCGACCAAAATGTATTCATTGGGACAATTTGGATCCAGTTATTTAAAAGGCATCAAAGGAGCCCTTAGCCTCTTAGGCATCTGCAGTGATTATATGGCTTCGCCCCTCCACCGGTTTAGGGAAAAAGAACGTGAAATCCTCGCTGAGCAATTGAAGGAAATCCAACAGCAGCTGTAGTCCATCCTCAAAAAAGCAACACCTAACCCAAAAAAACCATGCAATTACCCGTCATTGACCTCATCATATTTCTGATTTATATGTTAGGCATCCTGCTTTTTGGAGCGTCTTTTTTCTTCAAAAAAAACAGGACCACGGATGATTATATGGTCGGTGGCAGACGTCTTCCTTCGTGGGCCATTGGCATGTCGATCTTTGCCACCTTTGTGAGCAGCATCAGCTTTTTGGCCTTGCCCGGCAATGCCTACCTCACCAATTGGAACAGCTTTGTCTTCAGCCTTTCCATTCCGATAGCCGCTTGGATAGCAGTCAAGTTTTTTGTCCCGCTATACCGCGGAGTGCAAAGTGAATCTGCATACTATTACCTGGAAACCCGATTCGGCCCTTGGGCCAGGACTTATGCTTCCATCTGCTACCTGCTGACCCAGCTGGCAAGGATGGGGACGATTTTGTATTTGCTGGCCCTGCCGATGAATGCCTTGCTGGGCTGGGATATTGCGACGATTATCATCGTCACGGGAATCTCCGTAATCATTTATGCTTCCATGGGAGGTATCGAAGCGGTGATATGGACAGATGCCATCCAGGGGATTGTCCTAATCCTCGGAGCCTTGACCTGCTTGGGAATCATTCTCTTTTCCATGCCTGAAGGGCCAATGCAGGTCATTGAAATCGGTCAGGAGCATGATAAATTCAGCCTTGGAAGTTTTGGCCTCAGCATGACGGATGCCACCTTTTGGGTCATATTGATCTATGGCCTGTTTATCAACCTCCAGAATTTCGGTGTGGACCAAAATTATGTGCAGCGCTACATGAGTGCCAAAACCGAAAAGGGAGCCATCAAATCCACTTGGTTTGGCAGCAGTCTTTATGTCCCTGTGTCCCTGCTCTTTTTCTTTATCGGAACAGCCTTGTTTGCGTACTATCAGGTCTTTCCGGACTTACTTCCCCAAACCCTTCAGTCCAAAGATGCAGCGGATAAAATCTTTCCTTTTTTTATTGTGAACGGTTTGCCGAAAGGCCTCACAGGCTTGTTGATCGCTTCGATCTTTGCAGCTGGGATGAGTACCATTTCCACCAGCCTTAACAGTTCTGCAACGGTGATTTTAACAGACCATTACAAGAAATACATCAACACCCCCCCCTCCGGGAAGGACAATTTCAGGGTCCTGACCATCGCGGCGGTAGTGATGGGCTCGCTCAGCATTGTGGTTTCACTGGCCATGACAGAAGTAAAAAGTGCCTTGGATGCTTGGTGGGCTTTGAGTTCGGTGTTTAGCGGCGGTGTATTGGGATTGTTCTTACTGGGCTATTTCTCTAAAAATGTCCAGCAGACTGAAGCGGCGATTGGCGTGGTCATCGGTATTTTGGTCATTGCTTGGATGAGCCTTACCCCTGTCTTTATCACCGAAGGGCCTTGGCTATCCTTCCGAAACCCCATGCATGCCAACCTGACCATCGTGATCGGGACCTTGGTCATCTTTTTGACAGGGTTCCTCTTATCAAAAGTATTCAACAGATCATCACACTGACCCGGCAATGGTCGGTGTGATGCGCCACAAAAATAGATATCATGAAAGCAACCTTATTATCCAGAACCGTCAAACCTGCTACCGGAAAACCGGTCATCGGCGTTTTTGCCCCTTGTGATCCGCGCATCGATGCGGCCAGCAGGGAACGGAGTACCAACATCATCAAACACACCGCCGAATCCCTCGCCGGAAAAATCAAGCTGCCAGATGGAACGGCCGCCGAAGTCGTCTATTCGGATGTACTGATCGATGCCGAAAGTCAAGCAGACCAAGTGGCCAGCCAATTTAAAGAGGCCGGCGTCAGTGTCCTAGTCTGTGTGCCCGACACTTGGTCATTTCCGCAGCTGACCACCATTTCCTTGTTTTCCCATTTCCCCAAGGACACCCCGATCAATTTCACCACAGGCAACAGTGCCACCCGTCCAGGCGTCGTGTACACCCATGCCACGTCAGGAGCCATTGCCCAATACGGGAAATTGACCCATATCAACGTGGGCAAGTGGCCGGATGCTGGCCAAAACCCGGAAATGAGCCCTGCCACCCTCAAAGCCTTGGTGGATTGGTGCTATGCAGCGGTCACCTTCCAAGGGCTCAAAGGAAAACGGGTAGTGGTTTTTGGGCACGATTCCATGGGCATGGAAACAGCCCTTCCGCATGTGCTCGAAACACGAAACCAGTTTGGCATTGAGGTGACGCGGCTGGACATGAAGCTCCTCGCCGACATGCTCCAAAAGGAATCCTATGACAAGGAAGAATTGAAAAAACTCAGAACTTGGCTGGAAGGTCATGCCGGAGATCGGCTGGAGCTCCCCGATGGGGAAAAAGACAGTAAGCTGCTGGACCAGAGCCTGGCCCTTTACCTGATCGTCCGTGACTTGATGAAGGATATTGATGCGATTGGTGGAGGATTTATGAGCCAACTGGAATGGGGCTCTGATGATCGCGGCATACAGCTTCCCGTGGCCGATATCATGGAGTCACTGTTTAACAGTACTTTTGACCATAACGGCCCAAAAGCCGTGCAGCCTTTTGCCACGGAAGCTGATGTGCAGGCCTTGCTGACGCAGCTGTTTATGACTTGGCTATCCGGAGGGCATCCTCCCCTTTTCATGGACTTCAGAAAAGCTTGGGACAGGGAAGACCTTGCCGAACTGGCCGCCCAAAATGGCTATCAGCCAAACGGTGATGAACCTTGGATGAAAAAAGGATTTGTGGATGGTGTAAATTCTGGGTCTGCTTCTTTTAACTGGGCCGCTACGCCGGGTACTGAGGAAAAAGAAATCATGAAAAACATCACCTTCCCGAAAGCCGTGGACTACTTTTATTACTTGGGCAATTCGGTGCATTTCATCTCCCCTGGCAAGATCAAAGGCCTTGCTGCCAGGCTTGCGTACAGCTCTCTTTCCGGTATGTTTTCGATGATCTGGGATGAAGCCGAAACAGTGGCGCTTCCCGATGAACTGGCCCAAAAAATCTGTGACGGCGCCAACCCCACCTGGCCCCATACCTTCGTGGTTCCCAAATATGCCTCCATGATGGAGTACAAGCAATATGCCCCGGCAAACCACTTTCACATGACCTGGGACTTGGAACCCGCCAGGCTACAGTTTTGGATGGACTTCTGCAATGTGCTTTCCGTAGCTCCTTGGCAGGCGCGTCCCACCTTTATCGAAGAAATAGATCGGCCAGTGCCACTGCTGTACCTGCTCAATGGCGGGGAAGATGCCACCAAAAAGCTCAAAGCCGGGAAATAGTAACGGTATGGGACAAACTTTATCATTTCGGCCTTGGAAAAAATTCCAAGGCCTTTTTTGGGTTGTGATCCTAGGTAATGTCAACCCGTAAACCAACCCTACAGACCCTGAGCCAAGCCCCGACCCCTGAGCGAAACCCCGGCCCCTGAGCGAAGCCGAAGGGGTCGGAGAGCTATCTATTAATAAAATTTAACACCTGAATTTTGTAATTCCTTGGCAAGGACACCTTGATTTTCAGCATGATTCGTTATTCTTGTAAGCCCAAAAGTTAATTATGAAAAACCGTCTCCTCATCTTCTGTTTTGCACTGCTGATACTTTCATGTAAAAGCATCAATCCCGAAAAGCCCAAATTTTCAGGAGAGCCTCCAGTCTTGCCTGAAGCCATTTCCCGTGTCAATGTGCCCTTGGAAATTCCACTGGACTATATTGAGCGCAACCTAAACCAGGAACTCAGCGAGTTGCTTTACACGGAAAAGGGGTTAAACATGGGCAATGGCATCATAGCAGATTTGGATGTGAACAGAACCGGAGACATCTCCCTTTCCTCCTTGGGTCAAAACAAGCTGGAGATCAACCTTCCCTTGCAGCTAAAAGGTAAGCTCAACATCCAGAAAAAGATTTTTGGTCAGTCCATTTCTACGGCCGTGCCGTTCGATGAAGGCCTGGCTCCGCGGGTGAGCTTTGAGCCCGTTATCGGCCGCAATTGGGACATCGGCATATCCAATGTCCACATCGAAAGCTGGGGCAGGTCACTGAAGTACAACCTACTGGGCTATGAAATTGACTTTGGGCCAATGCTAAAAAAACATGTCGAAAGGATGCTGGATGAGCAGCTGACCGGCGACAACCTGAGCAGAATCAGCTTCAAAAGCATGATGGAAGAAACGTGGAAGGCCTATGGCAAGCCGGTCAAGTTTGAGCAAGACGGCATCGATGCTTATGTCTATACCATTCCCCATAAAATCAAAGTTCGTGAACAGTTCACTACTGACCAAAAGCTAAAACTTACGATTGGCATCGAAGGAGAGGTATTTACCCAGCTGGGCAGTGCTCCTGACGTGGCTCCCAGCCCGCTGCCCAATCTGTACTATAATGAAGATAGCCGCAATTACTTGGACATTACCTTGCCCCTATCCATTCCTTACAGAGACTTGGACAGCTACCTCAATGACATGCTGGCCAATCAGACTTTTAAAGTCGATAGCAAAACAACCATGACCCCAAAGGCATTTGAGAGCCAATCCTTCGGTGACAAGGCCTTGGTAAAAGTGGACTTTACCGTCACCCGAAACGACAAGAAAAACATCAATGGAAATGTCTACCTGGTCGGCCGGCCGACGTATGACCCTTTGCGGGAGGCCATTGTTTTTGAGGACATTGATTTTGATCTGAACACCAAGAATATCCTGGCCAGCAGTGCCAGCTGGGTAAAACAGGGAGCGGTATTGGAGGAAATGAAAAAGTATGCTGTCTATCCCATTGGGGATTATATCCATACCGCCCGTTTGGAGCTCCAAAAGCAAGGCTATATCGAAACAGATTATGCTTCTTTCAGGGTAAAAAGGCCCGCCTTGGACGTAAAGGGCATCTACACCACCGACCAAGACATTCGACTCTATCTCCGCTCCACAGGAGAAATGGAAGTGAAGCTGAAGTGAGTTTTAAAACGATATTTTGCCCTTATATAATTCCGAAATTGGAAAAATCATTTCGTAGTCACCCCATTGAAGGTTATCATCCTTTACCTTAAAATTTCTAAAATGAACTTCATCTAAGTACTTTTGGATTTCCGGATGCGTAGATTGCCTTAGAAAAGGCCTAAAATCTACTGTCTTTTCCGTTTTGTCCTTAAACAATACCCTGATACGAAATTGTCCAATATATTCCGCTGCTTCTATCCCTATTAAAGTAGTCCTATAAGCTACAAACTCTTCTCGAACTTTCATTTTAGTTTTGTTGTGATTTTTTCAAACCCTACCTTTCTTTGATAAACGAAATAATCGACCCATTTTGTTACAATCTCATCACCATATTTTACTACAAACTTTTTTAAATTTTGTAAATCCTGGCCTTTAATCGGGCTTCTTCCTTGTACATTTGAAATAATAATTTCTTCAATTAATCCGTTTTTCATGATAAATGAAACCTTAGTTTCCTTTCCTGATTTTGTAGCGTGGACATGAACTGGTTCGTGCTCATTTGAATAGAAGTATAAAACAATACCTAAATATTCGAAAATCTTGGGCAATTTAGAATAAAAGAAGTTTTCAACCGCATTCAAAATTCATATACTATTACCACCGCATCAAGTCCCCATAGGTGACGACTCCTCTTTTTTCGGCTTCTTTGAGCAATTTTAATAGAAGCTGGGCTGTCAAAAACGCGTCGCCAGCGGCGGTATGTCGATCTTGGATGGGAATGTTATAGCGTTCACACAGCTTGTCCAGGCTATAGTCGCGTAAATTGATGCGCGAAGGATCATAGTGGATACCATGTTCCAGTCGCATCGCCAAGTCTCCGGTGTCCACCACAGGATTTGCCAGCTTTCGGAGCCCAAAGGGATAGCATATTTTTTCGATCATTGCCAGGTCAAAGCCTGCATGATGGGCGACCAAGATATCACTGCCAAGGTAGGGCAGAAAGCCCCGTACAAATTCCCTGGGAGAAATGGCATTGCTGGGCTGAACGATTTCGTGTATTTTGATGCTGGAGGCATTCTTTTTCTTGGAATGGACAAATTGCTCCCGTGAACTCTGCACCAGTATGCGGTTATTGGAAACCTTGATCCCTCCAAAGGCCAAAATATGGTCCTTTTTCACGTCCAATCCAGTCGTTTCTGTATCCACGACCAAAAAGGACAGCTCCGAAATGGGTAGCTTCTTGGAAATTTGCTTGGAGAAATTTTCCTCATATTGGGCTACCATCGCGGATTTCATCGGCCGCTTTTTAAATATTCGCCACCAACTCATTTCGGAATATAATCGGTTTGAAATCTGACGGTCAGCACTTCCTGAATCTGCTGGATGGGTGCAAAGGCATTTTTGAGCAGTTGACGCTGCAGCTTGCCCAAGGACCGGGGTGTAATGTACCGCCCGGAGGTACCTGTGGCAATCCCCTCCAAAGCCCTCAACCGTAAAAATATCTCATAAGCGCTTGCCGCTTCTTCGTATAAGCTGGCATTCTGTGGCTCCAGTGCCGCCAGCTTCTCAAAACGCTCAAACGTGTTGTTAATGCCCAGAACTTTATGGCTAAGGATAAGCAATCGTGCCGCATCGGCCAAGGGCATCATGGCCCGTAGCTTGATATCAAATTGGTCCTTGTGCTCTCCTGATTTTTCCACGATAAAATTTTTGAAAAACCCAAGAGGTGGGGGATTGAGCAGGGCATTCTTGGCCAAAAATCCCAAAAAAGCCTTTCGTTCATCGATGACTTGGTAAATATGGCGAGTCATTTCTTCCGGCAATGACTTGAATCCATAAACAGGTCTAAAATCAAAGAAGATGGTCGCCTTCATCAAAGCCACCTCATCAGGCAAATTCACCCATTGACTGAAGTAATCCTTCCAAACAGCAAGCGGCTGACACCATTCCGGGTTATTGGCCATGACCTCACTGGGACAAGGATGAAAGCCACAGGCGATCAAGGTCTGGATAACCTCTTGTGACAAGGCCTCGAAGTAGGCTTTGGTAAGCGGCAGCTTATCTTCATCCACATCCTCAAAAACCAAGGCATTGTCCAAGTCTGTTCTCAGCAATTGCTCTTGCCTTCCCTCACTACCGAGGGACAAAAAGCAAAAGGGAACCTTGCTCTCTTCTACAAAGTCTTGGTCTAGCTTCTTCTTGGCCAAAAGGACCGCTCTTTTAATGATTACGTCATTGATCTCCGACAAAATGTTCGCCACAAAGTCGATGGCTACTTCATTCTCCAAAAAATATCCCAACAAGGCCTCCGCACGATCACGGATTCCTTTCATTTCTTGGACATCCCACGTGTTCATCAAGCCATGAATCAGCACCGCCGGGCTGTTTCCATGCGAGAGGAATACATCATGATCAGAGACAATTCCCGTAATTTTACTTTGATCTGTCCCATCTTCCGTTAAGATCAAATGGTGTAAATGATTCTTGATCATGGTCAGGTAAATGGTGGGGAAATCCGACTGATGGTGCACAGTCCGAACTGGATGGGTCATCATTTCCTCTACTGGAACGTCATAGGGAATACCTGCCGCCACCACGCGGTTACGAATGTCCTTATCGGTAATGATGCCGCTAGGGTGGCCCGTGCCATCCACCACCACAATGGAGCCGACGTCCTTTTCCTGCATCAGGCGAGCGGCTTCCCGAAGGGGTGTCCCAAGAGGGCAGCTGAGCACATCAGTAGGAAAGTTGAGTTTTCCCTTTTCCATGAAGAGGGAAAGACCATGATCCGAAGTAGCGTCTTTTAGCAGCTTTCTGGCTTTTTGGGATTGGGAAAGGTCTGTGCGTACGACCACTTGGCCGGCAGCAAACCCAGCAGCAAAGTACAAGCTCACCTCACTGTTTTCCTTCAGCACCTTATCAAATACATCCACCGGCACAGCATAAATCAAACTGTCCTCCGCCACGTAGCCATTCAGCACATAAGGACGCTGGCCAAGCAGTGCCATCACCCCAAAAACCTCTCCTTCATCACAATAATCTTTGACCACCATCTTGCCCGCATCCTCTTCGGTCAGGTAAACAGAACCTTCCTTGAGCACAAAAAAGTGGGGGCTTGCAGGATTGCCTTTTTTAAAAATGTACTCCCCTTTTGTATAGTACATCAATTCCACCTCGCGCGCGACATCGGTTAACAATTCATCCGAAAGAAAACTGAATGGCGGAAAGCGGTGGAGAAATTCCTTTACCCTATTGACAATGACATTGGACATGGTTATCTGGAAAAGGGCTGAATGATTGGTGTTAAGCCCCGTTAGGCAGGCAATCTACTCAAAAAGTGGCGAAAGGAAAAATAGTGTAGAGATATGAGATTTGAGACGTGAGATCGTGGAAAAGTACAGTGGTGTGCAGGGGTTCGGCCCCAGCGCTGACGGGCATGGAGCCTCTGCCTCCTTTATAAAATGGGCTCAAGGATTTTAGCTTTGGGCTGTTCCAGTAATTTTTCATCCTTTAAATGAAAAAAGCCGCTCCCAGAAAGGAGCAGCTTTACCTATTTTCTACTGGTAGAAAAGTGTTACTCCACCCTTCCTTCGATAATTTCTTCCACCACGGCTGGATCCAGCAAGGTCGATGTATCGCCCATGTTGTCGAAACTTCCCTCTGCTACTTTTCGGAGAATACGACGCATGATCTTTCCAGAACGGGTCTTGGGCAATCCCGGTACGATCTGGATCTTATCCGGCTTTGCGATCGGCCCAATGCTCTTTGTAATCGTATCTTTGATCTCTCCGATGAGGTTTTCCTCCGTCCTATTTTTCAGGTCACAGATCACATAGGCATAGATGCCTTGTCCTTTGACCTCATGAGGATATCCCACAACTGCTGACTCGATCACTTTCGGGTGCTCGTTAATGGCATTTTCAATTTCGGCCGTGCCCATTCGGTGGCCGGAAACGTTGATCACATCATCCACACGACCAAGGATACGGTAATAGCCATCATGGTCCCGCTTCACCCCATCACCGGTAAAATACATCCCCGGATAGGCGGAGAAGTAGGTTTGTTTGCAGCGGTCATGGTCACCATATGTCGTCCGCAGCATTCCCGGCCAAGGGAACTTAATGCAGAGATTTCCTTCGACTGCTTTTCCCTTAAGCTCTTTCCCCTCTGGATCCACAATGGCCAGCTGCACACCCGGAAGGGGCATCGTCGCATAGGCCGGCTTATTTGGAGTGATGCCTGCAATGGGCGAAACCATGATGCCACCGGTTTCGGTCTGCCACCAAGTATCCACAATCGGGCAGCGGTTTTTACCGACATGCGTATGGTACCAGTGCCAAGCTTCTTCATTGATCGGCTCCCCTACGGATCCCAACACCTTTAAAGAGTCCAACTTATACGGCTCAATCGGCTTGGTCCCATGCGCTTCCAATGCACGTATGGCCGTCGGCGCAGTATAGAATTGATTGACTTGGTACTTGTCCACGATGGCCCAGAACCTCCCTGCATCAGGATAAGTAGGTACACCTTCAAACATGATAGAAGTAGCCCCTGCCAATAGCGGACCATAAACGATATAGGAGTGTCCCGTAATCCATCCAATATCTGCGGTACACCAATACACATCTCCCGGAGAATACTGGAACACATTTTCAAAAGTATACTTCGAATAGACCATATAGCCTCCTGTCGTATGAACGACTCCTTTTGGCTTACCGGTGGAACCAGAAGTATACAGGATAAACAACATGTCCTCGCTGTCCATGACTTCCGCTTCATTGGTGTCGGGCTGGCCGTCGATGGCATCATGCCACCAGATATCGCGCCCTTCGACCATCTTGACCTCTTGCTTGGTCCTTTGGTAAACGATCACTGTCTCTATCGTTTTGGTCTTTTCCAGTGCTTCGTCCACCAAGTCCTTCACGGCAATTTTTTTGGTGCCCCGGAAGTTTCCATCTGAAGTAAGCACAGCTTTGGCCTCACAGTCATTGATCCTGTCGGCCAAGGCTGAACTGGAAAAACCTGCAAACACTACCGAGTGAACAGCCCCTATCCGTGCACAGGCCAGCATGGCTATAGCGGCCTCCGGAACCATCGGCATATAAATGATGACCTTATCACCCTTGCCTATTCCTTTTGCCTTCAAGGCATTGGAAAATTTGCAGACCTCATGGTAAAGCTGGCGGTAGGTAAGCGTCCTGCCTTCCTCATTGGGATCATTGGGTTCCCAAATGATGGCTGGGCGATCTCCCATGATAAAAAGATGGCGCTCTAAAATATTTTCGGTGATATTGACTTTTCCATTGACAAACCATTTCACATCGGGACCTTCAAAATCCCATTCCAGGACTTTGTCCCATCTCTTTTTCCAGTGAAAGGAATCAGCGATCCGCGCCCAAAACTGCTCCGGCTCGGTAACGCTTTTTTGATACTCATGAAAGTAACCACTCAAGGTGTGAATTCTATCACTCATCGTCTAAATATGGTTTTAGGTTCTATTATTAATTCGATTTTACTGCATGATTTATAATTAGTATAACGAAATTTTTCCATCAACCTGTCAAGTGTTCGGGAAATATTTTCAGAAAGACCAATTTAATACCTAATAAATACGCATTGTTAAATCTAAGCAATTAATTGATGTTTTCTAGGCAAAAAAAGGAGGATTATGAACTTTATCATACATGCTCCACACTATTCTAACCATACCAAACTCTTAAAGATAACAAAATCCATTATCCCCCTATAGCCTTGATGCGCTGTTTATGATTGCGCTCTTCCTCGTTTCTGGATATCAAAAAATCCAACAGATCATCCGATTCAGCTTGGACGTAAGGAGAACGAACAATTTTTTTGATTTGGTATAGCGCTCTTTGTTAAACACCAACGATTTTATTCACTGTTGAGTTTACGTTTGCATTAGGATTATGTGGAGATCAGCTTTTTCAATGCCCCTGTGCCTGTCCTGCACCTCTTGGGATACGGATATCTTCCACCATCTCCTGCACCGCTTCAGGTGGGGCGGGCGTAACGCGTGACACGACAAAGCTCACCAAAAAGTTTAAGACCATCCCTATAGAACCAATTCCTTCGGGAGAAATCCCAAACCACCAATGCTCGGCCGTGAGGCTTTCCGCTGGAATACCAAAAAGATCTGTGCCAAACTTAAAGTAAATGATATAGGAAAGGGTAAACACCAAACCTACCAACATCCCCCAAATAGCCCCTTCCTTGTTCATGCGCTTGGAGAAAATCCCCATGATGATCACCGGAAAGAAAGATGCCGCAGCCAAACCAAAGGCAAAAGCTACCACTTCAGCCACAAACCCCGGAGGATTCACTCCAAAATATCCCGCTACGATCACCGCCACCGCAGCGGCCACCCGGGCAATGAGGAGTTCCTTCTTATCGGAGATTCCGGGGTTAAAATTCTTAGCCAAATCCCGGGAAACAGAAGTGGAAATCACCAATAACAATCCTGCAGCCGTGGAAAGTGCCGCTGCCATTCCACCGGCAGCCACCAACCCTACCACCCAGTTGGGCAGCTGGGCGATCTCTGGATTGGCGAGGACCATGATATCCTTGTCGATGGTAAACTCGTTCCGCTCCGGATCTGCCACGTATTGCACCACGCCATCCTGGTTTTTGTCATTGATCTTGATCAGCTGGGTCTGCTGCCAGTTCGTCACCCACTCGGGCAGGTCGTCAATGGGCTTTTCAGAAACGGAGTCTATGGCATTATAAATCCCAAAAGCAGAAACGGCCGGAGCCGTGGTATAAAGAATGGCAATGAACACCAGCGCGTAACCTGCAGAAAGCCGGGCATCTTTTACCCGCGGAACGGTAAAAAATCGCACAATGACATGCGGAAGCCCCGCTGTCCCGACCATCAGTGCCAAGGTAATGGCAAACATGTCTCCCATGGACTTCTTACCACTCGTATAGGCATGAAAACCCAAGTCTGTCAATACACCGTCCAGTTTGTCCAGTAAATAGGTCCCATCCGCCACGGTTCCTCCCAATCCTAATTGCGGGATCGGGTTACTGGTCAGCTGCATGGAAATGAAAATTGCCGGCACCATAAATGCAAAGATCAACACGCAATACTGGGCTACTTGGGTATAGGTAATCCCTTTCATCCCTCCCAAAACTGCATAAAAAAAGACAATACACATTCCGATGATCACGCCGGTGTTGATATCCACTTCCAGATACCTGGAAAAAACGATGCCTACGCCACGCATTTGGCCAGCCACGTAGGTAAATGAGATGAATATGGCGCAAAAAACGGCCACTACTCGTGCCTTGTTGGAGTAATAACGATCCCCCACAAAATCGGGAACGGTAAACTTCCCAAATTTCCGCAGGTAAGGAGCCAACAAAAGGGCCAGCAGCACGTAGCCACCTGTCCACCCCATCAGGTAAACGGATCCGTCATAGCCCATGAAAGAAATCAATCCGGCCATGGAAATGAAAGATGCGGCCGACATCCAGTCAGCCCCAGTGGCCATGCCGTTTGCAAGAGGGGACACCCCTCCACCGGCAACATAAAATTCTTTGGTAGAGCCCGCCCGGCTCCATATCGCAATGCCAATGTAAAGGGCAAAAGAAAGCCCTACCAGTATATAAGTCCAAGTTAAAATATCCATTATGGAGAAAGTTGTGGTGTGAGAAAGGGGTAAAAATTATTCGTGTACATCAAACTCGCGGTCCAGCTTGTTCAGCAAAAACACATACACAAAAATCAGGATTACAAAAACATAAATGGCACCTTGCTGTGCAAACCAAAAGCCCAGCTTAAAGCCGCCAATTTGAACCTTGTTTAAAACATCTACGAGCAGAATCCCGCATCCAAAAGAAACGGTAAACCAAACCGCAAGCAGGGAAAGAAGAATCTTCACATTGCGCCTCCAGTAGGCCTTCATTTTTTCTTGTTGACTCATGTCAGGTAATGATTATAATGGGTTGTATCGATAAATATGCTGTTACAAATCTGAAAAGTAAACGGACCATCAGCCCGCCAAACCGGCCCACTGTAGTTCGAACCAATTCTTTTCAGCTTATTAATTAACAACAAAAAGCTCGATAATCCAGTTGATTCCAATATATTTTTCCGCACAACCATCACACTACAGTACAATCCAACACCCCTATCAACAGATGGGTGTAGCACTTGCCTGCCTGGTAACGTATGGGGGATGAACCATCAAGCCAAATTTATATGAAGATATCCAAGCTAAAATCAATCGGCCTTTTCACTTTTATTTTGGTTATGATAAGCTGCTCCAAGGACTGTGAACCTCCCTTGGCGGTTTGCTACGAAACCCCTCCAACCACCGAATTATGCCAGTTATACTTTGAAAGGTGGTTTTTTAATAAGGATAAAAACAGATGCGAGCAAATTGGTTATTCCGGATGCTCTCAATCGGGATTTGAAACTAAAAAGGAGTGTGAAGCTTGTAAATGCAACTATCGCGTTAACATATAGAAACCAGTTGCGTCAGTATTTTCCGCTGTGAAGAATTGAAATTTAATGCTGTGAAACTCATTTTTATAACCAGTGATTTTTTCTCTCAACCCGGATTATGCAATAGGATTCGTAATGAGGGCTGAAACTGCAAGAAAATCAGGCTGTTTGGAGACTGAGGCATAACACCGCTACGGTGAAGTCGAAAACAGCAGCGAAGCAACTGATTTTAAAGTAGTTTCAGGCCGTAATACTCGTGCGCCGCGGCGTAGATTTTCTATTGCATATTTCGGGTTCATGGCTTGACTCTTCATTTCTTTTCCTTAAATGAAAAGAAACGAAGCAAAGAAAAATCAAGACCCAGCAATGCTTCCTCCCGCCAGCCTAACGCCTGCCTCGCTGCTGCGT
>JGI2924J29684_1078473_pt1 | contig 54588 bp, 40 predicted proteins | sample BenlonsequencITS_FD_29684 | JGI IMG/M metagenome (IMG submission 29684) | reverse complement strand
GAATCATGGTCGACTTGCCAGCACCGTTACGCCCCAGAATCCCGACGCGCTCCCCCTTGTGGATGGTCAGATTGACCCGATCCAGCACGGTTCTCCAGCCATGGGACATCCGGTAGCGTTTGCTGACATTGGTCAGGGTCAGTGCCGTCATTTGTCCGACCTATGAGAGATGTCGCGCACAACAAACAGCGCCAGCAGCGTGATGATCGAACAGATGATTACGACATAGTTCACATCATAAATGGCCTTGACTGAGGGGCCGTAATAACCACTGCGGAACAGTTCAACCGTATGCGGCACCGGAAAGATCATCACGACTTTCCGTAGCTGCGGTGGCAGCCAGCTCGCCATCACAAATGCTCCAGATAGTGGCAACTGAAAATAGGCCAGAGGATGCCAAATCTTGTCCACAAGTTCACTGTACTCAGTAAGACCGCCAATCAGCATCGCCATCGCCGTTGAATACCAACACAGCAAAGCCCATCCACCCAACATCTTCAAAAGGTCAGATGGTGGATCTATCCACCCCATGGCAACAAAGGCCGTAAAAATCATGACCGATGACAGCGTGATTCCACCCAGTTCAAGCAGGATCCGCGCCCAGAAAACATCAATGACTCGAACGTTGCGGTGAAACAACAGGCTGCGGTTGGGTTCCACTGAGTCAACGCATCGATTCACCGTATTCCGCCAATTCAAAATGGTGGAGTAGCCTGTAATGGCAAAAGAAGCCACGCTGATGTGGTGCTGACGCCCGAGTTCGTGGGAATAGGACCAGATTGCCACGATACCCAGCGTAAACATCATCGGCTCGGCAAACATCCAAGCGAAGCCGATATTATGCCGGCCATAACGCGTAATGATTTCGCGCATCAGAATCGCATGAATAATCCGGCACTGGATTTTGAGTGCCCCGAGAAAGGCAAGCAGTCTTTTGCCGAGAGTCATCGGTCAATCCCGGTGCTCATTGACACTTTCGACCAGCAGACTCAGTACAGCCCACAGCACCAAGCCACCAATCAACACCGTGAGAATGCCGCGAATCCGCTTGGGCTTGATCGCTTCATCAGGCAGATTCGGCTGCACCAAGCGCTCAAGATAGATCTGCTTTTTCTGCGCCTGGGCCCGTGCCTGCTCCAGGTTGCCCATGGCAGCTCCCAGATACTTGGCCGCGAACTCAGCTTCCAGCTGCAGATTGGTGTATTCGGTCGAGGTCGCCGCCAAGGAGCCGGAGGCGGAAGTCACCCCGCCTCGTGTCTCTGCGATCTGCTCCTGCAATGTCTTGATGCTGCTGCGAATCAGCGGGATCTGCGGATTGGCGGGGCTGACCTGCTGCAGCTGGCTCAGCTGCGTCTCCGCCGCGAACAGCCGGTTCTGCAGCGCAGCTACCTGCTGCAGACTCAGGGTCGACTGGCGATCCGGGTCGAAGGTCGCCGACTTGGCCCGATAGGCCGCAAGGGCTTCCATCGCCTTTTTCGAGCGCTGCTCGGCTCGATCCACTTCGCCCTGTGAGAAGGCCTCGGCATCATCCGCAGCTCGCCGGTTCATCTCGTTGACCAGAGACTCGCCCAACTCCAGCGCCTTCTCGTTGAAATCATGGGCGTCGCGTGCATTGAAGGCATCGATCTCGAGGGTAATGATGCTGGACTCATCGTCCATCTGCACATCCACCACCCGGCGCTTGTAGTAGCGCCACAGCGATTCGAAGGTGTTGTGCCAGCCGGTGTGATAGCGGCTCAGCCAGTCGCCTTGCCGCGAGTAGGCATTGGCGAGCGCATTGTGAGTATTCAACTGCGCGAGCGCATCGCGGGACTTGAGGTAGTCCACCACGGCATAACTTTCCGTATTGCCGCTCCCCGCCCCGGCCATCATTTGGGCCAGCACGCTGCTGCTTTGGGCCTTGTAGGGATTCTTGACGATAAACCGGGACTCCGAGACATAAACATCGGAAGTGATCAACCCGTAATACAGGATAGCCAGAGCGACCGGCAGGGCGACGGTCAGATAGAACAGGGGGGGGAGCTTTCGGAGTCTTGCGGAGACAAGCGCACCTCGACTCGGGACTTGTCCATCTGCGGCCGCAGGAAACAGCTTGCTCATCGTGAAACTCCGAACCTTGGGATTGTTGGCACGCCAACGGCTGCCAGACTGTATACCGGACCTTTCATGGTAGCACCAAAGCCCTCTATACCGGGCAGCACCGCGCAGGTCGTGCAACGGTAAGTCCCGTGCGGCGTGTGCTCAGCTTGCTTGCTGTATAGTCCGGCCTTGGCATTTGTTAAATTCATATGATTCTCGAGAAAGTGGCCTTCGATGCAGAAGCGTAGGTACCTGGCATTGCAGGGCACAGCCTCCCCGTTCTTTGCCCGTATCCAGCAACAGCTTGTCCAGATGCGTGCCTCCTCCCTGCGCGTCAACTTCTGCGGCGGCGACTGGTTGTATGCGGACCGCGCATCGGAGGCGTATGACTATGCCGGAACCGAAGAAGCTCTTGCAGACTGGTACCGTAACGCGCTGAACACCCGGCCTGTCACCGATCTGCTGATGTTCGGTGACTGCCGCGCCGTGCATCAACCGGTACATGCCGTCGCGGCCGAGCTAGGCGTCCGCGTGCACGTCTTCGAAGAAGGCTATGTACGGCCGCACTGGCTGACCATGGAGCGTCACGGCGTCAATGGGCGATCCTTGCTGCCTAAGGACCCGGCCTGGTATCTCGAGCATCGGAAGTACACGCCACCAGCACCGCCTGCCTTTGCAACGGGCTACAACCTCTACGTGCGTGCCTACCACGACATCCGTTACCGCATCGCCAACGAGCGGATGAAAGCGCGGTTCCCGTATTACCAGAGCCACCGACCTTACGATGGGCTGACTGAATACAAGGGGCTCATCAAGCGCAAGCTATTTCTCCAGCCGGGCTTTGACCGTGACTCGAACAAGGTGGTGGCGGAGCTCGCCAGCGGGCGGCGCCCCTACTATGTGTTCCCGCTGCAACTGAACTCGGACTCGCAGGTGGTGGTGCATTCGCCGTTCAGCGGTATCCGCGAGGCGATCGAGCAGGTGATGCGTTCGTTCGTGGCGCATGCGCCCAGTGACGCGCTACTGGTGATCAAGAACCATCCGCTGGATACCGGGCTGGACGACTATCATGCCTATGCCTCGCAACTGGCGAACGAGCTGGGCATGTTGGATCGGCTGCGCTATATCGAGGCTGGCCATCTGCCGACCTTGCTGGACCATTCCAGAGGCGTGGTGGTGATCAACAGCACCGTGGGCTTGTCGGCGATCCATCATCGCCGTCCGTTGATGGCCTTGGGCAAGGCCATCTACAAGATGCCGGGCCTGACCTGGCATGGCTCGCTGGATGATTTCTGGTTGGGTGGCGAGCCCCCGGATATGGGGCTTTACTACGCTTTTCTGGACTATGTTGTGCATCACACCCAGATCAATGGTGACTTTTACTCCAAGACCGGCATTGAGATGGCGATTCCGGCCATCATCAAGCGACTGGAGGCCGATGATGCGTGAGCTTCCGCGGAACGTGGTGATCACCGGTGCCAGTGCCGGTCTGGGACAGGCGCTGGCTTTGGCTTATGCTGCGCCGGAGACGGTGCTGGGATTGGTCGGTCGCGATGCCGAGCGGCTGGCGATCACGGCCGAGCTGTGTCGCCAGCGCGGTGCCCCTGTAGTCACGGGCCGCTTTGATGTGGCGACGCAGGCCGCTCCATTGGCGGCCTGGCTGACGGAGTTTGACCGTGCCCACCCCATCGATCTGCTGATCGCCAATGCGGGGGTGGCCAGTACCTTGTCCGACGATGCGGACTGGGAAGACCTGGCCCGCAGCCGCGCGGTGATTGATACCAACCTGTATGGCAGCCTGCATACGGCTTTGCCGACCATCGAGCTGATGCGGGCACGCAAACGTGGCCAGGTCGTGCTGATCAGTTCCCTGGCCGCTTTTCGAGGCATGGCCGTTTCGCCAGCCTATTGCGCAAGCAAGGCCGCGCTGCGGGCCTGGGGTGATTCGGTACGTCCCCTGTTAGCCAAAGATGGCCTAAGCTTGTGCCTGGTTTACCCAGGCTTCGTAAAGACCGCGATGAGTGATGTATTCCCCGGCGAAAAGCCGTTTCTGTGGACGCCGGAGCGCGCCGCGGCGCTGATCCAGTGCAGATTGCGCGCCGGTGCGGCCGAAATCATGTTTCCGCGCCTGCTGGCCGAGGGCATTCGCTGGCTCAATATGCTGCCGCCCAAAATGGCAGACTGGATACTGGAACGGCTGTCGCTGGCCCCGGCCAAGAGCCTCTGAAGGTGGTGCTTGTCCTGCTGGGTTATCTGTTGGCGCTGCTGTTGTCCTTTGTCTCGGATACGCGCGCCCGTCCCGGCTCGGCCCTGCCCTGGCGGCAGCCGGTGGTGGGCCTGCTGCTGCACGCACTGGCCACGGCGCAGATCTATGCACTGCTGCTGGCCGCTACCGGACGCATCGGTTTTTCGGTGGTATTGAGCATCGCCATGGCAGCGTTGGTGGTCTTTGTCAGCAATGCCAAGGTCGATGCGCTGCAGGAGCCGCTGGTCTTCAGTGACCTGTTTTTGAGTCGGCAGCTGATCCGTTACCCCCGGCTGTATTTCCCCTTTGTGGGCGGCAGCTCCTGGTGGCGCACGGTGCTGGTGGTGCTGATCCTGTGCCTTGGCTTCGCCCTGGATCATGCCCAGCCGGCCCGTTTCCGCCTTGATGCCTTGCTTGCTTTGCTGCTGGTCAGCCTGCTGATGCTACCGCTGGCGCGTTGCCTGCGCTTGCAGCTTGAGCCGATACCCGATCAGCTCCGACTGGGATTTTTCGCCAGTTTTTATGCCGGGCTATTGAACGGGCTGCGCCCGGCGACAGCGCAGCAGCTGCAGCATGCACTGCAGCACGGACCGTTTGCCTCGCCGCCATCGGCTGATATGGCGGATGACACGGTCCGGCCTGATGTGATCCTGATCCAGAGCGAATCCTTTTTCGATGCGCGCCGCCTGGGACCCGAGGTGAATTCCGATCTGTTGCGGCACTTTGACCGGGCCCGGCGCGAAGCCATATCGTATGGCGACCTCAGCGTGCCGGCCTTCGGTGCCAATACCATGCGCACCGAATTTGCAGTGCTGTCCGGCCTGGCCACCACCGCCCAGGGATATGCCTGTTATTACCCCTATGCCTTTGTGAGGCATCCAGTGCCCAGCCTGGCAGGCTGGTACCTGGATCAAGGTTATCGGACCTGCTTTGTGCACCCGTACCACGCCGATTTCTTCGGGCGCGACCGGGTCATGTCCTGCCTGAAGTTTCAGCAGTTTATCGATATCAAGGCCTTCTCGGCAGAAGACCGGCAAGGCCCCTATGTCGGTGATCGGGCGGTGACGGCCAGGATCATGGCGCAGCTCGAACAGGCCGAGTCTGCCGGCAAGCCGGCCTTCGTGATGGCGGTCACCATGGAGAACCACGGCCCCTTGCATCTGGAGCAGGTATCCCCGAATGAGTCCAGTCGTTATCATGCTTTCGGAGAAGGGGGGCGCCTTAATGATCTTGCGGCGTATCTGCGACATCTTGCGAATGCCGATGCCATGATCGGGGATTTGCTGGAGTATCTGCAACGGCGCAGCCGTCCCTCCGTCGTTTGCTTCTATGGAGACCACGTGCCTGCCTTGCCCGATCTGTTCGCCCGTCTGGGCAAGCCGCAATCCGTGACAGACTATTTTATCTGGCACAGCAAGGCTGCGGCCGGCCCCCACCGTCGCAACCTGAACGCCTGTGAGCTTGGGGCAGCACTGGTTCAGGCCTCAGCTTCACCATCCTCCTTATGATCCCCCTCCTACCCCATGACGCTGGTATAGACGTCGCAGGTCCGAGCATTAAAGAATGAGTAAGCCCGTTGCAATTATTGGTATGGCCTGCCGTTTTCCCGGCGGTGTAGCTACGCCTGAAGATTACTGGAACCTGCTGGTCGCCGAGACCGACGCTGTCACCCAGGTACCGCCGACGCGCTTCGGCACCGAGTTCTATCAGCACCCGTCCAAGCAGGAGCCCGGCAAAAGCTACACCTTTGCCGCCGGCGTGCTGGATCAGGTGATGGGCTTTGATGCGGCCTTCTTCGGTATTTCTCCGCGTGAAGCCGCACATATGGACCCGCAGCAGCGATTGCTGCTGGAGCTGGCCTGGGAGACCTTCGAACACTCGGGCAAGACACCCGCCGAGATGGCCGGCAGCGACTACGCCGTTTTCGTCGGCGTGGCCAGTGGCGACTACGGTGATCGTACCGTCGATGATCTGAATATCATCGATGCCTATTCGGCCACCGGCAATACCGCCAGCATTGCCTCGAACCGTATTTCCTACCTGTACGATCTGCGTGGCCCCAGCATGTCGATCGACACGGCCTGCTCATCGTCCCTGGTAGCCTTGCATCAGGCCTGCAACGCGATCCAGAGCGGCGATGCCACCACCGCCCTGGCGGGTGGCGTCAACCTGCTGCTGCATCCCTTCCCCTTTGTCGGCTTTTCCAAGGCCTCGATGTTGTCGCCGACCGGTCGTTGTCGCGCCTTCGATGCCTCGGGTGACGGTTATGTCCGCGCCGAAGGTGGCGCCCTGGTCCTGCTGAAGGATCTGGAGCAGGCCCTTGCCGACGGTGACGAGATCCATGCCGTGATCATGGGCTCGGGGGTGAACTCGGACGGCCATTCCCAGGGCGGCATCAATGTGCCGACCAGCGATACCCAGGGCGCCCTGCTGGAGGCGGTGTATCAGCGTGCCGGTATCAGCCCGGAGCAACTGGACTATATCGAGGCCCATGGCACGGGTACCGCCGTCGGCGATCCGGTCGAGGCCCGCGCGCTGGCCGAAATCATCGGCCAGCGCCGGCCCAAGGACCAGCCGCTGCTGATCGGCTCGGCCAAGACCAATCTGGGCCATCTGGAAACCGCCTCGGGCATGGCGGGGCTCATCAAGGCCGTACTCAGTCTGAAGCACCGGGCCGTGCCGGCCTCGATCCACTTCAAGACACCTAATCCGAATATCGACTTTGTTCGCAGCGGCCTGCAGGTCGTCGATCGCTACACCCCGCTGCAGAGCGCCCTGCCGTTGGTGATGGGCATCAATTCCTTCGGCTTCGGCGGCACCAATGCCCATGTGATCGTGCAGGAGGCACCGCCCCGGCCCGCGCCTGCGGCGCCGCCCGCCACGAACACAAACACGACCGAGCTGGCACCGCTGATTCTCAGTGCGCGTTCGGAAGCCGCCCTGCAGGCGCTGGCGCTGGAATGCAAGCAGCGTCTCGAAAGCGGCATGGACTGGTCGGCCCTGGCCGCAAGCATTGCCCGCAAGCGGCAGTGGCTGAACTATCGGGCCGTGCTCACCCCTGACCGGGTCGAAGAGGGGCTGACCGCACTGGAACGCCTGGCTGAAGGCCACAAGGCCGATCATCTGGTCCGCGGCGACGCGCCGGTCTCGGCCGGCAAGCTGGCGCTGATCTTCTCGGGCAATGGTTCGCAGTGGGCCGGCATGGGCAAGCAGTTGCTGGCCCAGGACCCGGTGTATCGAGCCGCCGTGGAAGATTTCGACCGGCTGTGGTGCCAAGACGGCAGCTCCTCGCTGCTGGCCGCGATGCAGGCCGGCGTCGACGAGGATTGGCTGGCGGCCACCGAGCATGCCCAGCCCATCCTTTTCGCCATGCAGTACGGCATGGTCAAGGTGCTGGAACAGCAAGGCCTGATCTACGACGCCTGCTATGGCCACAGCGTCGGCGAAATCGCCGCTGCCTGGGCCTGCGGCGCCTTGAGCCTGGAACAGGCCATCACCGTCATCAAGCGTCGCAGCATCGCTCAGGGCAAGACTCGGGGCATGGGCCGGATGGCGGCCGTCGGCCTCGGCAAGGAGGCCGTGCTGGCCCTGATCGCCGAACTGGGGCTGGCGGATGATGTCGAAATCGCCGGTACCAACAGCCCGCGCGCGGTCACTCTGGCCGGCAGTCAATCCGCGTTGGAGCAGATCCGTGACCGGGTCAAGGCCGATGGCGGGCTGTGTCAGTTGTTGAATCTGGATTACGCCTTTCACAGCCGTCAGATGGACGGCATCCGTGAGGAGGTGCTGGGTCAGCTGGCCAGCCTCAAGCCGGGTCCGGCCTCGCGGACCTTTGTGTCGGCCGTCACCGGGACCGAACTGGCCGGGCCCGAACTGGATGCCGAATACTGGTGGCGCAATATTCGCGAGCCGGTCGCGTTCGATCAGGCCAGTGCCTGCCTGATCGATGCCGGCTATCGCCTGTTTCTGGAAGTGGGGCCGCATTCCATTCTGCGCAGCTATGTCAGCCAGCAGCTGGAAGAAGCCAAGGTGTCCGGCCGCGTGCTGCCGACCCTGAAACGCGGCCACGACACGACCGAGGCCTTGCATCGCGCCTGGGCTGCGATCATCGCCAACGGCGCCAGCCTGGATCCGGCCCGCAGCTACGGCACCACGGCCCTGCTGCCGGCCAGCGCGCTGCCGCATTACCCCTGGCAACGCGAGCACTACCAGTTGCCGGCCACGGCCGAAGGCTATGATCTGGTCTACCGTCACCGCGAACACCCGCTGCTGGGTTATCGCCTGAAGGACGCCGACTACGCCTGGGAAAACCAGATCGATCCAGTCAAGCTGCCCTTGCTTGCCGATCACGTGGTCAATGGCGCAGTGGTGTTCCCCGGTACCGGCTATGCCGAAATCGCCTTGGCCGCCGCGCGGATCCGCTTCGGCACCGAGGCCGTCGCCCTGGAAAACCTGGAAATCCGTGCGCCCGTCAGCTTCCAGCCGCAGCAAGCCAAGCTGTTCCGGCTGACCCTGGATCCGCGTACCTCGGGCTTCAGCATCGAGACGCGGGCGCGAATGTCGGCCGAGCCGTGGGTATTGAATGTCACCGGTCGGCTGCTGGCCAATGGACCGGCACTGAAGCCCGGCAGCCGCTACGATCTGGCCAGCCTGGCCCGGCTGCAGTCCCGGCCGCCGATCGAGGGTGCCGAGCTGTATCAGCAGGCCGCGCAGCTGGGTCTGGCCTTCGGTGATGGCTTCCGCTGGATCCAGTCGGTCCGCATCGATGACCAGGAAGCCCTGGCCGAGCTGAAGCTGCCGGACAGCGTCCAGCCACATCTGGGCGATTACCTGTTCCATCCGGCCATGATGGACGGGGGCTTCCACCCCTTGCTGGCCTTGCTGGCCGATGACAGCGATGACCATGCCGCCTATGTGCCGGTGCAGATGGGACGGGTCGATTATCTGGGCCGGGGTCAACCCGTCGCTCAGGTCCGGGTCAGCATTCTGCGGCGCAGCCCGCATTCGGTGCTTGCGGCCTTCACCTATCTGGATGCCGACGGCGTCATCATCGCCCAGATCAGCCAGTGCCGTTTCCGCCGAGCTGATCTCAGCGGTCGTCGCCATGCACCGCCGGATCGCTATGTATTCGAGGCGGTGCCCCGTGCCCGCTTCGCCGCCGCCGGCAGCGAGCAGTTGCCGCTGCCGCATGATCTGCTGGTACAGGCTTCGGCCCGGCTGGAACATCGCGAAGATCAGGCTTTGCGCCAGGTCCATCGCGAGGAAATGATGCCCTTGCTCGACGTGCTGGCCGCCGCCTATGCCCGTCGTGCCATCGATGCCGTGCATCTGCTGGATGGCGACGGCGAGATCGTGCCTGAACAGAAGGCGCTTGCCGCCCGTCTGGTCGATATGCTGCTGCAGGATCAGGTGCTGGTCCGCGACGGTGATCAGCTGCGGTGGGGCACGGAGGAACTGCCGCCGATCGAAGAACTGTGGCGCAGCCTGCTGGCCTTGTCGCCGGCCCATGCGGCCGAGCTGGCCCTGATCGCCCATTGCGGTGCCGCCCTGCCGGCCCTGCTGCGCGGCGAGCTGGCCCCTGCCAAGTTGCTGGCCGCCAGCCGCAGCAGCCTGGTCGATCACTACTACGACAGCTCGCCGACCTGGGCTTATGCCCATGCTCTGCAGCAGGCCGCGATCGAAGCGCTGATCGCCGGCTGGAACGGGCCGCGCCCGCTGCGGGTGCTGGAAATCATGGCACCGGAATCGCATCTGCCGCGGCCGGCCCATCCACGAATCCAGGCCGCCTGCGATTACGTACTGGCCGGAACCGACGAGCAGCTGGCGGCCTTCGATGACTCGGCCTATCCGCTGCTGGACACCGCCACCCTGAGCCTGGCCGAAACGCCGCAACTGAGTCTGGCCAGTGGCCGGAATGCCGAATTCGACCTGATCATCAGTCACCATCTGCTGACCGGCGTGGCCGCCGCCGGTAATCTGCTGGCGGCCTTGCGCGGCTGGCTGGTCCCTGGGGGCAGTCTGCTGCTGGCCGAGGCCCAGTCCGGCCGTCTACAGGACATCGTGTTCGGTGCCGAGAGCGGCGCCGTCGCCCTGCCGGATCCCGCACTGATCGAAAACTGGCTGCAACAGGCCGGCTTCGAAGCCTGCGGTCATCTGAGCGAAAGCGAAAACGCGCTGGAAGGCGAGCCGGTGCTGGTCTATGCCCGGCAACCCTGGATCGAGCCGGCCTCCGCTCCCGCCACCGGGCGGTCATGGCTGCTGCTGGTACCGGATGCCGACCAGGGCGAGGCCGCACAGTTCGGTGCCGCCATCGCGGACGCCCTGCGCGAACAGGGACAAACGGCGGTGCAATGTGCCGCCGCCGATGCCGCCACCGCCTTGTCGGCCCTGCCGGTCAATGCCGCCCCGGCGCAACTGATCTATCTGGCCGGCAGTCTGTGGACCGCCGAGGCCGATACCGACGGTGCCACCATCATGGCCCGCCAGGAAGCCGGTCCGGTCGGACTGGCCCGGCTGGCGCGTGCGCTGCCCCCCGTCACCGCCGAGCGTTCGCTGCAACTGTGGGTCGTCACCCGTGGCGGCGCTGCGCTGGAGCTGCCGGCAGACGCCCATCAGGTGCACTCTGAACAGATCAGGCCTGACCAGATCCGCCCCGAACAGGCTTCGACCTGGGGCCTGGGCCGGGTGCTGATGAACGAGCAGTCGGCCTTCAATACCCGGCTGCTGGATATCCTGCCGGAAGTGACGGATCCGGTGGCCGCCTTGCTGGGCGAGTGTCTGGCCGATACCGGCGAAGATGAAGTCGTGCTGTCCGCCCATGGCCGGTATGTCGCCCGCATGCGCCATGCCGCCACCATCGAGGCCCGCCAGCGCGAAAGCGCCGGCACCCGACCGCCCAGCGTGCTGGGCTTCGAGGCCCCGGGCTCGCTGCGCAATCTGCAATGGCAGAGCCTGCCTGAGCGCGAGCTGGCACCGGACGAAGTGGAAATCGAGCCCATCGCCGTCGGTCTGAATTTCCGCGACGTGATGTATGCCATGGGTCTGCTGTCGGACGAGGCCGTCGAAAACGGTTTTGCCGGCCCGACCATCGGCATGGAACTGTCCGGCCATATCCGGCGGCTGGGCCGTGACGTCCAGGGCTACCGCATCGGCGATGCCGTGGTCGGTTTTGCCCCGGCCTGCTACGCCAGCCGCGTCCGCACGCCGGCCTCGGCGGTCTGCCACAAGCCGGCCAGCCTCGGCTTCGAGGCGGCGGCGACGATTCCGTCCACCTTCTTCACCGCTTATTACGCCCTGCATGAGCTGGGCCGTCTGCGACCCGGCGAAAAGGTGCTGATCCACGGTGGCGCCGGCGGTGTCGGTATTGCCGCCATCCAGCTGGCCAAGCATCTGGGCGCCGAAGTCTTCGCCACCGCCGGCAGCCCGGAGAAGCGCGAATTCGTTCGCCTGCTGGGGGCCGACCATGTGCTGGATTCACGCAGTCTGCTGTTCGCCGACGAGATCCTGCGCCTGACCCACGGCAAGGGCATCGACATCGTGCTGAACTCGCTGGCCGGTGAAGCCATGGTCCGCAGCATCGATGTGCTGCGCCCCTTCGGCCGCTTCCTGGAACTGGGCAAGCGCGACTTCTACGAGAACACCTCGCTGGGCCTGCGTCCGTTCCGCAACAACATCAGCTATTTCGGCATCGACGCCGACCAGCTGATGGGCGTGCATCCGGAACTGACCGCCCGCCTGTTTGCCGAAGTCATGCAGTTGCTGGCCGACCGTCAGCTGAGCCCGCTGCCTTATCGTGCCTTCCGCGCCGACCAGGCCCAGGACGCTTTCCGCTATATGCAGCAGGCCCGCCAGATCGGCAAGATCCTGCTGACCTTCCCCGAAGGTGCGCCGGCACCGGAACAGCTGGAAAGCCAGGAGATGGCTTTGCCGGCGGCAGCCAGCTATCTGGTGATGGGTGGTACCAGCGGTCTGGGCTTTGCCACCGCCCGCTGGCTGGTCAGCCGCGGCGCCCGCCATATCGTGCTGGCCAGCCGCAGCGCCAGGCTCAGTCCGGAGCTGCAGCACGAAACCCGGATGTGGCAGCTGGCCGGCATCGAGGTGCAGGTGGAAAGCTGCGATCTGACCGAGGCCGCCTCGGTGCAGGCCCTGATCAGCCGTATCGATCGCCCCGAAGCCCCGTTGAAGGGTCTGGTGCATTCGGCCATGGTCCTGGCCGACGGTCTGCTGACCAATCTGGATGACGAAGCCTTCCGCCAGGTACTGGCGCCCAAGGTGGCCGGTGCCTGGAATCTGCATCAGGCCACCCGTGGCCTGGGCCTGGATTTCTTCGTGGTCTATTCCTCGGCCACCACCTTCCTGGGCAACCCCGGCCAGTCCAACTATGTGGCCGCCAATGCCTATCTGGAATCGCTGACCCTGCTGCGCCGCAGCCAGGGCCTGGCGTCCAGTTTCATGGCCTGGGGCCCGCTGGAAGATGTCGGCTTCCTGGCCCGCAACAGCCAGACCCGCGAATCGATCCAGGCGCGTATCGGCGGTCGCTCGATCACCTCCGACGAGGCCATGGCCGCGCTGGAGCAGGTCCTGCATCAAGGCCGTGCCGGCGAAGCCGTGCTGTGGCTGGACTGGGCCGCGATCAGCCGGGTGATGCCGGGCGCCCGTTCGGCGCGGTTTGCCGAAGTCAGCCGCAAGGATGGTCAGGACGCCACGCATGGCGGAGGCGAAAGCCTGCGCGAGGAACTGCTGGCGGCCAAACCCGAACAGGCCCTGGAACGGGTGACCGAAACCCTGCGTGCTGAAATCGCCCGGATTCTGCATCTGCCGCCGGCCAAGATCGAAAGTCACCAGTCGGTGCTGGAACTGGGCATGGATTCGCTGATGGGCATGGAGCTGGCGATGGCCGTCGAAGAGCGCTTCGAGGTCAAGCTGTCGGTGATGCTGCTGGCCGAAGGCGCTACCGTGCATACCCTGGCCCAGAAGATCCTGAAGTCGGTACGTGGCGACGAACAGGAGCCGGCGCCGGCCAATGCGATGGAGGCCCAGATCGCCGCCCTGGCCGCCCAGCATGCGCTGGACGTGCCTGGCGAGGAAGCGGTCGAACCGATCGAGACCGTCGCTCCGTGACGGCCGTGACCGGCTGGTCCGATGATCAGGGGACGCTGGCCCGCGCGGTCAGCGTCGACGGTCACGGCCTGCATACGGGCCGCAAGGTGCGCCTGCAGATCGATCCCGCGCCGCTGGGACATGGCATCGTGTTCCGGCGCATGCGGGGGACAACCCTGCTGGGTGAGTTGAAGGCCGAGCCCGGACTGCGCCTGGCCCAGCCGCTGTGCACCGCCCTGCAGACCCCTGATGGACTGCGGGTGCGGACCACCGAGCATCTGCTGGCAGCCCTGCTGGCCTGCGAAATCGATCATGCACGGGTCACCCTGGATGCCGAGGAAGTGCCGATCCTTGACGGCAGCGCCCTGCCCTGGATCCAGCTTTTGCGGGATGCCGGCCGTCAGGCCTTCGCCGTGCCCAAGCGCTTTATCAAGATTCTGCGGCCGCTGCGAGTCGGTGATGGCGACAATCGCTATACCTCGATCGCGCCGCACGACAGTTATCAGCTGCAAGTCCGCAATGATCTGAAGGGCTTCGGCCAGATGTGCTGGGAAGGTGATCTGACGCCGACCAGCTTTGCCCGGGATATCGCCCCTTCACGCTCTTACGGGCGACTGAAATGGGCGATTCCGGCGATTGCCGGCGGATTTCTCAAGGGTGTGCCGATCCTGCGCGGCGCTCGTCCCTCGTGCACGGCCACCATCATCGGCGGCTCGGTGCATGGCGGCATGCGCCTGCCGGCTGAGTTCGTGCGGCATCGGGTGCTGGACATGGTAGGTGATCTGGCCTTGCTGGGTGCGCCCTTGCTCGGCCGCATCGAGGCTCATCGTCCCAGCCATGAAATGAACTATCAGCTGGCTGCCGCGCTGTTGAAGCAACCTGAATCCTGGTGCTGGGTTTAATATAGCCGTTCAGGTTCGTTGAAAGGCTGTGGCTAAAGATGGGTATCGGTGAGCAATTCCGCCAGCAACTGGCGGCCAAGGCATTGCAGCGGCAGATCGATCGTGCCGGCAGGCAGGAAGACCAGCGCAAGACCGCCAGCCTGAGCGGCGCGCCCCGCAGTACCGGCGGACTCAAGCCGGAACTGGCCCGGTTCGAGACCTTGCCGGCCTACCAGCAGATGCTGGCCATGCAGGAAATGCGCAACCGGCTGGATATCGAATCACCCTTTTTCCGGGTCCATGACGGCCAGGCCGGCGACACCACGGTGATCGAGGGCCGTTCCTATATCAATTTCGCCAGCTACAACTATCTGGGCAGCTCCGGAGCCGCCGAGGTCAACGCCGCCGCCAAGGCGGCCATCGACCGTTACGGCACCTCGGCCTCGGCCAGCCGAATGGTGGCCGGCGAGAGACCGGTGCAGCGCGAACTGGAACAGGCCCTGGCCAGCTGTTACGGCGTCGACGATGCGCTGGCCCTGGTCAGCGGCCATGCCACCAATGTGACCGTGATCGGCTATCTGTTCGGGCCGAATGATCTGATCGTGCATGACGCCCTGGCCCACAACAGCATTGTCCAGGGTGCCCAGCTCAGCGGCGCCAAGCGGCTGAGCTTTCCGCACAATGACTGGGCGGCGCTGGACGAGTTGCTGAGCCGGGTCCGTGGCGAGTACCAGCGGGTGCTGATCGCCATCGAAGGCCTGTACAGCATGGATGGCGATTATCCCGAGCTGGAACGCTTTATCGAGATCAAGCGCCGGCATGGCGCCTTTCTGATGGTCGATGAGGCCCATTCACTGGGCGTGCTGGGTGCCACCGGCCGCGGCATTGCCGAACATGCCGGCATCGACAGCCGCGAAGTCGATATCTGGATGGGCACCATGAGCAAGACCCTGGGCGGTTGCGGCGGCTATATCGCCGGCAGCCAGCCGCTGATCGACTTGCTGCGCCACTTTGCGCCCGGCTTTCTTTACAGCGTCGGCCTGTCACCGGCGCTGGCGGCCGCGTCACTGGCCTCTCTGCAGCGCATGCTGGCCGGTCCGGAGCGGGTCGCCCGCCTGCGCGAGCGAGGCCGTTATTTTCTGAAGCAGGCCCAGGCCGCTGGTCTGGATACCGGTCACAGTGCCGGTTATGCGGTGATTCCGGTGATCACCGGCAGCTCGCTGAAGGCGGCGCAGTGGTCGAATGCATTGTTCGAGGCCGGCATCAATGCCCAGCCGATCTTCTATCCCGCCGTCGAGGAAAAGGCCGCGCGGCTGCGTTTCTTTATCTGCAGCACGCATACGGTGGAACAGATCGATGCCACCATCGCCGTGCTGGCCCGCCTCAACGGCCGCAGCTGATGCCGACATCGCCCGATATCGAAGTGATCTGCCGCCCGGCCCGGGCCGAGGATGCCGCCGCGCTGGCGCCCCTGGTCTATGCCTCGGGCGAGGCCGAGTTCCAGTATCTGCTGGGCACCGACGCCGCCGGCTGCATCGCCTTTCTGCAGCGGATCATCGCCTGGCCCCGCGGTCATTTCAGCTGGCGCCGGCATCTTGTGGCCGTCGCCGGTGATGACATCGTCGCCGTGATCGCCGCGCAGGACGGGCGGGTCCAGTGGTCGGACAATCCGCTGATCGCCCATGCGTTTATCCGTCACTTCGGTCTGTCCGCCGCCTTGGGCATCATGATGCGCGGCCTCCGCCTGGAAAAGGAGATTCCACCGCCGAAGCGCTCGCAGACCTTGCTGGCGCATTGTGCGACGGCACCGGCCTGGCGTAGCCGCGGTCTGTTCCGGCAGCTGTTTGCCCATGCCTTGCAGCAGGGCATGCTGCCGGCTCACCCCGGCCAGGAGCTGGTGCTGGACGTACTGGTGGACAACCCGCGAGCGATGGCGCTGTATCAGCGCTGCGGCTTTCAGGCCCCCGCCACCCCGCGGCCGCTGACCCGCGGCCTGCCACGGCAGCTGCAGGCCATCCGGATGCACTGGGCCCCGCCGCAGGCCTGAACCAGCTCCGGAAACAGATCAAGACAGGACTCAAACACTTGTTTGAATTTTTGGCTACAATGCAGGACTCTGCGATGATTCGCCCTTTGTCCTGCGGGATCCATTGAACTTAAGGATGCACCCATGAAGATTCTGGTCGGCTACAAGCGCGTTGTGGACTACAACGTCCGCATCCAGGTCAAGCCTGATGGCACGGGAATTGTCACCGATGGCGTCAAGCTCTCGGCCAACCCCTTCGACGACATCGCCCTGGAAGAGGCGCTGCGCCTGCGTGAAAAGGGCGTGGCCACCGAAGTGGTGGTGGTGGGGATCGGCCCGGCCGACCTGACCGCCCATTTGCGCAACGGTCTGGCCATGGGCGCCAATCGCGCCATCCATGTCAGCACCAGCGAAGCCGTCGAGCCGCTGGGCGCCGCCCGCGTGTTCCTGAAGCTGATCGAAAAGGAACAGCCGGATCTGGTGCTGCTGGGCAAGCAGGCCATCGACGACGATGCCAACCAGACCGGCCAGATGCTGGCCGCCTTGTGGGACCGTCCGCAGGCGACCTTCGCCAGCAAGCTGGAGATCGAAGCCGGCAAGGCCAAGGTCACCCGCGAGGTCGATGCCGGCCTGGAAACCATCGAAGCCGAGCTGCCGGCCGTGATCACCGCCGACCTGCGCCTGAACGAGCCGCGCTTTATCAAGCTGCCGGACATCATGAAGGCCAAGGCCAAGCCGATCGAGGTGCTGGAACTGGCCGCACTGGGCGTGGATGTCACCCCTGCGCTGAAGGTCTCCAGCTACGAAGCCCCCGCCAAGCGCGGCAAGGGTGTCATCGTCAAGGATGCCGCCGAACTGGTGGCCGCGCTGAAGCAGAAGGGTCTGCTCTGAGCAGGCCGCAGGAGAGCATACGATCATGAGCAAGATTCTCGTCATCGCCGAACACCATGCCGGCAAACTGAACCCGGCCACCGCGCGCGCCATCAGTGCCGCTGCCGCCATCAAGCCCGAAGCCATCGACGTGCTGGTGCTGGCCGACCAGGTCGAGGCCATCGCCGCCGAAGCCGCGACCATCAGCGGCGTCAGCCGCGTGCTGACCGTGGCTCGCGCCGAAAACGCACAGCCGCTGGCGGCCGTGCTGGCCCCGCAGATCGCCAGGCTGGCCGAAGGCTACAGTCATCTGCTGATCGCCTCCACCACCTTCGGCAAGGATGTGGCTCCCCGCGTCGCCGCCCTGCTCGGCGTGGCCCAGATCAGCGATCTGATGAGCGTGGAGTCCGCCCACGTGTTCAAGCGCCCGGTCTATGCCGGCAACGCCATCATCACGGTTGAAGCCCCCAGCGATCGCATCGTGGTCGCCACGGTCCGTTCCGCCTCGTGGCAGGCCGCGCCCGGCGGCGGCTCGGCCCCTGTCGAAGCCGTGTCGGTGGACGTCGCCCTGCCGAGCCACACCCGCTATATCGGGCTGGACAGCGGCGAAAGCGATCGTCCTGACCTGCAGAGTGCCGCCAAGGTGGTCTCCGGCGGTCGCGGCGTCGGCTCGGCCGAGAACTTCAAGCTGGTCTATGACTTCGCCGACAAGATCGGTGCAGGCGTCGGCGCCTCGCGCGCCGCCGTGGATGCAGGCTACGTGCCTTCGGACATGCAGGTCGGCCAGACCGGCAAGATCATCGCACCGGAGCTGTATATCGCCATCGGTATCTCGGGCGCCATCCAGCATCTGACCGGCATCAAGGACGCCGGCACCATCGTGGCGATCAATGCCGATGCCGAAGCGCCGATCTTCGAAGTGGCCGACTTCGGTCTGGTCGGCGATCTGTTCAAGCTGGTGCCGGAACTGAGCGCCGCCATCGACGGCTGAGTCCAGCTGCACCTCGCCGGGCCGGCCTGATGGCGGCCCGGACATGACGAAGGCCGTGGGCACCCGCTCGCGGCCTTCGTGTTTGATGCGACCGCGGGTCCTGCTTCCAGGACTCCCGCTTCAACCGTTCCCGAAAGCCGCCGGTTCCTGCAGCCGGCCATGCTGCAGATGGATGCGGCGATTGCACAGCTTGTCCAGGGTGGCCGGCTGATGCGAAGCCAGGACCAGAATGCTGGCCTGGCGCACGATCTGCTGCAGTCGATCTTCGGCCCGCTCCACAAAGTCGGCATCGCCGACGCTCAGCCATTCGTCCATCAGCAGGATTTCGGGCTGCACCGCCGTGACCGTGGAGAACGCCAGGCGCAGCACCATGCCGCTGGAATAGGTCCGCACCGGCATGTCCAGATAATCACCCAAGCCGGAAAACTCGGCGATGGACGGTCTCAGTGCCAGGATCTGCGGCCGGCTCAGGCCCAGGATCAAGCCCCGGATCAGCATGTTTTCATAGCCGGTGGCTTCATGGTCCATGCCCAGGGTGACATCGATCAGGCTGGTCACCGTTCCTTCCACCGTCAAGCGGCCGCTGGTCGGCGCATAGACGCCGGCCAGCATCCGCAGCAACGAGGTCTTGCCGGCCCCGTTGTGCCCTTCGATGCCCAGCCGGTCGCCTTCACGCAGTTCCAGGCTGACATCCTGCAAGGCCTGGACCACGGTGACGTGGCGACTGGCCGCCGCCAGCCGGCCGCCGCTGACGGCGGCCAGCGCGGTCTTCTTCAGCGACTGGTTGGAGGCGCCATAGACCGGCAAGGCCAGCCCGCAGTGTTCAAGACGGATCAGGCTCATGACTTACACCCAGAAAGCGATGCGGCGATGGCAGCGCGCAAACAAGGGCCAGGCGATGGCATACAGCAGCACGATCATGCCGCCGACCGCGGCATAGGTGTGCGGCGACGGCACGCCGTGGTAGATGGGCTCGCGCAGGATTTCCACAAAGGGATACAGCGGATTCAAGTCCACCCAGCCGGAACGTTCCGGGCCCAGCAGCTGCGGCTTCCAGAATACCGGAGTCAGAAAGAACACCAGCTGCAGGACACTGGCCACGATCTGCTGCATGTCACGGAAGCGGGCGCAGAACAGGCCCAGCAGCAGCCCAGCCGGAAAGGCCGCCAGCATCGTCAGCGCTACGCCGGGCAGCAGCATCAGCCAGCTGAGGCGAGGCTGCAGATGGAAGTACAGCATCACCGGCACATAGGCCAGCAGGTTGTGGCCGAAAATGATCAGATTGCGATACAGCGACTGCAGCACATAGCTGCTCATCGGCAGGTTGACCGAGCGGATCAGTCGCTCGGAGCCCACATAGACCTGGCAACCGTCCAGAATCAGGTTCGAGATCAGGCCCCAGCTGATGATGCCCATCGCCAGATACGGAATGAAGTCCGCCACCGGCAGCTTAAACAGCAGACCGTACAGGGGACCCAGGCCGCAGATCGTGATCAGCATGGTCAGGGTGATCCACAGCGGCCCCAGCATCGAGCGGCGATAACGCTGCTTGATGTCCTGCCAGCCCAGGGTCATCCAGACCTCGCGCCGCACCCAGGCACGGGTGAGGTCCTGCCAGGCCGAGGCCAGGCTGCCCCGGGATGAGCTCAAGGTCGGACTCACCGCAGACATGCGTCCAGTTCGGCGATCAGATCCTCGACATCCTCGACGCCGACCGACAGCCGGATCAGACCGTCATCGATGCCCAGCTCGGCCCGCTTCTCGGCAGGGACCGAGGCATGGGTCATGATCGCCGGATGCTCGATCAGGCTCTCGACCCCGCCCAGCGATTCCGCCAGGGCGAACAGCCGGGTCTGCTCCAGCATGCGCCGCGAGGCTTCCAGACCGCCCTTGATGCGGATGGTGACGATGCCGCCGAAGCCCTGCATCTGGCGCTTGGCCAGTTCGTGCTGGGGATGGCTGGGCAGGCCCGGGTAGATCACTTTCTCCACGGCAGGATGCGCTTCCAGCCACTGCGCGATCTTCAGCGCGCTGGCGCAGTGCTCGCGCATCCGCAGATGCAGGGTCTTCAGGCCGCGCATCGCCAGAAAGGCATCGAAGGGACCCGCCACGGCGCCGATCGAGTTCTGCAGAAAGGCCAGCTGCTTGCCCAGTTCGGCATCGGCCGCGACCAGCACGCCACCGACGATATCCGAGTGGCCATTGAGGTATTTGGTCGCCGAATGCAGCACGATGTCGGCACCCAGCTCGATCGGGCGCTGCACCATCGGCGAGCAGAAGGTGTTGTCGACCACGAGGATCAGGCCGTGCTCGCGGGCAAACACGCTCAAGGCGGCCAGATCGACCAGCTTAAGCATCGGATTGGTCGGCGTCTCGGCCCAGATCATCCGGGTCTGCGGGGTCAGCGCCGCGGCGACGGCGTCCAGATCATTGAGATCGACAAAACTGAAATCCAGGGCCGCAGTACGGCGACGGACCTTGTCGAACAGCCGGTAGCTGCCGCCGTACAAGTCATCCATCGCGATCACGTGACTGCCGCTGTCCAGCAGTTCCAGTGCCGTCGCGGCGGCGGCCAGGCCGGAGGCGAAGGCAAAGCCGGCCACGCCGCCTTCCAGATCGGCGATGCAGGCCTCGTAGGCCTGTCGCGTCGGATTCTGGCTGCGCGAGTATTCATAGCCCTGATGCACGCCGGGGCTGCTCTGCACATAGGTCGAAGTGGCGTAGATCGGGGTCATGATGGCCCCGGTCGCCGGATCAGGCTGCTGACCGGCATGGATGGCCCGGGTACCCAGACCCTGGGGGCGGTGCTGACTGGAGTCCGACATCAAAATCCTTGAAGCTGGTGCGCCGTGGCGCGATCGCGAAAACGACGGGTTGAATCCGCATGATAAGCCATGCGTCCGCCGTTGGCGCCAGCTCGTGGATGTCGCGGTGCCGCGCCTCGCGTTTGGCGTTCAAACCGTTATCATCGGGATCCGGGCCGGGGCGAGGATCACCGGAGGTGTCAGCGGCGCCTGAATGCCGGCCTATCCATGGAGAGTGCATGAACACATTACTGGTCACCGGCGGCGCAGGCTTTATCGGTGCGAACTTCGTCTTGGGGGCCGTGGCGCGCGGCCGACGCATCGTCAATCTGGACAAGCTGACCTATGCCGGCAATCTGGACACGCTTGCCAGCCTGAAGGGTTCGGAGCGGCACCATTTCATGCAGGGCGATATCGGTGACCGCGCCCTGGTCGGTCGCTTGCTGGCCGAATTCAAGCCGCAGGCCATCCTCAATTTCGCGGCCGAATCCCATGTCGACCGCTCCATCGACGGTCCGGCCGAGTTCGTGCAGACCAATGTGGTCGGTACCCTCGGGCTGCTGGAAGCGACCCGCGACTACTGGCGCACGCTGGATGCCGCCGAAGCGGCCGCTTTCCGTTTCCTGCATGTCTCCACCGACGAGGTCTACGGCTCGCTGGGCGCTGAAGGCTATTTCAGCGAGACCTCACCGTATGCGCCCAATTCGCCCTATTCCGCCTCCAAGGCGGCTTCGGACCATCTGGTGCGGGCCTTCCATCACACCTACGGTCTGCCCACGCTGACCACCAACTGCTCCAACAACTACGGTCCTTTCCAGTTTCCGGAGAAACTCATCCCGCTGATCATCGCCAAGGCGCTGGCCGGCGAGGCGCTGCCGGTCTATGGCGACGGCCTGAATATCCGCGACTGGTTGTATGTGGAAGACCATTGCAGCGCGATCGAGCGTGTCCTGGAGGGCGGCCGGGTTGGCGAAACCTATACCGTCGGCGGCAACGCCGAGAAGACCAATATCGATGTGGTCAAGACCGTATGCGCGCTGCTGGATCAGCGCCGCCCGCGGGCCGACGGCCAGCCCCGCGAATCGCAGATCCAATTCGTCAAGGACCGCCCCGGCCATGACCGTCGTTATGCCATCGATGCTTCCCGGCTGCGCCGCGAGCTGGGCTGGACACCGGCCCACAGCTTCGAGCAAGGTCTGGCGGCCACCGTCGACTGGTACCTGGGTCACCAGGACTGGGTCAGCCGGGTACTGGACGGCAGCTACCGGATGGAGCGCCTGGGCCAATGAGCACGCAGAAAGGTCTGATCCTGGCGGGCGGTTCAGGCACACGGCTGTATCCGATCACCCAGGCGGTCAGCAAGCAGCTGCTGCCGGTGTACGACAAACCGATGATCTATTACCCGCTGGCGACCCTGATGCTGGCCGGCATTCGCGACATCCTGCTGATCAATACCCCGCATGAGCAGGCCTTGTTCCAGCGCCTGCTGGGCGACGGCAGTCAGTGGGGCCTGAATATCCGCTATGCGGTGCAGCCCAGTCCCGATGGCCTGGCCCAGGCTTTCGTGATCGGCCGCGACTTTGTCGACAACCAGCCCAGCTGCCTGGTGCTGGGCGACAATATCTTCTACGGCGGCGGCTTTACCGAGCGCCTGCGGCGGGCCGCCAGCCGCGAGTATGGCGCCACCGTGTTCGGCTATTGGGTCAAAGATCCTGAGCGCTATGGCGTGGCCGAGTTCGATGCGGCCGGCAAGGTCACCGGGCTGGAGGAGAAGCCGACGGCACCGAAGTCCAACTACGCGGTGACCGGCCTGTATTTCTACGACCACCGGGCTTGCGACTTCGCCGCCGAGATCCGCCCCTCGCCGCGTGGCGAGCTGGAGATCACCGATCTGAACCGGATCTATCTCGAGGACGGCTCCTTGCAACTGGAACAGCTGGGGCGCGGCTATGCCTGGCTGGATACCGGCACCCACCAGTCGCTGATGGAGGCCGGCAGCTATATCCAGACCATCGAGAACCGGCAAGGCCTGAAAGTCTGCTGTCCCGAGGAAATTGCCTATCTGCAGGGCTGGATCGATGCCGAGCAGCTGCTGCGACTGGCCGCGCCGCTGGCCAAGACCGGCTACGGCGCCTATCTGCAACGCCTGGCCCAGGAAGGAAACGCACCATGAAAGTGATCGAGACCCGCTTGCCCGGTGTCGTCGTCATCGAGCCCAAGGTCTTTGGCGACAGCCGCGGCTTTTTCTACGAAAGCTACAACGCCGACGCCTATCGCGAGGTCGGCATCGACCGGATCTTCGTGCAGTCGAATGTCTCGCGCTCCAGCCACGGCGTGCTGCGCGGCCTGCATTACCAGTGGCCGCGCCCCCAGGGCAAACTGGTCAGCGTGCTGGAAGGCGAAGTCTATGATGTCGCCGTCGATATCCGCCGTGGCTCGCCGACCTTCGGCCAGTGGGCCGCTGCGGTGCTGAGCGCCGACAATCATCGCCATTTCTGGATACCGGAAGGCTTTGCCCACGGCTTTTGCGTGCTGTCCGAGTCGGCCATCTTCAGTTACCAGTGCACCGAAGTCTATCTGCCGGCACATGATGCCGGGGTGCTGTGGAACGATGCCGAGCTGGCCATCGACTGGCCCCTCAGCGTCCCCCTGCTGTCAGACAAGGATCGCAAGGCCAAAGCGCTAGCCGAGATCGATCCCGAGCGCTTGCCGGTGTATGCGCCATGAGCGGTCCGGTCCTGTTGCTGGGTGCCAATGGCCAACTGGGTCGGACCTGGCGACTGCAGGCTGATCTGGACGAGCTGGTCTGTGCCAGCCGGGATGGTCGGCTGGATGACGGCAGCGCGGCCGAAATCGCCGACCTGACGCTTCCCGAGAGCCTGCCCTCGCTGCTGGACCGGATCCGGCCCGCACTGATCATCAATGCCGCTGCCTATACCGCGGTGGACCAGGCCGAGCGCGAAGAAGCTCTGGCGATGGCGGTCAATGCCCGCGCCGTCGGCGCGCTGGGGCAATGGGCCGCCACCAACCACGCGCGCATCATCCATTACTCCACGGATTACGTGTTCGACGGCCAGGCCAGCCGCCCCTATCGGGAAACCGATGCCACCGGTCCGCTGGGCGTGTATGGCCGCAGCAAGCTGGCCGGGGAACAGGCCCTGACCGCCAGCGGCGCGGATCATCTGATCTTCCGCACCGCCTGGGTCTATGCGCCCTGGGGCCGCAATTTCCTGAACACCATGCTGCGGCTGGCCGCCGAACGCGATGAGCTGAAGGTGGTGGCCGACCAGATCGGCAGCCCGACCAGCACCTGGCGCATCGTCGATGCCAGCCTGCAGGCCCTGCGGCATTGGCCGAATGCGCTCTCTTTGCAGGATCGAATTCTGCATCTGACCGCCTCGGGCCAGACCAGTTGGCACGGTTTTGCCCAGGCCCTGATCGAACAGGCCCATCGGCAAGGCCGATTGTCACGCCTGCCGCGTATCGAGGCGATCACGACTGAACAGTTCCCGACTCCGGCCCGCCGGCCAGCCTGGTCGGTGCTGGACAATACGGCCCTGCAACAGCGTTTTCGCTATAACATCGACGATTGGCGACATGATCTGGACCAGGTCATGGCTTCCATCCCCTCTTCGAGCTGAGATCCACCATGTTGATTCCACTTGTGCTCAGTGGCGGCAGCGGCACCCGGCTGTGGCCGGTATCCCGCAAGAATCTGCCCAAGCAGTTCCTGGCCTTGGCCGGCGAGCAGACCCTGTTTCAGGACACTCTGGCCCGCGCGGCCAAACTGCCCGGTGCCGTGGCGCCGATCATCGTCGCCAGCGAGGATCACCGCTTTCTGGCGGCCGAACAGGTACAGGAACTGGGCATCAAGGATTCAGCCATCATCCTGGAGCCATTGGCCCGCAACACCGCGCCAGCCATCGCGCTGGGAGCTCTGCATGCCTTGCAGAACCATCCGGATGCCGTGCTGCTGGTGCTGCCTGCCGATCACCTGATTGCCGATACCCTGGCCTTCCGCCATGCCGTGGAGCAGGCCTTGCCGCTGACCGAACAAGGCCTGCTGGTCACCTTCGGGATTCGCCCGGACCGCCCGGAAACCGGCTTCGGCTATATCCGGCGCGGCGAGAACGTCAGCACGAATGGTTTCAAGGTCGCGCAATTTGTCGAAAAGCCTGACCTGGATACAGCCAGCCGTTATCTTGCAGACGGCGGCTATGACTGGAATTCCGGCATGTTCCTGTTCAAGGCCAACCGCTATATCGAAGAATTGCGTACCCACAACCCGATCATGCTGGAAGCCGTCGAGATCGCCTTTGCCGAGGCGAAAACCGATCTGGACTTTATCCGCCTGGATGCCACCAGCTTTGCCAAGGTGCCGGATGACTCCATCGACTATGCCGTGATGGAAAAAACCCATCATGCCGCGGTCGTGCCGGTCAGCTGCGGCTGGAGCGATATCGGCTCCTGGTCAGCCTTGTGGCTGACCGGTGAAAAGGACGACAACGGCAACCGTTTCGACGGCGATGTACTGGCCATCGATACCCGCAATACCCTGGTCCGCAGCCATGAGCGCCATCTGGTAGCGACCCTCGGGGTCGAGGATCTGGTGGTGGTCACCACCCCGGATGCGACCTTGGTCGCCCACCGCGATGCTGCCCAGGATGTCAAAAAGATCGTCGATCAGCTGAAGTCATCCGGCCGCAGTGAGCACGCCTTCCATCGCATCGTGCACCGGCCCTGGGGCAGCTACGATTCGCTGGAATTCGGGCGGCGCTTCCAGGTCAAGCGCATCGTGGTCAAGCCCGGAGCGTCACTGAGTCTGCAGATGCACCATCATCGCGCCGAGCACTGGATCGTGGTGTCGGGTACCGCCGAGATCACCTGCGATGACAAGGTCTTTCTGCTCAGCGAGAACCAGAGCACCTATATTCCGCTGGGCGCCAGGCACCGCATGCGCAACCCCGGCAAGGTGCCGCTGGAGATGATCGAAGTCCAGTCCGGCAGCTATCTGGGCGAAGATGATATCGTGCGCTACGAAGACAATTACGGTCGTCACTGATCCGGCCAAGATCATCCGGCTTCCAGGGCGAGGCCGGCTCGCCCTGTACTCTGGCAAGCAACGGTTGTCTAGCAAAACAGAATTGCCAATTCGGCGGCCAGGGATTGCAAGACTGGTTTGGCATTCATGGTGAGTGATGCCGACCGGATATCGCAATGACGCAATCCATCCGCTATGCCGATTTTGCTGACCGCCTGCGCCGGGCCTGCGATGAACATGGCGTACCTCCGCACCGGCGGCGGATCACCGCTGTGGCAACGCGTTTCGGCGTCTCCCGCGAAACGGTCAGACTGTGGCTCACCGGGCGGACCTTGCCCGAACTGGGCCGACTGATCGAAATCGCCGAGGAATTCCATTGCAGTCTGGACTGGCTGGCGATGGGCCGGATCGGTACGGCAGCGGACGAGGGCATGATCGCCGAGCCCCGCAGCGGCTATGCCACGCTGTCCGAGGATGAGCAGACCGTGATCCGGGTGATGCGGACCATGACCGAGCCTCGCCGCCAGGCCCTGGTCGCCCTGCTGAAACTGCGCTGAGCCGCCGCGTCTGGCCGCCCTGGTCTTCGGGCGACCGGGTCGGCTCTGGCGGCCGGATACCCGCAGGGATTGGCTTTCCCTGACGGGAACCGTCAAGATGGGCGGTCCGGTTTTGTCCTTCCACTTCCGCCCAGAGACAGCACTTGCCTGCACCCAAGCCTGCCACGCCCTGCCCCTGCGGCAGCCAACGGGACTATGACGCCTGCTGCGGTCCCCTGCATCGAGGTCGTGCGGCCGCGGATGCCGAGCAGCTGATGCGCTCGCGCTACAGCGCCTTCGTGCTGAAGCTGGAAGACTATCTGCTGGCCAGCTGGCACAAGAGCACCCGTCCGGACCAGTTGCGACTGGCCGAGCAGCAGCCCGAGCCGACCTGGCTGGGCCTGCAGGTGCGCCGGCATATCAGCGCCGGCGACCAGGCCACGGTGGAATATATCGCCCGGCTGCGCTACGACGGCGGCAGTGCGTCGCGGCTTCATGAAATCGCCCATTTCGTGCGTGAACATGGCCGCTGGTACTACGTGGACGGGGACATCCAGAGCTGATACCCGCCGTGTGGCAGCCTCCCGTGGCCCATGACAGGCATGTGAAAGGCCGCACAGGTTGTAATCGACGTGCTATGTGTTTTATTTACTGACTCTTACCGCAAGGCCCTCACATGAAGTCGTTGCCATCCTCCCCGATCACCTTGATCGGCGCCGCGCTGACACTCGGACTGTCGCTGACGGCCTGTTCGCATTCCCACGATGCCGCCACCGCGGCGCAGACGCCGATGCTGGTCCGTGACCATGACAAGGTCACGATTCCGGCCGATTCGCCCTTGCGCCAGCGGCTGCAGATCGCCACCGTGGCCGATCAGGCCACGGCCCAGGCGATCACGGTGCCGGCCATCATCGAAGCCCAGCCCAATCGTACCATCCAGGTGATGGCGCCTCTGGCCGGTCATGTGCTGAAGGTCAACGTGCAGGTCGGCGACCACGTCCGCAAGGGCCAGGTGCTAGCCCTGCTGGCTTCCGGCGACATGGATCAGGCCTATGCCGATGCGGCCAAGGCCGGCGACGCGCTGAGTCTGGCCCGCAAGACCCTGGATCGCACCCAGGGCGTGCAGCAGGCCGGCGGTGCCGCGACCAAGGATCTGGAGGCGGCGCAGAGCGCCTACAACCAGGCGCTGGCCGAAAACCAGCGGGCCCAGGCCCGGCTGGCTTCGCTGGGCGCCGGCAAGGCGGCCGGCACCGCCGGCACCCTGCCGCTGGTCTCGCCGATCAACGGCGTGATCACCAGCTCCACGGCCGCACCCGGCAGCAATATCACCGATCCCACCGCGCCGCTGATGACCCTGGTCGATACCAGCGAAGTATGGGTGACGGCCAATGTGCCGGAAGATCAGGTCGGCCTGATCCAGCCCGGCCAGCAGGCTTCGATCACGCTGCAGGCTTATCCCGATGAGACCCTGCAGGGCAAGGTCTCATCGGTGGACGCGATCCTGCAGGCCGACAGCCGCCGCAGCAAGGTCCGCATCGCCCTGGCCAACCCGGATGACCGTCTGAAGCCCAACATGTTCGCCAATGCCAGCATCCAGGTACCTCAGCCCAGCCAGATCACGGTGCCGCAGTCGGCCCTGCTGATGAACAACGACAGCGTCTTCGTGTTTGTCGAAACCGCGCCCTGGACCTTTGTCCGCCGCGCGATCGACATCAGTTATGACGACCAGGACAATACCCGCGTGCAAAGCGGCCTGAAAGCGGGTGAGCGGGTCATCGTCAGCGGTGGAGTGCTGCTGAATGATTGATCGTCTGATCACACTATGCCTGCACAAACGCACGCTGGTGTTTGTCGCCGCCATCATTCTGGCGCTGTTCGGCGGCTATTGCTGGAAGATTCTCCCGGTCGAGGCCTATCCCGACCTGGGCGCCGTCAACGTGGTCGTGACTACCCAGGTGCCGGGTCTGGCCGCCGAGGAAATCGAGCAACAGGTCACCGTGCCGCTGGAACGCTCGCTGGCCAGCACCCCCGGCCTGATCGAAAGCCGCTCCAGTTCGACCTTCGGCCTGTCGTTGATCACCCTGATCTTCAATGACCAGACCAATGTCTATTTTGCCCGCGAGCGCGTCACCGAGCAGCTGGCCCAGGTCACCATGCCGGCCGGCGTGGTACCCAACATGTCGCCGGTCACCGGTCCGGCCGGCGAGATCTACCGCTATACGGTGGAGTCCGACAAGCTGAACCTGATGCAGCTCTCGGATATCGAGAACTGGGTGATCATCCCCGCCCTGCAGCAGGTCCCCGGCGTGGCCGCCGTCAACAATTTCGGCGGTTTCACCAAGGAATACCAGCTGGTGCTGAGGCCCGCGGCCCTGCTGCACTACGGGATCGGCGTCAACGACGTCATCAGCGCCATCAACAACAACAATGCCAATGCCGGCGGCGGCCGTGTCAGCCGTGGCGAGCAGTCCTACATCGTCCGCGGCATCGGCATGGTCCGCAATCTCCAGGACATGGGCCAGATCGTGGTCACCCAGAACAACGGGGTGCCGGTGCTGCTGAAGGATCTGGGCGAGCTGCAGATGGGTCACCAGGTGCGTGAAGGCATTCTGGGCAAGGACAACAATCCGGACACCATCGAAGGCATCGTGCAGATGCTGACCGGACAGAACCCTTCCGAGGTGCTGGACAAGGTCCATGCCAAGATCGCCCAGTTGCAGAAGCAGCTGGGGCCGAAGGGCGTGAAGATCGTGCCGTATATCGATCGCGACCAGCTGGTCAACGCCACCATCGAGAAGGTCACCCATACCGTCATCGAGGGCTGCTGCCTGGTCTTCGTGGTGCTGATCCTGTTTCTGGGCAGTCCGCGCAGCGCCCTGGTGGCCGCGACCACGATTCCGCTGGCGCTGGCCACGGTCTTTATCATCATGCACTTCACCGGCCAGCCGGCGAACCTGTTTTCGCTGGGCGCCATCGACTTCGGCGTGATCGTGGACGGTGCCATCGTGGTCACCGAAGCGATTCTGCGCATCCGTGAAGAGCATCCGCAGCGGACCATCACCCAGGACGATGTGCTGGGCGTGACCGGCCATATCGGCAAGTCCATTTTCTTTGCCACCTCGATCATCATCGTGGCCTACGCCCCGCTGTTCGCCTTCGAGGCGGCCGAAGGCAAGCTGTTCAAGCCGATGGCCTTTACGGTCAGCTACGCGCTGTTCGGCGCCCTGATGTGCGCGCTGACCCTGATTCCGGCGCTGGCCTATCTGGCCTTGCGCAAACCGCGGAAGATCTTCCACAACAAGCCGCTGGAAAAGCTGCATCACGGCTATCGCGGGGTGCTGGCGCACATGATCGACCGCCCCTGGTTCGCCTACGGCAGCGGCGTGGTGGCGCTGATCCTGGTGGTGGTGCTGGGCGCCAGCATCGGTCGCGAATTCCTTCCCAATCTGGATGAAGGCACCTTGTGGATGCAGGTGCAGATGCCGACCGGGCTGTCGCTGGACAAGGCCAGCGAGATTTCCGGGGAAATCCGCGAAGCCGTGCGGGAATTCCCGGAAACCAGCTATATCGTCACCCAGCTGGGTCGCAGCGATGCCGGTACCGATGCCTGGTCACCCTCGCATATCGAGTCGGCCATCGGCCTGACGCCTTACAGCACCTGGCCCAGCGGCGAGACCAATGCCCAGTTCGTGGCGCGTCTGCACAAGCGGCTGGACAAGATCCCGGGCATCAGCTTCGGCATCAGCCAGCCCATCGCCGACAATATGAACGACCTGGTCGGCGGCGCCCACAGCCCCTTGGTACTTCGCATCTACGGCCATGATCTGAAGGAACTGCGCCGCATCGCCAACCAGATCGTCGATGTGCTGCAGCAGGTGCCCGGCACCACCCTGGATCAGGTGTTCCAGGAACCGCCGGTGCCCCAGCTGGACATCGAAGTGAATCGCCTGGCTGCTGCCCGCTACGGCATCAACGCCTCGGACATCAATGCCGTGGTGGCCAATGCCATCGGCGACTCGGCGATCAGCACCGTCTATGTCGGTGACCGTCAGTACAATATGACGGTGCACGTACCGCGCAAGATGACCAATGATCTGCAGGCCATCGCCGCGCTGCCGCTGACCACCAGTTCGGGCACCCAGGTGCCGCTGGGGCAGGTAACCCATATTTCGCTGCATACCGGCGAAGGCAATATCGCGCACGAAATGAACCAGCGTCAGCTGACCCTGCGCGTGGACAACGGCACCCGGCCGCTGTCCGACTGGATGGCGGATGCCCAGCATCGGATCGATGCCCAGGTGCATTTCGACCACAGCGAATACCGGCTGGAATGGGCGGGTACCTTCCAGCAGGCCCAGCGCGCCCAGGCGCGCCTGTCGGTGGCGATGCTGATCGTGCTGGCGGTGATGCTGGTGCTGCTGTTCGGTGAATTCCGCAAGCTGCGTCAGGCCGTGCTGGTACTGGGCGTGGTGCCGCTGGCCACCCTGGGCGGTCTGGTCTCCCTGCATCTGCGTGGCGAAACCCTGAACATCGCTACCGCGGTGGGCTTTATCGCCTTGTTCGGCGTGGCGGTGCAGAACGGCATCATCATGGTCGCCAGTTTCAACCGCATGCGCGCCCAGGGCCTGTCGATCCGCGAGGCGGTGCTGGATGGTGCCGGCGAGCGCTTCAGGCCCGTGCTGATGACGGCTACGGTGGCCAGCATCGGCATGTTGCCGGCGGCGCTGGCCACCGGTATCGGCACCGATGTGCAGCGTGGTCTGGCCACCGTAGTGGTCGGCGGTCTGGTGATCGCCACCTTGCTGACCCTGTTCATCCTGCCGACGTATTACTGCGAGATGGAAATGTATGTGGAAAAGCGGGCCGCCTCGCGGCCGGGCAAGCCGGAGTCGATGTGATGGTGAAGGTATTCAACCGACGCAGCCTCGCGCTGGCCTGCATGCTGGCCTTGGCCGGTTGCGCGGTCGGCCCGGATTTCCACAAGCCTGAGGCGCCGGCCCATGCCGGCTATCAGCCTGCGGGCCAGACGACGGCCGGCACCACCGCCGGTGACGGCCAGGGGCTTGCGGCCCAGGCCCAGCAACTGGTGCCTGGCCAGGACATCCCTGCGCAGTGGTGGCAGCTGTTCCATTCGCCCAAACTGGATGCTTTGATCAAGCGTGCCCTGGCGCAGAATCCGGATCTGGATGCCGCCCAGCAATCGCTGAAGGCCGCCTGGGAACAGGTCAAGGCCCAGCAAGGCAGCCTGTTCCCGCAGATCAGCGGCAACTTCAATCCGACCCGCAACCGGACCGGCAACGCCTTGTCGCCGATTCCGGCCAACAATACCTATCTGTACAACCTGCATACGGCCCAGGTGAATGTTTCCTATTCACCCGATATCTGGGGCGGCAGCCGTCGCCAGATCGAGTCGGACAAGGCCCAGGCCGAGCTGCAGCGCTTCCAGCTGGAAGCGACCTATCTGACCCTGACCAGCAATCTGGTCAATGCAGCGATCACCCAGGCCTCGTTGCGGGCCCAGATCGCGGCAACGCGGGAGATGGTCGACAGCCAGCAGGCGGTGCTGGACTCCTATCTGCGCCAGCAGCAGCTGGGCCAGGTTTCGGACGCCGATGTCGCCGCCCAGCGCGCCCTGCTGGGACAGAGCCGGGCCAGTCTGGCGCCGCTGCAGAAGGCGCTGGCCCAGCAACATGATCTGATCGCCGCCTTGTGCGGTGATACCCCGGAACAGCCGACGCCTGATTTCGATCTGGCCGAACTGCACCTGCCCGAACAGCTGCCGGTCAGCCTGCCGGCCCAACTGATCACCCAGCGTCCGGACGTTCGCGCCGCCGAAGCCAGCTGGCATTCGGCCAGCGCCCTGGTCGGCGTGGCCCTGGCCAATCGTCTGCCGAATCTGCAGATCAGCGGTGCCTATGGCGGCATTTCCGGCGGTATCGGTCATATGCTGGCCTCCGGCGCCGGTTTCTGGTCGATTGCCGGCAGCCTGACCCAGCCGCTGTTTGACGGCGGCACCCTGCGGCATCAGGAAAAGGCCGCGCGCGCACAGTATGCCCAGGCCTCGGCCCAGTACCGCAGCACGGTCACTTCGGCCCTGCAGAACGTGGCCGATACCTTGCAGGCGATCCATTACGATGCCGATGCCCTGCTCGCCAACCGCGATGCCGAGGCCGCCGCGGCCCGCAGCCTGCAGGTGGCGCGTGCCCAGTACGGTCTGGGCGATGTCGCCCAGACCGGCGTGCTGGCGGCCGAGCAGACCCATGCCCAGGCGCAGCTGGCGCTGATCCAGGCCCAGGCGGCACGGCTGTCCGACAGCACGGCGCTGTTCCAGGCCCTGGGTGGCGGCTGGTGGCATCGCCAGGACGTGCCGGCCGACGAGGCCCGCTGATTCGTCCCGGTCTCGCCCGGCTTTCGCCGGGTGAGACCGGGAGATCGAGGTGAAAGACACCTGCCAACGCTTGATCGATGGCTGGCTCGGGCCGCTCAGACCGGCCGGCGCAGAAACGCCGCAAAGGCCGCCTGGGCCGGCGTGGCCTCGCGTTCGGGGTGACGCACCAACTTGAATTCACGCCTTGGCAGACTCAGCGGTACATGATGCAGCCGCCCGTCCGCCACCCGCGAAGCCGCCACGCGTGCCGACACGATCGTGGCAGCGGTTCCGGTTTCTACCGCGCTGACCACGGCTTCATTGGAGGCCACTTCCATCGACAGCGGCAGGCTGGCGCTGTCCACGCCCAGTGTCTGCAAGGCCTGCTCGCATTCCATCCGCGTGCCCGAGCCGGGTTCACGCAGCACCCAGGCACTGTCCACCAGTTCTTCCGGCCGGATCGCCGGCAGACCGGCCCATGGATGTTGCGGCGAGACCACCAGCCACATCTGGTCCTCGGCCACCGGCTCGCTGGACAAGTCCGGACTCACGGCCCCTTCCACCACGCCCAGCCCGGCCTCGCCGCCCCGTATCAGCCGGCAGACCTCCCGGGTATTGTGGATGGCCAGCTTCAGCCGGACCGCGGGGTGACGCTGCTGAAAGGCATTCATCCGTGCCGGCAGCCAATAGCCGGCTACGGTCTGGCTGGCATGCAACTGCAGTTCGCCCGAGACCAGACCCGCGTAGTCATGCAGCCGCTGGCGCACCAGCTGGGCGCGGGCAAGCAAGGCTCTGGCCTCGACCAGCAGCAGTTGGCCGGCGCCGCTGAGCTCCACGCGTCGCCCGACCCGACTGAACAAGGCCAGCCCGCATTCCTGCTCCAGCTGGGCAATCGCATGACTGACCGCCGACTGGGTCAGATGCAAGGCCGCCGCCGCACGCGTGACATGTTCACGCTCGGCCACCGCCACAAAGATCCGCAGTGATTCAAGTTTCATCCATGCTGGTCCGTCCACCACAGCGCGGCAGCCAGAACCACCGCCAGCACGGCAATCAAGACCGTCAGTCCGCCTTCCAGCCGGGATGACGCCAGCGGCACAGTCTGTGGCGAGGCGATGGCTTGCCGGACCTGCCGGAAGCGGGCATGGGCGCCGAGCAGGGTCAGCACGGCCACCGCGATAAACAGCAGCCCCAGTACCGAGGCTACGGCGCCTGTCGCCGAGTGACTGGCCCGCACCGGCAGACCCGCCAGCCGCATAAACAACTCGAATTTCACCAGCACGCAGCCCAGGGCGGTCAAGGCCAGGCTGGTGCGCACCCAGGCCAGAAAGGTCCGCTCGTTGGCAGCATGATCGGTATAACGCTCGATCATGACAGTACCTCTCCCAGGGTATCTTCCAGCGCCAGAGACGGAGCGATCCGCTCGGCCAACGCATGGGCCTGCTGCTTGATCTCAGGCATGGCGCTCGATTCGAAAAGCAGGCCCAGTCGCGCCGGACCGATGACATGAAGACCCGGCGCCACCTTGCCCTGACTGTCGTACAGGCGGCCGTCTTCATCACAGGCCAGTCCCTTGCCGCCGAATCCCGGCGCGATGATCCCGGCTTCGAGCATGGATCGCAGCAGCGGTGTGCCGGAGCGGCGATAGTCCGCACAAGGGCCGCTGCAATTGATGACTTTGTCAGCCATCAAAGTCTTCTGTGCACCCTTGCACTGCAAGTGCAGGCCAATCTGCCTGCCTGCGGATTCCAGTGCAACCACACGCCCGGCAACGACCTCCAGCTGCCCGGCGGCTACTTCCGCCTCCAGTTGATCGGCGATCTGCGGCGCCATGCGATGCCGTAGCACATCCCAGCGACGTTGCAGATGGCGCTTGAAACGCCGTTTCTCGACCGCGGGCAAAGCTTGCCACAGCCTGTTGCTGACCGGCCGCAGACTGTCCACCACGGCCCGCCATGGAGAGCCCGCCTGCAGCGCCTGATGGAAGGCCCGCAGATAATCCCGCGCGGTTGCAGCCACTTCGCGACCGGGCTCGATTGCCGGAGTATCCCGCGGCACATAGGGTGCGTGTCGCTGGGGAAGCAGGCCATGACCGGATACCGCGACAACCTTGCCTTCATGCCCTCGCTGCCGCAACCGGACCAAGGCATCCACCATGGTCAGCCCCGTGCCGACAAGAACCACGCGATCTTCCGGGCGAACTGCCGAATACAGCGCATCCTGCCAGGCATCCGCAGCGTACTGCGGCAAGCCGATGTCGCCGTTTCCACATCCGGGCCACTGGGACGGCGCATGATGCCCCAGGGCCAGAACCACCTGGTCGGCCTCCAGTTGCCGGCCATCCTCCAGCGTCAGCTGCCAGCCCTCGCCCCACGGCTGACAGGCCTGTACTCGGGCACGGATATGCATCACTCCACTTTCCAGCGCCAGCTCCCTGAGATACTGGCCATAAACCGAGCGCGGGACGAAGTCGGCCGCCTCGGCCCGAGGATTGATCCTGCGCTGCAGCCAAGCCAGGAAATGCCCGCTGTCGGTGACCGAGGCACTCATGCCTCCGGCAGGCACATTGAGAATATGGCCCAGAGATGGCGTCGCATAAGCCAGCCCCTGCCCCATGATCTCGCCGGGATCGATCAGGCTGACCGGACGTCCCAGCCGGCGAGACAGATTCCAGGCCAGTACCGTCCCGCTGGCGCCACCGCCAATGATGATCAATTCATGCTGCGCCACAGTATTCATCACTTCTTGCATCTCGAATCAGGATGGGAATAGCGTCGCAGGCCCAGACGCATGAGTCCAACGAATTGAATCCATGACTTCAATCAAATTCATTCATGAACAAGCATCACTGATCCAACATCGGAACCGCGCGCCGCCAGCATCCGCGGCTCAGCCAAAAAACCAATAGCAGACCGCAATCGAGACCAGCACGCTGACCAGGTCGGCCAGCAAGGCGCAGCCCACCGCATGGCGCACCCGCTTGATGCCGACCGCACCGAAATACACCGCCACCACATAGAAGGTGGTCTCGCTGCTGCCTTGCATGGTCGCGGCCAGCAGCGAGGGAAAGCTGTCCACGCCGCTGTGATGCATGGTCTCGATCAGCATGCCGCGTGCCGCGCTGCCCGAAAACGGCTTGACCAGGGCGGTGGGCAAGGCATCCACAAAGCGGGTATCCATGCCCATCCCGTGCGCGGCCCAGCGCACGCCTTCCAGCAACATGTCCAGGGCCCCCGAGGCGCGCAGCACACCGACCGCGCAAAGCATCGCCACCAGATACGGCAGCAGATCCTTGGCCACATCGAAACCCTGTTTGGCGCCGTCCACAAAACAATCGAACAGCGGCACCTTTTTCCAGGCCCCGGCGATCAGAAAGCCCATGATGATGGTGAACAGACTCAGATTGCCGGCCAGCGAGGAATCTGCCGCCAGCTGGCCGGCGCTGCGCGTCATCAGAAAGGCCAGCAAACCGCCGACCACGGCCAACAGACCGCCCAACCAGGCCAGCACCACCGGATCAAACAGCTTCAGACGCTGCATCCAGGCCACCGCGCACAGGCCGGTCAGATTGGCGGCCAGATGGGCCAGCAGCACCGGCACGAAGATCACGGTCGGATCATGGGCGCCGGCCTGGGCCCGGTACATGAAGACGGTGACCGGCAGCAGGGTCAGCGAGGAGGCATTCAATACCAGAAACAGGATCTGGGCATTGCTCGCCGTGTCCGCCGAAGGATTCAGGCTTTGCAATTCACGCATCGCCCGCAGCCCGATCGGGGTCGCGGCATTGTCCAGGCCCAGGACATTGGCGGTGAAATTCAGCGTGATCAGCCCCAGCGCCGGATGCCCGCGCGGTACCTCAGGCATCAGGCGGGCAAACAAGGGCCCCAGCAAGCGCGACAAGGCCTCGACCAGCCCTGCCCGTTCGCCGATCTGCAGCAGCCCCAGCCACAGGCTCAAGGTGCCGAACAGCACGATCATCACATCGACCGCCAGCTTCGCCATATCGAACAGCGCGCTGACCATGGCCGCGAATACCCCGGGATCGTCGCCCAGCCACCAGCGCCCCAGCGCCGACAGCGCCGCCGCCACGAAAAAACCAAACCACAGCCGGTTGAGCATGCCGCTCCCAGAATTCGTCGAAGCCTTGATTATCAATGAAGCATCGCCAGATCCACCAGTGAGACCGGTATGGTGGATGTGCATGCGCCGCTCAGACACAGGTGACCCGGTGACGACGCCGCACTGCTATCATCACCGGTCAGAACCGATGTACGGACTCTCGTCGCCTTGGCGTTGCCCCGGTGCAGCGCCCCTGTCACGATCAGGCTCCGACATCCCTTCATCCGCAAAACCTTCCAAAGAGTATTCCCATGGCCCGAGGCATCAACAAAGTCATTCTGGTCGGCAACCTTGGTGCCGATCCCGAGCTGCGCTACACCGGTGGCGGCACCGCCGTCGCCCAGCTGCGGGTGGCCACCGCCGAAAACTGGACCGACAAGCAGAGCGGCGAGCGCCAGGAGCGCACCGAGTGGCACCGCGTGACCCTGTTCGGCAAGCTGGGTGAAATCGCCAACGAATATCTGCGCAAGGGTCGTCAGGTCTATATCGAAGGCTCGCTGCGCACCAACAAGTACACCGACAAGGACGGCATCGAGCGCTATACCACCGACATCATCGCCAGCGACATGCAGATGCTGGGCGGCGGCGGTGAAGGTGGCGGCGGTGGCGGCGGTGCTCCGCGCCAGAACAGCGCCCCGCGCTCCTCCGGCGGCGGTGGCTACGGCAACCGTGGCGGTGGCGGTGACAGCTATGGCAACCGCGGTGGCGGTGGCGGCGATTACGGCAATCGCGGCGGCAACGACTACGGCAACCGCGCCCCGCAGGCCCCCGCGCCCAGCGACCACGCCAGCTTCGATGACGACGATATCCCGTTCTGACGAAGACACGTTCCAGAATGATGGAAAGCATGAAGCCCCGTTTTCACGGGGCTTCATGCTTTCCGGTCGTTTTGATCGTCGATACCCGACGGCAATCACTTTATTCTCGACGATCGTCCAAAGTGGAATCGTCCAAAGTGGAGTGGCGTCAGGTATCAGAAATTTCACTTGTGGCGTCAGCCCGTTGGAGGGGTATCCCCCCGAAGCTGCTTCACATCACGGTCCAACTTCGGGAGCGGCTCGCATCATCCGTACACGCCGGGTGTCCGCAAATACGCGCAGGTCCCGTGCAGCCAAGTGATCAGCTGCTCCGAAATCGGCTGTCGTAGGTGAATCTCCGAATTCTGGTCGCAGTGATCCGCTGCATGTCAGGGTGTGCCGGGTTTAGCAGCACATTCCATTCCTCAGGCACCACGATGGAAGGAACGATCTGGAGCACCGTGGCCCGGGACTGCAGCCAGGCATCACCAAAGTCGAGTGATACCAACCCCGCCGGCAAGGCATCCCACCCGATCAAGCCCGTGGTGGGGAACGGGCGCGCTGCGTTCCATATATCGTCCGGCACATCGATGCGGACCAGGCAACGATTCAAGGGAAGGCTGCCCGCGCCGAGGTGGACCACGGTCTCCAGCGTCGCCAAAGCGATCGTGGCCGCCGTGTAGACGACCGGCAGGCCCTTTCTGTTCCACCGCCCGCCGGTGATTTTCGCACCTATGCCACTCAGATCGTCAGCGCCGTAATCTGGCGTATCGGTACCCAGACGCCAGAGCGAAGTGGTCACGCAAAAGCCCCGGACTGCGCCTGGGCAAGCAGGGAGGACACGAGTTGCTGACCCGGAATGGTGCCCATGTAGCTGGCAGGCGTCTTGCCCTCAAGTGCCGGGAGTGGGCGTTCCAGCCATTGGGCCAGCCATGCGGGCGCATCGAAACCTTGCGGATCGCCGCTCTGCGAAACGATGTCTTCCACCTGCCCGACCAGTTGCATCATCCCCAGCACACGCTCGCTGTCGGCCGTATTGAGTGGCTCATGCTCCCTGACCTTTCGGGTGACCGTGGTGCGGGACAGACCGAGCGTCGAGAACAGGCGCTGATACTGCACCTTCATCGAAGTCGCGAGACCCAGCAGGTCCCTGGCAGGAATGCCGTTCTCGACGAGACGAACCCGCTCGATCGGCGCTGCGCGATAAATATCCCGGCATGACACGATGGTTGTTTTGTCGTGACCACTGACCTTGGGCGTTTTTGCGACGCTGTGCTGCCTCGTCAGGTTGTCTTTCATCTTGGGGGGGAGAGGCTTGGCCGACGACTTCCCAAGACTGATCCTGATTGGGCGCTCGCCCTGCGCCGGCCTGGAACGGCCTGTGGAGTGCGTAGTCACGGGGTTCACCTGCCTGTTTATACCAATTGACACAATAACACGTGCCAAATGGTCGATCATGAACGAGGGCGAGCAGCGCCTGCCGGCATGCCTGGCACTATGCAGGATGCACGGATACCCGGCAGGAGGCGGCCAACAGCCGTCGAAGACGCGTATGCGCAGGTAGCGGAGCCGTCCGCAGCAACCGGAATGGAAGCAGCCATCCATGATTTGGGCATTCGTCAGGGGCTGCCGTTTTATGCTTTGCGACCGTGGTCATCACGCACAAAAGGTCCACGACCGGGTGATGGCCCATGGAACCCGACGCATCCTTTCGGGAAAGGCGCATCAGTTCATGGACTGCACTGCCACCTCGATGCGGGCGAAGCTCCCCCCTTGCCCCAAGGCGGTGATCTGATGCTTGCCGACCTCGGGCAGTGCAATGCGGATACTGGTCTCGTTGCGGGTCTGGCCTTGCAGCCGGCCGTCCAGCAGCCATTGCACATCGCCCTCGGCGCCCAGAGCCTGCAGGGTGACGGCCAGGGGAGTCTGGCTGTTGGGTGCCCGCCGCAAGACGGCCTGATCGTCGAGACCGGCGATGCGGATGGGGCTGGCCGCCTGCAGTGAATCGGCGGGACAGCCGGGTGCCAGCGGAGGCAGGGCCTCGGCGAGGCTGAGCCAGGGTGCCAGCAGGGTCGGCCAGCGGGCGATGACCGCCTCGTGCTCGCCCCTGCCGTGACAGGTGGCGCTCAGACGCCTTCCGTTCGCATCCAGCCGCAGGCGTAGACGGCCGCCGATCCAGGCACCGGCATCATGCTCGGCGAAAGTCGGCGGCAAGGCGTCATCCAGAACCCAGGCGGTGCGACGCCGTCGGCACAAGGCGGCTGGCGTGGCCGCTGCGGCCCCGCCCAGCGGCCAGCAGATATCCACGGACCGGACGCTGGCCGGGCGGGCATCATGGCTCGTACCGCGCCCGGGCGGCAGCATGCGGGTGATATCGAACATCAGCGGCAAGGCGGTTGCCGCGCCATACTGCCCCGGCGACGGACTGCCGTCCGGACGGCCGATCCAGACCCCGAAGGTCCAGGCATCGCTGACGCCGATGGCCCAGGCATCCCGATATCCGTAGCTGGTCCCGGTCTTCCAGGCGATATCGGATCGACTGTCGATGGTATCAGCCAGCGGCGCGCCCTCGACCTGGGCCGGGTTGTGGCCGAGGATGTCGCGAATGATCCAGGCCGCCCCCGGCGACAACAGCCGGCCCTGCCGCAAGGGCTGCTGCAGGGTATATCGCGGCAGGCCCGCGATGCCTTCGTGGTTCAAGGCGCTATAGGCTCCCACCAGTTGTTCCAGCCGGGCCGAGGCACCGCCAAGTATCACCGACAGATTGGGGCTGGCCCCGGCCGGCCATTGCAGATCCAGTCCGCCATTGGCCAGTCTGGCCACGAAACGGTTGGCACCCAGCTGATCCAGCACCTGCACCGCCGGCACGTTCAAGGAGCGCTGCAAGGCCTCCGCCACGCTGACCGGACCATGGAAGGACTCATCGAAATTCCCGGGCCGATACCCGCCGAAATCCTGTGGCGCATCGACCAGCAGGCTTTGCGAGGTGATCAGCCCGTCATCCAGGGCCAGCCCGTACAGAAATGGCTTGAGGGTGGAGCCGGGCGAGCGCGGCGCCCGCACCATGTCCACATCACCCAGCCGCCGGGCATCGCCGAAAGCGGCGCTGCCCACATAGACCCGCGCCTGCAGGCTGGCATTGTCGATGACCAGCACCGCCGCCGAGGTACGCGGTGGCAGGCGGGCCACCACTTCGCCGACGCGTTCTTCCACCGCCTGCTGCAAGTCGGCATCCAGGGTGGTCACGATCCTGCGCTGTCGCGGCTGCGCCGCATGCAGACGCTGGGCCAGCAAAGCCGCATGGATCGGCGTGTGCAGGGACCGGGCGACCACCGGCTCCAGTCTGGCATCGCGAACCTGGGCTGCGGTCCACACACCTTGCGCCTGCATCCGCTGCAGGACCTTGTCGCGCGCCTGCCGTGCCCGCTCGGGATGCCGGTCGGGCCGAAAGCGGCTGGGCGACTGCGGCAGCACTGCCAGCAAGGCCGCTTCGGCATGCGAAAGCTGACTGGCCGGCTTGCCCAGATAGGCCCAGGAGGCTGCCTCGACACCTTCAATCGGACCACCGAAAGGTGCATGGTCCAGATACAGCTGCAGGATCTGTGTCTTGTCCAGATGGACTTCCAGTTGCAAGGCCCTGAATATCTGTACCAGCTTGCCTCCCACGCTGTGCGGTATCGGGCTGATGATGCGTGCGACCTGCATGGTGAGGGTGGAGCCGCCGGAATGGATATGCCCGTCCCGCAACAACCCGGCCAGCCCCCGCAGCAAGGCCAGCGGATTGATGCCTGGATGCCGGTAGAACCAGCGATCTTCGTAGTTCAGCAGGGCCTGTCGATACAACGGGGAGACCTGATCGACAGTGGCCGGATAACTCCATACGCCGCGCGCGTCGGCGAAAGCCCGCAGCGGCGTGCCGTCCCTGGCCAGCACCACGGTGCTGCCGCCGTCCGGGGCCGGCAGCGGCAGCGGAAACAGAAGGTCCAGTACCCGGCACAGCAGCAGCGCTGACAGCACGCCGGCGAGCAGGCTACCGCCGATACGCCGACCGCGCCGGCATCGGGACGATGCCCGCGCCGCGCCGACGACTTCGGGACCGCCCGCTGGCGACACGCGGTCCTCAGCGCCCGGGTTCACGTACCGTGATCGACTGGATCAGACGGGCCCCCAAGCCGCGAATCGCCGGCCGGTACATATCTTCCACCAAGGGTGGCGGCACCGTGTAACGGCCTGGCGTCACGGCCCGTACCAGATAGAACAATCTGGCGGTCCGGCCAGGATAAAGGCTCAACGCGGCGGCATAGCGATCACTGCGATACTCCTCGTGCCGGAGTTCGGCCGCATTCGCACGCTGCTGCAAGGGGACACCGTCCACCACCACGCCCTGCCAGGCATCCTCGCCGGCCAGATGGAGATTTTCGATTTCCAGCCCGCCCGGCACCAGATCCGTCACCAGAGCATCCGGCAGCGCCTGCTTGCTCTGCAGGCTCAATTCGACGATCAAGGCCTGGCCCTCGACCAGCGGGCCAGCTTGCCAGGGCTGTCCATCCACGGTGAACCAGTGCCGCTGGATATCGATCTGGCCATGATCGGCGGCCGGTGCCTGCAAGGGAATGCCGGCCACATCCAGACTGGCGAAGACCGGCCTTTGGCCGGTGGCCCGCACGATCACCCCGGCGGACAGTTCGGCCGGGGTGAGGGCCCGGCTCCACAGATCGTGATCGCCGGGCACCGCGACCGTCTTGCCGCCGATCTGCAGCCCTGCCTGCAGCGCGGCACTCGCGTTGTCAGGAAAGGCATGGGCGACCCGCAGGATGGCCAGCTGTTCCTGGGTGCTGAGCCTGGACCAGGACCAGGGCGCGCCCTTCCCGCCATGTACTGCCGTTGCGGTCTGGCGCGCCCAGTCGATCAGCTTCGCATCGTACTCGGGTCTGGCCAGGCCATAGGTATGGGTCAGTGCCACCATCACCCCCAGATCGCGCAGCTCCGATCCGTAGTCACCGACATACCACGGCCGCGGCTTGTGCCAGGCGAAGGCTTCGCTGATGGCCTGCTGCGCGCGACCATGGTCGCCCATCAGTTTCAGGGCGACACCCAGCTGCACCAGCGGCAAAGGTGCCACCAGCTTGTCGCGCTCATTGTCGAAAATGGCCCGCAAGGTGCCCAGCGGAGCGCGATTGACACGCGCCAGCACCAGGCCGGAATAAGCCTCGTCGGCAATCCGCAGCTGATCGTGGTATTCGCGGCCGTAATAGGGATGACCGCCAGCCAGCAAGTCGTCGCTCAGCCGCTGCAAGGACTTCTGCAGCACGTTCTGCGGAACCGCGAAACCGGCCTCGCGCGCATCCAGCATGAAATCGACGACGTAAGGCGTCATAAAGGTCTGCACCGGACTTTGACCGCCCCAGAAGCTGAAGTGGCCGTTGCTGGCCTGGAACGAGGCGATACGCGCCAGTGCTCCCTCCACCGCCGACTGTCTGGCCGCCTCGGTGATGTCGGTGACGCCGAGACGGCGGGCCTGGGCCGGATCCAGCCACAAGGCGGCAAAGCCCTTGCTGGTGGTCTGTTCGATGCAGCCATAGGGGTAGCGCAGCAGATCGTGCAACGCGGCGGCATAGGGCAAGGGCGGCAAGGTGCTCAGGCTCAGCCGGGCCTGTACCGTTGAAGCCTGCAGCCCGGCCATGCCCGAAGCACCCAGGGCGACCGGTTTGCCCGGTTCAAGGACCAGCGACCGGCTGTTCCGGACTTCCGGCCAGGCACTGCGCACGGCCAGTTCCAGATGGCGGGTGATCCGATAGTCATTGAGCTGGGCATGGATATCCAGTGCCGCCACGGCCACGCCGGCTTCTGCGCTGAGCGGCAGATTCACCGTGGCGCTCGCGCCATTCTTCAGGACGACATGATGCGGCCTGGCATCCACCTTGACCGGCCCGCGGGTCTCGACACGGAAGATCGCCGTGCCGTCCTTGCCGGAGAGATTGCGCAGATCGAGACTGATTTCGGCTTGATCGCCCCGGGCCATCACTCGAGGCGTACTGGCTTCCAGCACCAGCGGCGCTCGTACCGTGACATGGCCTTCGGCGCTGCCGTATCGCTGATCGGTATAGGCCAGCGCGGCCAGCCGCAGACGGCCGTTGAAGTCCGGCACCTGAACCTGCAGACGGGCCCGGCCCCCTGCATCGAAGCGGACCGGGCCGCTGAACAGGTCCACTACCTGCACCTTGGGATTCAGCCCGACCACGTGCGGCAGGCCCTTGCCACTCATGTCGCCACCATAGCGCAGCCTCGCCTCGCCACCGGCCAGCGCTTCGATCACCCGGCCATAGAGATCATAGGCATCCACCGACAGGCCGCGCTGGGCAAACATCCAGGCCCAGGCATCCGGCAGCGGATAATCAGTGATGTTCAGCACGCCCTCGTCCACCGCCGAGAGGCTGACATACGCGCGCTGGCCGGCCAGTCCCTTGGCCTGGACGGCGATATCCAGCGCCTGTTCCGGCCGCATCGTCGCCGGGGCCTGCAGGCTCAGCGGAATCCGGCGATCATCCCGGTCCATGGCGACATGTGCGATACCGACCGCCCGGGCCGGCGTGGTCCTTTCGCGGGCATCACCGCCCCGGAACACCAAGGCAGTGACATAGACATCATGGCGCTGCCAGTCCTTGCCCACCGGAATCTCGAAGCTGGCACCGGCCCGTGCCTGGATATCGCGTGCATACAGCAGATGATCGGATTCCACCAACAGCAGGCCCGGTCCTTCCTGTGGCGGCGTCACGGTCACTTTCATGGTATCGCCGACTCGATAGCGGGCCTTGTCCAGGGCCAGTTTGACCTTGTCGGGGCGGGCCTCCTTGCCCAGATTCTGGTCTTGCCAGCTATAGCCTGCAAAGAACGGAAACACCGTGCTTAGACCGGTCTGCGGATCCTCGACCGTCAGTCGATAGCCACCCCACGCGACCGGCAGGTCCAGCCTGGCCGGCTGGCCCGCGGCAACATCGACATCCTGCTCGGCCACGGTTTCCAGTCGAAGATTGGCATTGGACGTCCAGTCGTCGCCATGCTCGTACAGCCAGTAGAAATCACGGATCTCGGCTTGCAGACGCACATGCAGGTGGCGACCGGCAACCGGCTTGCCGTCGGCCTGGATCCGCATGATCTCGAAACCGGCCCGGCCATTGCCGGCAGCGCCCTGCCCGGGATCGAACAGGGGACGGATCCCGACCAGGCTTGAGGCCGGCCAATAGATCTGATCCAGTTGCCGGCTGACGGTACGCCCCCCATTCTCGTAGACGCTGCCAAAGACACGTGCGTGGATGGGCGCCACCGGCTTGACCTCGGCCGGCATCGGCAGCCCGGCATCGAGATGCCCCTGCGTATCCAGCCGGGTATCCAGCGCATCCTGCGGACCTTTCGGCAGCGCGATATAGGGATTGCCGAAAAAGGTATCGGGCATGCCCGGAACCGGATGCACTTCCGGGGTCAGCAGCAGCTTGGCGGCAAAGCGGTTGCCCGCCGCCGGCGCACCGTAGAGGTAACTGGCCTTGACCGAGAGTTGCCAGGGACGCGAAGGCTGCAGCCGCGCCTGCGGACTGCTCAACTGCAGTTTCAGCCGCTCGGGAAGAAAATCCTCGACATGGAAGGGCAGCGATTGCAGCGCCTGCTTGCTGACCGGGTCCATCCGCCATTCCAGGCGCCACAGCCCGGTCGGCGCATCCTCGGGCAGGGTCTGACTCAGCTGGAAGGCATTGAGATCGCCCGGCTCCAGCCGCCGATCCACCAGGGGCCGCCCGTCCGGTTGCAGCAGGCGGATAAACAAGGGCTGAGCCGGTACCGGCTTGCCATCCTGATCACGCAGCAAGGCCGAGGCATGCAAAGTCTCCCCTGGACGATACAGATCGCGACCCGACCAGGCATAGACCTCGACCGGCACCTCGCGACGTCCACTGATATCGAAATTGGAGACATCCAGAGCCGGCCGATTGAAAGGCAGTACCGAGACATCCGTATCCTTGCGCGCGATCAGCACGTCCGACGGCACCAACCGATAGGCGATCAGGGCCTGGCCATTGCCGTCAGTCTCGGCCCGGACCTTGACCCGACCGGCCTGATCATTGATTTGCACCGCCACATGGGCGACGGGCTTGCCGTCATGCAAGGAGGCGACATGCAACAGGACCTGATCATGGTAGACCCGAAGATGCAGACCCAGGTCGCTGACAAAGAATACCGCCGTGTCATAACCGGCCGAGAAACTGCCGCCCCGCTTGAGTGCGGCCATATAGACACCCGGTCTGGCCAGTTCGTCGACTTTCTGGATCGGGATATAGGTGGTGCTGCGGACATTGCGTTCCGCTGGCAGACGGTAATGGTTGGCATAGACCGGGTCACCCAGTTCGGTGAGGCCCCGTCGCGGCCGGGAGTCATCGGCGCAATGATCCCAGCGGTTGACCGGATGATCCAGATCGTAGGCCTCCCGGTGGCGATTGTCGGGGTAGCTGCAGAACAGGTCCGACAGGGCATCCTCGCGCACGCGAAAAAACTCGATGTCGGCATCGTCGGTATTGACCGATACCACCGGCAGTCCGCGCGAGCCACGGGCAGGCAGCACGCTGCCGCTGGAGGCGAAACCCACCGCCGCCGGCAGGTCCCCCGAATAGATATCCCGCGTCAAGGTCTGACCCAGACGGTGCCCCTCTGCCGTCAGCAATTCCGGGCGCAACACCAGATGATAGTGCCGATCGGCCTGGACGAAGGGAAAGCGCAGACTCTTGCCGCCATCCTGCAGGCTCCAGCTGCCGGAAACCACCGCACCACGGGCATCGGTGACCGCAATCCGCTGATCGAAGGCCTGGCCCTGATCCAGACGACGGTTGAAGGTCAGCAGCAGCGCCGTCCGGGTGTCGCCACTGTCGGCGCCGGCCCGGACCAGCGCAAACGGCGCCGTGGATCGATGCGCGGAGGCGGCTGGTGTCGGCGATCCACCCTGCACCGCCGGCACCGCGGCCGGCTGATGACTGCTGCAGGCCGTCAGCAGGGCCAGCAACAAGCCCAGTCCCCAGCTTCTGGAGCCACGAGGCGAAGGGGCGCGGGTCCGCATGATCATCACTCCTTCCCTGAGGTCGGACCGCAGTCTCGCATGAATTTGTGGCAGGGAAGAGGCCTGCGCCGGGCAAAGCCCGTGCCTGAAGCCATCTGCAAGACCTGGATGGCAGCCGGAGCCCGGCAGAGGGACGATATCTGCCACGATGGATCGTCGTGCAGTGAAGCCCGACCTGACGCTCGAGCTCCTGGACCGGATCGCCCGCTCAGATCGGTTGAAGGCGGCGGCTCCAGGCGGGCCTGTACCCAAGGTATCCCGGTGGCCCGGCCCCGCCATTCCGCCGCCAGCCAGCCGGCTTGAGCTATGGTGCGGGCATCTGCATCCACGAGGCTTTGCGCATGACCCGATTCATCAAGACGGCCACCGTCCTTGCCACGGCGCTGGCCGCCACCGCCTGCAGCACGGAGCATGCCGCCTCCGGCCGGACGGTCGGCATGCCGAATCCGGCCTCTGCGTATTGCGTGAAGCTGGGTGGCCAACTGGATATCGTCAAGGGAGCGGACGGCGAGTATGGCCTCTGTATCTTGCCCGGCGGTGAAAAGATCGAGGAATGGGCCTTGTTCCGCCGGGACCATGCCAACCACTCGTGAGCCCGTCTTTCCTGGCGGCCGGATCCGCCCTCGCGAAACGCCCGCCGGGCCGCGGCACGGGACCGACCAGCCATCAGCCCCGTCCCGCATCGCGCTGGCTCAGGCCTCCGGCCGCCAGCGGCTGACGGCGGCAAGGCCGAGCTTCAACAGCTCCGCAGCGCGCTCCGGGCTGTCGGCCTCGACATAGACCCTCAGCTCCGGTGCATTCCCCGAAGGCCGCAGATGGATGATCTCGCCACGGGCGAAACTCATCCGCAAGCCGTCCGTCTCGTCTACCTGCTCAAGACTGCCGCAGGCCGCGATAAAGCCGAGAACTCTGGCGCCGGTGGCCGGGGCCTCGGACAGTTCCTGGAGCTTTTCCCGACTCTGCAAGGTCGGCATCTCGGCCAGACGATCACTGAGAGTGAAACGGGCCGGCAGCCCGGCGAGCAAGTCGGCCAGATGCGTCTTGCCCTGCTCGCGCATCGACACCAGTGCACAGAGCATCGGCAACACCGCATCGCGGGTAGGCAGAGCGGCCAGCTTGCGCCCCTGACGGACCACGTCGCTGGCCAGCAGAAAACCGCCATTGGCTTCATAACCCACGGAAGGCTGCCGACCAGCTTCAGCGGCGGCCATCATGGCCTCCACCACGAAGGGCGAGCCGATCCGGGTACGCCGCACATCGGAGGCAAAGCCAGCCTTTTCCAGGGCCGTATTGCTGCTCACCGGTGTCGTCACCGCATCCGCGCCCAGAAAACGGGCGGCCAGAATGCCCAGCACATCGCCACGCAGCCACTGTCCGGCATGATCGGCCAGCAAGGGACGGTCGGAATCCCCATCGGTGGTCAGAATGGCATGCAGCGGCTTCTCCTGCGCCCACTGCCGCGCCAGCTCGGCATCTTCCGGCCGCACGGCCTCGGTATCCACCGGAATGAAACTGTCGGCCCGGCCCAGCGGAATCGCCTTGCCGCCCAGCGCCTCGACGACCTGCACCAGTACGTCCCGCCCCACGGCCGAATGCTGATAAATACCCAGATTCAAACCGGCCAGCGCATCGGCGCCCAGAAAAGCCCGGTAGCGCTCCACGTAATCGGCCACCACATCGGTGACCGGCGGCAGCTCGATATCGACGGCCAGGCTCTCATCGGCCTTGAACATCCCGTATGGCAGGGCGACCGATTGCTCTCGCATGGCCGCTTCGTCCGCCTTCAGGAACTCACCGCGTGCGCGATTGAACTTGATGCCATTGCGATCGGCCGGAATATGGCTGCCGGTGACCATCAGCGACGGTATGCCCCGGCCAAACGCATGCAGACTCAAGGCCGGCGTGGGGACAAAACCGCAAAACACCGCCTCGCCGCCCATTTCGCGAATCGCGGCCACGCAAGCCCGCAGTATCCGCGGCGTGCTGGGCCGCAGATCCCCCGCCACCGCGACCGGCATGCCCTTCTCGAATTCGTTCCGGCTGGCCAGATGCTTGAGATAGCCTACGGTATAGGCGAAGCACACCGCATCGGTCATGGCCGTGACCAGGCCACGTGCACCGCTGGTGCCGAAAGCCACGCCAGACTGCTTCATCCACTCTGATATCTTCATCTGTTTCCCAAGATTGCCCTTGCATACGTTCAAGCCTGAACAGCCGCGATCCTTGATTGGGACGGCCGTCCATTCCACACCATGCTTTCGGCATCATGCTTCGGGCTTGCATCAGCCCTGCAGTATAGCCGGCAGTCACGACACATCAGGTCCATGCGTCTCGCTCGATGGCGCGACCAACGTCAGGCTCATGCACCGGGATCCAGCATCCCCAGCCAGGCGACCAAGGCCAGAATGGCCAGCGCCAGCAATGTTTCCGCCGCCAGGCTGGCTTGCAGCCGGCGCAGCAGCCGCGCGGTCTGACCGGTGGCAAGAGCGGTGCGCAGTTGCGGCAGCTGGCGGAAACGATGACTGCCCGCCAGCATCAGCATCAGGGCGAACAGGCCCAGCTTCAGCAGCAGCAGATCGCCGTAGCGGGTCTGCCACAGACTGGCCGGGTGCGTCCCCAGCATCAATACGCCATTGATCAGACCGCTGACGCACAGCAGCAGGACGATCCCGCTGCCCAAGGGGGCAAAAGCGATCGCGGTCTGCAACAAGGCCGGCGAGGCCTCGTCGGACAAGGCCAGCACCGCGCCCCGGGCCTGCCGGCACAACACCAGCAACGCGCCCATCCATAGCCCGGCTGCCAGCAGATGCAGGCTGTCCGCACCCAGATGCAGCAGCCCGCGCCAACCTTCGTCCATCGCTCCATGTCCTGCCCAGGCCAGGGTGATCAGTGCCGATCCGCCGAACACGGCCCGAGCCGCCAGGCGAATCCTGTCCGCCACGCCACGCCACCATCCCACGGCCAGCCACGCCAGCAGCAGGACCATACGGAGCAGCAAGGCATGCCCTGCCGCCGTCTGCTGCAACAAGGGGACAAGCAATGGGCCTACCGCCGATGGCGCCAGCTGGCCGACCATTGCAGCAGCCATGGTCCAGAAACCCGCCAGACTGAAGAACAGAGCCCCAACGGCCAGCGCCACCTCGAAACCGGGTCGCCGGTCACGATCATCCACTCGGCCCCTGATGCCGCGCCGCCTCCACAGTTCGAAGGCGGGCAGACCGAACACCAGCATCAGGCCGAGATACTGCAGCCAGCGGCTGGCAGCTGCCCATGCCTCCATATCGAGCCTCCCGGACCGCTTACTGCACCTGGAAGCTGAGCGAGCCCTTGCGCGGATGGGTATCGACGGAGACTACATGCCAGTCCACCCGATAGCTGCCGGGAATCAAGGGTCTGGCAGGTATCAGACTCATGCTCTTGGCATCATCGGCAAAGCTGGTTTTCACGGGTACCGTGACCGGTCCCATGCTCATGCCCGGCATGGCGGTCAAGATCAGCTCGGCGCCGGAAACCGGCGTCAATAGCGCTTCGGAAAAGCTCATATCGATATGCGCCGGAGCCGGGCCGCGGGAGTGATCCGCCGGGCTGGCCACCAACAAATGGGCATGGGCCGAAACGACCATCGGAGCCAGCAGGCCGGCGCAGGCAAACAGGGTCGACAATATGGGGCGACGGGCAGACATGGGGATTCCTTTCAGCGATTCAGGAGATCGTGCATCAGATCATCGGGGGGCCGGGAAGTGGCTGCCATCGATGACCGGTTCAAGGCCCAGTGTACGACCCCGGGCAGCTGTCCGCCCTGCCCGATGGTCATGATCGTGAATGATTCGCAGGCTGGGAGGCGCCAGCCCCCTGAACCTCGAAGCTCTGACCGGCCACTCGCCGGCCAGCAAGGCATCGCTGCGCCCATACAACCATGTGCCCTTGCAGAACACGCTCTGCCGATCATCCCCTCGCCACGAAAACCCAGCCGGCGAAGCAGAGCCTGGATCGGGGCATGGCGGCTGTCTACCTGCCTCATAACCCGATGCTTGCCCCTCTGCAGCAACAGCCTCTCCAGCATCGAGACCAGCGCCTCTTGCGCATAGCCCCGGTCATGCCACTCAAGAGCCAGTGTCACGCCCAGCTCGCCCCGGCGGCCCTGGTCGAAGAAATGCACGGCGGCATCTCCCGCCAGGACACCATCCTCGTCCCGCTCCAGCGCCCACTGAAACCAGTGGCCGTCAGCCTCGAAGATCAGTCCCGGCTGCCCGGCAAGAAAGGCCTCCGCATCCGGTCGGCTGAAATCGGAGCAACGATGGAACCATGCAACAGCTGGATCGGACCGGCAACCGATAAATGCAGGCAGGCCGCTGACCACAAAGGAGCGCACTCGCAGGCGCCGAGTCAACAGCGGTCAGGGCTTCACAAGATACCTGGTCCAACAGTCAGGTCGGCCCCCCTGCGTCGTTTCCTCAGGCCGGTCCCCTGCCGGAAATGCTTGCCCGGTTGCGCCCTTCACGCTTGGAGCAATAGAGCGCAGCGTCGGCTCGAGCGATGATTTGTTCAAAAGTACTGTCGGTATCCGCCAGGCTGACACCAATGCTGGTGGTTACCTGAATGCTGGCCCCGGGCCAGCTTGCCGGGCCGCCGCCGATGCGACGGCGCAGTCGCTCGGCCACGGCCAGAGCCTGCCCGACATCGCAATCGAGCAACACCAGCAAGAACTCCTCACCGCCGTAGCGACTGGCCAGATGCCCTCCTCCCGCCAGCACATCTTCGATCAGGCCGGCTACATGCTTCAGGACGCGGTCACCGGCCTGATGCCCCCAGGTATCGTTGATCAATTTGAAATGATCCAGGTCACACAGCAGCACCGTGACCGGGCAACGCCGGCGACGCGCCTGTTCCAGCAACAAGCGGCCATCGCCCAGCACCGTATGATGGTTCAACAGGCCGGTCAGGCCATCCAGCCGTGCCATCCTGCGCAGACCGGCCATCAGCCGTTCGACGATCAACAGCAACATGGCAAAGCACTTCGCCAGAATCAGCAACAGCAAGATGACATAGAACCCGGCCACAGCCATGCCGCCATGGCGAATGGAACCGGCTGCATCAGCCTGGACGGGAAGACAGGTCAGCTGGCAGAGATACAGCGCACCATGGAAGGCGAAGGCCAGCGCCGCCAATCGACAGCTGCGACGGATATCCAGGGCCGGGCAGCGCAGCAACAAAAACACGATCCAGCCATCGCAAGCGATCGATGCCAGACTGAATACATGCAGCCGCACGTCGAAATCCGGCCGAACCAGCGCGAACCAGCTGATCGTCAGGACATACCCGCCGACCCCGAGCGCCAGCAGGCGAAGCTGCCGCTTTGCGCCGACATGGATGGCCACGCCGTGGATCAGCAAGGCATTGGCCAGCGCCATGCAGGTATTGGACACCACCACCGTCCAGCGCACGGGCAGCCAGATCTGGGCACTGACCACTGCCAGGGCCAAAGCCAGCAGCCACAAACTGCTGGTCCACAATTGCAATACCCGCTCTCGCGGCAGCAGCAGCAGAATCAGCGAAAAACCGACCGCAATACCCAGACTGAGCAAAACACTGACGATCATCAGCGTGGGGAGATCCAGCGCCATCGTTGCGTGCATACAGACCTTGCAAATCATCGCGGCCAGCATGACCGCCGCCGCCGGAACCCGCCCATGGCGTGACCGGACACCTTCGCCCCCAGGCGTCATCAGTGATCGATGCCGTCGACGCCGCCGGCGGGAACGCCCGGTCATCTTGCCCGGATAACCCAGGGAAGGCCATAGACAAGATGGATGCAGAGCCTGGCCCCATGACTTTGCGACCTTTCCGCCACCTCCTCCCCACATCCTTCACAGCAAATGCTGGCTCGGGTCCAGGCATTCGGGATCGCCGCGATGCCTGCAACCGCGGGCCGGCATGATCCGGCCCCCATCGGCATCGACTTGCCTGGCAAGCCCGGAAGCCCGCTCCAAGCAGCGCATTCACGATGCCAGACCCTGTCGGCGACGATGATCACCAGCCAACGGTGCGCACCGCACAAGAGGCGGCCTGAACGGTGGTGCCGGAACCTGAGCAGCTCGGCCCGAAAACCGGGCATAAAAAAGACCTGCGCGAAGGCAGGTCTCGTAAGATCACTGGTGGGCCGTGAGAGATTCGAACTCTCGACCAACGGATTAAAAGTCCGCTGCTCTACCGGCTGAGCTAACGGCCCATGTTTCAGTGAGCCGACGATTGTAAAAGGCCTGCGTCACGGACACAAGCCTTGTCGGTCATGGATCGATCAGCGATAACGGGTCGGATCGGGCAATCCGGCATCGTGAAAACCCTGGGCACGCAGGCGGCAAGCGTCGCAACGGCCGCAGGCACGCCCTTCCTCGTCGGCCTGGTAGCAGCTGACGGTGGTGGCGAAGTCCACACCCAGCCGCTGCCCTTCACGGGCGATGTCGGCCTTGCTCATGGCCATCAGCGGTGCCTTCACCGACAGGCCGAGGCCTTCGACACCGGCCTTGGTGGCGACATTGGCCAGCTGCTGGAAGCTTTCGACAAAGGCCGGACGGCAATCGGGGTAGCCCGAATAATCCACGGCATTGACGCCGCACCAGATCTCGCGGGCGCCCAGCACCTCGGCCCAGCCCAGTGCGATGGAGAGCATGATCGTATTGCGTGCCGGCACATAGGTCACCGGAATGCCGTCATCGGCCTGCTCGGGTACGCCGATATCGTCGGTCAGGGCGGAGCCGCCGATGCTGCGCAGATCGACATGGACGGTCTTGTGGACTTCGGCGCCAAGATCTCTGGCGACCCGGGCCGAGGCTTCCAGTTCGGAGCTGTGGCGCTGGCCGTAGGCGACGCTGAGCGCATAGACGCGATAGCCCTGCTCGCGAGCCAGGGCGATGGTCACCGCCGAGTCCATGCCGCCGGAAACCAGGATCACCGCTTTCTTGTCGGCGCGGATGTCATTCATGCTGTTACCTCATTGATGTAGGGCCGGATCACCGACCGTGTCGGCCACTGGCGAAGAGGCCAGCGCCCGCAGCCATCGCGAATTGCGAGAAATGGCGATGGCTGCATATGCGATGAGGGGCGCCGCTCGGCCACCGGCCATCTGGCGCCCCGGCCCGGCCTCAATGGCCGGGCGAATCATTCCACAGCAGCTTGTGCAGCTGCATCTGGAACCGGACCGGCAACCGGTCCGCGACGATCCAGTCAGCCAGCTCGCGCGGAGCCAGGGTGCCCTGGACCGGCGAGAACATCGGCATGCAGCGGGCCGCCAGATCGTGGCTGGCCACCACGTCGCGGGCCCAGTCATAGTCAGCGCGCGAAGCCAGTACGAACTTGACCTGGTCGGCAGCCTGCAGATGCTCGAGATTGGACCACAGATTGCGGGCCGACTCGCCCGAATCCGGCGCCTTCAGGTCCAGTACCTTGCGAACCCTGGCATCGACCTGACTGACATCCAGCGCGCCCGAAGTTTCAAGCGAGACCTCGTAGCCGGCGTCACAGAGACGCTCCAGCAGGATCAGGCAGCGCTTCTGCGACAGCGGCTCGCCGCCGGTAACGCAGACATGGCGGGCACCGTAGCTGGCGACTTCGGCCAGGATGGCGTCGATATCCCGCC
>JGI2924J29684_1078474_pt1 | contig 54612 bp, 58 predicted proteins | sample BenlonsequencITS_FD_29684 | JGI IMG/M metagenome (IMG submission 29684) | reverse complement strand
ATGGCTATTCTGAACCGAATCTCCCCGAGCAACGGGAGACCCTAGTATCCGTTCTGATCAAAGTAGTTAACACAATGTCAATGGAAATGAGTATATGGACAGTATCCGGGTTCGAAAATTCAGTGGGGCTGCCTCAATTGTTATTGGTGTACTCTTGGCAGGTTCCTTCTTCGTATCGAACGATTGGGTTACCGGTGTAGTCGGTATCTTTGTCGCTCTCATTGGAGCTGCGACCCTCTATGACTTGCACACTACTTCGTAAGCAGTCGTACCAATCGGTCAGCCCAGCATAGTTTCCTGAACAAGCGGAACTGATTTGCTGAACCCATTTTCTCTCCAACACACCGCTCCTGGCAGTCATCAGTGAAATCAACTGTCGTTCCATTACCTGTTTGCCCTGTACTGAACGCAGGTTGCACAGCGACCGACCGAACCGCACTGCCAACCACTGATAGGGGTCCCAGCCGTGGGCGTCGGTATGCACAGTCCCGCTCTCATCGCCCACCGCGGCTACGCCGGTGTCGCCCCCGAGAACACGATCGCCGCGGCCGTTGCCGCCGCCGAGCGCGACGCGACCGCGATGGTCGAGATCGACGTCCAGCCCGCCGCCTGCGGCACCCCGGTCGTCTTCCACGACGAGCGCCTCGAGGGAACGCGGGACGGCCGACCCGTAACCGACGCCGCTGGGCTTCTCTGGGAGACACCCCTCGAGCGGCTCACGTCGCTGTCGGTACTGGGGTCCGAGGCGTCGATCCCGACGCTGTCGGCGCTGCTCGAAGCCGTCCCCGAGACGGTCGGGCTCAACGTCGAGCTGAAGAATCCGGGGACGACCGACCTGCGCGTCGGCGACTCCCTGCCCGCGGACGAGCGGGCGGAACGCCGGGAGCTGTGGCAGCCGTTCGTCGAGCGCGTCCTCGAGGACTGCGAGGACTTCGGCGGCGAACTCCTCTTTTCCTCGTTCTGCGAGGGCGCGCTCGCCGCCCTTCGGGAGGTCGCCGACGACGCGGCCGCACCCCTCGTGTGGGACGACCTCGAGGCGGGCGTCGAGATCGCGCGCCGGTACGACTGCGAGGCAATCCACCCGCCGCGGAACGCGATCGCGGGGACCGCGCTCGCGAGCGAGCCCTACTATGGGCTCCCGACGAGCGAGCCCGAACTCGACGTCGTCGAGCTCGCCCACGATGAGGGCCGCGCGGTCAACGTCTGGACCGTCGATAGCTGGCTCCAGTTCGACGAGCTCGCCGCGGCGGGCGTCGACGGGGTCGTCGCGGACTACCCCGGGCTCGAGGCAGGGGCGGGGACGGGGCTCGCCCGGTAGCTACCCCTCCCGAGCCGGCAAGTCCTCGGTCGCCGGCCCCTCCAGGACCTCGCCGTCGGGATCGAACCGCGAGCCGTGGCAGGGACAGTCCCAGCTCTCCTCGGCGTCGTTCCACTCGACGAGACAGTACATGTGGGTACAGACCGCCGAAACGGCGTGAAGCTCGCCGTCGTCGTCGCGCGCGCAGGCGATGGGCTTCCCGCCCTTGCGGACGACCTTTGCCTCGCCGGGCCCGAGCGCCGTCAGATCCGGGGTGACGAGCGTCTGGAACCAGTCGGTGACGAACTCGCTCGCCGTGTCGGCGTTCTCGGTGAGGGTCTTGCCCAGCGAGGCCTTCGGCGTCAGCCGGAGCGGGTCGAACAGATCTAGGTCGGGCACCGGTTCGCCGTCGATATCGGCCGCCAGCAGTCGTCCTGCGGCAGTGCCGTTGGTCATCCCCCAGCCCCGGAACCCCGTCGCGACGGAGAGGTTCTCAGTTCCGGCGCCGGCGCGGCCGATGAAGGGCATCTTGTCGACGGGCTTGTAGTCCTGGGTCGACCACCGGTAGGCGATCTCGTCGACAGGGAACCGCTCGCGGGCCCACGACTCGAGCCGCCGGTAGCGGTCGGCGGTCGAGCCGCCCTGGCCCGTCTTGTGGTTCTCGCCCCCGACCAGCAACAGCTCCTCTCCCTCGTCGCGGTAGGTGCGAACGGAGCGGTAGGGATCGCCGGTGCGGTAGTACATTCCTTCCGGAGGGTCGCCGTCCAGACGGATCCCGAGGACGTAGGACCGCTTGGGGTGCATCCGGGCGAAGTAGCCTGCCCGGTCACGGATCGGAAACCCCGTCGCGAGGACGACGTGTGTGGCCCGGACGGTTCCCGATTCCGTGCGAACGACGCAGGGCGTTCCGTCCTCGAGGTCGGTCACGCGAGTCTCCTCGTGGAGGTGGGCGCCGTCGTCGGCCCGGAGCTCGTCGGCGATCGCGAGCAGGTACTTCCGGGGGTGGAACCAGGCCTGGTCCTCGAACCGGACCGCGGCCTGCGCGCGCTCGAACGGCGGGACGGAGGTGACGTAGCTGGCCTCGAGTCCCGCCGCGCGGGCGGCGTCGACCTCCCGTTCGATCTCGTCGGGCTCGTTGCTGTAGAGGTAGGAGGGCTGGCGCTCGAACCCGCAGTCGATCCCCAGCTCCTCGATCCGGCACTCGACCCGATCGATCGCCTCCTCCTGGACGGTGGCGTACCGACTCGCCTGTGCCTGGCCGAACTCCCGGCGCAGGTGATCGTAGATTGCCCCGTGCTGGCTGGTCAGCTTCGCGGTCGTCTTCCCCGTGATCCCCGTCGCGACGCGATCCCGTTCGAGGACGGCGACGGTCAGGTCCCGCTCGCGCAGCTCGATCGCCGTCGAGAGCCCGGCGATCCCGGCGCCGACGACGGCGACGTCGACGCTGCGGGCCCCCTCGAGCGGATCGGGGTCGGGATCGTCCTCGCGGGTGTTCGCGAGCCAGACTGAGGTCGCCTCGCCGGGGAGGTCGCCGCTTGCGAAGTCGGACATCGGAATCTGCGGGTAGTACGGCGAAGGCGGGGAAAAAACGGATGGGGGGAGCTGCAGGCCGCGCGGTCTCGGACGCTCAGTCGGGCACCCCCTACTCGAGCAGGTCTGGCAGCTCGTTGACCGACTCGAGGACGGCCGCGGCGTCCTCGCGCTCGTAGGCCCGACGGCCGTCCTCGCCAGTGAGCCCGCCTGTCAGCACGCCGGCGCCGCGGTACGTTCGGTCGGGATCCGCTTCCGCCGCATTGTTCGCCGTCCGCACGTCGTCTAAGGTGTCGCCGACGAAGACGACCGCGTCGGCGTCGAACCGCTCGGCGAGGACGGTCAGCGCCCGGGGGTGGGGTTTCCCCTCCTCCCAGTCGTCCATCGTAAAACGGCGGTCGGCGGGGATCGCCTCGTCGAGGCCGACCCGTTCGAGGGCGATCTCGGCCTCCGCGGCGGGACGCCCGGTCAGGACGCCGACGTCGTAGTTCTCGAGGAGCCGATCCCGTACCTCGGGCTCGAGGACGACGGGCTCGTCGTGGATGAATCCCCGCGTCTCGAGGTCGGGCTCGGCGTCCTCGAGGCCCCGGTAGAGCTCGCTGCCGAGGTACAGCTGCTGGAAGACGTCCCGGAGTTGCTGGCGGTCCCACCGATCGGTCACGCGCTGGGTCGCCCGCGCGCCGATCGCCTCGCGGACGACGCCCTCGGCGGCCTCGAGCCCGCCACCGCGCTCGGCGATCGCGTCGGTAAACTCGTCGATCGACGCGCGATAGCCCTCTTCGGTCGCGAGCACGTACAGCGCCGCGGCGTAGGTCAGTTCCCAGTCGTTGTTGAACCCCCCGGCGTTCTTGAACGCCTGGATGTCTTCTTTGCGGATCGTGCGGTCGTAGACGTGCTCGACGGATTCGACGATCGCCCGGCGGTAGGAGTCGGCGACGTCGACGAGCACGCCGTCGATGTCCAAGACGACTGCGTCTGCGTTCATACGGGGACGAACGCGCCCCCGGGAATAAAGCTGGACGGTTCAGATCGCGAGCGCGCCGACGGTCACGAGCGCGAGGACGAACAGACCGACGGCATAGAGGACGTGGGCCCACAGCCAGGAGAGAACGTTGACGACGTAGATCAGCGCGACGATCGGGAGGCCGAGCAACACGACCGGGGATCGGCGCCACTCCCGTCGGGAGCGGGTCCACAGCGTCCGCGCGTCGGTCGTGCTCGGGAAGGCGGCCATTCCGATCGAGAGCCCGATCCAGCCGAGGACGCCGCTGGCGATCGCGTACTCGAGCGGAGCCGTCCGAACGCCGCCGGCCGCAGCGACGACGAGGACGGCGCCGACGAACGCGGCGACCGCGGCGACCGTGTTCAGCAGGAACGGGGCGACGCTGATGACCACCGACTGGCGGTACCGATCGGGCGTGGCGTGGCGGACGTACCCCGGCGGGTTCCCGAACCTGAAGTAGACGGCCTCGATCACCCTGACGCCGACGAGCCGACAGGCCGTCGCGTGGGCGAACTCGTGGACGACGACCCCCGGGAAGGCAAAGAGATGGACCGCGATCCGGAGGAGGACACCCAGTCCACGCAGGACGATAGCGAGCGCGACGACGAGCCCGAGGACGGCGAGGAGAGTGGAACCGGACGGGAGCGACTCGACGGCCATCGTTGCCCTCACTCTCGCGGACCCGGGTAACTCCTTTCGTCCGCTCGCGAGGCCTCGTCGCGGGCAACGTACAGCGTCCCCTCGCGCACCGTTTTCCGTTCGACCGGCACCGCGGGCTGGTCGCCCCCCAGCGTCGTAAACAGGAACGCGGCGCCGACCCGCTCGGCGACCGCGAGGGTCGGCCGGTGGAGCTCCGGGGGCAGGTTTCGTGCGTAGATCGCGTCGGCGTCCTCGTAGATGCCGATCTCGGGGTCGACGACGTCGTCGACGACGAACTCGACGGCGTCGGGCACCGCTCGTGGCGTGACGTCAGTCGCGGTTACCGAGACGCCTGCCTCGGCGAGGGCTCCCGACAGTTCGGTGCGGCGGCCGATCCCGACCTCGACGACCCGATCGTAGGTCGTGAGATGGTCCTCGAGCGTCCCTGGATTCCCGCGGAAACTGGTCACGGCGGGACGTTTATGCTACCCGCGACCATAGCAGTTGTCATGCTCGTCGATATCGTGCCGGTCGGCAGCGTCTCCGCGGAGGTCAAGCGGGCGGCTTCCTCCGCGTTGCGATCGGTCTACGACTGCGACGTCACGGTTAACGATTCGCAGTCGGTTCCGACCGGCGCGTACGACTCCGGCCGGAACCAGTACTGCGCAGAGACGTTCATCCAGCTCGCCGAGCGGGTCGGCCGCGGGGAGAAAAACATCGCCATCACCCCCCACGACCTGTTCTACCGGCGTCGCAACTACGTCTTCGGGCTTGCCTACCTCGACGGAAGCGGTAGCGTCGTCTCCACGTACCGCCTGCAGACCTCCAGCGACGGCGGTTTCTCGAACAAAAGCGCCAGCGAGATCTTCGAGAACCGCGTCCGTAAGGAGATCGTCCACGAGATCGGCCACACCTACGGGCTCGAGCACTGCGACAACAACCGCTGTGTGATGAACTTCTCGCCGACCGTTCGGGAGGTCGACATCAAAGAGGAGAACCTCTGTGGGAGCTGTCAGCGACACGTCCACTGACACTTCGATTCTCCATCGTCGGGAGGCGACGTCCTCGAGCGGCTCGTTTTACCCTCACGTTCCGGACCGATCGTCGAGTCCGGCGATCCTCGGCCACCGATACCAAGCACCGCTGAATGGCCGTTCAGGCTGCCGTACGTGTTCGTGGTTGCGATTCTCCGGGAACACGTTTATTTCCGTTCCGCGTAGATATGTCCGTATGGTAAAACAGCAACTCGAACTCGCGCTCAGTCGCGCACGGTACGCAGCCATCGGCGCCGCCGTCGGCGGCGGCCTCGGCGGACTCGTCAATAAAAACGTCGCGAGCTCCGGTGCGGCGGTCGGTGCCCTCGTCGGCGCGACGGTCGGCGAGAACCGACTGAGCGCCCAGTCCCGACTCGACGAGCTGCGAACGCGAAAGGACGAACAGTTCGGTGGCGTGCTCTCGAAGTCGGACTCCGAGTAGCGCCGTCGAATCGAACTACGGCGAGTAGTAGTACTCTCCTTCCCGTTTTTGCTCGCGGTCCAGCTGCGACTCCGGCTTGTTAATCCGTGGACGCGAGGTGCGCTCGTCCCGCCGGAACGTGATCTCGAGGTTCGAGAGGAACTCGTTCATCCCCTCCCGCATCGGCTGGGGTTTGCTGGCGTGGCCCGCTACCGCGGGCTCGCCCTCGAAGACCATCAGGCGATCTGCCAGCAGGTCGATCGTGTAGATGTCGTGGTCGATGACCATCACGGTGGCGTCCTGCTGTTCGGCGTAGCGCCGGATCGCGCTCGTGGCCTGGACCCGCTGTTCGACGTCGAGGTGAGCGGAGGGTTCGTCGAGCAGGTACAGATCCGCCGAATCGGAGAGACAGGCCGCGATGGCGACCCGCTGGCGCTCACCGCCGGAGAGATCCGAGAGGTTCTGTTCCATGATGCGCTCTAACTGTAGTGGCTGGGCGATCTCGGTGTTCCAGTACGAGGACCCGAACTGGTCCGTAATGGAAGAGAGGAAGGCGTCGACCCGCATGTGCTGGTCGATGGTGACGTACTGGGGTTTGTAGGAGATGTCGAGATCGAGGTCGGCGTCGCCTGCGGTCGGCCCGAGGTTCCCCGTCAGCAGCTTCGCGAACGTCGACTTCCCGATCCCGTTGGGACCGACGATACCGAGCACCTCGTTGCGGTGGATCTCCCCGCCCTTGACCTCGAGGGTGAACTCGCCGTCGCCGTAGCTCTTCGTGAGGTCGGGGTAGTCGACCAGCACGTCGCCGTGGGTCGCGGTCCGTGGGGCGTGTTCCTCGAACTCGATGGGGTCCTGTCGGATCCGCATGTTCTCGTTGTCGAGATAGCCCGAGAGATACTCGTTGATCCCGTTTCGGACCGACTTCGGCGAGGTGATGACACCGTAGGCACCGGGCTCACCGTATGCGACGTGGAGCGTGTCGGCGAGCAGGTCCAGGATGGCCAGGTCGTGCTCGACGACCAGCATCGATCGGTTCTCCTCCTCGGCGAGTTCGCGGATCAGCCGCGCTGCGGTGACGCGTTGGCCGATGTCGAGATAGGGCGTCACCTCGTCGAGGAAGTAGAAATCCGTATCCCGTGCGAGCGTCGCCGCGAGCGCGACCCGCTGAAGCTCTCCACCCGAGAGATCTTCGATCGCCTGGTCCATCACGGGCCCGATCTCGAGGCGCTCGACCAGCGAATCCAGCGCCCCCCGTTCGTCGGTCCGCTCGAGCAGCTCGCGGGTGTTGCCGTCGAAGCTCTCGGGGATCTGGTCGACGTACTGGGGTTTGCGGGCGACGGTAACCTCGCCGTCGCGGACGTCGGCGATGTAGTCCTGCAGTTCGGTCCCGCGGTAGGCCTCGAGGACGTCGTCCCAGTCGACGGTCTCGTCGCGGCCGAGATTGGGCTGGAGTTCGCCCTCGAGGATGCGAACGGCGGTGGTTTTCCCGATCCCGTTCGGCCCGAGGATCCCCGTCACCTTCCCCTCCTGGGGTGCCGGCAAGCCGTACAGCGAGAAGGCGTTCTCGCCGTAGCGGTGGACGGGGTTGTCCTGGAGTTCCTGGGGCAGGTTGATGATCTCGATTGCGTCGAACGGACACTTCTCGACGCAGATGCCACAGGTTTCGCCCAGACAGATTTCCTCGGAGATGTGGATCTGGTCGGGCTGGCCCTGGTCGGCCTCCTCGCCCCGAAGCGTAATACACTCCTTGCCGGTTCGGTTGGGCGGGCAGTAGTTCTTGCACTCGTAGCTACACCGGTCGGGCTGGCACCGATCCAGGTCTACGACGGCGATGCTGTCGTCGGCCATCTCAACCCATTGCCTCCGTCGTGAGGAGGATCCCGAGGACGACGAACCAGAACGAGAACGTCATGAACGTGATAAACAGGTAGTGTTTCACGCCGAACTCGTCCTCGCCGTAGATGTCCGTGAAGTCATAGAGGACGAACTGGACGAGAACCGCCCCCAGGACGAGCAACAGCCCCCGTGTGTCGGTCGCGGCGGCCTCGGCGGCCTCGACGGACGAGACGTCGCCGGCCAGCGCCAGCGTGGCGAACGCCGCGCCGACGCCGAGCAGCGCCGACAGCGCCGTCACGCTGACCGAGCGGATGTGCTCGCGTCGGTCGCTAATCGATTCGGTCGACATGGCTCGAATTCTGTTGTCGGTGGTGAAAAGGGGTTCGCATTGCGGAGCGACCGAACGCGCTACTCGATTTCGAACGACTCTACTGCCGTCTCTCCCGTGTCAGTCCGTGTGAACGATACCTCGCCGGGACCGGGGGCCGTCGCTTCGACGCCGATCGAGACGACGATCTTCTCGCCGCCGGTCCCCCTGTCGTTGACCTGGTAGACGAGTTCGTCCTCGTTTCGCCAGACGTTCCCATCGTTCCCTGGCCCCTCCTCGAGGACGACGTCCCAGTCGTATGCGAGTCCGTCCACGTCACCCAGATCGATTCGGACCTCGTCTTCCCACGGCTCGAGCCCGTCGGTGGGGGTGAAACTGAACGTCTGACGGCCGTCGCCGGAACGGACGTCGTCGGCGCCGACTCCGACGAACGGGTCCGATCCGGCGCCCGTGCCGTCGATCTCGAACGGCGCCGTCCCGACCTCGCCGGTTTCCGACCGCGTGAACGACACCTCGTATGGGCCGCCGTCGCCGTCGGTCGCGTAGCCGCCGGCCTCGACGACGATCTCATCGTCGTGACCGTCCTGCGGGGCGACCTGGTAGACGATCGTCCCGTCGTCTCCCCAGATCTCGCCCGCTCCGTCGACGATCTCGAGTGTGTCGTCGTCCCAGAACGTCTCGGTGTAGTCGACGCCCTCCCCGTGTGGATCGCGCAGGTCGATCTCGATCTCCTCGTGGGGGTCTCGGTTCTCGGCGAGCGTGAACCGGAACTGCTGGCGTTCCTCGCTCGGACTCACGAACCCGGAGACGTCGTCGACGGAAACCGAGTCGAACCCGGTTCCGGGATCGGCTTCGCCGGGCGGATCCGGACCGGGGCGGCCGGGACAGTCGCGCTCGATCGTGAACGATCGCTCTAGCCCCTCGATCGAGATCCCGTCCCCGCTGGCGGACTCGACCGTGACCTCGAGGTCCGTCTCACCGCTTCCGGTCCCCGGCTCACAGGTCACCGCAACCGCCGTCGTGTCGCCCGGACCGAGCTCCCGATCGAACCCGCTCGCCGCCTCGAGACCCGGACCGTCGATCGTCGCGTCGGCGTCGATCGCCAGCGTCTCGTCGGCGTTGTTCGTCACCACGACGACGTCCTCGGCGTCGTTCCGATCGTCGACCACGGTATCGACCGCCTCGACACCAAGGTATCCCGACCCGTCGTCGGCGGTGCCGATCGAAACGCCGCGATCCGCCGAGATGGAGACGAATCCGAACGTCGGCCCGGCCAGTAGCGCGACGCCGAGGACGAGACACACGATCGCAATCGCGTTCGTCGCACGCATCTCAGGGTGGACGCTCCATCGCTCCCAGTCGCATTCGTCGGTTCTGGACGACGTGGACGGTCGACGACACGACGAACGACGCGACCACGAGCGTCGTCCACCCCAGTGGCGGGATGGTCCCGGTCGGGACGACGCCGAGCCACAGACCGAGCATGACGATTCCGGCAAGCACCGATAATCCGAGGTAGTACAGTCCCCACGGAATACTGTCGCTCGGGACGATATCGAGGTAGACGTCAAGCTCGGACGCGCTGTCGGTGAGTTCGATCGTCCCGTTGTCAAAGACGACCATCTCGGCCTGCTCGAGGGTCGGCAGGTGGGTTTGCTGGAGGGACGTGTAGACTCGCTTTCGCTCCGCCGAGGTAACCTCCGGAACCTCCTTGTCCAGCTCCCAGGCGGCGACGTGTTCGGCGAGGTCGCCGAGCTCGACGGGACCGTCCTCGCGTTTACAGTAGTGGATCGCGTACCGTCGCCGACTGTTCGCAAGCAGATCGAAGATCTCCCCGCGATCCGGGGTCCGTTCGTCGGCGTCGGTTCCCCTCTCCCCCGCTGCCGTGTCCATCGCCATTAGAACGTCAGTACGGGGTACTGTACCGACCACCGATAGATAAGCCTACTGGCCAACCGGTTCGCATAATTTTCGTTCGGAAACGAGAACGGGAGAGAAGACCGGCGCTGCACCGTTCTGGCCGACCTTGAAAACAGTATTATTCACCAATACGACTTTCTGGAACGCCAATACAAAGGGTCCGGGACGAGACGTATCGAACACCTAATCGGCTGCGGGCACGTCGACGCTCTGGGTCGACGGTCGGCACGAGGTGACCACACTATGAGACTCAACCGACGCAACACGTTGATCGGACTTGGAACGATCGTCGCCGGCGGCGGCGCGGCACTCGGTACCGGCGCGTTCAGTACCGTCGAAGCCGACCGAAACGTAGACATCGAAACGGACGGCGACGGTGACGCACTTCTGGAGTTACGCATCGAGAGCGAGACGTTGAGTGGAGACAACGAGAACGACGTCATCGAATTCGCTCTCGATAACCTCAACGAGGACGCAACGACGAGGTTCAACGACGCGCTCGTGATTGGATATAACGGAGACGAGGACGACGTCACGTACTCGATCGAGATCGAAATGGCAGAAACTGAGGAAGATATTCTCAATACGGACGGAGGTGCGATGTATTTCGAGGGAGACGGACCCTTCGATGTCACAGGATCAGATGAGGAGGACGAAATATCCCTCGACGTCGTCTTCGATCTCCGGGAGAACGACGAGGGCGACATTCCCGGGGAGATTACCATCATCGCTGAGAGCGACGAGAGTACCGAGTAACGAACGCAACCGTCACTGATCGATGGGCGTTTCAGTTACCGATCCGATCGGTGAGAGCTGACGACGATAGCCGTCGTCGCACGCTACGAGCCCGACTCCCGCCGAGCGGAGAGCTGACTCCGAGTGCAGGTTACAAGACGGGGTAGATATGATGAGGAACGAGTAAGAATGCGATCCGTCGCTGCCCGTGTTACGGCCGGAGTCGTCGTCCTCGCCGTCGCCGTACTCGTACTCGGCCAGCTTCTCGGGCAGCCGATCCTGCTTGGATACGTCGCGACGGGGAGCATGGAGCCGACAATGGACGCCGGCGACGGGTTCGTCGCCGTGCCAAGCGCCGTCGCCGGCTCGCCGGAAGAGGGGGACGTCGTCGTCTTCGACGCCGAGGAGCTCCACGGGGGCGAGCTGACGACCCACCGGATCGTCGAGGACACCCCCGAGGGGTACGTCACTGCCGGAGACGCGAACCCGTTTACCGATCAGGACGGCGACGAGCCCCCCGTAAGCGACGATCAGATCGTCGCCGTCGCCTGGCAGGGACACGGCGAGCCCGTGACGATTCCCCACCTCGGCACCGCGGTGATGGGCGTTCAGGGCGCCCTCGAGTCGGGGTACGGCGCGGTCGCGTCGGTCGTCGACGCGCCGGCGGCCGACAGCCACAGTCTCGGTGCGGCGCTGGTCGGCCTCGGCGTCGCGCTGTTCGGGCTCGGCCTCCTGTTCGATCGACTGGGTGCCGGCCGGCGCGAGACGGCCCGATCGACCTCCCGCGAGGACGTCTATGCCCTCTGGGCGACGGTCGCGCTGGTGGTGGTCGTCCTCGTCGCGCTGGCGACGGCGGCGATGGTCGTGCCGACCGGAACGACGGCGTACGAGATCGCCGTCACGGAGTCGCCGACCGACGACCCGCAGGTGCTGGAGCCGGGCGAGACGACCGAGCTGTCACGGACGGTCGAGAACGCGGGGTACGCGCCGGTGGTCGTCGTCCACGAGGCCGAGAGCGATCGTTTCGAGGCGGATCCCGCCCGACAGACCCTCGCCCCGCGGAGCGACGCCGAGACGACACTGTCGGTGTCGGCACCCGCGGAAACCGGCGAGTACGGCTACGATGTCGGCGAGTACCGCTATCTCGCGGTGTTGCCGCCCGCGGTGCTTACCACACTGCACGGGATCCATCCGCTGGTCGCGGTCGCCGCAGTCGATCTGGTCGTCGTCGGCCTGGCGATCGGACTCGTGGTGCTCCTGTTCGGACGCGGCGATCTCCGGATCCGGAGCCCGGGCGATCACGTTCCGCTCTCGACGCGGCTACGGCGTCGGCTCCGACGATGGCGCTAGGCCGCTACCGTTATAGCGGTCGCGCCACACCTCGCATGTATGAACAGTTCTCTGTCCGAACCTGTTCGCTCGGGCAACGGTCGTCCTCAAGCGACGGACGGGCGGGTGCGACCGTCGGCGGGTGGGACGCGTGATCGATAACCCGCGAGTGAACCTGGCCGTCGCCGGCCGCGCCCGAACGATCGCGATCCTCCTCGCGGTGATCGGCGTCCTCGCCCTGGCCAGTGCCGGCTGGGTTGCGGCGACGCCGGGAACGTCGACGACGACCGAGGACGTCGACCGGGAGACGGTCGCGACCGAGGTGACGACCAGCGCGACCGTCCTCGAGGACGGTCCCTGGGAAGTCGGAACCGAACTCGAGGACAATCCGGTCTACACGCTGCCCGAGACCCCGGAGCTGACGATCACCGCAGAGACCGACGTCCCGTCCGACGAGGCCGAGGTCGAACACGAGGTGCGGCTCCGCCACGAGGCCGACCGCGACGAGGCGGTCTTCTGGGAAGAGAGCGTTCTCGAAGAACGGACCGCTGCGACCGTCGAGGACGGCGTCGCTCGATCCGAGACGACGGTCGATATCGAGGGGCGCTACGAGGAGCGCGCCGAGATCGAGGCGGAGTTCGACGGCGTCGGAACCGTTCGGACCGTCCTCGAGGTCGTCGCGGTCTACGACACCGGAACGTACGCCGACGAACAGGTCGTCTCGAGTCCGCTCGAACTGACCGAGGGCGCCTACTGGCTCGAAGACGACGAGGAGCTGGCGGCGTCGACCGAGCACAGCGACACCGTCCAGGTTGCGGTGCAAGACTCGCCGAACGTCACGCTCGTCGCGGGACTGGCGGCGATCGGCCTGCTCTCGTTTGCCGGCGCCGGGTTCGTTTACAGCCGCGAGCCGATCGATCGGGAGTCCGCCCGACGAGATCTCCACAGACACCGCTATGCCGAGTGGATCTCGGAGGGATCGATCCCGATGTGGGTCGGCGACTACCACCTCGAGCTCGACACCCTCGAGGACGTCGTCGACGTCGCGATCGATACGAACGCGCGGGTCGTCCACGACCGACAGCGGGGGCTGTTCGCGGTCGTCGACGACAACGTCGTCTACTACCACTCCGAGCGAGGTCAGTGGGAAAAAACCGCCTGGCCGGAGCTCGACCTCGGCGACGAGACTCCCGCTCCCGCCGACGAAACGGCGCTTCCCCCCGAGGAGTCGTTCGGCGAGCTTCCGGACCCCGACGACGACGACGCCTGGGAACGGATCTGAGCCCCGACGGAGTTCGTCCGCCGGGCGACCGTTTTTGCCGAGCCGTGGTTCGGCTGACCGACCGGTCAAACAGCCGAGAAGTTTCGGTATAGCTCCCGTACCCAATTTTTTCTCGTTGGAAGTTATAGATATATTTTCTCGATTTCCGTCCCAGTAAGGCTCAACTTTTATACTACTGGGACCTTTCGAATCGTAATATGACCGCGACTGACGGCGAGGACCTGGAGGATCTTCCACCGAGCGCGAAACTCGTTTTCAAGGTTCTCGAGTACGACGGTCCCTTGACCCAGAAACAGATCGTCGAGGAGTCGATGCTCTCGGCTCGAACCGTCCGGTACGCCCTCGAGCGTCTCGAGGAGATCGGAATCGTCGACGAGGATATCTACTTCGCCGACGCGCGCCAGAGCCTCTACCGTCTCGAGGAACCCGTCGCGGCCGACGGGAGCGGCGTCGAGGAGTCCCCGAAGAAAGACGCCTGCTGTGCGGAGTAGACCGGAAACGGCAGGATTATTTTTCGCTAGCGGTCGTTTCGGTGTATGGACAAGGAGCGCTTGCCGCGCTGGGGATGGTTGCTGGTCGGGCTGTTCGCAATGTCGATCGTCGCACAGCTGCTCAATCAGCTGGTGTTGTTCCCGATCGGGCTCCCCGAGGTGTATCAGTCGATTACCGTCATCACGCTGATGTCGCCGGTGTTGATCTACGTCGGCGTCTGGTACGATGAGGACCGCCAGCACTACTGGGACCAACCCCAGGAGCGGATGGTCGCGGATCTGGCGTTCGTCCTCGCCGGCGCGGCGCTTGGTTCCTCGATCGCGCTGGTCGCGATCGTCGACTTCGGGCTCCCCCAGATCGTCCAGGACATCGTTGCGATGGCCGTCGGATTCATGCTCTCGTGGGGGCTGTTCTGGTGGCGCAACCCCGATATCTATCTCGAGTAGGAATCGACGTCGCCGAACCCCTCGCGGTCCGCGATTCCCGGAGTCCGGGGGGTCTGTCGCTTGTGGGCCGTCCGGACACACCGCGCGACGATCTCGTGGGCGAGGTCGGGCTCGATCCCGAGGACGTCGATCGCGTCCTCGAGGGGGACGTCCTCGTCGACGAGCCGCCACAGCAAGGGGTCGATGACGTCGTAGGCGGCGCCGAGCTCGTCGGCGTCGGTCTGGGTCGCCCAGAAGCCGGCGGTCGGCGCCTTGGTGACGATCCGACGGGGGACACCGAGCCGTTTCGCCAGCGCTCGGACCTCGGTCTTGTAGAGGTCGCCGATCGGATACACGTCGGCCGCGCCGTCGCCGTACTTCGTAAAGTAGCCGAGCAGAAGCTCCGAGCGGTTCGCCGTTCCGACGACGAGCCGCGACTCGCGGTTCGCGGCGTAGTACGCACAGGCCATCCGCAGCCGTGCGACCACGTTTCCGAGCGCGTAATTGCGCTCGTTCGGCCGGTCGGGCGTCTCGGGTTCGAACTCGGCCGCGACCGTCTCCTCGAACGCGTCAAGCAGCGGCTGGAGCTGGATCTCCCGAAACTCCATCCCGAGCCCGTCGGCGATCGTTCGGGCCTCGTTGACCTGCGTGCGATCGCTCTTATGACAGGGGAGTCCAAGCCCGAGGACTCGGTCACTGCCGAGCGCCTCGACGGCCAGCGCGGCGGTTACTGTCGAATCGATTCCGCCGCTCATCGCAACGACGACGCCGTCGGCGTCGGCGCCGGAGACGGTTCGACGAAGGTCGTCGACGATCCGCTCTCGGACCGTCTCGAGGCCGTCGCGATCGGTGATGAACGGACCTGGATCGGTATCGATCTCAGAATAGACGAACGTCTTTCTTTTGGCACCCATGGTTGAATCACTCGATGTTGATCTACGAATATCAAGACATTTGTCTCGTATAAGTGCTTTATGATTATACAGCTAGTACGCTCGGTATGGGTGACGGTGTCACGAACAAGTCGGAGAAAAGTTGGGCGCCCGTCCGCATATTTCCGAACAATCGAAAAACAACCCAATCCGAGCGGCGAACTGCGCCCGCCGGGGTCTCAGGAGGGGACGACCGTGATCGGATCCTTCCGATCGATCGCTCGCTCCAGGTCGTCCGCGATCGCGCTACCCCGGGAAACCTGGATCTCGCCGCCGCGGCTCACCGTCGCGGTAAACAGGTAGTCGCCCCCGGCCTGGACCTCGACGGTCTCGCCGTGGCTGCCGTCGACGGGGATGACGATGTGGCGCGAGGTGATCTCTGGTTCGACCAGTTGGCCAGTTTGGGAGCCCGCAGCTCCGCCGGAACCGCCGCCACCGCCGCCACCGCCGCCGGCGCCGTAGCTCGGGTTCTCGTCGTGAGTTCGGACGTCGATGTCGATCCCCAGGCGGTTCTCGATGTCGGTGATCCGACCGCCACCTTTGCCGATCACGCTCGAGATGTCGTCGTCCTCGACGTAGGCGACCGCCTTGTCCTGGCTCTTGAGATCGACGTCGACGTACCCCCGGGCGACCGAGCGGATCTCGCGTTCGATCTCCTGTTTGGCGATGCGATCGACACCCGACTCGCTTCCGGGGCCGTCCTCGTCGTCGTTGAGCGGGACGGTGACGACCTGGCGGTTGAACGTGTAGATCTCGTAGTCGGGTTCGCCCGTCTCGAAGTCGGTGACCTGGATGACGGGCCGAGCGAGATCCTCCTCGGTGAGTCCCGCAGGGACCTTGACCTCGGTTCGGACGTCGTAGACGGTGTCGACCTCCCCAGCCTCGATGTAGACGACGGTGTCGACGACCTGGGGGATCATCCCGAGCTCCACCCGGCCGACCAGTCGCTGGAGCGCGTCGATCGGTCGGGTCGCGTGGACGACCCCGATCATCCCGACGCCGGCCAGCCGCATGTCCGCGAAGACCTCGAAGTCGTCGGTTTTGCGGACCTCGTCGTAGATGGTGTAGTCGGGGCGGACCATCAGCAAGGCGTCGGCGGTCTTTTCCATCTCGCCGGCCAGCTCGGTGTACTGGGTGATATCGGGGCCGACCTGCAGGTCACGCGGTTTCTCCATCGTCTTGACTGCGTAGTCGTTGTTCGAGATAAACCGGGCGACCGCCTGGGCGAACGTCGACTTCCCGGCGCCCGGCGCCCCCGAGATGAGGACGCCCCGCTGGCGCTCGAGCAGCCGCTCTTTGAGCTCGTCGGCGTTCTCGTAGTCCTCGATGTCGGTCTGGGCGATCGGGCGGACGGCGGTGATCTCGATGCCGTCCGAGAACGGCGGGCGGCCGATCGCGATCCGGTAGTCCCGGAACTGGACGATCTTCATCCCCGGCTCCGAGAGTTCGATGAAGCCGTCGGGTGCTTCCTTGGCGCCGTCGACGACCTCGCGGGCGTACTCGTCGATCGTCGCCTCGTCGAGGGGTTCGTCCGCGATCTCCTCGTAGCGCATTTCGCCGAGCTCGCCCCGTTTGGCCATCGGTACCGCCTCGGCCCGGAGGTGGACGCTCATCGTCTGGTCGTCGAAGAACTCCTCGACGGTCAGGGTTCCGACCTCCCGGACCTCCGGAGAGACGTGTTCGACGTCGAGGCCTTTGGCCTGTGCGACCTCGGCCTGGACGATGTCGCTGGTGAGGAAGGTCGCGTCGAGCTCCTCGGCGAGATCGCGGATCAGCGCGTCGATCTCGCCCTCGGAGGCGTGGCCGCGCTCGATGGCGCTTGGCCGCTCGCCGATGTACTCGAGGACGATCGTCCCCTCGTCGGCCAGCTCCGCGAGCCGCTGGAGTTCGGAAAGCCCGTCCCAGCCGCTGTCGAGGCCGTCGTTGGCCTGCGCCTCGAGCTCCGCGACGACGGCTTCCGGCACCGAAATCGTCGCTCCCTCGAACTGCCCGTCTTCGATCGTCGCCGAGACGCGGCCGTCGATGACCACGCTCGTATCCGGCACGACATTCATACGCTATACTGGTTTCCGAACGCCAATAAGGGTGTTCAAGCATGTGAAGGGTCGACGTCACCGGAGCCGCCGATTGCGGTGGTCTCAACACGCTCGCGCCCGATCGATTACGCATGTCAGTCGTCGATCTCACCCGTAACCTCGCGAGAGTGCCGAGCCACGAGGACGCGACCGCCGCGGGCGACCTGCTCGAGGAGTGGCTCCGTCGCGAAACCGACGCGACGGTGACCCGAGACGAGGTCGGGAACGTCCTCGCCAGGAAGGGTGCGGGCGAGGAGACCCTCGCGCTCGTGGGCCACCACGACGTCGTCGCACCCGCCGACTCGCAGGTCGGCCCCGACGGGGAGTACCTCGTCGAGGAGCGGGACGGACGCCTCTACGGCCGCGGCACGGCGGACATGAAGGGTGCAGTCGCCGCGGCAGCGATCGCGTTTCGGGACAGCGAGGTGCCCGACACCGCGGGGAGCCCGGCCCGGTCCGCCGAGCTCGTTTTCGCGAGCTTCGTCGGCGAGGAGGTCGGCGGCGTCGGCGCGCGCCACGCCATCGACGAGGGGTTCGCGCCCGACTACGCGGTCGTCGGCGAGGGGTCGACGGGGTACTCCGCATCCGGCGTCACCGACGTCGCCGTCGCTCACAAGGGTCGGCGCGGAAGCACGATCACCGCCCGCGGGAAGCGCGCCCACGCGAGCGAGCAGGAGGCGGGCGAGAACGCGATCTACCGGGCGAGCGACGCCGTCGATATCGTCCGCGAGCTCGAGCCACCAGCGGTCGATGTCGCCGGCGAACGACTCGCGGGCAGCGTCGTCGTCACCGAAATCGAGGGCGGGACCGCGATGAACGTCGTCCCCGATCGCTGTACGGTGACCGTCGACGAGCGGACGGTGCCCGGCGAACGGGCCCCGCTCGAGGACGTAACCGACATCGACGGCGTCGAGTGGACGGTCGATCAGGACCTCCCGCCCATGGAGTGTGGCGACGAGGCGTTCGCCGAGACTGTCCTCGAGGCGGCCGACGGCGCCCAGACCGGGGCGCCGGAGCTCGTGACGAAACCGCACGCGACCGACGCCGGCTGGCTCTCCCAGGCGGGTACCGACTGCGTGATCTGTGGTGCCGCGGAGCCCGGTGAGGCCCACACGGACACCGAGAGCGTCTCGACCGACGTCCTCGAGCGCTGCGTTGCGATCTACCGGCGGGTGGCCGAGACGTGGCCCCGATGAGCCGTCACTCCCGTTCTGGGTCGTCGGCGGGGTCCGTCGAGGGAGCCGTTCCGTCCCTGGTCGGCTCTGTGTCCTCGTCGGTCGCCGAGGACGCCTCGTTCTGCTCGGCCGGCTCGGTGTCTGCCTCGTCGGAAGCGGTCTCACGTTCGGTCACGCGTTCGCTGCCACACTCCGGGCACGGCTGGTCCGTGTAGAACTGGTTGCCACACGCCTCGCAGACGTACGGTGCCTCGTCGGCGGCTGCCTCCTTCGCCTCGTGTGTGAACTCCCCGACCTTTCGGCCGAGCTTCTCGAAGAAACCCATTTGGTGGACGTTGTCGACCGATGCGGATAACTCTTCACCGTCCTGTCGTTCGACCTGCCGGCCGACGACGCAAAAACGTGTGCGAACGACGCCGGTGAGATCAGGCGCCGGGGACGCCCGCGGCCTCGAACCCGGTGACGCCGACGAACGCCAGAATGTACAGTACGACCAGCACCGACAGCCAGGCGACCACGGTGATCGTGAGCGCCTCGAACCAGCCGCCGGGGTACCGGGAGTTGATCACCGCGAGGTACGCCAGGAACACCAGGACCGGACCCAGCAGCGGGATCCACCCCACGAAGAACCCGACGACCGCCCAGATAATCGCGCCGATGAGGGCGGTGATGAACGCGTAGGTGTAGTCCTCGACGTCGACGACGAACTTCGCGCCGAGGAAGATACCGAGACCACCGATCAGCAGGCTCGCGATGAACACGACGAGTGATGCTACTACCATTGCATCAGGGTACTCACCACTATCGGAAAACAGTTCGTGGCTTGCAGTTTCCACAGCTGTCTCACATTCGAGATGTTTCAGGCAAACTGACCCGAACTCACACTCGATCGGGCGTTCCGGAACCACGACGTTGATGACACTCCCATAAGTATTGCCAGCCAATGGCAACCGATCAGGCCCAGAGCGAGCAACGGGACGAGACGTACGAGCAGTTCGAAGAGCGGATTACGCGGATCTCGAACGTCGGGAACGCGGCCGGAATCCTGCGCTGGGATCAGGAGGTCGTCATGCCCGAGGCCGGAACCCCGGCTCGGGCACAGCAGCTGTCGACGCTGTCCTCGATCAGTCACGAGCTGCTGACCGCCGACGAGACGGGCGAGTTGCTCGAAAAGCTGGAATCGGACGAGCTCGCGGACGAACAGCAGGCTGCGGTTCGGGAAGTGCGGCGACAGTACGACCGCGAGACGAGCGTTCCCCAGGAGCTGGTCGAGGAGATCTCCGAGACGACCGCCAACGCCCACCCCACCTGGAAGCAGGCCAAAGAGGACGACGACTTCGAGCAGTTCGCGCCCACCCTCGAGAAGCTCGTGGAGCTCAAACGGGAGTACGCCGAGCACATCGACCCCGACGCCGACCCCTACGCCGTGCTGTTTGCCGACTACGAACCCTACCTGGACCTCGAGACTGCCGAGCGCGTCCTCGAGCGCCTGCGCGAAGAGCTCGTCCCCTTGATCGACGCGATCCAGGATGCCGACGTCGATCGGGCGACCGACACCTTCGCCGGAACGTTCGACGACGACGACCAGGAGGCGCTGGCCCGCGACGTCCTCGACGCGCTGAACTACGACTGGGAGCGAGGCCGTCTCGACACCGCACCCCACCCGTTCTCCTCGGGGACGCAGTTCGACGCTCGCGTCACCACGCGCTTCGAGGAGGACGACCTGCTCGGCTCGTTGACCTCGACGATCCACGAGTTCGGCCACGCCAACTACACCCTCGGCCTGCCGGACGAGGAGTACGGCACGCCGCTCGGCGAGTCTCGTGACCTGTCGGTCCACGAGTCCCAGTCCCGCCTCTGGGAGAACCACGTCGGTCGCTCGCGGCCGTTCTGGGAACAGTTCCTGCCGACCGTCGCCGACCGGTTCCCCGAACTCGAGGACGCAACGCCCGAGGACGCCTACGAGGCCGCCAACCAGGTGTACGACGACAACCTCATTCGGGTCGAGGCCGACGAGCTCACCTACCACCTCCACATCGTGATCCGCTTCGAGATCGAGCGCGCTCTCATCTCGGGGGACCTCGAGGTCGAGGACGTCCCCGAAGTCTGGAACGACAAGTACGAGGAGTATCTCGGGGTGCGCCCCGAGACCGACGCGGAGGGCTGTCTGCAGGACATCCACTGGTCCCACGGCTCCTTCGGCTACTTCCCGACCTACTCGCTGGGCTCCGTCCTCGCGGCCCAGCTGTACGCCGCCGCCGAGGACGACCTCGGCGATCTGAACGACGATATTCGTGCTGGCGAGTTCGACGATCTCAACGGCTGGCTCCGCGAGAACGTCCACCAGCACGGCAAGCGCTACACCACGCCCGAGTTGATCGAGGAGGCCACCGGCGAGTCCTTCACCGCCGACTACTTCCTCGAGTACGCGAAATCGAAGTACGGCGAGCTGTACGACCTCGAGGACTACTGAGACCGGTTGTGGGGATTTTAATCTGAATTTAGGCGCTAAGACCCCTTCCTCAGCGAGAGCCGAAGGCTCGAGCAGGGAGGGGATACAGCGTCCCCAGAAATCTTCGATTTCTGGTGTGCGAACGAGACGCTTCGCGTCTCGTCAACGCCACTCGTCTTTCATTTTCGAGCAAGCGATGAGTGTGCTGGACAGGACATGCGGGTGCCGACATAGCAATCGATTCCGTCGGTAGTGTCCGTTCGGCAGAAATTGGACACACCAAACCGCCCGTGAGGGGACGTCGCCTGCGGAGCCGGAACCGTTCTCGGAGCCGCCGGTTCTGACGGGCCGCAGAAGAACTGCGTTTTTCCGGACGCTGTGGATATCGTTCCTGCACGTTCTAACGCAGAACCAGGAACCCCCCCGACAGGCGAGGACTGGATGAGCCCGAGCGCAGTAGGGCAGGGTAGTTCATTGCAGTACGACGATTTCGTCTGTATCATATCGAAATCAGTGACTCGCCAACCCACCACATAGTGGGGCTGTCCGAACTCCCGTGAGACCAACGCGAACGTGTCGGGACTTTCGACACCGTTAATCCAGGGTGTGCACATCGTTCGAACAGCATGATCACTGAGGCGGCGCTTACTGTTGACCTCGCCATTATCCTCTTGAGTGCGACGCTCGCCGGCTTCGTCGCCAAACAGACGGGTCAGCCGACGATCATCGCCTACATCCTCGTCGGTATCGTGATCGGGCCGGCGGCCCTCGGGCTCGTCGAGGTCGGCGACCTCACCGAGTTGCTCTCCGAACTCGGGCTGGCGTTCCTGCTCTTCCTGCTCGGGATCAAGATGCGAATCGACGAGATCCAGCACGTCCTCTCGCCGATCGTCAAGATTGCGATCCCCCAGATGATCGCGATCTTTCTCGCGGGCGCAGGGGTCGCGTTCGCGCTCGGATTCGGCCCCGTCGAGTCGTTCCTGATCGGGCTCGCAGTAATCTACAGCTCGACGGCGGTCGTCATCAAGATGTTAAACGACAACGGCGAGGCGACGTCGCTCCACGGCAAGGTCGACGTCGGTGTGTTGCTCGTTCAGGACATCGTCGTCGTCATCATCCTGGCCGTGCTTGCGGCCGGACAGCCGGACGACCTCGCCGAGGTCGCGACGACGCTCGGCGTCGTGCTCGTCCTCGTCGCGCTCGTAACGATCGCGGCGCTTGCCGCCTCGCGGACCGTTCTGCCGCGTCTCTTCCGCCGGATCGCTGACAACAAGGAGGTGTTTTTCCTGGTCGCCCTCTCGTGGGCGTTCCTCTTCGTCTTCGTCTCGGACAACATCAACCTCTTTCTCGCACCCCTCGGCATCGAGGCGTACCTCTCGATCGAGATGGGCGCGTTCATGGCTGGCGTCGCCATCGCACAGCTGTCCTTTAGCAAGGAACTCCAGGACAGAATCAACCCGCTGACCGACCTGTTCGTAATGGTGTTTTTCGTCTCGGTGGCGCTCGACCTCGAGGCCGCACAACTGCTCGCCTACTGGCAGGAGGCGATCGTCGCCGCACTGGTGCTGATCCCGATCAAGTTCCTCGTCTTCATGTATCTACTCGACTGGCAGGGCTTCGACACCGAGACGACGTTCCTCGGCAGCATCCACATGATCCAGGTCAGCGAATTCGGCATCATCGTCATAGCCGTCGCCCAGACGGCCGGCTTCGTCGATGCGGAGGTGCTCGGCTTCGTAACGCTGCTCGCGATCTTCACGATGGCCGTCTCGGTGTACTTCATCGAGTTCAGACATCCGCTGTTCGATCGCTTCGAGCCGACGCTCTCGCGGGTGACGAGCGAGGGAACGTTCGAAACCAGCACGCGGGAGTACCGTGACCACGCGGTCGTCGTCGGCTACGACGACGTGACCCGAAACGCCCTGCCGATCCTCGCGGACCGCTACGAGGATATCGTCGTCATCGACCGACGCGTCGACCACATCGACACGCTCGAAGCGGACGGATACGACGTGGTATACGGCGACGCGCGTAAAGCGACGATTCGAAAGGACGCGGCGCTGAAACGTGCGGATTTGGTCCTCTCGTCGTCGGCCGACCTAGCGGTGAACAAGGCGTTGCTCAGGGAGGTCGGCGACGAGACGGCCGTCTTCCTCGAGGCGGATCGGGTTCAGGACGCGCGCGATCTCTACGACAGCGGTGCTCACTGTGTGCTCATGACGGCCTACCTGTCCGGTAACAAGCTCGCGGAGTACCTCCGGGCGTATCTCGACGAAACGGAGGCACTCGAGGCAGCGATCGACGACGACGCCGAACTGTTACGGAGCGAGAAATCGATTCCGGATATTCGCTTGCTCGGAGGTGAGCCCGATGAGTGAGCTGCTCACCGCAGTTTCGATCATCTTCATCGTTATGGGGCCGTTCCTCCTGGTCGCAAACCGGTTCGATCTGCCGACCGTTCCGTTCTTCATCCTCGCGGGGATCGTCGCCGGGATCGGAATGGACTGGTTCGGGATCGACGAGGCGCTCACGCTCGAGCTCGCCCAGTACGGGATCGCGCTGCTCGTGTTCACGTTCGGCGTCGGGATCGAGCTCTCGTCGGTCAGGTCGGTGTTGGTCGACAGCGAGACCGCCGCTCTCGGACAGATCCTCGTCGTTGGTGGGCTTGGTATCGGGGCTGGTGTCGCGTTCGGGATGCCGCTCTCCGAGGCGCTCTACCTGGGTATCGCCGCGGCACTCTCGTCGACGATCGTCGGAACCGCCCTGTTGCAAGCCGATATCAGCATGGACCTCGTCCACGGACGGGTCGCCGAATCGATCCAGTTCCTGCAGGACCTGCTCGCCGTCCTGTTGCTGCTCGTCCTGAGTGCCGGAGTGCTTGCCGCCGATCCGATCGCGGAGATGTTGGGGTACGGACTTGCGTTACTCATCGCCGCCGTCCTCGTCAACCGGTTCCTGTTCGACGCGATCGGACGGCTCGCAGGAGAGTCGTCCGAACTCATGATCCTCGGAACCGTCTCGCTGCTCGCACTGTTCATCGGTGCGGCGGAGTTCGCGGACGTCTCCATCGTCGTCGGCGCCTTCGCCGCCGGCCTCGCGATCCGTCACGACCCCATCGAGCATCTCGGCTTGGTCAACGGCCTCCAGTCGATCAGGGACTTCTTCGTCGCGATCTTCTTCGTGACGATCGGGGCACTGGTCGTCTGGCCGTTCGTCGAGGTCGGCTGGGCTGCCTCCGTCGACAAGGTTCTCATCGCCGGTGTACTCGTGTTCCTGACGGCAGTCGTGAAACCGGCGGTCACGACGGCGATCCTGCTCTACCGTGGCTACGAGGCCCGGTCTGCGACGCTGGCCGGCCTCAACACCGACCAGGTCAGCGAGTTCGCGCTCATCATCGCGATCGAAGCGCTGTTGCTCGGCGCGCTGACCCAGTCGGTGTTCGACGCCATCATCCTCGCTGCAGCCGTGACGATGATTTCCTCGAGTCTCACCAACTATTACAGCGACGGGATCTACCGGGTGCTATCCGACCGCGGGGTCCTCAAAAGCGGACACGACAAGATCGATTCGTGGAGCGAGGTCCCCGACGACATCTCCGATCACGTCGTCATCCTCGGTTACGGTCGACACGGACGGAAGCTGGTCGACGCCTGTGAGGAACGTGACCAGCCGTACGTCGTCGTCGAGAACGATCCAGCTCGCCGGGACAAGGTACGAGCCGAGTGTGACGCCGTCGTCATCGGCGACGCATGGGAATCGTACACCTGGGAGAAAGCCAACGTTGGGGACGCGCGCGCCGTGATCTCGACGGTCGAGACTGAATCCCTCTCCCGGCGAATCCTGCAGCTTGACCTCGAGCCCGACGTCGTGTTGCGCGCTCGCGACCAGGAGACGGCGGTTTCCCTGCTCGAAGAAGGGGCGCTGTACGTCAACGTCCCGGCGTTGCTTGCCGGCCGGCAGTTGATCGAGCAGATTCGGTCACTGCTCGATGGCGATCTGACGGCCACAGAACTTCGTGAACAGCAGCTAACCGAATTGGAATCCTACACTCACACGCCCCTCGGCGGGTCCACAGACGACACGCCGTCGGTTCGGCCCTAGGACGCTGTCAACGAGTTCGCCGTCACACCCAAGCTGAACCTCGTGCGACGTTTGCGCCCTCTATTCGACAGAGGTCCCGAAACAGCTCTAGCAGCTGATTGGTGTACTTACTCCGGGCCCGCTTTTTGAGTACTGTATCGCCCCCACTGCCCACCGGACTCGAGTCACTATCCGCTCAGCCGTCGCCTCGACCCGAGCGTTTAGTACGCTCTCCAATGTATTTCGAACCGAAACATGGCGACCGCCGACGAAACCCACGACACCGCCGACGCACCCGATGTCTACCACGCCCTCCTCGAGCGTTCCGAGAAGCTCACCGACGTCCAGATGGCTTCGATGGCGCTGGGCTGGGACCAGCGCGTGATGATGCCCGAGGGCGGAACCCCCGCTCGAGCCGGCCAGCTCTCGACACTGTCCGGACTGGGTCACGAGCTGCTGGTCGACGACGAGGTCGGCAAGTGGCTCGAGGAGCTCGATTCTGTCGACCTGAACGAGGAGCAGGCTGCCGTCGTCCGCGAACTGCGCCGGGAGTACGACCGTTCGGCCGAGGTGCCCGCAGCGCTGGTCGAACGGCTCGCGGCCCACCAGGCCGAGACCCAGCAGGTCTGGCAGGAGGCGAAAGCCGACGACGACTTCGAGCGCTTCGCGCCGAACCTCGAGGAACTAATCGTCCTCCATCGGGAGCGGGCGGCCGCGATCGACCCCAACGCGAACCCTTACAGAGTGCTGTACGAGGACAGCTGTCCTACCTCCCGCTCGAGACCGTCGAGGGAATCTTCGACGAGCTTCGCGAGGGGCTCGTCCCGCTGATCGAGACGATCGAAGCCGAGGGCCGGGAGCTTCCATCGCCGTTCCGGAATCCGGGGTACACGTACGACGAGGCCGATCAGATGGCTCTCTCGGGAGGTCGTCGACCTGCTCGGCTACCCCAAGGAACACGGTCGCCTCGACACCGCACCGCATCCGTTCATGTCGGGCAACCAGTTCGACGCCCGGATCACTACTCGATTTCGGGAGCACGATCCGATCGACGCCCTGATGGCGACGATCCACGAGTTCGGTCACGCGAGCTACCAGCTCGGACTCCCGAAAGAGGAGTACGGGAACCCGCTCGGCGCCTCACTCTCTTCGGGCGTCCACGAGTCCCAGTCGCGATTTTGGGAGAACCACGTCGGCCGGACGCGGGCGTTCTGGGAGTTCTTCCTTCCGACGATGAAAGCGCAGTTTCCCCATCTCGAGGACGTCACCGTCGACGAGGCCTACGCCGCGGTCAACCGGATCTATAAAGAAAACAGCGCGAGTACCCCGACCCACCGTGGTCGGGGGTGAAGCGCGTCGAAGTGTTTAATAAATCACCTCACGTACATAGTAGTAACAAGTCAGAATTAACAACCTGAAAGTAGGGTCGGCACTGAAAATGCGACACCTCTCAAAACCCACGTCATTGGCGTGATGAGACGGGTGTTGTCGGGTCGTGGTGGAGCGACCGCCCTCCACGGACACTCGCTGTAGGCGAGTGTTCGGGTGTTTACCCGTGCCGGGCACGAGACGTTCAGTCAAGTGCGGAGGGAATTAACGGCCGGTGCCGGTGCAGTGCGACCCCAAACCCGGACGCCACGGGCTACCGTGCCCGTGGTACTTCACCCGGAGAACCTGATTCGGGTCGAGGCGGACGAACTCACCTACCACCTTCACATCATCTTCCGCTGTGAGATCGATCGGGCGTTCGTCGAGGGGGACCTCGATGTCGCCGAGATTCCCGAGGTCTGGAACGAGAAGATGGACGACTACCTCAGGGTCGTCCCCGAGACCGACACCGACGGCTGCCTGCAGGACACCCACTGGTCGTACGGCTTCGCGGCGTTCCAGGGCTACACCGTCGGCAGCGTGCTGGCCGCCCAGCTCGACGCCGCGATCCGCGAGGATCTCGACGTCGACGGGCTGATCCGCGAGGGCGAGTTCGAACCGCCCTGGGAGTGGATGACCGAGCACGTCCACCGCCACGGCCAGCGCTACCCCACCGAGGAGCTGATCGAGGTCGCGACTGGGGAACCGCTCACGGCCGACTACTTCCTCGAGTACGTCAAGTCGAAGTACGGCGAACTGTACGAGCTCGAGGGGTACTGACGAACCCGAACCGGACACATTCGGGCCCTCCGGAAACGCTTAGGGGGAAACAGCCGTCCGACTCGGTACGATGACTGACCAACTCGAGCAGCAGACGGCGATCGTCACCGGAGCGAGCGCCGGAATCGGCGCGGCGACCTGTCGGGAGCTCGCGGACGCGGGCGCGAACGTCGTTCTCGCGGCCCGAAGCGAGGACGTCCTCGCGGAACTCGCGGACGAACTCGAGGCCGGGTACGGGGTCGAGACGCTCGCGGTTCCGACGAACGTCCGCCAGGAAGACGATGTCGACGCCCTGATCGGGGAAACCGTCGATCGCTTCGGCGGATTCGATATCTTGGTGAACAACGCGGGGCTCTCCCGGGGCAGCGAGATTGCCGAGATGAGCACAGAGGAGTACGAGACGATACAGGAGACGAACGTCGACGGCGTCTTCTACGCGACCCGTGCGGCGATCCCTCACATCCGTGAACGGGAGGGGCACCTGATCTTTCTTGGCAGCTTCGCCGGACAGTATCCGCGATCGTTCAACCCGATCTACGCCGCTTCGAAGTGGTGGGTCCGGGGGTTCGCCAAGAGCGTCGCGGCCCAGGTCGGCGACGACGGCGTCGGCGTCAGCGTCATCAACCCCGCCGAGGTTCGCTCGGAGTTCGAGACGACGAGCGGCGAAACGTTCGCCGAGGCTTTCGACGAGAGCGAGGCCAGCGAACCCGAGGAGGTCGCCGAGGCGATCCGGTTCGTCGCGAGCCAGGATCGCTCGAGCGTGAGCGAGCTGGATATCAACAGACGAGACAAGTACGCCGATCGCTTCTGAGGCGACCCTCGATCCACTGCGGATAAAAGAGGCTGGGAGTGCCGGCTCTATCCTTACCCCCGACGGGACCGACGTTCGCGTATGCGAATTTCGATCCCCGGCTTCGACGGCGTCTACTTCGACACCGAGGCGGAGTCGTCGGCCCTGACACTCGCCTTTACCGCGGCCGGTCGCCGCGCGCCGAAACCACAGGGGTACGCCGTGCAGCTGTTGCCGTACCTCTGGTCGTTCGACGTCGACCTCCGCGAAGTGCCCAACGAGCACCCGATCCAGTACCTCCACCCCGAGGGCGCACAGAGCCTCGGCAGGCTTCCCGCCGAACGGGGGGTCCGACAGGCGGGCGCCGAGCTCGAGACCGTCCTCCGGTTCGTCTGGGCGGTCAACGACGAACTCGAGTCCGCGACCGGCAAAATGGTCGGCCGCGACCCGAAGGCGATCCACGACGGGGTCACCATCGAGATCACCGACGGCAGCGTCGGCGTCGAGGGAAGCGAGCTCGAGACCGACGAGTTCGACGTCGACGAGGACGCCACCGAGACGACCATCGACATCGAGGACGACCCGACCGAGCAGCCCGGCGACTCGGAGGAACCCGATCACGACCTCGGCGACGACTCCGAGCGGGATCTCGACGAGTACTGACGTCGGTCGCCGTCGGGGCGGCTGTTTTTGTTCTTGCCGTTCCTACGGCCGGTATGCGAATCGTTACGACGCTTCCCTCGGCGACCGAGCTCGTCGCCGCGCTCGGGCTCGAGCCCGTCGGCGTCTCCCACGAGTGCGATTATCCGCCCGACGTCGAGTCGCTGCCCTCGGTTACCCGCTCCCGGGTCGACGCCAGTGCCTCGAGCGGCGAAATTGACCAGCAGGTCCTCGAGATCGGCGAGACCGACGACGGCGTCTACGAGGTCGACGTCGACCTGCTCGAGGAGCTCGACCCCGACCTGATCGTCACCCAGGCGATGTGTGACGTCTGTGCGGTCGACGAGGCCGTGATCGCCGATGCGGTCGCGCGGATCGAGTCCGACCCCGACGTGCTCACCGTCGACCCCCACACCGTCGCGGACGTCCTGGACGACCTCGAGCGGATCGGACACACGACCGGACACGAGGACCGCGCCCGGGAGGTTCGGGCAGAGCTCGAGGAGCGAATCGACGCCGTGCGGGAACGAACGGCGGGGGTCGCGAGCGAGCGCCGACCGCGGGTCGCCGTCCTCGACTGGACCGATCCAGCCATGGTCGCGGGCCACTGGACCGCCGAACTCGTCGACTGGGCCGGCGGGGAGTATGGGCTGGCCGACGTCGGCCAGCGTTCGACGCCCCGAGAGTGGGAGACGATCCGCGAGTACGATCCCGAACGCCTGATCGTCGCCCCCTGCGGGTTCGGCCTCGACCAGACGGCCGCGAACCGAACGGACCTTACCGAACGCGAGGGCTGGGACGAGCTCGCGGCGGTCCGTGATGGTCGCGTGTGGGCGATGGACGGCCACCACTACCTCAACCGCCCCGGCCCGCGGCTCGTCGACACCCTCGAGTCGCTGGCACCGATCGTCAGCCCCGAGCTGTTCGACGGGCCCGCCGACTCGGTCGCGGTCCCGTTCGACGAGCTCGCGGGGCTCGAGACCGACAGGAGCGACCCAACGACCGAGTCGCGAGCGGACCCGGCGCCGTAGCCGTGCTGGTCCTGCCCGCAGCCGTTCGAGACGAGATCGTCGACCAGGCCCGCGACGGCGTCCCGCTGGAGATCTGTGGCGTCCTCGGGGGCGAGTACGAGTCGAACGGTCGAAGCGAGGTCCGGTCCCAGTACCCCGCCGAAAACGTCGCCGACCGTCCTCGCACCCGGTACCGGATCGATCCCGAGGACCAGCTCGCGATCTTCGATCGCCTCGAGGCCCGCGGTGAGGAGATCGTCGGCTTCTATCACTCCCACCCGCAGGGCCCACCCCACCCCAGCGAGACCGACACGGCCGAGGCAACCTGGCCAGACCGCTCGTACGTCATCGTCTCGCTCGATCCCTTCGAGATCGGCTCCTGGCGCTGGCGCGAGGACGACGAGTTCGAGCGCGAGGACGTCGCCGTCGAGTGACCGTGCCCGGTTCAGGTATCGGGTCGAGTACCGTCGCATACCGGTTAGCTGGCAACAATTATGGCGTCCGAGGGGTAACCGAACGTCATGGGTGAGCCCCCGCCGAGCGACGGCCGCCGATACGAGGCGGACCGACGGTCGTTCGTCGGTCGGCCGCTGCTGGTCGCCATCGCGATGACCCCGCTCTTGCTTCTGGGTCCCGGTCGCGAAATCGTCTCGACGGAGGCGACGCTGCTCGCCGCCGGCGTCGGTGTCACAGTCGGCGCCTCGGCGTCGGTTGCCCTCGAGGAGGTCGATCTCTCCCACGTCGACGACATCGCAGCGACGATCGGGAGCGTCCTCGGTATCGTCGTCGCAACGGTCGGGCTGTGGCTCCTGGTGCCGACGGACTACGCGCCGACGCTGCCGCAGTTCGCGGTCGCGTTCCTCTGGGGGTTCGCGCTCGCGGACGTGGCACGCCGACGCCTCGAGCCGGAACGTAAGTCGCCGGAGTTTGGCGCCTGACGGTCGTCGACGCCGAGCGCCGTGGCTTTCGTCCTGGCCTCGCACCCCCGGCAGAACGGACTCGAGACGGAGCCGACCGAACGGGGAGTCGAGCCCTCGTTCAGCAACACCGTACCGTCTCCGTCCCCGGCTCCAGTCGGAGGCGCCCCCCGATCGGAAGCGGCGCGATCGGGGTCGTGTGTCCCCAGTCGAGACCTAACAGGACGGGCGCCTCCGAGTTGTACCGCCGAACCTGCTCGACGATCTCCGCGTACAGTCGCTCGCGGTAGGTCTCCCGCTGCTCGCGGGGCTCCTCCTCCAGGAAGCTCCGGGTCGGCGGACGCGCGATCGCGACGCCGTCGAACCGCTCGAGCAGTCCGCGCTCGCCGAGACACATGAGGGTCCCACCGACGGTGTCGGGCTCGGGGATCGATTCGGCGGTTTCGAGACACAGGATCGCCCCGTCGAGGTCACTCCGCGCTGGCATGAACCGATCGCTCGCCAGGAACCACTCGACGATCGCGCGACACCCGCCCCACGCTCGCCCGTCGACGGCGTCGCTTCCACCTGCCCACCGTCGGCCCGGGTTCGGCTCGTAGGTCGGCGGCGAGTCCATCGCCGAGGGATCGGTCCACCACGTCGAGGGTTCGTCGGTCCATTCGGCGGCCGGCTCGAGCCGACCGAGGACGTCCTCGAAAAACGCGCGCCGACAGTACCGCTCGGTGTAGCCGGGCAGCTCGCCCGGGACGGCGAGCTCGTTCATCAGCTGGGCGCCGTTGTACGAGACGATGCCAGCGTTCCACAGCAACAGCTGGAGGGCGGTATTGTCGCTCATTCCGTAGAACCGGGTCGGGTTGGCCCGGAGGACGTCCGGGTCGAGGTGTTTCAGGATCCGTAACTGGTCGCTGCCGCCGATGGTGGCGACGATCCCACCGATGTCGGAATCGCGAAAGGCAGCGTGGACGTCCGCAGCTCTGGCGCGGGGGTTGGCAGCGAGGAAGTCGTTTCCCTGTCGGGCCGTCGGGTAGACGACCGGTTCGAGGCCGAATCGGTTCCGCAGTCGCTCGAGACCCAGCTCGAAGACGTGGGGCGCTTCCCGCGCGCCGCCGCTCGAGGGTGCGAGGACGGCGACGCGGTCGCCCCGTTCCAGCGGCGGCGGCGTGACGAACTCGGACATACGTCACCGTCCAGCCGAGCTGACATATTTCTGTCGCGACTCGTCGGCGTCAGCCTCGAGGACGTCACGTTCGGTCGTCGAACGGCCCCCGAGGCGTTACTCTCCGTCGCCGTCGGCCTCGAGCTCGTCGGCCTCCTGGCGTTTCTTCGCAGCCGCTTCGCGGAACTCCGTGATCCGATCCTGGAGCTCGCGGCCGACCTGGTACTTGAAGTCGTCGGGCATCAGCCCGCGCTGGATGTCGATCGTCACCATCGTGTCGCAGTCGTCGACGATCTCGGGGGCCCACTTTCCCTGGGCGAGCTTGGACTCGTCGGTGACGATCGCCGCCCCGTCCTCGACGTCGATGAAGGCGGTGACGGTGTTCCAGATCCCCGGATCGCTGGTCGTTGCCTCGTCGAACAACCCCTCGAGCCGGCTCTCCTTGATCGGTTCGTCCCGCAGTTCGACGACCAGGTCCTCGAGCGCGTCGGCGATCGCCTCGTCCTCGGCGGCCTGTTCGCGGAGCTCCTCGGGGTCCGGTTCGTCGCGTCCGGATCGACTCATCGGTTCCCCTCCGTCGCGATCGGTCCGTCGGTCATAGGCGTGGCTACCCGCTTCGGAACCGTAAACGTACGCTTCCCGCCTCCCGATCAGTTCCGCTCCCGATCTCGCAGGACGTCCGGCACCCACTTCCGGTTCGGGTCGTCGGTCCGGTCCATCCAGTCGACCAGTCGCTCCCGCATCGCCCCGCGGACGTCGGCGTAGCCAGGGTGGTCGATCAGGTTCTGCAGCTCCGCGGGATCGGTCTCCAGGTCGTACAGCTCGTCGATATCGGGGCCGTTGTAGACGTACTTGTACCGCTCGGTGCGGACCATCCGCTGGGTGTAGAGCCCGAACTCGTCGCCGTGGTACTGCGCGAACACGGCGTCGGGACGGTCCGTTCCGTCCTCGCCCTCGAGCAGGGGAACGAGACTCCGCGCGTCGAAGGAGTCCGGCGCCGCGACGTCACCCATCTCGAGGAAGGTCGCGGCCAGATCGTGGAGGTGAACCGGGTCCTCGCAGACGGAGCCGGGCTCGACGACCCCCGGCCAGCGCACCTGCAGCGGGACGCGGTAGGTGTCGTCGTACATCAGCGGCCCCTTGTTGAACTGGCGGTGGCCGCCGACGAAGTCGCCGTGGTCGGCGGCGTGGACGACCGCGGTCTCCTCGTCGAGACCGTGGTCTTCGAGGACGTCGAGGATCCGCTCGAGCTGGTCGTCGATCATCGTCACGAACCCGCGGTACTTCGCGATCGCTTCGGCCCAGGTTTCCCAGTCGAAGTCGGCGACGCCCCGGTAATGCAGGAAGTTCTCGTGAACCTGGGGTTTCCCGTCGTAGGTCTCGGCGTAGCTTTCGGGCCGTTCGATCGCCGCGGGGTCGTACATCGAGGCGTACGGCTCGGGGACGACGTAGGGGTGGTGGGGGCCGTAGAAGTCCGCCCGGTGGAAGAACGGCTCCTCGCGGTTGCCCTCCGCATGGGCCTCGATCGCGTCGATCGTCCGCTCGGCGAGGAAGTACGCCCGCGTGTCCTCGACGTCGACGGGCGTTTTCGCCGCGACGAACGTCCCCGACTCCTCGCCGCCGCGGGTGTAGATCTCGTCCTCGAGCTCGGTCTCCCCGAGCGGCGTCCCGCGCTCCTCGCGGTACTCGCGGAACGCCTCGTCAATGTCGTCGTGGTGTTTGTCGCTGCCGCCCAGGTACGAGAAGCCGAAGTCCTCGGGGGTCTGGTCGTCGCCGACGTGCCACTTGCCCGTGTAGGTCAGCTCGTAGCCCGACTCGGCGAGCAGCTCGGAGAACGTCGGCAGCTCCGTCGGCAGGTTCGCCCGGATCGCGTCGGCCTCGTGGCTGTTGTTCAACATCCCGTGGCCGTGGGGGAACAGCCCGGTCAGCAGGGAGGCTCTGGCGCTCGTACAGATGCTGATCGGGGTAACGGCCCGCTCGAACCGCATCCCCTCGCTCGAGAGCCGATCGATCGTCTCCGTCTCGACGGGCGGACCGTCGGGTGCGGAGTAGTCGTACCGCTCCTGGTCGGTGAGGACGAACAACACGTTCGGACGACCGTCGACGTCTGCCATCGGGCGTCGTACGGCGGGCCCGCAGTTAACGGTGGTCCCCGATCGCCGCTGGATCGCGCCTCTGGTTCCCGGGACCGGATCACATAATTCAAGAGCCCGTACTCGAAACTCCGTCTGTGCCAATCGCGTACTGTGAGGAGTGCGACTGGAGCCGCCGCGTCGAGGACGACGCCGACGGCGAGCTCAACAGGGTGATGATTTGCCACCACGTCGAGACCGGTCACTCGGTCGAACAACGCGAGCTCCGGGAGTCGGATCGGGAGCTCGAGTCCTAGCGCTCCGTCCGACGGCGGTACGAACCCGACCGGAGCCGTCAGCGGTCAGCGCCGACGAGCCCGCAGGCGATCGACTCGGGCTCGCGCAGCTCCACACCGTCGACGGCCTCGGGATCTAACAGCAACACGGCGTCGTCGGGCATCCCCTCCTCGACTCGCAGCTCGCGGCCGAGTTCGTCCTCGAGACCGTCGACGTCCTCCAGGTCGTCCTCGCGCTCGAGGACGCGGTCGGCGTTCTCCCGTGAGAGGAGAAACGTCAGCGAGCCCGGTTCGCTCGCGTCGGTCTCGACGGTCTCGAGCAGTTCGGCGAGCGCGTCGGCATCGAGCTCGCCGAACGAGCGAATCGTTACCCGGTCGGTGTCGGAGCCGGCGGCGTCCTCGGACTGGGTGCGGACGCGGTCGACCAGTTCCTCGAAGTCGGTGGCCGAATCCATGGCGGCGACTCCGCTACCGAGGTTCTTGAGGCTGTGCCCGGCCAGTTCCGGTGGCGGTCTCGACGTCGGCCGACGGCCGCGGGGTGTCGATCAAGTTACTCCGCGGGTTCGTAGGTCGGCAGCCTGTCCGAGCGATCCGACCCCTCGACGAACGGGAGCGCGGTGCGTGCGGCCGGGACCTCCTCGCCGCCGACCCGGACCGTCACTGTCTCGGCCTCGAGGCCGAACTCGACGACCGCGAGCGCGATCGGCTCCTCGAGCAGCGGACTGGTGTCGGCCCGGGTGATCTCGCCGACCGACGAGTCGCCGTCGAAGACCGCGGCGCCGGCCTCCGGGACGTCCTCGCCCTCGAGCTCGAGTCCGACGAGGCGCTTGCTGGGCTGGCCCCGGTTCTCGACCCGGGAGACGACCTCCTGGCCGACGTAACAGCCCTTCTCGAAGTCCAGGGCGTTCCGGAGCCCGAGGACGTTCGGAATCTGTCCCTCGAGTTCGGTTTCGAATAGCGGCGATCCCGCTTCGAGCGAGAGGGTGTCCCGCGTTCGGTAGCCGAAGGGAGCGGCGTTGAGCCCCTGGTTCAACAGGACGTCGTAGACGTCCTCGGCCGCGTCGGCGGCACAGACGACCTCGTAGCTCTCCTCGCCGGTAAGCGCGTCGGTGCGGACGACCGTAACGCCGTCGTCGCCCATCGTGCCCCGGACGAACGAGTAGCGTTGGTCAGGGGAGGCGGCGCCGTTGAGCACGCTCGCGATCTTCTCGGTGGCCTGGGGGCCGTGGACGCCGAAGATGGCGTAGTCGTCGGTCCCGACCCGGATCTCGACGTCCTGGATAAAGACCTTCTCGGCCCACTCTGCGGCGAGCTCGTCGGCGTGGGCGGGCGGGGTAAACAGCAGCAGTCGCTCGCCGGCGTTGTAGACGTAGAGCTCGATCTCGATGCGGCCCTGTGGACCGAGGACGAGCGCGTAACAGCCCTGTCCGTCCTCGCTCGGAACCCGATTCGAGACGACGTTGTCGACGTACTCGAGTCGGTCCTCGCCCTCGACGACGACGACGCCGTAGGCGGCCTCGAACAGTCCGACCCCGTTTCTGACCGCGCGGTGGGTCCGCTCGGGTCGACCGTAGTGTTCGACGACCGTTCGGCCGGCACGGTCGCCGAACGTGGCTCCGAGATCCGCGTGAATGGACTCGATAACGCTCATGAACGCCGAAAGGGGACCGACACCTTCAGGCGTTTCGATTCAAAAGGGAAGCCGGTCGCGAAGCCAGTCGCCGACCGACTGGTCGTCCTCGTCGTCGGTCGGGACCTCGGGAACGACGCGGTCGTCGGGTTTGATGACCGTCTCGCTGGTGTTGGACTCGACGTCGATCAGATCGTCTTCCTTGAGCGTTGCGAGCGCTGCCTCGAGCTCGTCGATGTCAACCTCGGCCGCCGCGCGGAGTTCGAAGATCGTCATCCCCTCCTCGGCGCGGTCGACGAGCGCGTCGAGTACCGCCACCTCGGTCTCCGCCCGATCCCGGTACTCCCGCTTTGCTCTCATCCGTACGCCTATTCGTCGACCCGGGATTTGACGTTTGTCGTTCGATCTCGGTTCTTCGGCTCCAGCGGGTCCGGAGCCGACAGAACGGCGGCACCGACCATGCAGTACGTTTTTTATGGCCTGACTTGATACGGTGAGAGCATGGGCCTGCGATGTTCGTTGCTCGGTCACGACTACGGAGACGTTGCCGTCGAACGCGAGCGCGAGGAGCGGGGGAGCGAGGTCGTCCTCACCGTCCGGGAGTACGAAGAGTGTACGCAGTGTGGGGACAGACACGTCGTCAGCGAGAACACCGAAGTGCGGAGCATCTCGACGGACGACGTCGACCCGCGACCCGATGCCTCGGAGCCGCGATCCACACCCCGGTCGGCAGAGCCACCCGGAGCGGACCCCGACTCCGGCAACACTGGCGCGTTTGCCGCCGAAACGGGTGAGACTGACGCGACGTTCATCGACGCCGACGAGGACGGCGCGGTCGACGCCGACCCCGAGCGTCGATCGGAACCAACCGAGACCGAGTACGAGTTTCCCGGAGCGAACGGAGCCGACGCCCCGACGACCGAAGCCGGGATCGGGCCGCGAGAGGCCACGTCCGAAGCGGACCCGCAGGGTGCCGCCGACACCCGGCCAGAGCCGTCGGATCGGGGCAACACCGCCGACACCGGGATCGAGCTCCCGACCGACGAAAACGGCGATCCCGTCACCGACGACGGCGAGATCCTCGAGGACGACGGAACGCCCGCCCGGGAGCGTGAGTACGGCGAGTGGCCGGACTCCAGTGACGTCGGACCGCCGATCGAGACTACGCCCGAAAGCGACGACGAGGACTGGCCCGACAGGGAGTCCGAGCCGCTCGAGGACGACGCGATCTTGCTCGACACCGGAACGACCGAGCCGTCCTCGGATCGTGGCGAAGCCGAGCCAGCCCCGGAGACGGCCGCTGGCGGCCCGCCGGCAGCCGACGACCCGGAGACGGCGAACGACGCGGAGTCGGTCGCCGAGCCGGGCAGCGGGATCGAACGGGCCAGCGAGGCGCCGACGCCCGGCAGCGAGGGCGGGATCCCCGGTGGCGACGGCCAGGCGCAGCTCCACTGCCCGCGGTGTGGGTTCACCGCGGGCAGCGACCGCAGCTCGCTCCGGACCGGGGATATCTGTCCCGACTGCCGGAAAGGGTATCTCGGTGTCCAGCCCGACCGCTGATCGGATCGGTGCCGCTCTCGGGTGAGCGGTTCGGTTTCCTCTCACCGTCTCGAATCGATCGCGTTTCGCCCGGGGCGGCCCGGAGACCCGACAGCGGCTATGAAAAGAGGTAAACACTCCCCCGTGTATCTCCAATCCATGAAGGAGTACAAGATGCGCCGCGGTGAGTATCTCGAGGAGCGAATCCCCGACATGGAAGGAACCGTCGAGGACTACTTCGGCCCGATTACGGCCACCGAGGAGTACAAGGGAAGCGACCTGTTCGTCATCGAGGAGCCTACCAACCCCGTCTTCGAGAGAATCGTCGTCGGCGCCGTCGAATACTCCGGGAAGAAGGACAAACTCGCCGTCGAGTTCCACGAGCGCGATCCGACCGAGCTCGGCCCCGACGAGCTCGAGGCCGCAGGCGAGGCCGTCGACGCGAAAAACGACTTCCTGCTCGAGGCGACCGGACGGGACGCCAAATCCCGCCGCGAATCGATGAAACGCCAGGTCGAGGACGACCCGGACCACGACTTCGACTGATCGAGTTTCTCCTCTGTGGGCAGCGTCGCGTTCTGTACGCCGGTCGACTTTCGATCGTCAGCGCTACGTTCGAAACGCCGCCACAGGAACGGATCGCGGCGAGTGCCGAACGGATCACGGCGGTTCGAAACGGCTATTGGACCGACGCCGAATCACACGAACGATGGAGCTCGCACCGTTTCTGCTCGCGATGGCAATGGGAAACGCCGGCTTCGCGGCCTTCGTCGTTGTCCACGGCCACCTGACCGACCACGACACCGGTAACTGGCCCTACATCACGCTCGTGCTCGGACTGGCCGGAGTTGCGGGGTATTTCTTCTACGACGGAGTCGGTCCGTCGGACCCCCTCTAGGCCAGGAAGACGTGTCGAGGACGCTCCTCGAGGACGTCTCGGCCGAACTCGACGGCGTCGGCGAAGGCGTCGCTGCGGAAGAACTGCATGGCGTCCTCGCGGGAGTCCCAGCGGCTGGCGATGAACATGTCGTTCTCGTCCTCGCGGTTGACCAGCAGGTCGGTCTTCCGGTGGCCCTTCATGTCCGCCAACAGCGCGCCGGCGTCCTCGAAGGTGTCGACGAAGTCCCCGCGGTGCTCGGGCTTGACCGCGTAGAACATCCCCATCGTCCCCCAGGAGTCGTCGCTCGCGGGGTCGTCGCCCCGCTCGCCATCGGCGCCGGCAGGCGCCCTATCGTCGCCCGCCTGTCGAACGATTTCGGGAAGGTCGGCGAGGAACCCGGCGGCGGTGTTCGCCGCACGTTCCGTCTCCCAGAGGCTGACAACGGCGGTTTCGCTCTCATCGTCGGCGAGCTCGCTGGGTTCGTAGACGGCGGTCTTGACGTGGGTGTCGTAGTGGTCGAAGTTCGTCCGCAGGCCCTCGACTTCCTCGAACAGCTCCTCGGGGTTGGCCGCCGAGTAGAGGACGACGGCGTGGACGTCCTCGCCGTGGGGCTGGCCCGCGTAGACGCCTATCTCCTCGAGTTCGCTGCGGACCGACTCCTCGTCCTCGTCGTCTCCACCGTGGTGGCCGTCGGAATCGCCGTGATGGGTGTCGGTGTCGTGGTGGGCGCCCGACTCGCCGTGGTGGTGACCGCCGTGGGGATCGGATTCGTCCTGTGGAATCGGCTCACCCGCAAGGAAGGCCCCGAGCTGCTCGGGCGGAAACCGCCGCCCGGAGAGGAACCGACCGAACTCGGCGAACCGGGAGGTCGAGGGGTCGAACCGCATCTCGTAGAGCAGATCCTTGACGTCGGTCGGGTCGTCGGCGAACAGCGTCACGCCCCACTCGAAGTCGTCCAGGCCGATGCTGCCGGAGATGATCTGGGTGACCCGGCCCGCGTACTCCTTGCCGATCTCGCCGTGGCTCGAGAGGTGGTCGGCCCGCTCGTCGAACGGCAGGTCGTACCAGTTGTCCTCGTCGCCGCGGCGTTTGTCCATCGGGTAGAAGCTGACGAACTCGCTGTCGGGGATCGACGGCTCGAGTCGGGTCTCGATGTACCGGCGCATCCCGGTGTCCTCGACCTCCGCGTCGTCCTCGAAGAACTCCTCGGACATGTACCCCGAGACCTCGGTCACCGAGAGATACGAGTCCGCCCGTTCGGTGTACTCCGCAAGCGCGGTCTGCTCGAACCCACGCTCCAGGGCGTCGATGTCGGAAAGCGTCGGCCGCAGATGGAGCACCAGCAGGTCGGCCTTGTGCCCGAGGACGGCGAACGTCGCCGACTCGCCGTCCTCGGCGTCGACGGCGTCCTCGGCGGCCCCGAGGAAGTCGATCCCGTCCTCGAGCGCGCTCGAGCGGTGCCGTTCGGGAGCGTCCCGCCAGGCGTCCCAGTCGATCGACCGGAAATCGTGGAGCACGTACCAGCCCTCTTCGGTCTGTGGCGGTCGTCGTCGTTCCATACGCGCGGGTTAGGCCGGCGTCGACAAGAAGGACGGGGTTTCGTGCTGCCGTTCGATTATCGAACCCCCGCGAATGTCTGCCGCTCCTTCAGGTGTTTCGAGAACGAAACGGAACTGATGACCCGAACCGAGCCACGCTCGCGCCGATCGACGCTCCGGCTGGTCGGTGCGACTGCCGGAGTCGCACTCGCCGCCGGCTGTACCGAAGGGACGGGCGACGGCGAGGGGGTACCCGACCAGAACGAGAGTGACGAAACCGTCTCCGAGGAAGCCGACGAGGACGATCCGGACCCTCCCGAAGACGAGTGGGAGGACGTTTCGACGCTGGAATTCGAGGCCGACACCGACGGCTGGATCGGTGTCGAGCCCGAGGCGATCGAGGACGTGGAGAATCCGGATATCGTTCTCTACGAGGGTCGCGAGTACGAGTTCCGGGTCACGAACGTGGACGGAGACGTCCACAACTTCGCACTGTGGGATGGCTCCGACCCCGTCGCGTCCACGGCGTTCCTCGAGGACGACGGAGCGTCGACGACGTTCGAGGCCGAGGTGACCACGGAGGTCGAACAGTATCTCTGTGAGACACACCCGGAGGAGATGGCCGGTGCCGTCGAACTCCGCGAGGAGTAGCTCTTGGCGACCGACGCCGAGTCGTTTCGACTATCCTCTCGACCGTCGGTCAGCGGGCGAATCCGACACGTCTTCCAAGCCGGCCTCGACAGTACACTCGGTACAGAGTGTCCCCCCATCGGTCGCTAGAACCCACCGGGCGGTTCGAATCGCTGACGACGGCGATCGGCGGATCCGTTAGCCCTCGATCGGTCGCGCGCCCCTCGGCTCTCGCGAATGGGGTGACCGAAACCCTTTACGTACGTCCGTTAAAATCTCGGATCACATGCGGAAGAGTGGCCCGCCGAAGGGAGTGATCGCGTATCTCGTCCTCGAACTGCTCGAGGAGAAACCCCGCTACGGCTACGAGATTCTCAAGGAGATCCGCGATATCAGTGGCGGCCACTGGGAACCGTCCTACGGCTCGGTGTACCCCATCCTCTACAAGTTCGAGGAGAAGGGGTGGGCCGAACGGATCGAACGCGAGGACGAACCCGACCGGAAGTACTTCGAGCTGACCGAGGACGGCCACGCGGAACTTACCGACCGCCGGGAGTCGAGCACCGAGAACGCCCGGGATTTCGCCGACGTCATCCTCGGATTCTTCCACGTCTACGCGGCGTTTGCGACGGACGAACGGTTCGAGATTCCCGAACCCGACGACGAGTGGCGGTTCGACGAGACGTTCAGCGCCTGGATCGTCGAGCAGGTCGTCCGGCATCACGAACACTACTTCGATACCGACTTCGAACGCATCGAGGACACCCCCGAGGAGTTCTACGAGCGCCACGGGATCGACGAAGAGGAGTAGCCGCCGTCGTCGGTTCTGAGGGGCCGTTCAGTTCAGTAGCTGCGGTCCGAACAGCATCAGCAGGAAGCTGGCGAGCATCGCCAGCCCGACCGTCGTCGTTACCATTCGGACCATCCCCCGAGTGGCGTCGATCGGCAGCCGCGAGACGACGGCCTCCGTGCTGGTCCGAAGGATGTGGCCGCCGTCGAGCGGGAACGCCGGGATGCAGTTAAAAAAGCCCAGCTGAACGTTGATCCACCCGGTCCAGAACAGCAAGTTGGCCGCCGTAAACACTGCCCAGTCGCCGAACACGGAGAGCGATCCCTCGACCTGATAGAAGTTCTCGATCCCGCCAACGAAGCCCGCGAAGTTAAACGGCAGGACGTCGAGAAAGCCCGCCAGCGGCAAGAACAGCGCGAAGCCGATCTTCCCGAGGAACGAGTCGACGAGCGGGCTAACTTCGGTGTCGCCGTCGCCACCGAGGACGGTGAGGTACGCCTCCGCGGGGTAGTGCTGGACGCCGAGTGCCTCGGTGGTGACACCCGAGACCCCCTCGATCGGCTGGTAGCCGGCCGTTCCGCCACCGGTGACCTGACTTCGGTCGCCGAGGGTGATCTCGTACTCGACGCGCTCGCCGTCGAGGTAGCCCGCAACCGTGACCTCGTCGCCGGGATCGGTGTCGCCGAGTCGATCCTGGAGCACCGACGCCGAGTGGGTGCGTTCGCCGTCGAGTTCGGTGATAACCATCCGGTCTCCCGCGGGGGCGCCGGCGTCGGCCAGCGGACCGTCCTCGGCGATCGCGACGGCCGCGCCGATCGGGACCTCGCGTTCGTCAGTGTCGCCATCCTCGCCGACGGTCAGCGTGACGACCTCGTCGTCGCCGGCAGCCTCGAGCAGTTCGTCCTCGGTCGCGACCGGATCGCCGTCGACCGCAAAGACCGACTCCCCAGTGTCGAGGCCGGCCGGGTTTCCGTCGACGGCTGCGGTCACGACCAGCGACCGCTGGACGGTCACCGTCTCCTCGTCGTTGCGCTCGAGGGTGACGCTCTCGCCGTCGACGTCCTCGAGCAGTTCGAGGAAGTGGGCGTTGTCCTCGATCTCCTCTCCTTCAAGGGCGGTAATGCGGTCGTTGGGCTCGAGGCCGGCGTCGGCGGCGGGCGAACCGGGGGCGACCCCGCCGACTGCGGCGCCGGGGGCGACGGCGATCGAGCCGACGATCGGACCGAAAAGCAGGGCGAACGCGACGATCGTGATCGCGAAGTTGTTGGTGACGCCGGCGGCGAACATCCGCGTCTGGGCTCCGCGATCGGCGTCCTGGCTACTCTCCTGGTCGGGCTGGACGAAGGCCCCGATCGGGAGGATCGCGAGCATCGCGACACCCATCGACTCGATGTCGATGTCTTCGACGCGACAGAGCAGGCCGTGGCCCCCCTCGTGAACGACCAGCCCGACGAGCAGCCCGAAGACGATCCCCGGCGTCGCGGAGAGCGGGAGAAAGTCGTTGACACCGGGGATGATCAGGACGTTCCGTGGCTGTTGGACCGAGGACGTCGGCTGGGGCGCCGACAGCGCGGCGATCGCCGCGAACAGCAGAAAGCCGAACATCGCGACCATGACGACGACCGCGATGCCGATCCCCGCGTTAGCCCACGCTCGCCAGAACCGCTTCGGGCCGGAAAGCCAGTCGAGAAACGCTCGGCCACGCGTGGTGTGAAACGTCGTGATCGGCCCCTGTGTTCCGACGTAGCTCGGCAGCAGTCCGGCGTTACGAAGCGAGAGGATCAGGAACCAGTAGGCGAGAAGGCCGATCAGCACCCACGTCAGCGTCGTCGAACCGAAAAGTTCCGGCACCGAGACGAAAGCGGGAGAGCCGTATTGCATCTATCGTAGTTGGGGGAGGGGTTCTCAAATGGTTTGTGTTGCCCGGAGCTCGTCGGGCGACGGTGGAGAACCCGTTAGCGCTCCCGCCGGAGTCGCGCGACGACGAACTCCCGGTCGAGCTTGCCGAGGAACGGGCCCAGCTTCGGCCCCTGCTCCTCGTCGAAAAAGAGCCGGTAGCCGGCCCCGAAGAAGTCGCCGATCTCGACGTCGTGGCGCTTTGCGGTCTCGTAGATCTCGCCCTGAATCTCGTCGGGCTCGTGGCCCGCCGCGACGAAGTCGGCGAGCTCGTCGAGGGCGTCCTCGGTCGTCGCGTCGAACTCGTGGTCGGGGATCGCGCTGCGCTTGAGCTCGTAGTCGAACTCGTTGCCGGTTCGGCGCGCCCAGTTGCGCGCCCGCTCGACGCGTGCCAGGGCGTCCTCGACGGCCCGCTCGGGGGCGTCCTCGGGGATGTGGCCTTCCTTGCGGGCGACCTCCTCGCGCAGCTCGGGGTCGTCGAACATCCCCAGCACGGCGGCGAACGTGTAGGGGAGCCGAATCCGGTCCTCGCGGGGCTCCTCCACGACGAGGGGGTAGACCCGCTCCGCGAAGGCCCGTTCGTCCTCGCTGGCGTCGACCTCGCCGAAGTAGGTCGCCTCGAAGCGATCGAACTCGTCGACGAGCTGGTCGAGCCGTTCGACGCTGAAGTCCCGCGCCTTCGAGGGGTCCTTCGCGAAGAAGTACCGCAGCACCTCGGGTTCGAGCAGCTCGAGGACGTCCGAGACGAGGATGACGTTGCCCTCGGAAGAGGAGAAGGGGTCGCCGTCGAGGGTGAACCACTCGTAGACCATCGGCACCGGTGGCTCGGTCTCGAGGACGTTGCGCGCGACGTCCTGGCCGCTTGGCCAGGAGCCCTCGGCGTGGTCCTTGCCGAAGGGTTCGAAGTCGACGCCTAAGGCCTGCCACTGGCCGGGCCACTCGAAGCGCCAAGGCATCTTCCCCTCGCGGATGGTGGCGGTTCCCTCGTGGCCACAGCCCTCAATGGTGCGGTCGCCGGCGTCCATGTCGGTACAGCGGTAGTCGACGGTCGCAGGGTCGGTTGCTAAGTCGACGTCGGTGACGGTCTCGGTGATCTTGCCACACTCCTCACAGATCGGGTTGAACGGGACGTACTCCTCGTCGACCTTGTCCTGGTACTGCGAGAGTACCTCGCGGGCCCGATCCTGGTTGGCGAGGACGTGTTGTGTCACGTCGTCGAACTCGCCGTCGGTGTAGAGCTCGGTCGTCGAGACCATCTCGATCGGAACGTCGACGGCGTCGGCGCTGTCCTGGATGATCTGCGAGAAGTGCGCGCCGTAGGAGTCACAGCAGCCGAACGGGTCCGGAATGTCGGTGTAGGGCGAGCCGAGGTTCCGGCCGAGCGCGCCCGCGTCGACCTCGCCCAGATCGACGAGGTCTCCGTCGAGATCACAGAGGGTCCGAGGGAGCTTGCGGAGGGGGTCACGGTCGTCGGCGGTAAACACCTGGCTGACCTCGTGGCCGCGCTCACGGAGCACCTCGGCGACGTAGTACCCCCGCATCACCTCGTTGACGTTGCCCAGGTGAGGAACGCCCGACGGCGAGATGCCGCCCTTGATCACGATCGGTTCGTCGGGATCTCTCCTTTCGACCCGGTCGGCGACCGCGTCGGCCCAGAAGACGTGACGCGCGTCGTCCTCGCGCTGGAGGGTGTAGGGGCTCTCGGTGTCCGGTTCGTCCCCGTCGTTCGCGTCGTTCTCGTCGGCGCTCATCGTTCCCCGTTCGCCCAGTAGGTCGGTTCCTCGCCGACGCCGTCGGGGACGACGTCGGTTCCCTCGTGGTCGCCGTGACGGACCGCCCGCGAGATCCGGTCGGGGTCGGTGCCGTCGAGGACGATCGTCCGCATCCCGGAGCGCTCGATGATCTTGGCCGCAAGCAGGTCGACGGGCGCCGAGGAGCCGGCGTTCATCTCCAGGCCGGCGATGACGTCGACCAGCTCCGTCGCCGAGAGGGAGTCGTACTTCGTCGCGTCGTCGACCTCGTTGGGGTCGTCGCTGTAGACCCCGGGGACGCTGGTCGCGTAGACGAGCAGGTCGGCGTCGACGTACTCCGCGAAGGCGGCGCCGACGGCGTCGGTCGTCTGGGCCGGGGCGACCCCGCCCATCACCGAGACGTCGCCCCGTCGCAGCGCCTCGCCGGCCTCCTCGTAGTCCTCGGCCGGCGCGGTGACGGCGTCCTCGCCGAGCGCGGCGATGAGCAAGCGCGCGTTGAGCCGGGTGACGTCGATCCCCAGCTTGTCGAGTTCGATCTCGTTGGCTCCCAGTTCGCGGGCGGCGCCGATGTACTCGCGGGCGACGCCGCCACCCCCGACGACGGTCCCGACCCGGCAGCCGTCCCCGACCAGGTCATCGATAACCGCGGCGTGCTCGGCAACCCGATCGGCCCCGGGCTCGGGGACGAGTACACTCCCGCCGATAGAAACGACCACTTTCATCCTAACCCGGTGTAACGGAGTCGCTATCTTAAGGATTGCCAACTCCGCGGCGGCCGTGACGGACTCCCGTGAGGCGGACTCGAGCGCACCGATGACGTCGGTCAGTCCCCGAGCGACAGGACCAGCGCAGCCTCGTCCCGTTCGAACGCGGTTCCGAACGGGTCCGACAGCTCCCGCATCCGATCGCGGGACCAGTCGGCGGCCTCGGGGCTCGCCTCGTGGACCGCACAGTCCTCGATTTCGGTCGGGTAGAGGCGAAGCTCGAGCAGCTCCCCGTCGTCACCCAGCTCCAGTACGAACAGGAAGCTCCGATCGTTGCGAAGCTCCGGATCGACCGCGTAGTCGTCGACGAAGTCGCCCGTGTCGTAGAGGATCGGACGACCCTCGTGGAGTTCGATCCCCTGGAAGACGTGGGCGCTGTGGCCGTGGACGACGTCGACGCCCGCCTCGATCAGCCAGCGACCGAACTCGCGGAACGACGCGGGCGGCTCCGTGACCATGTTCGGCCCCCAGTGTAGCGAGGCGACAAGCAGGTCCGGCTCCACCCTGCGGGCGTCCTCAAGCGCCTCGCGGACGCGCCGTCTCGTCGCCGCGTCCTCGTGGTCGATCTCGATCCAGGCGGTTCCGGGAGAGTCCTCCTCGGCCGCGTACTCGGGGGTGTTGTCGGTCAACGAGACGACCGCGACCTCGAGCCCGTCCGTCGAGACGACCGCGGGCTCGAGGGCGTCCTCGATCGTTTCACCCGCACCTGTCCGGGCGATCCGCGCCTCGTCGAGACGATCGAGGGTATCGCACAGTGCGGTCTCCTCGTAGTCGAGTACGTGGTTGTTCGCCAGCGTACAGCAGTCGACGCCCGCGCGCTCGAGGGCCGGGACGGCCCAGTCGGGATCCGCACGGAAATGAAACGGTCGGCGCGTGCGTCGCCATTTCGTCCCGCGTTTCGAGAGGACGCATTCGAGATTGATCACCAGGCCGTCGAGCTCCCGTAACCGATCGAGGACGTTCCCCCACACCGCGTCGACGGGACGGCGCTGCTGGCGGTCATCGACGACCCGGCCGAGCATGACGTCGCCGGTGAATCCGATTCGGATGGTCATGTCCGTTCGTTCGCGTCCCGGCTACAAAGACCGCACCCGCGACGGCGACAGCTACAAACCGGAACCGGACCAATCCTCCGCCATGTACGTACTCGGCTGTCTGAACCGCGGGGCGAGCGACGAACGGCTCGACCGCGTCGTCGACCGCGTCGTCGATCGGCTCTCTCGGGAGGGACGTGTCGGCGTCGTCCGGTACGACGCGACGATCGCCGACGGCACCCAGGAGTCGCTGACGATCGGCGGCGACGTCACGTACGGACTCGGCGCCGACGGCGACTGGACCGCCTCGGGAACCGGACTGTCGGTCGCCGGCGCCCTGGAATCGCTCGCAACCGACTGCGAGTACGCCGTCGTCGTCGGCGTCCCCCGTCTCCGGTATCCGACGCTCGTCGTCGGCGACTCGCCCGACGACGCCGGGAACGTCCTCGCGACCGTCTCCGGTCCCGGCGATCTCGAGGAGCAAGCCCTCGTCGAGGCTCTCGAGGACGAGGAACCCTACGAGACCCTCGAGTCGCTCGTCGCGCGGGTCAAACGCTCGCCGCGGGCCGACCGCGCGGGTGCGATCGCGACCTTTACCGGCCGGGTGCGGGCGAAGGACGAGCCCGACGACACCCGTACCGAGTACCTCGAGTTCGAGAAATACGAGGGAGTCGCCGAACAGCGAATGGCTGCCCTGGAGAGCGACCTCAAGGACAGAGAGGGCGTGTTCGACGTCGAACTCTACCACCGGACTGGTGTCGTCGCGGACGGCGAGGACATCGTCTTCGTCGTCGTCCTCGCGGGCCACCGCGAGGAAGCGTTCCGAACGGTCGAGGACGGGATCAACCGTCTCAAGGACGAGGTTCCCCTGTTCAAGAAGGAAGTGACCGTCGAGGACGAGTTCTGGGTCCACGAGCAGGCCTGATCGAACCGAGCACGACGCCGAAATGGGGGAGGGGGAAACGGCCTGCCATCGCAGGCAAAACTGAAGCAATCACTTAATATTATAATTATTCTATTCCTTGTAGATTGTATGGAAATAATACGTTAGAGAAGCCAATAAAACGTCTAGACGATTCTTAATCGCTCGTGAATAGTCTCAATAAAGCCGGCAAGGCACATATTATTTCACGCTGATCTGAACGCAATTGAATTCTCGCTAATCAACCTTCCTTTATAACATGTATTCGCTGCAAGAGGGTATCGTCGATGAGCACGACAGCCCAACCCTCCACGGAAAGCAAAGAACGGCGGCTCAAGAACTACCTGCGCGAACAGGCTGAAGACGGGGAACTATACTTCAAGGGGAAGTTCATCGCGGACGACGTCGACATGTCCCCGAAGGAGATCGGCGCGTTGATGGTCAAACTCTCCGACTCCGCGAGCGACCTTGAGGTCGAGAAGTGGTCGTACACGAGCGCGACGACCTGGCGCGTGGAAGCCGTCTGAGCTGTCGGCTCTCGACGGAACTGACACCTCCCGCGCCGACGCGACTGGGGTCGTTCGGCGCGGTACCCCCTGATCACACGATTGCGACTGCGCCCGCGTGCCGCCGACTGTCTCGGGACGCGGGGTCACTCACTTTTGGGAAGGAAGCCGATTTATACGAGCAGCCGCTGCCTCCGTACGATGGACGACGTCGATCCGTCCGGCGACGGGACCGCGGGCCGCCGGACCGTTTCCCTCGACGACGGGCCGCCGCTTGAGCGCATCGAGTCGGTGTTTGCGGTCTACGAAACCCGACGGGAGGACGGCCAGCTCGTCTACTACGGCGATCCGCTGATCGCTCCCGAACCGCTGATGCGGGAGCTATGGCCGGTATTTCGCGAGGACGGGTACGACGTCGAGCTGACGCGGCGCCACGGCGAGTACGTCCTCGTCGCCGAACCCCGGTCGATCGGGATCGACGGTATCCCCTGGACGAACGTCCTCCTGTTGCTCGCGACGGTCGTCTCGACGCTGTTCGCCGGGTCGATGTGGTACCACATCGATCCGTTCGCCGATCCGCTGGCGATGGTCGAGGCCTGGCCGTTCATGGTCGCGATCCTGGGCGTCCTCGGGGTCCACGAGATGGGCCACTACGTGCTGAGCCGCTACCACGGAGTCGACGCCTCCCTGCCCTACTTCATTCCGGTGCCGACGCTGATCGGGACGATGGGCGCCGTGATCAAGATGAAAGGGCGGATGCCCGACCGGAAGGCGTTGTTCGACATCGGCGTCGCCGGCCCGCTGGCGGGCCTGGTCGCAACGGTCGTCATCACGATCGTCGGGCTCCATCTGCCGCCCGTCACCGCTCCCGAGGACGTCGTCGCGGATCCGAACGCGATCCAGATCGAGCTCGGCTACCCGCTGTTGCTCGAGGGGCTCGCGGCCGCCTTCGACCAGCCCCTCTACCGGGACGATCCGGCGATGGCCGTCAACCCCGTCGTCATCGGCGGCTGGGTCGGGATGTTCGTCACTTTCCTCAATCTGATCCCGGTCGGCCAGCTCGACGGCGGCCACATTCTCCGGGCGATGGCGGGACAGCTCCAGGAGACGATCGCGGCGCTCGTGCCGGGCGCGCTGTTCGGGCTCGCGGCGTACCTCTACTACGTGAGCGGCCACAGCGGCAACTCGGTGTTCATCTGGGTGTTCTGGGGGATCTTCACCGCGGTGCTCGCATCGGTCGGCCCGGCCCGCCCGATGCAGGACGAACGGCTCGGCGCCGGGCGATTCCTGCTCGGAGTCGTCACGTTCGTCCTCGGCGCGCTGTGTTTCATGCCGGTTCCGATCGCGATCGTCCAGTGATCAGGCCTCGCCGTGGGTGTACCCCCGGTCCGCGAGCGCCTCGCCGTCCAGGGTGATCCCGTCCGCCGGCTCGACGACGGTTCCGATCCGGGAGAGCGGGACGTCGACGGCCTCGCGAACCGCCTCGAGAGACGTCTCGGGTACCGTCGCGACGAGCTCGAAGTCCTCGCCGAACGTCGTCGCGCGCTCGAGCGCCTCCGCCTCGCTCTCCGAGAGCGATCGCACGGCGTCGTCGATCGGCACGTCCGCTGCGTCGATCGCGAAGCCACAGTCGCTGGCCTCGGCGAGCTGGTGGAGCGACCGCGCGAGGCCGTCGCTGGAGTCCATCATCGCCGTCGCGTGCGGTGCGAGCGCCCGACCAGCCGCGATCCGGGGCTCGAACCGGAACAGCTCGTTCGCCCGTTCGCGGGCGTCGGCGTCGTCCTCGCGCTCGCCCCGTCGAAACAGCTCGAGAGCGGCCGCGCTCCGTCCGAGCGTGCCGGTGACACAGACCGCGTCGCCGGGCCGGGCGCCGCTGCGCGGAACCGGATCGTCGGTCCGCCCGATCGCGGTCGTCGCGACGGTAAACTCCTCGTGGCCGTCGAGGTCGCCGCCGACGTACTCGCCGTCGACGCGTTCGCAGACGTCTCGCGCGCCCCGAACGAACGCGAGCAGCTCGTCCGCGAGGAACTCGGGGGCCGCGTAGGCGGCGACCGCGGCCGTCGCCGTGGCTCCCATCGCGGCGATGTCCGACAGCGAGGCGCCGACGGACCGCCAGCCGGCCGTGTAGCGGCTCGTTCCCGACGGAAAGTCCGTCCGCTCGTGGAGCATATCCGTCGTCACGACAAGGTCGTCGACGACGGCCGCGTCGTCCCCGACCGGGTCGAGTTCCCCCTCCAACAGCGCCAGTGCGGCGCGTTCGTCCATACCCAGCGTTTCGGGGCCAGAACGAAAAACGGTCCGGACCGCGAGGACGGCGCTCGGGGTCGAGCTCGGGGAAAGACGATGGCCTTAAATGCCGCGGCAGGGAACCCAACGCCAATGGCTACGATGTACGACGTTCCGGCGGACGACCTCATCGAGGCGCTCGCCGAGGACCTCGAGGACCGACTCGACGAACCCGACTGGAGCCAGTTCGCCAAAACTGGCGTCGACCGCGAACTACCTCCCGAGCAGGAGGACTTCTGGGCGACCCGCGCCGCGAGCCTCCTGCGGAAGGTCGCCGACCGCGGCCCCGTCGGCGTCGAACGACTCTCGACGGAGTACGGCGGTGCGAAAGGCGGCACGAACCGCTACCGCGTCGCGCCCGACCGTCGCACCGATGGCTCGAAGAACGTGATCCGCACCATCCTCCAGCAGCTCGAGGAGGAAGGGCTCGTCGAGACCGCCGAGGGCGAGGGACGGCGCATCACCGCCGACGGCCGAAGCCTGCTCGACGACACCGCCGGCAACGTCCTCGAGGAGCTCGACCGTCCGGAGCTCGAGCGCTACGCGTAAGGGAGTTTTCGTCGAATCGCTTTCGTACCGCTCGCCCGATCAGCGGCGCCTCTTGCCGTGATCGTCCGTAATCATTTTCTGCGCAGGCGAGCAACGTCCCACTATGAGCGGCTCACCCGACGAGGAGAAACTCGAGGAGCTCCGACAAAAGAAGATGGAACAGCTTCAGGAGCGTGCCGAAGGCGGCGAGGCCGACCAGGCCGGCCGGGAGGCCGCCCAGCAGCAGGCCGAAGCCCAGAAGAAGGCACTGCTTCGCCAGCACCTGACCGACGACGCCCGGAAGCGGCTCAACACGGTCAAGATGAGCAAGGAACAGTTCGGCGAACAGGTCGAACAGCAGGTGATCGCGCTGGCTCGCAGCGGGCGCATCCAGGGGAAGATCGACGACGAGAAGATGAAACAGCTCCTCCAGGAGCTCAAACCCGACTCGAAGAGCTTCGACATCAAGCGCCGCTGATGGAGCTCGGACTGCTCTACAGCGGGGGCAAGGATTCGACGCTCGCGGCACTCGTCCTCGAGGAGTTTTACGACGTCACGCTCGTAACTGCCTGTTTCGGCGTCAGCGACGACTGGAAACACGCCCGCGAGAGCGCGGAAAACGCTGGATTCGACTTCGAGCGACTCGAACTCGGCTCCGAGGTAGCTCGCGAGGCCGTCGATCGGATCCGCGAGGACGGCTTCCCTCGCAACGGGATTCAACACGTCCACCAGCAGGCCCTCGAGCGCCTCGCCGAGGGACGGTTCGACGCGATCGCCGACGGGACCCGCCGGGACGACCGCGTGCCGACCGTCTCGCGGGCCCAGGCCCAGAGCCTCGAGGACCGCCACGACGTCGACTACATCGCGCCGCTGTCGGGGTTCGGTCGGACGGCAGTCGACCGACTCGTCGAGGACCACCTCGAGGTGACCGTCGGCCCGAGCGAGGCGATCGACCGCGCGGACTACGAGGCGGAGCTGCGGGCGATCATCGCCCAGGAAGACGGCCCCGAAGCCATCGAAGAGCTGTTCCCCGACCACGAGCAGACGTACGTGACGAACGTCCGGTAGTATCCTATCGACCGCGGTTGCGTTTCCAGAGTCCGTAGTTCAGCGTCGTCGCGAACGCGACCCAGCACAGGTACGGCACCAGCAACAGCGCCGCCCGGCGATCGATGCGAGCGAACGCCGCGATCGTCACGGCGATCGCCGGTCCGAGCAACGCGATGACGACGAGCCCACCGAGGGTCGACCGCCGACCGAAGAACACGAGCGACCAGAGCGCGTTCAACGCGAGCTGCAGGAGGAACGTGCGCTCTGCCCGCCGTTTTCGCCTCGGGCTCGCGGTTCGGTCCCGACGGATCAGGTGCCACGCGACCCCCATCGTCGCGAACAGGACGGTCCAGACGGGCGGAAACACCCAGCCCGGCGGCGTTCGCGGCGGTTTCTCGAGGGTCGGGTACCACTCGTCTACGTCCTTGGCGGTCAACAGACCGGGGACGACACCGGCGAGCTCGCAGAAGCCGACGGCCAGGCCCAGCTCCCGCCACTCACCGTCGCCGAACGTCTCGGGAGCGGTCCGATCGATGCGCGGAGGCATACGGCGCCTTCGTCGACGCCGTATAAATTCCTCCGCCCTCTCGGCGGGCGAGCCGCGCTCGTCGCGGCCGACGGTCCGAATTTGCGGGATCGCCGGCCAAACGAAAGGTTAGAAGGTCGCCGTCGCCGAACGGTGGGGTATGTACGACGGCATCAAGGGGTTTCGTGACTTCTACCCCGGCGAGATGGCCGCCAGGCGGGCGACCATCGACACGATCGAGGACGCCGCTCACAGGTACGGCTTCCGCGAGATCGGCACCCCCGCACTCGAGCGCGCGGAGATGTGGACCGACAAGAGCGGCGACGAGATCGTCGAGGAGCTGTACGCCTTCGAGGACCAGGGCGGGCGCCACGTCACGCTGACCCCCGAGCTGACGCCGACGGTCGCGCGGATGGTCGTCGCGAAACAGCAGGAGCTCTCGAAACCGATCAAGTGGTTCTCGACGCGCCCGTTCTGGCGCTACGAGCAGGTTCAGCAGGGCCGCCAGCGCGAGTTCTACCAGACCAACGTCGACATCTTCGGCTCCTCGGAGCCCGAGGCCGACGCCGAGATCCTCGCGTGGGCCGCCGACGCCCTGACCGATCTCGGGCTCACCGGCGACCACTTCGAGTTCCGGATCTCCCACCGCGACATTCTCGGTGGTGTGCTCGAGAGCTACGAGACCGACGTCGACACGACCGAGGCGATCCGGGCGGTCGACAAGTCCGGTAAAATCTCCACCGCGGAGTACCACGACCTGCTGGTCGAGGCCGGCCTCTCCTACGACCAGGCCGCCGAGTTCGACGAGCTGATCGCGAGCGGCGACCTCGAGGACGTCGAGTCGTTCGCCGACACCGAGCGCGTGACGGCGGCCGTCGAAAACTTGCAGCACGTCCTCGGGGCGGCCGAGGACTTCGGTGCCCGCGAGTACTGTACGATCTCGCTGGAGACGGCCCGGGGGCTCGACTACTACACCGGCGTCGTCTTCGAGTGTTTCGACTCGACGGGCGAGGTCTCCCGGTCGATCTTCGGCGGCGGGCGCTACGACGACCTCATCGAGAGCTTCGGCGGCCAACCGACCCCCGCGGTCGGGGTCGCGCCCGGCCACGCGACGCTGGCGCTGCTGTGTCAGCGCGCGGGCGTCTGGCCCGAGGAGGAAGTGACCACCGACTACTACGTGCTCCAGGTCGGCGACACCCGCGCCGAGGCCGCCCGGATCACCCGCGAGCTGCGCGACCGGGGCCACGTCGTCGAGACCGACGTCGCCGGTCGCTCCTTCGGCGCCCAGCTCGACTATGCGGACTCGATCAACGCCGAGACGGTCGTCATCGTCGGCGAGCAGGACCTGGCGAACGACGAGGTGACGATCAAAGATATGGAGTCGGGCGACCAGCTCCAGACCGCCGTCGAGGAGTTCCCCGGCGACCGCGAACGTCCGACCTACGAGGACTTCGCGTAGCGGGTCTCGTTTTTACTCCGCTTCGGCGTCGGGCCGATACCGTCGGCTCACGGCCTTCCAGCGCCCGCGCCGGAACAGCCAGTAGTTGATTCCGCCCGGAACGTACGTTTCGAGCAGGAAGGCGAGATAGAGTCCCCCGACGCCGAGCGGGGTGACGAGCCCGAGTGCCGCCGCGGGTAACGCAAAGAGGTACCGCCCGATCAGGGAGGCCACGAGCGGCAGCCGGGTGTCGCCGGCGCCGAGCAACGCGCCCGCCGCGGCGCCGTCGACGCCGAGCCCGATTGCGCTGACGGCGCCGACCGCGACGAACGTCGCGGCCAGGGAGACCTCGGCTGGCTCGCTCACGAACAGCCCCGCGATCGGCTCGGCGAACGCGAGGACGACGGCGGCGATCCCGACGTAACAGACCGTCGAGAGGCGGACGATCCCCTCGCCGTAGGCGCCGGCTTCCTCCACCTCGTTCGCGCCGAGATGTTGGCCGACCAGCGAGCTCGAGGCGAGTCCCATCCCCCAGTTGACGCTGTTGATCAGGCTGCGGACGCGGCGACCGACCTCCAGGGCGGTGACGACGACCGGGCCGAAGGAAGCCGCGATCCACAGCAGCGGGAAGACGACGATTCCCTGAGCGAGCCGGCGGCCGATCTCCGGGGCCGAGATCTCGACGAGCTCGCGGATCACGCCCGCTTCGAGCCACGGCCCCTCGCGGGTGATCGGGACGGGGCTTGGCTCCATCCCGAGCGCACCGTAGGAGCGTCCGACCATCCCCCACCCGAGGACGGCCGTGACGAACCCCGTCGAGAGGGTCGTCCCGAGCGCGGCGCCCGCGACGCCCATCTCGAGGCCGAAGAT
>JGI2924J29684_1078475_pt1 | contig 54995 bp, 55 predicted proteins | sample BenlonsequencITS_FD_29684 | JGI IMG/M metagenome (IMG submission 29684) | reverse complement strand
TTACGTACAAGGACTTCTGGTCGAATGTAACCGTGAACGATTTGGTACATAAAGTCAAGCACTAACTTTGATGTTGAGCCCATTTTTCTCATGAAAATTTCCTCCTTTACCGGATTGATCGTTCACCGTACTTCGTCGCTTTGGGAATGACCGTCACCCATTCCGCGTTTGCTCTATAAACCCCTCCTTTCTATAAAACGCTTTCATTCTATATATTAACATAAACTAGAATAAAATAGAATAATAAACTCTTTATGGATGCTTATGAAATCGGTACGTCCGAGACGAGCTCCGTCCTGCAACAGTGCGGGGTTCAATGGGGAAGGAAGAAAAGGACACCGGGCAAGCCGGTGTCCGGAAGGCAGCTCGGGGTTCAGCACGGACCATTTCAGCGGCCGACACGCCCGGGAAGGTTCCTGTCCTGTCAATATTTCCTCGACAACACGAACCAGGAGAGAAACAGCGTGGAACTGACGAGTGAGAGCATAATGAGGACGGCTTGTTTGACGCTGATCTCAAGATTGCCGTATTGCGTCAACAACCAAATCACAACACAGTAAAACAGGGTGAGGATGGAGGTATAAAACGCGCCTTTTTGCCGAATATATTGGATTCTTTCGTCTTTGCGCTGCAGGTGAGGCGCCAAATCGGCCATGGTGAAACTGATGATCGCCAAACTTGCGATGACAAAGAAGTTTTCGAAATTTTTGGCGTCGCTGGTCATGAATTGAACCAGTGCCAGAAAGCCGCCTATCACCAGCCAGCCAAAGCCGAAGAGGATCAGCAGTTTTTTGGACAGCATGTCCGCACTCCTTTCTTATTCATCCAAAATGAAAATCTCTTCCACGGCGGTATGAAAAATGCGGGCGATTTTGATCGCAAGCGGCAGCGAAGGATTGTATTTGCCTTTTTCGATCGAAATGATGGTTTGCCGCGTCACCTCAAGCATCTCGGCCAATTTGTCCTGGGACAGATTGTATTTTTTTCGGTACTCCGGCAGTCTGTTTTTCAAATGTCCCACCCCGGATGTTCAATGATTCAAGTCAAGCCGAGCGTTCACTTCCATTTTAATGTAATGCAACCTTTACGTAAAGCGTCCTTTACACCAATTGTAAAGTTTTTGATTGATATATCCGAAATCAAGAGGTATAGTTGATATATCAAGATATGGTGATAAGGATGATGCACAAGATGAACGTCCCGCTGTACGAGCGAATATACAACCATTTATTAGAAAAAATCAAAAACGGCGAACTGACGAGCGGGGATCGGGTGCCGTCGGAGAAAGAACTGGCCGATCACTTCAACGTCAGCCGCATTACATCGAAGAAGGCGCTGGAGCTGCTGGCGCTCCAGAAGGTGATCGAACGGGTGCAGGGCAAAGGCTCGTTCGTCTCGCAAAACTTGCCGGACCTGGACAGTCTGAAGCCGCTGGATCCGAACGGGGACCAGGAAGAAGACGGTGCCAAGAACGCGCCGGCCCGGTCCGCGTCGCCGATGAAGACGATCGCCTTCATCCTGCCGGACTTCGCCGATTCCTACGGCCTCCGGCTCATTCATGGCGTCGAGGAGCGGTGCTCGCAGATCGGCGCCCGCATGTTCATCAAGCTGACCTACGACAACCGCGAAGAGGAAGAGGAAGCGATCCGTTCCTTCATCCATCTCGGCGTTGACGGCATCGTCATTTTCCCGGTGCATGGCGAACATTACAACCCCGAGCTCGTCCGGCTGGTGCTGGACAAATTCCCGGTCGTGCTGATCGACCGCTATCTGAAAGGGATCGCCACCGCCGCGGTCTACACGGACAACCGGCAGGCCGCGTTCGAGCTGACCGACCGCCTGATCCAGCGCGGGCATACGCAGATCGGCTTCATATCCGCGCCGGCGGACAACACGTCGACGATCGAGGACCGGATCATCGGCTTCACGATGGCGTTCGCGAAGCGCGGGTTGAGCCTTCCGCCGGGCCACATGATGACGAATCTGTACAGCTCGCTGCCGCGCTCCTTCGAGAGCCGCAATATCAGCGTCGACATCGAGACGGTGAGGCGATTTGTCGAAGGGAATCCGCATCTGACGGCATTCGTCGTCGCGGAGTACAACCTCGCGCTCATCGTGCACCAGGCGCTGATCAGTCTCGGCAAGCGGATTCCCGAAGACTGTCAGATCGTCTGCTTCGATTCCCCGGACGAGCCGTTCGGCAACCACCGGTTCACGCATGTGCGGCAGGATGAATTTGCGATGGGCCGCAAAGCCGTGGATCTGCTGGAGAAGCTGTGGGACGGGGAAGAAGTCCAGATGCACAACATAATCCCGTACCGGATCATTGAAGGTTCGTCGACACGCTGAGTTCCCCAAAAGTCAGCCGCCCAAACCGAAAAGGCAAGCCCGGAAGTCGATTCCGGGCTTTTTGCACCTCTTTCCGCCCTCGAAAATAATATACCAAATTCGACAAACAAATATATTGACATATCATTATTGTGTCTTTAATATAATAACTGTAAGCGCTTATCATTCTGGTTGTGGGGGTTGTGACCATGAAACGACTGGGCAGCGTTTTACTCACGATGGTTCTGATTGCGGCGCTGACGCTGTTGGCCGCCTGCGGCAAGAACGACGGCGCCGGTTCCGGCGGGAACGGCCAGGGCGGAGGTTCATCGGGCGGGTCGAACGACGGGAAGTCTTCGGCTTCGGGCGGCAAACCGGTGGAGCTCACCTTCTGGGGCGACTGGGGCGGCGAAGGCCAGAAGCAGTTCGAGACGATGGTGGACGCCTTCAACAAGTCCCAGGACCGGATCCGCGTGAAGTACGTGCTGCAGCAGGATATGATCACCAAGTTCCTGACCGCCGCCACTTCGGGCGGATCGCCGGACATCCTGTTCTGGGACCGGTGGAGAACGTCGCTCTATGCGCCGAAGAACGTGTTGCACCCGATCGACGAGTACATGGACCGGGACGGCATATCGCGGGACGATTTTTACGGCGAAGCTTTGAAAGAGCTTTCATACGACGGGAAGCTGTACGGTCTGCCCTTGACGGTGGATGCGCGCGCGCTGTTCTACAACAAGAAGCTGCTCGAAGAAGCGGGCGTGGAGCCGCCCGCAACCTGGGATGAACTCCGGGAAGCGGCCCGCAAACTGACGAAGTGGAACGGCAACAAGCTGGAAGTATCCGGATTCTCGCTGTCGGACGTCGGGCTGTTCAACATGTATCTCCAGCAGGCCGGCGGCACGATGATCACGGAAGACGGCAAGACCAACTTCAACAATGAGCAGGGACTTTCCGTCCTCCGGTTCTGGGACCAGCTGCTCAACGAAGACAAGGTGTACAAGATCGGTTTCGAGCAGGGGCTGGGCGAAGGACAGGACGTGTTCGTCACCGGCAAGATGGCGATGCACTACACGGGCCCGTGGATGCTCAGCACTTACAAGAAATACGGGGGCGAGCTGGACTTCGGCATCGTGCCGCCGCCGGCCGGACCGAACGGCGACCGCGGCAGCGTGATGGGCGGATTCGGCCTCGTCATTCCGGAAGGCTCGAAGCACAAGGAAGAAGCCTGGGAGTTCATCAAGTGGTGGCTGGCGAACAAGGACAACGCGCTGCTGTGGGCGAAGACCAGCCTCAACATCCCCGGTTTCAAGCCGGCGCTCGAAGATCCGTTCTTCGCGGACGATCCGTTCTGGAAGCCGTTCCTTGAAACGCTGGAATTCGCGAAGATCCGTCCGCAGCATCCCGGATATTCCGTGATGGAAGTCGACGGACTCATCCCGAATCTGCAGCTGTTCATGAATGGCGATCTCAGCGCGGAAGAAGCGCTCGGCAAGGCGCAGGAACAAGGCGACCGGCTGCTCAGAGAGAACGCCGACGTCAAGTAACGGACATGAGGGGAGGCTTGCCCTCCCCTTTTTCATCCCAACCCGGAGGTGCCAGACATCATGACCCAAATGTTGAAAACGCCGCAATCGGTCATTCGGCTGATCGAGACGGTTCGCCGGAGACTGGCCGACATGCCCGAAGCGGCCGACATTTTCGCAACCTGCATGCAAAATACGCTCCAACGCACGATCCAACGACTGCCCGACGGCACCACGTACATCATCACAGGGGACATTCCGGCCATGTGGCTGCGCGATTCCGCCGCGCAGGTCCGTCCCTATATCCTGCTGGCGAAGGAAGACGAGGAGATCGCCGGCATGATTCTCGGGCTGATCGAGAGGCAGTTCCGGTTCATTCGGCTCGATCCGTACGCGAACGCGTTCAACGCCGCCCCGAACGGTCAGGGCCACCAGAGCGACATCACGGAGATGAATCCGTGGATCTGGGAGCGGAAATACGAGATCGACTCGCTCTGCTATCCGATCCAGCTCAGCTGGCTGCTGTGGAAAAACGCCGGATTGACCGCGCAATTCAACGGGACGTTCCGCCAGGCGGTCGATCTGATCCTCGAGGTGTGGCGGCGGGAGCAGCATCATGAACGCGATTCTTCCTATCGCTTCCAGCGCCTGAATGGCGTGCCGACCGACACGCTGATCCGGGACGGCCGGGGGGCGGAGACGCGCTACACCGGCATGACCTGGTCCGGTTTCCGGCCGAGCGACGACGCCTGCACCTACGGCTATCTTGTTCCTTCCAATATGTTCGCGGTGGTCGTGCTGCGCTATCTGCAGGAGATCGGCCGGGACGTGCTGAAGGACGAGGCGCTCGTGCAACGCGCGGCTTCGCTGGCCGCCGAGATCGACCGCGGCATCCGGGAGTTCGCCGTTTGCGAGCATCCGGAGTTCGGCCCGATATACGCTTATGAATGTGACGGAATGGGCGGGTATGTATGGATGGACGACGCGAACGTGCCGAGCCTGCTGTCCATTCCGTACCTCGGCTACACCGGCGCCGACGATCCCGTCTACCTGAACACGCGGAAGTTCATCCTGAGCAAGCACAATCCCTATTACTACGAGGGAAGCGCGGGGCGGGGCATCGGCAGTCCCCACACGCCGGCCGGCTACGTCTGGCATATCGCGATCGCCATGGAAGGACTGACGACGGGCGATCCGGAGGAGAAGAAGCGCAAGCTCCGGCTGATGGTCGAGACCGACGGCGGTGCCGGCATGATGCACGAAAGTTTCGACGCCAATGACCCGGCCCGTTTTACGAGGGAATGGTTTTCCTGGGCCAACATGATGTTCTGCGAACTGGCGCTTGACATCTGCGGCATCCGCATCGAGAAGTGAGCGCATGGAGATGCAAGGGAGGGGTTCACCGTGTCATCCATGAAATCCCTTGGACGGCATGAAGCGCGGACGGCCTGCGTGTTCATCACGCCGACGATGCTGTTGTTCACCGTCTTTACGGTCATCCCGGTGGTCATGGCGCTGTACCTCAGCTTTACGGATTACGACGTCCTGAACCGGATGAACTGGGTCGGTTTCGCCAACTACGAGCGGTTGATCCACGACGACCTGCTGTGGCGGACGTTCCGGAACGTGCTGTATTACGCCGTGCTTTTCATCCCGCTGAACATTGCGATTTCGCTGGCGATCGCCCTGCTGCTGAACCGGGCCGGCCTCGGCGTCAAGCTGTTCCGGACGGCCGCCTATCTGCCCACGCTGACGTCGGCCGTCGCGGCGGCGACGGTATGGCTGTGGCTGCTCCATCCGGAGTACGGCCTGGTGAACGCGCTGCTCGGCTATCTCGGCATCACCGGTCCGGCGTGGCTCGCGCAGACCAACACCGCGATGCCCTCGATCGTGATGGTGACGCTCTGGCAGTCCGTCGGCGCGAACATGGTCATCTATCTGGCCGGGCTCCAGGGCGTTCCCGAATACATGTACGAAGCCGCGCGGCTGGAAGGGGCGAACCGGTTCCAAAGCTTCCGCTACATCACCTGGCCCCAGCTCAAGCCGACGACGTTTCTCGTGAGCACGATGTCCATCATCGGCGCGCTGCAGCTTTTCGACCAGGCGTTCGTGCTGACGCAGGGCGGGCCCGCCAATGCGACGAAGACGCCCGTCTATCTGATCTACCAGCAAGGGTTCAACCAGCTGCAGATGGGGTACGCCTCGGCGCAGGCGTTCGTGCTGGCGCTGTCCATCCTGATCTTCTCCATTCTGAACATGCGGATCTCGAAATCCGACGAAACGTTTGTCTAGGAGGATGAGACTGATGCGCGCCCATGACATTGGCAGCTCGCCGTTTTCGCGAAACGTACGCGCCGCGGTCTTCTATATCCTGGCGATCGCGATGTCCGTCTTCATGTTCCTGCCGTTCTTCTGGAGCCTGATGACGTCGATCAAGCCGGATGAGGAAATCTTCTCCCTTCCGATCCGCTGGCTGCCTTCCCATATCACCTTCGAGCATTACCAGAACGCCTTCCGGACCGTGCCGTTCGGATTGTATTTCTGGAACTCGTTCTTTCTCGCGACGATGGGGGTGCTGACAAACCTGTTCTTCGGCTCGCTCAGCGGGTACGCGTTCGCAAAGCTCCGGTTCCGGCTGAACAAGCCGCTCTTCGCCATCCTGCTCGCCGCGATGATGATCCCGGGCGTCGTGACGCTCATCCCGAGCTTCTTCGTGCTGAAACATCTGCCGCTGCTCGGGGGCAACGACATCCTCGGGCGCGGCGGGTTCGGGCTGATAGGCTCGTTCTGGGGCGTCATTCTCCCCGGCGCTTCCGGCTCGTTCGCGGTGTTCTTCATGCGCCAGTTCTTCCTGACGCTGCCGAGCGACCTGATGGAGATGGCGCGCATTGAGGGGGCAGGCGAGTTCCGGATCTTCTGGCGGATCTACCTGCCGCTGACGAAGCCCGCCCTGGCGACGCTCGGCATCTTCACCTTCCAGACCGGCTGGAATGCGTTCCTGTGGCCGATGATCGTGCTGAACGATCCCGCGAAGCATACGATCCAGATGGGGCTGCAGGCCTTCTCGTACAATTACCAGACGGACTACGGCCCGATGATGGCCGGCGCGCTCGTCGCCGTGCTGCCGATCCTGATCCTGTTCCTCTTCCTGCAGCGCTACTTCACCCAGGGCATCGCCTTCAGCGGGATCAAAGGGTGAGCGCGGCCATGGCAAGGAAACGGCGGACATGGTTGACGATTGCGGCGGTTGTTGCGGGACTGCTCGTTGCCGCAGGCGTATGGGTCTGCACGGCGGTCTTCGGCGGCGAGCGGGGCGGACGCGGCGGCGGTCTCTGGTCGGCGCGCGCCGAACTTGCGCAGCAGGAGCTGCTCCAACAGTTCTGGGACGAGAAGCGGGGGCTTCACAACAACGCAGCCCCCTGCATGCTGCAGCTGTGCACCGATCCGTTCCATTACTGGTGGCAGGCCCACGCGCTCGACACGCTGGTTGACGGTTACGCCCGGACGAAGGACGACGGCTACCGGCAGCGGATTGACGCGATGTACCAGGGGATTCTGGATCGGAACACCATTTTTCCCAACGCCTATTACGACGATATGGAATGGATGGCCCTCGCCTGGCTGCGGGCTTATGACCAGATCGGCGACGAGCGGTACAAGGAAGCCGCGCTCATCCTCTGGGAAGACATCCTGACGGGATGGAACGACGAGATGGGCGGCGGCATCGCCTGGCGGAAGGAGCAGCTCGACTACAAAAATACGCCCGCCAACGCCCCCGCTGTCATCCTCGGCGCGAGGCTCTACGACCGATTCGGCGACGAGCAATATCTCGAATGGGCGAAGCGCATTTTCGAGTGGCAGCGGCAGACGCTCGTCGACCCCGAGACGGGCCTCGTATGGGACGGCATCAACCGGCAGGGCGACGGCCGGATCGACAAGGATTGGAAGTTCACGTATTGCCAGGGGGTCTACATCGGCGCGGCGGTCGAGCTCTACCGCGCGACGGGGGACCGGAGCTACCTGGATGAAGCGTGGAAGACGGCCGCGTATGTCGAGCGGCAGATGACGAGCCCCGCCACGGGCATGCTGCCCTCCGAAGGCGACGGCGACGGCGCGCTGTTCAAGGGCATTCTGGTGCGGTACCTGACCGAGCTGATCAAAGAAGACCCCGGCCGGGCGGACGGACTGGTGCGGATGCTGCTCACCAACGGCGAAAGTCTGTGGGCGTACGGCAAACATCCGGATGCCGCGCTGTTCAGCAACTCCTGGGCGCAGAAGCCGGATGCGGTCGTGCAGCTCAGCACGCAGCTCAGCGGCATGATGCTGCTCGAAATGCTCGCGGTGCTGGAACAACTTGAGATGCTTGACATCGGATGACGGGAGCGGATGAGATGAAAGCCGATGAATGCCGGCGCAGGGCGGACGAGGCGCAGCAGGCGCTCGATGCGATGTTCTGGAATGATGCGATCCGGATGTACAATATCGCAACGCCCTGTCCCGACGGGAAATGCAACACGATTTTCCACTACTGGTGGATGGCGCACGCGGTCGAGAATTTGACGGATGCGTTCGAACGCACCGGCGATCCGCTGTATGAGCAACGGCTCCGCCAGATCTATGACGGTCTGCTGGAACGGAACGGCGGCACATGGATCAACGAGCTGTACGACGACATGGAATGGATGGCGATCGCCTGGCTCCGCGCCTATCAGGCAACCGGCGACGAACGGTACAAGGCCGCGGTTCTGGAGCTGTGGGCGGACATCCGGGGCGGGTGGAACGACCATTGCGGCGGCGGTATCGCCTGGCGGAAATCGCAGCCGGATTACAAGAACACGCCGGCGAACGCGCCGGCGGCCATTCTGGCGGCGCGGCTGTACCGGGCGTTCGGCCGGGAATCGGATCTGGAATGGGTGCTGCGCATCCATGAGTGGCAGCTCCGCCATCTGGTCGATCCCGAGTCCGGATTCGTGTGGGATGGGATGAACCGCCTCGGCGACGGGGCGATCGACAAGGATTGGAAGTTCACGTACTGTCAGGGCGTGTTCATCGGCGCGGCGCTGGAACTGTATCGCATGACGGGGGTCGAAGCGTACCGGGATCAGGCGCTGCGGACCGCCGCGGCGGCGAAAGCGGTGCTGGCGTCTCCCGAAGGCGTGCTGCCCCCGGAAGGCGGCGGCGACGGCGGGTTGTTCAAAGGCATTTTCGTCCGGTATCTCGCCCTGCTCGCCGCGGAAGCTGCGGCAACCGGGGAAGCGGCACCGTGGATCGGGCTGCTGGAGACGAACGCGGAGTCGCTGTGGCGGCGCGGCCGCCTCGATGGAGACCGGCCGCTGTTCGGCGAGCGCTGGGACGCGCCGGCGGGATATCCGGTCGAACTGTCGACGCAGCTGAGCGGCGTCATGCTGCTCGAGGCGATGACGCGGATTGCATAAAGGGAAGGGGCCGTTCCCATGAGGGGCGGCCCCTGAATGGTTGCGCGGTTAGAGGGAGGCGACGGCTTCAATCAGCATGATTCCGCTGAGCTGGCGCACAATTGCACGACCCTTTCGGGCCGGTCCTTCCAGTTCCGGCTGATCAGGCCCTTCTCATCCCGTCCCTGCCGCCACAGTGTCTCGGCGTTGTGCAGCATCATCCGTCGGATGTCCGACAGCTCCGGCCGAATGCGGAGCAGCTCCCGCAAATAGCGGATGTAGATCCCTTTGAACAGCCCGCAATCGTCCTTGCCTTCGTCGGGAAGCATGCCGTCCGGCAGGACGAAACGCTCCAATGAAGTTCTCGCCGTGCGCAGCGCATCGTCCAGGTACGTCCGGTCTCCGGTGATGCGGTACAATTCGATGCCGGCTCCGAGAAATACGCCCTGGCAGTACGTGTATTCCCAGTCTTTGTCGATCCGGCCGTCGCCCAGCCGGTTGATGCCGTCCCAGACGAAACCGGTGTCCTTGTCCACCAGCGTGTCCTTGTTGTATTGATAGATTTTCCGGGCCCATTCCAGATCTTCGGGGCGCCGGAACCGCTGGTACAGCCGGGAAGCGAGAATGCTGGCGGGCGCGTTGGCCGGGGTGTTCTTGTAATCGAGCTGATCTTTCTTCCACGCCATGCCGCCGCCCATATGGCCGTTCCATGCCGTTTTGATGCTTTCCCAGAGCACCAGCACCGCTTCCTTGTAATCCTCGCGGCCCGTCGCGTCGTACACGCGCAGCAGCGCGAGCGCCATCCACTCCATGTCGTCGTAGTAATTGTGCAGCAGCGTCTCGCCGTTCAATTGCCGGACGCCGGCGACGACCCGGTCGATCCGGTCCAGGTAGCTGTGCTTGCGGGTTCGTTCGTATCCGTCGACCAGCACGTCGACGACATGGGCATGCCACCAATAAATCAGATGATCATTGCAATTTCCGCCGCAGGGCGCGAGCTGGTTCATGATCTGAAGTTCGGGATTCCAGAAGTTGTAAATCAATTCCTCCTGGGCGGTCTCCGCACGGATGTTCCAATCCGCCTGGCTGGTTTCGGTCAGCACTTGATTGTCCACGGTTTCGATCTCCCCTCGGTATTTCTGCCGTTATGGTGGGTCATGCAGTGATCCAACCGCCAATAGACAGCGCTTACAAAAATTTTAGTACATATATTGATATAATGTAAATTATATCAATATTATAAGTTATGTCGAAATATCTCCGGGAAGAACAGCCTCATCCGGACGCTGTCCGGAGCCGGATGGTTCCATTTTCCGCCCGGAATGAAATCGATTAAATCTGTGGGGGGAATCCTTTAATTTCTCACATTGAACAGAATGCGCTTACATCCTATAATTTACCTGCAAAGGAGGTGTATGTAAAATGCATACGGCATTTGACACCGGTTGATTGTTGGTCGGTTGGGAAGCGCTATCATATCAAAATCACATTTTGACAGGAGGGAAAAGTAATGTTCAAGAAAAAGAAACTGATGGCGGTGCTGGTGGCCGTGGCGATGGTATCTGCATTGTTCGCCGTAAATGGCGCCAGCGCGAACACGTACTGGCAATATTGGACGGACGGCATCGGGTATGTGAACGCGACGAACGGACAAGGCGGCAACTACAGCGTAAGCTGGAGCAACAGCGGCAACTTCGTCATCGGCAAGGGCTGGCAATACGGTGCGCACAACCGGGTTGTCAACTACAACGCCGGCGCATGGCAGCCGAACGGCAACGCGTATCTGACGCTGTACGGCTGGACGCGCAACCCGCTCATCGAATACTACGTCGTCGACAGCTGGGGCAGCTACCGCCCGACCGGCGACTACCGGGGCAGCGTGTACAGCGACGGCGCATGGTATGACCTCTATCACAGCTGGCGCTACAACGCACCGTCCATCGACGGCACGCAGACGTTCCAACAATACTGGAGCGTTCGTCAGCAGAAACGCCCGACGGGCAGCAACGTCTCCATCACGTTCGAGAACCACGTGAACGCATGGGGCGCTGCCGGCATGCCGATGGGCAGCAGCTGGTCTTACCAGGTGCTCGCAACCGAAGGCTATTACAGCAGCGGATACTCCAACGTCACGGTTTGGTAATGAGACGGGCCGGCCGGCTGTCCAGCCGGCGGCCTTCTCTTTTTGGCAGCATCTGTTCAAGCAAAGGGGGGCGTATCGTGAGCAAAAAGAAGACGTTGGTCTGCGCGGTTTTTGTCCTGGTGGCTGCGGCTGTTGCGGTCGGCGGATGTTCGAGCGTGCAGGTGAGCGGGGCGGAACAGACGGATCGGACGGGCGGGAAGCTTTTGTCGGATCAGATGGTTTTGGTTGAAGGGGGGACATTTAAGCACAAGCGTTCCAATTACTCCGGCGGGGAGGTCGCCGTTCAGGATTTCTACATCGGCAAATATGAAGTCACGCAGAAGGAATGGACGGCCGTGATGGGAAGCAATCCGTCCAAATTCAGGGGCGACAATCTCCCGGTCGATTCGGTCAGCTGGTACGAGGCCATCGAGTACTGCAACCGCAGGAGCCTGATGGAGGGGCTCGAGCCGTATTACAACATCGACAAAAGTCAGGCGGACCCGGACAACAAGAGCGAGATCGACCCCTTGAAATGGATCGTCACGATCAACGAAGGGGCGAACGGCTACCGGCTGCCGACGGAACTGGAATGGGAATACGCCGCGAGCGGCGGTCAAAAAAGCAAGGGCTACAAGTACAGCGGCGGCAACAAGCCGGACGACGTGTCGTGGAACTGGCGCAACGCCGGAAACCGGTATTTGAAAGGCGGCTGGAGCTGGCAGTCCATCGAGAACAACGAGAACCGCACCCGGCCCGTCGGAACTAAGAAGGCGAACGAACTGGGGCTGTACGACATGTCGGGCAACGTCAGGGAATGGTGCTGGGACTGGTATGAGGATCAGATGGTGGAATCGGGCATGTTCCGCGTCGTGCGCGGCGGCGGATGGCTCGGCGACGTCCACACCCTCGAGATCAAGTTCCGGGGCATGTTCGACGCGAGCGGCGTCGGTCCAGACCAGGGTTTTCGCGTCGCGCGCAATGCCTGATTCGGTATTGAAAGGAGGACAGACGCGATGAGATGGAGGAAACGGATGGCGGCGGCGCTGGCCGCCGTTGCGCTGCTGTACGGACTGTTCGCCGTGAACGCAAGCGCGGACCTGAACTGGTATTTCTGGACGAACGGCAACGGAAACGTAAACGCCGTGAACGGACCGGACGGCCAATATTCCGTCGACTGGAGCGGGAACGCGCTGTTCATCGCGGGCAAAGGCTGGCAGATTGGATCGCCGGGCCGGGTCATCCATTATACTGCAAGCGATTTTCAGACGGACGGCAGCGCATTTCTGTTGGTGTACGGATGGATGAGAAATCCGCTCGTCGAATACCGCGTCGTCGAAAACTGGGGGAATTGGCGGCCCGTCACTGCCGATTACCGGGGATCCGTCTACATCGACGGGGCCTGGTACGATCTGTATCACGCCTTGCGGTTCAATGCGCCGTCTCCCGAAGGCACGCAGACGTTCCAGCAAAACTGGAGCGTTCGCCAGACGAAGCGGCCGATCGGTTCGAGATCCACGGTTACGCTCGAAGCGCATGTGAAGGCGTGGGAAGACGCCGGCATGCCCTTGGGGAACAACTGGTTGCACCAGATTCTGGCCGTCGAAGGGGGCAGCGCCGCGGGACAGGCGAGCGTCACCGTGTGGTAATGCCGTCCATTTTCAGCTCATCTTAAGCTTTCCTTCAGCTTCCATTCAGGGTGGTCTTTCATAATTTGTGCCGGTAACACCTGGATGGAAAGGATGGGCATTGCCGGTGAAGCGAAAATGGCGGTACATCGCCGTCGGGGCGGCGCTCGTTGCGGCCATTGCGGCGGGAAGATGGCTGTGGCTGCAGCAGCGGGAAGAACCGGTCCGCGGATTGGCGGCGCAGACGATGGCCGCCGTCCAGAGAGGCACGCTGACGGCTTCCGTATCGGGAACCGGAAGCATCGAACCGGTGGAGCGGAAAACCGTTGCGGCGGCGTCTGCGGGCACCGTCGCCGAAGGTTGAACGGGGTGTCGCTGACGGTCGGTTACGGCGAATTCGTCGCCATCATCGGGCCTTCGGGTTCCGGCAAGTCGACGCTCATGAACATCCTGGGCTGTCTGGACACCCCCACCTCGGGCAAGTATTGGCTGGAAGGGGAGGAAGTGAGCCGTCTGCCGGAGAACCGGCTGGCGGAAATCCGCAACCGGAAGATCGGGTTTATTTTTCAGAACTTCAATCTGCTGCCGAAGCTCACCGCGCTTGAAAATGTAGAGCTGCCCCTGATCTACCGGGGCATGAGAGGCGCCGAACGGCGGGAGCGGGCGCTGGAGGCGCTGCGCAAAGTCGGGCTGGCGGACCGGACGCGCCACCGCCCGTCCGAACTGTCGGGCGGCCAGCAGCAGCGCGTGGCGATCGCGCGGGCGCTGGCCGGAAATCCGCCCGTCCTCCTCGGCGACGAGCCGACGGGAGCGCTCGATTCGAAGACGAGCGGCGAAGTGATGGAGCTGATGCGGGAGCTGAACCGGGAAGGGCATACGATCATTCTCATCACCCATAACATGGACGTGGCCGACCAGGCGAAGCGCGTCGTGCGGATCGCCGACGGGATGCTGGAAGAGGAGGACGGAGCGGCATGCATTTCGGCCAGGGACTGAAGATGGCGTTCAAAAGCATCCTCGGCAACAAGCTGCGCTCGGTCCTCACCATGCTCGGCGTCATCATCGGCGTCGGCTCCGTCATCGCCCTGGTCGGGATCGGACAGGGCGCGAGAAGGCAGATCGAGGAGCAGGTGCAGAGTCTCGGCACGAATCTGCTGACGGTCAATATTCTCGGCCGGGGTGTCACCTCGACGCTGGCTTACGAAGAGGCGGTGCAATTCGCCGGGATCGAAGGCGTGGAATACGCGGCGCCGTATAACAGCAACAACGCGACGCTGAAATACGGGACGGCCGGCGCCGGCGTGAACGTGGTCGGCACGAACGCGGATTATTTTCCCCTGCGCGGTTACGAGCTCGCCGCGGGGCGGTTCATCACGCAGATCGATCTGGACTTCCATCAGAAGGTCGCGGTTCTGGGGTCGGCGACGGCCGAGGAACTGTTCGGTTCCGAAAATCCCGTGGGCGCATATGTGCGGATCAACGGGGTGCGGTACAAGGTCGTCGGGCTGCTCGCGGAGAAAGGGAGCTCCGCGCTTGGGTCAAATGACGAACTGGCCGTTATCCCGCTCACAACGGCGGAGCGGATGTTCCGGAGCAAAGGCGTGCGGAGCGTCTACATCCAGGCGGAGTCGATGGATGCGCTGGATGCGGTTCAGGCGGAAGTGGAGGCGAGGCTGGCGAAAATTTTCCGCAATGGCGACGACGCCTACCGCGTGTTCAATCAGGCGGACATGCTGGAAACCGCGGCGTCCGTCTCCGGCACGCTCTCCCTCGCCCTTGGGGGAATCGCGGGCATCTCGCTGCTCGTCGGCGGCATCGGCATCATGAACATCATGCTCGTGTCGGTGACGGAGCGGACGCGGGAGATCGGCATCCGCAAGGCGATCGGCGCGAAGAAGCGGGACATTCTGATGCAATTTCTGATCGAGTCGGTGACGATCAGCGCCCTGGGCGGCCTGCTCGGCGTCGGACTGGGGCTTGCCGCCGGCCGGGCGGTATCGTCGCTCGTCAAGATCGACGTCGTCCATTCCGTGGACATGATCGCGCTGTCCATGGGATTTTCCATCCTGATCGGCGTCGTGTTCGGCATGTACCCGGCCAACAAGGCGGCGAACCTGAAGCCGATCGACGCGTTGCGGTTTGAGTAGGCGGGGCCTGCCAGATTGTCAACCGGATTGACGTTGTTCGCCAGAAATGGTAATATGAGAACACACATTCGTGTCGGTGGTGTTGTTCTTGAGCAACGTCGATGCAAGGCTGGACCGGATCGAAGGGCTGCTAGGTGATCTCATTTATACGGTTGGCTTGTTGAAGAGTCAATTTGAAGATGAGAAAGAGGCGAATGAGAAGCGGTTCGAGCAGCTGAAAAGTCAAATGAATGATCGATTTGAGCAGATCGACAGACGATTTGAAAAGATCGACAGACGATTCGAACAGATCGACAGACGATTCGAACAGATCGACAGACGATTCGAACAGATCGACGTACGATTCGGGCAGCTTGAACAACGGATCGATCGAATGGAATCGCGCATGGATCGCCGCCTTGACGATATTATGCTGGAATTGGGCAAGAACAAGCAGGAACATGAATATATGGCTTCCCGTCTCTTCCGCGCCGAAATGGAACTGGATCAGTTGAAGAAACAGATGGCCGGTGTGAAGGACGAATAGCAGCCGGCAAGACAGCCGCTCCATGAAGGTGTAACCGCCTTCGGGGAGCGGTTTCTATTTTCTCATTGATCAGCCAGGAAAAATAGTGATATATATTCAAATAAATACATATGCACAGCTTGTGGTGGTGCACGATGAAAAGAATGACTGCAATGATGGCCGTATTCTTGACCCTGTCCATGGTTTGCGCAACGGCTGCAAATGCTCATTCCGGCAGACTGGACGCCAATGGCGGACATAATTGTTCCGCGAAATCCAAAGCGAAAGGGTTATGCAAACGGGTACCACTATCATCGAGGCGGATCGGACACTTCCGGCTCTGCAACATCAACGGGCACGACAAGCAGCAAGTCGGCAAGCAGCAAGACCACAAGCGGCACGAAAAGTGCTGAAAGCCAATCAAGAAAAGCTCCGAAATTCCGGGAATCCTCCATTTCGCTGTACATCGACGATCAAAAAGCGGAGTTGAATCCGAAACCTCTCATCATCAATGACAGCAACTATCTTCCGCTCAGAGCCGTGGCTGAATTGCTTCATGCCGACGTAACCTGGGATTCGAATACGCAATCCGTAACGATTGTGAACAAAGAGATAAGTGTTGTCTTGCAGGTCGGGAACAACACCGCTGTCAATATCCCGGCGCTCGTCCGCGCCTTCATCGCGGAGGCGGGATTCGAAGAGCCGGACGGCCTGATCTCGCAGGAAGCGATGAACCTGATCGGCAACTTCCCGTTCCTCGGCGGCAATGTCCGGGAGTTGAAGCAGGTGGTCCGCGAGGCGCTGATCCGCAGCGGCGGCCAGATCATCCGCATCGCGCATCTGCGATTCGGCAGTGTGCGGCAGCCGGGCGCCCGGCCGAAGGTCGCGCTGGCGCTCGGCAGCGGCGCGGCCCGGGGCGCGGCGCATGTCGGCGTCATCAAAGTACTGGAGAAGGCCGGCATTCCGATCGACATGATCACCGGCACGAGCGCCATGTCGTTCAAGGAATCCGCAATCTGCATTCAGGCGGGGGAGAAGGCCGCGCGCGAGTCGCTGGCCGCCATTGCGCGCAGGCTGGAAGAACTGGACACCAGAAAGGAGATTCGTCCATGACCGATCAAGGCAAGACATTGTCACCCGCGGAGCGCGACGCGCTGCTTGCGACGCTGAAAGCGCGCTTTGAGAAGTTCGCCGGCCGCCATGAAGGCATCGCCTGGGCCGATGTGCAGGCCCGGCTGGAGGCTGCCGATCCCGGGAAGCTGTGGTCGCTCCATGAAATGGAACGGACCGGCGGCGAACCGGACGTCGTGGGACGGGACCCGGAGACGGGCGAGATGCTGTTCGTCGACTGTTCGGCCGAAAGCCCGAAGGGACGCCGCAGCGTCTGCTACGACCAGGAGGCGCTGGAATCGAGGAAAGAGCACAAGCCGGCGGACAGCGCGGTTGGCATGGCCGCCGCGATGGGCATCGAGCTGCTGACGGAAGCGCAATACCGGTCGCTGCAGCAGCTCGGGGAGTTCGACAAGAAGACGTCGAGCTGGATCAAGACGCCCGAGAAGATCCGCAGGCTCGGCGGCGCGCTGTTCTGCGACCGCCGCTATGATACGGTGTTCGTCTATCACAACGGCGCCGAATCCTACTATGCCGCGAGAGGCTTCCGCGGAATGCTCAGAATTTAGTTGGAGGGGACGGGAACAACGGTGTAGATGAGAATGGAGATGCGCGCGGGATGCGGTCTCCATTTTTTTTTATGAAAAGACTTTAACGTTGACGGATCCGCCGTTACAATATCGCTAATTGGACTTGCAAGGGGGAGGACATCGTGGACAGACAGATGGCGGTAACGTTGTCGTTCCGGCAGGGCGTGGCGGATTGCGTTCCGACGCTGCTGGGATATTTGTCGATCGGTTTTGCGGCCGGGGTGATCGAGGCGACGGCGGGCATGAGCCTGCTGGAGATCGGGCTGCTGTCGCTGTTTCTGTACGCCGGGTCGGCGCAGTTCATCACGGCGGGCATGGTGATGGCGGGGGCGCCGGTCGCGTCCATCGTGGTGACCGTTTTCTTCGTCAACCTGCGCCATTTGCTGATGAGCGCGGCGATCGCGCCGAAGTTCGCCGCTTATTCGCCGCTGAGGAATCTGTTGATCGGGGCGCAGCTTACCGACGAAACGTTCGGGGTGGCCGCAGGGAAGCTGACCGGCGGCGAGCGCCACGCGGACAGGTGGATGTTCGGGCTCAACGTGACGGCCCATGCCAACTGGATCGCCGCCAATCTGCTCGGCGCGCTGCTCGGCGGGTGGATCGCGGATCCGGAGCGATACGGGCTGCACTATGCGCTGCCGGCCATGTTCATCGGCCTGGCGGCCATGATCGTATTGCAGCGCAAGCAATACAAGCGCGACCTGCTCGTGATCGCTTGCGCCGTCGGCGGTTTCGCGCTGGCCTTCATCTGGCTGCCGGGCTATATGGCCGTCATGGCGGCGGCGGTGCTGGCCGCGATTGTGGGGGCGGTGACCGAGCGATGAGCGTCAGCCGCGAATTTCTGTGGATGCTGATCGGAACGGCGGTCGTGACGTTCATTCCGCGCACGCTGCCGCTCGTCCTGATCAGCAGACTGAAGCTGCCGGGTTATGTGATGAAATTTCTGAAGCATGTGCCGCTTGCCGTCATGACGGCGCTGGTGGCGCAGGCCGTGCTGACCGAGGGCGAGGCGTGGATCTCGCCGGATAATCTCGAGTGGGCGGCGTTCATCCCGACGCTGGCCGTCGCGCTGCTTACCCGCAGCCTGCTGCTGACGGTGGTCACGGGCGTCGTCTGCGCCGCGCTGCTGGCCTGGCTTCCAATTTAATTTAATAGCAAGGCGGAACGAACGGTCCCTTGCCCGATACGACGCCCGGCGGCGTGTCGTAAATGTAAGGCGGCGCCGGAGGCAGATGCGGTGCGGGCGCAAGCGGTCTCGGATTCGCAACATAGTTGAACCGGCCGCAGCATTCCACGGGTAGCCGACGCTGTCGGTCGGCGCGGCGCCCAGCCCCGTCACGATGGCATGCTGGGGGTTCATGCCGCCGAGCACTTCCTGCAGCTTCTTGGCGAACAGCGGATCGGGCCTTTCCGGTTTCGCCTGATACTGCAGCTCCTTCACGTGATAGAACATGTCAACCTCACTCCCGGAACAATTGGGTGTTCATCCTGCGACAGAGGCAACCTGACCATGGCTGCCCGCTTACGGCTGAGCGAAGATTTTGACCAGCTTGATGAGCAGCGCCTTGAGCGTCTCGAATTCGTCTTCCGTCATGCCCTGCTTCACCCGCTCCTCCACGACGACGGCGAAATGCTGCGTTTCCTCGGCCAGCTTTTTCCCCGCATCCGTCAGGAAGATCTGCTTGGACCGGCCGTCTTCCGGGCTGCTCCGGCGCACGATCAGCCCGCGGCTTTCCAGTCCGTTCATCAGGCTGGTGACGCTCGGCCGCTCGATCATCAGAATCTGTTCCAACTGCGAAGGCGTGATGCCGGGAAAATGGAGGATGACGCCGAGGGCGCTCCATTGCGTATGCGTAAGGCCGACGGGGCGCAGCATCCGCTCGACCTCCCGGCGCAGCGTGATGTAGCCCGTCTTCACGAGCCGGCCGATCGGCCCTTGATCCCAATGCCATTCCGAGTGCGGCATGTCCGATCCTCCGTGCGGTAAATATAATTAGAATTCTAATTATAGAATACCCGATATGCGGCGATTGTCAACCGGAATGAATGACAGGCAGATCTATAGCTTATAATACGGTGAGTGGAAGTCTGAACTTGGAAATGGAGGAATATACAGACGTATAGCAGGGCAGAGAACGCGGGCAGGACGGCAAGGCGCGCACGCCGGACGGCGCATTTTTGCCGAAGATCTTGCCCAAGAGCGGTGCCGGAAGGGAAGTGCTGCCGGATTTGTATGCTTTCCTGAGCCGGATTGTGAACCTCTCTCCGCTTTTCCCGAACGGGCCGGTCGATCTGGGCAGCAGCGTCCTGCCGCTTCCCGAAGACGGCAGCATCCCGCACTTGCCGGGCTGGCGCTGGCTTCGCCGGCGGATATGAAGTCGCCCGCGTCCGGCGGCTGTCGGCGTTCGATCCGGCCCGGCCGTCAACCCGCGAATTCCGCAATCAACCGGTTGAACTCTTCCCGTTCTTCCCAGAACAGACCGTGGCCGCTGTACGGGAACGGCACGAGCCGGGACTGCGGGATGCGCGCATGCTGCTCCTGCGCCATCGCGAACGGCACCACCTGGTCGTGGATGCCGTGCATGATCAGCGTGGGCACGTGGATCGCGGCCAGATCGTTGGCCAGATTCGTGTCCCGGAGCAGCCGGATCATCGCCGCCGTCGACCAGCCCGCCGCCTGCAGCCCCAGGCTGATGAACCATTCCCTGAACGGCTCGGTCGCATAGCGGAAGAAGAAGCTGTCCGCCACATGCCGGATCAGGTTCGGCCGGTCGCCGCTGTTTACGGCCAGATACCGGTCCGCCGTCTCCGGCGTGAAGGAGGTCGGCGCGGCCGCGGCAATCAGGACGAGCTTCGACACGCCGTGCCCCTGGTGCCGGGCCATGTAGCGGATCGAGATCGCGCCGCCTGCCGAATGGCCCGCCAGCACGACGTTCTGCAATTGCTTCTGCTCGAACACCGCGCGGAGGTCGTCCCCCAGGCGGTCGAAGTCGTATCCGGTGTACGGTTTGTCCGAATTGCCGAAGCCGCGCCAGTCGATGCCGATGACGCGGAATCCCAAGGCGGGCAGCACATCGAACTGATATTCGAACTGCTTGTGGTTCAGCGGCCAGCCGTGGATGAACACGATCGTCTTGCCGCTTCCGGGGTTCAGATTTCGACGTACAATTTCACTCCCGGTTCCACGGTTATATATTCGCCCATCTTCCATTCCTCCCGACCCAAAAGTCACCATCACTTCAGCATACTCGCCGGGAGAGGGAAACATGCCCGAATGTCAGAACGGTTTCGCCACCATCAGATAGAGCACGGCGACGGGCAGCAGAACGGCGGCCGTTCCGAACACGTACCAGTTCACGAGCGCCCGCGAGTAGGCGCGCGGCAAGGTGCCGGTGCCGAGCGCCTCCGCGCTGAGCCGGATCATGCTCCGCTGCAGGGGCAGCAGCACGGCCAGCCAGATCAAGCCGGTCAGGCCGAAGAGCAGGAGGGACAGGGTCAGCCAGTTGAACGCCCCGCCATAGCCCGACCGCTCCGCCATCGCCGCGCCCGAGCCGACGATCAGCAGAATGCCGGGCAGCGTAAAGGCGAGGTCGGCCTTCATGACGGTTTTCGCCGAGAAATGAATGACTTCCGCGCTTCCCGTCCGCTGCGCGTGCCAGTGCCAGAACGCCGCGGTCACAATGTTGCCCGTCAGCAGAACGGCGCCGGCAATGTGCAGGAACAACAGCAAAGTCATCCGACTTCACCTCCTTATGAATGCCCCTCAAGGTTCCGGCTGCAGCCAGCGTTCGATGAGCCGCTTGAAATCCTCCGCGTCAAAAGCGTTGCCGCCGGCGCCGGAGAGCAGCATCCCCCGCACGCGCAGGCCGAGCGAGAGAAGGACGAACAGCTCGGCCGACTTGTCCGCGTCCACGGACGCCGGAATGACGCCGGCCTCCTGGCCGGACGCGATCCACTGCTTCGACAGGCGCAGCGTCTGCTCGTAGAATTGCCGGAGCGCGCCGCGCACTTCGGGGCGGCTGATTCGTCCGAGCAGATGGACGAACACCCGGTTGCCCGCGTCATCGGGATTTTCCAGTTCCGGCAGGCTGTCGGCGATGCTGCGGAACGGAGCCGCGAACGACTTCTCCCGCTCCTTCGCCGCGTTGAACCGGCGATTCGTCTCCTCCGCCCGTTCTTCCAGAATCCGGATCAGCAGCTCATCCTTGCTCTTGACGTGGTGGAAAATGCCCCCCTTGGACAGCCCGGCCCGCTCCATGATGTCGTTCAGCGTCAGATGGTCGCACCCTTTTTCCAGGATGAGCGACCGGGTGGCCTCCAGCAGCCGCTCCCTGGTCTGTTCCCGTTTCGTTTCCCGTTTCAATGGCCGCGGTCTCCTTTCCGGACGATGTCAGCGTAATCGGTTTGGCGTTATTTTATCAAACCGACCGTCGGTCTGTAAATAACGATAATGAAGGCCCCGATCAACCATCGGGGCCTTGGTTTGCGGCTTGATCAGAACGCCGGCACGACCGCGCCTTCGTACGTTTCCTCGATGAACTGCTTCACTTCGGCCGAGTTGAGCGCGGCCGCCAGTTTCCGGATCGCTTCATCGTCCTTGTTGTCCGGGCGCGATACGAGAATGTTGACGTACGGCGAGTCGCTTTCCTCGATGAACAACGCGTCGCGGGTCGGCACCAGACCGGCTTCGAGGGCGTAGTTGGTGTTAATGACGGCCACATCGACGTCGGGCAGCACGCGGGGAAGCGTGGCCGCTTCCAGCTCGACGATCTCGAGTTTCTTCGGATTGTCCGCGATATCCTGAACCGTCGCCAGGATGCCGACGCCGTCCTTCAGCGTGATCAGGTTGTGCTTCGCCAGCAGCGCCAGGGCGCGTCCGCCGTTGGTCGCGTCGTTCGGAATGGCGACTTTCGCGCCGTCCTTCAGCTCTTCGATGGCGGAAATCTTGCTCGAATAAGCCCCGATCGGCTCGATGTGCACGCCGGTGACTTTCACGAGGTCATAGCCTTTCTCCGCGTTGAACTCGTCGAGATACGGCACGTGCTGGAAGAAGTTCGCGTCGAGCTGCTTCTCGTACACCTGCACGTTCGGCTGCACGTAATCGTTGAACACGATGACTTCGAGATTGACGCCTTCCGCCGCCAGCTTCTCCTTTACGAACTCGAGAATTTTGGCGTGCGGTTCGGGCGTGGCGCCGACCTTGATCGTCACCGGTTCGGCGGCCTGCGACTCGTCAGCTGCGGATGCCTGGTTGTCGCCGGACGCGTTGGCCGCCGTATTGTCGGGGCCGCCTGCGCCGACATTCGCCTCCGCATCGGCGCCTCCGTTTCCGCCCGAGCCGCCGCCGCAGGCGGACAGCATCACCAATAATGCAATGATCAGCATGAGACCGAAAGCTTTCTTCATGTTCTCTTCACTCCCTGACTTTCTTTATCTATTGGTTCCTGGACAGCCGCTGAACGAGCCGGTCGCCGAACGACTGCAGCAGCTGCACCAGGATGACCAGCAGCACGACGGTCACCAGCATGACGTCGGGCCGGAACCGCTGGTAGCCGTAGCGGATGGCCAGGTCCCCCAGGCCGCCGCCGCCGATGACGCCGGACATGGCCGTGTAGGAGACGAGGTTGACGGCGGTCACCGTCACGCCCGCAATCAGCCCGGTGCGCGCCTCCCGGAGCAGCACGCGCCAGATGATGAGCAGGCGCGGCGTGCCCATCGCTTCGGCGGCTTCGATCACCCCGCGGTCGACTTCCCGCAGCGCGATCTCGGTCATCCGCGCGAAGAACGGCGCGGCCGCGATCACGAGCGGGGGAATGGCCCCCTTCATTCCGATCGACGTGCCGACGAGCCAGCGGGTAATCGGCATGACATAGATCATCATGATGACGAACGGCACCGACCGGGTGACGTTGACGATCAACGACAGCAGCCGGTTCACCCAGATCTGCTGCCAGAACTGGCCGGGAGAGGTGAGGAAGACCAGCACCCCGATCACCAGGCCGATCGGCACGGACAGCGCGAGCGATGCGCCGAGCATGACGAGCGTCTCGCGCGCCGCTTGCCAGATGATCGGCCACGGAATTTCGTCATAGGACATCGGGTGTTTCCACCTCCCATCCCTGCTCCCGCAGCCTGCTGATCACCGACGCCGTCTCGCCGGACGGACCGGTCAGCCGGATCGTCATCCGGCCGTAGGGGACGTCGCGGATGCGGGACACGGTGCCGTGCAGGATGACGAATTGAACGGACGTGCCGCGCACGGCCTCGGACAGCGCCGGCTTGCCCGCGCTGTCGCCGGAATAGAGCACCCGGATGATCGTTCCGCCCGCATCGCTGCCGGATGCGTCCCCGCCGTCCGGATCTTCCGTCTGCCGCAGCAGCTCGCGCGTTGCCGGATGCCCGGGCCTGAGCAGCAGATCCGCCGTCCGGCCCGACTCCACGATTTGTCCCCGTTGCATGACCGCAACCCGGTCGCAGATCGCGCGGACGACTTCGATCTCGTGGGTGACGAGCAGGATGGTGACGCCCAGCTTGCGGTTGATGTCCTGCAGCAGCGCCAGGACGGAGCGGGTCGTCTCCTGGTCGAGCGCCGAAGTCGCCTCGTCGCAGAGCAGCACGTCGGGCCTGCCGGCCAGCGCCCGCGCGATGCCGATGCGCTGTTTCTGCCCGCCCGACAGCTGGGCCGGATACTTGTCCGCATGGGCGCTCATGCCGACCATCTCGAGCAGCTCGTCCGCCCGGCGCCGGATTTCCTGCCGGGACAGCCCTTCCAGGCGGAGCGGAAACGCGACGTTATCGCGGGCGGTAAGCGTCGAGAGCAGGTTGAAATGCTGGAAGATCATGCCGATCTTTCGCCGCTGCGCCTGCAGCTCGCGCGTGTTCAGCCGGGTGAGCTCGACGCCCCCGACGGTGACGCTGCCCGAATCCGGCCTCGCCAGCAGGTTGACGCATCGGAGCAGCGTGCTTTTGCCGGCGCCGGATTGTCCGATGATGCCGAAGATCTCCCCCTTTGTCACTTCCATGGAAACATGATCGATCACGGTGACCGCATGTTTCCCGGAGCCGTAGGATTTGCACAGGTTGTCCAAAATGATCAGACCGACCCCTCCCGGTAACCGCACAGATGAAATGTTGTTTATCTTATTGGATTAGTCGGATATAGATAAAAGTATATTGACCTTCAAGTACTTGTCAATGCCCATTTGATGAAAAAACGGGAACCCGAGGATGCCTGTCCGGGGTTCCCGTTCGTTCATCTTGAGCCATGCCCGCTGTACTTGATCGCATCCGGCCCGTCCGCCCGTCTTCAGCGATGCTGCTCGTACCGATTGGCCCGGGTGACGGCGCGGATGGCGGCGAGCTCCTCTTCGGCGAGCGGCGGAGCGGACGCCGCCGACAGGTTGAGCCGGAGCTGCTCCAGGCTGCTTGCGCCCGGAATGACCGTCGCCACCGCCGGATCGGCGAGCGCGTAGCGGATGGCCGTCTGCACCAGCGTGCGGCCGTTCCCGCAAAGTTCCAGCAGGCGGCGCCGCACTTCCGGCAGCTCCTCCCGGCTGTAATCGAGGTAGTCCCGCTCCGCCTTCGCCGCGCCGCCCTCCGTCAGAATGCCGCCGGCCAGCGGTCCGCGCGCGATCAGGCTGATGCCGCGCCCTTCGATCAGCCGCAGCGTCTCCTCCTCGGGCCGCCGGTCGAGCATGCTGTACTGGCTCATGAGGCTGACGATGTTCGAGCGGCGCGCGTATTCACGGATCACGTTCGGCCGGATGGACGAGATGCCGTAATGCCGGATCAGCCCTTCCCGTTTCAGCTCCTCGAACGCCTCGATCGACTCGTCGATCGGATCGTCGATCGTGCCGCCGTGCAGCTGGTACAGGTCGATATAGTCCGTTCCGAGCCGGCGCAGGCTGTCGCGGACCGCCTGCTTGATATACGCCTTCGACGGATCCCAGACCCAGCCTTCGCGGCCGGGAATGCGGCGGTTGCCGACCTTCGTCGCCACGATCACCTCGCTTCGCCGGCCCCGGATTGCCAGTCCGACGAGTTCCTCGTTCCGCCCCGCATCGTACAGATCGGCGGTGTCGAGGAAGTTGACGCCGGCATCCAGCGCTTCATGGATGATCCGGACGGCGCGGGCTTCCTCCGTTCCCAGCGACATGCAGCCGAGCCCGATCTCGCTCACGAACAGCTCCGATTGTCCAAGCCGGTTCTTTTTCATCCCCAATCAGCGACCTCCCGAAAGGTAATTGTCCTTCCTCCATCATACACGGTGTTGCGGACAACCGGAACCCGGACGAACGAGACCGGCTGCGCGCGTTTGTCCGATCTGGAGGAACAAGCCGTCGGGATATCGAATCCTTTGGAAGACGATTTCCGGGGCAAGGGGAGATGGCGTTAAATGAAACCTTCCGTCATGGTGTTGGGCGTCTATCACATGAACGACCGCGAACTCGAGCCGGAGCGGCAGGCGGAGATTCGCGATGTCGTCGACCGGCTCGTCCGGTTCAGGCCGACGAAGATCGCCGTGGAAGTTCCCGTGAAGCAAGGGGATCTGCTTCAGCGCGATTACCGGGATTATGTTGCGGGTTCCCTGGACATCACGTCCGTCGGCGTCCTCGCCTCGGGCTTCCGGACGTCCAACGAGGTGTGCCAGCTCGCGTTCCGGCTGGCGGAGAGAAGCGGCCATTCGCAGATTCACGCCATCGACTGGATGGAAAACATCGGGCAGCGAGGCGTGGGGGACGTGATCGATTGGGCGGCGGCGAACCAGCCCGATCTGCACAAGGCGATGATGGAAGACGTCGAGCGCCTGAACCGGCATGACCACGCGCACAAGACTTTCGTCCAAATCCTGAAAGATTTGAACGATCCGGCGTTCAATCTGTTCGATCATCAAATTTACATCCGTTACTTCGCCCGGATCGGCGCGCGGACGGATTACGTCGGAATCGACTGGATGCGCTGGTGGTACCAGCGGAACCTGATCATGTATTCGAACATCGCGAAACTTGCGGAAGGCCCGGAAGACCGGATTCTCGCGATGCACGGCTGCTCGCACAATCATCTGATCCTGCAGTTTCTGCGGGAGAGCGGGCTGTTTGAACTTGAATCGCCATTGAAGTATTTGGAATCAGATGCCTAAGGTGCCGACCCATCGGAAGATCCCGGACGGAACGATCGATGCGATCGCCTCGGGACGGATGCGTACGGCCGTCGGCCTGCCGGAGCCGCGGGACCGCCGTACGGGCTGCTGACGGACTATGAACTTTAATCTTAAGAAATTCTTCAACTTTACCCGTGTCGTTTCGCAAGAATTGCTTTCTATAATGGATGACGTAATCGGCCGATTACAGGGGGAGGAAAAGGGGCAGACATGAGCGCACACACCGTGCTCGTCGTCGACGACGACAAAGAAATCCGCGAGGCGACCGGCATCTATCTCCGCAACGAGGGACTGAACGTGCTGGAAGCCGAAGACGGCCTCGCGGCGCTCGAGCTGCTTGAGCAACATGAAGTCCATCTCATCATTCTGGACGTGATGATGCCGCGGCTCGACGGGCTCGGCGCGACGTTTCGGATACGAGAGAAAAAGAACATTCCGATCCTGATGCTGAGCGCGAAGAACGAGGACGCGGACAAAGTGCTCGGCCTGCAGGTCGGCGCCGACGACTACGTGACGAAGCCGTTCAGTCCGCTCGAGTTGATCGCGCGGGTGAAGTCGCAGTTTCGGCGGTACATGACGCTCGGCATGTACGAGGGCGGCGGCCGCGTCATCCAGTTGAACGGCCTTGCCCTCGATCCGGACGCGAAGGAAGTCCGGCTGAACGGCGAGCCGGTGCGGCTGACGCCGATCGAGTACGGCATCGTGGAATTGCTCATGACGCATGCGGGGCGCGTGTTCTCCATCAATGAGATTTACGAGCGCGTATGGAAGGAGCCCGGCTTCCGCCCGGAAAACACAGTGGCCGTCCACATCCGGAAAATTCGGGAGAAAATCGAGATCGATCCGAAAAATCCGCGCTATCTGAAGGTGGTATGGGGACTTGGGTACAAGATGGAGAAATAGGCTGGCGGCCATAGCGGCGGTGCTCTTTTTGACCATCGGCGTGAACGGGGTGCTGGCCGGGCTGACCGACATCGGCAGGTACGCCGGCAAGAGCTTCATTGAAGCGAGCGGCATCGACCGGGATCTGGGGTGGTTCATCCAGCTCCTGTCATTCTACGAGCTTGCGCCGATCACGTTCGAGGAAGTGAAACGGCATATCAGGATCAGCCGGGATGACATTGAGTGGTATAAACGCGCATATGACGAAGCGCGGCAGATGAGCGACGAGGAAATCCGTCGGGCGATCACGGCAGAGAGGGAAGAAAATCTGCGCAGGTATCTTGAAGAAGAGCTGGACATCTACCGTTCCGAATTCAACCGGCTTCGGGAACGGTACGCTTTCTATCTCGTCGAGACGGGGACAGGCCAGATCCATACCAATCTGGAACGGGAATTGGAAGCCTATGGAGACGAGTCGAAGGCGGCGGAAGACATGCTCTTCGTGCTCCGCTATCCCGACCGGGTGGATGGCCGGTTGTCGATCTATCAATTGCCGGATTTTATGCCTGTCGTCAGGGAGGATTTGGCCCGGGCGGCGGATGCCCGCCCGACGAAGCAGTTCGCGGGATGGATCGGCGTGCCGAAGTCGGATGCCTTCATGGTGCAATTCAGGGAATACCGCCAGCATCAGGGGTACACCTTCAGCATGCTCGGGGTTGGCGCAATTCTCCTGACGCTGCTGATCGCTGCCGGGAACCGGCTGACGCCGTCTGGCATCGGCCTGGCGGGCGGAGCGCTGTCCGGCGTGCAGACGGTCTGGCGGAACATTCCGCTTGACCTCCGGCTGGTCCTGCTGCTGCTGACGGGATTCGCGGCGTACCAACTGCACCGGGAGGCGATTCTGCCCTATGACCGTCTGTTTGCGAGCGATGTGCCGCTGCTCGTCTGGGAGACCGTCTATAAGCTGGCGGTGCTGACGGCCGTGACGGCGGTCGTCGCCGTACAGCTCCGGTTCGCGTACCGCTCGCTGAAGGAGCCGGAACCGCTTGGCACCGCATGGCGGAAGTCGCTCGTGATGCGGCTGTACGGCGTCATCCGCGACGCTTTCCTGAGCCTGCGGGTCGGCGTGCAAGCGGTGCTGTTGTTCATTGTGGTTTTCGGCCTGGGGTTCGGATTGTACGGCGCCCTGACGATTTCGCCATACGAACCGGTGATGCCGTGGGTGCTGCCGTGGGTGCTGCCGATTGCGGCAGTCACCGCAGTGGTCCTGTTTTACGTGCTGCGTCAGGCCGGAAACCTGAACCGGCTGCTTGCCGCCGCGCGGGAATACGCGGCCGGCCGGACCGTGGGCGATGTTCCGGTGAAGGGCCGGTCGGTCATGGCGGAGCTGGCGGGCCATTGGAACCGGATGCGGCAGAGTGCCGAGGCGTCGCGCGCGAATGAAGCGAAGAGCGAGCGGCTCAAGACGGAACTGATCACGAACGTCAGCCACGATCTGCGCACGCCGCTTACGTCGGTCATCTCGTATGTCGAGCTGCTGAAAAATCCCGACCTCCCGGAGGAAGAGCGGGCATCGTATATCTCGATCATCGACCAGAAGAGCAAGCGGCTGAAGGCGCTGATCGACGATCTGTTCGAAGCGACCAAAATGGCGAGCGGCAGCGTGGAGCTGAACCGGGAGCGGGTCGATCTGGTTCAACTGATCGAGCAGGCGCTGGCCGAGTCCGGGGCGAAGGACGGGGCGGCGGGCATCGAGTTCCGTGTCAAGCTGCCGAAGTATCCGGTCATCGCCTTCGTCGACGGGCAGAAAATGTGGCGCGTCTTCGACAATCTCATCTCGAACATCATCCGCTATTCGCTGGAAGGCACCCGGGCCTACATCGCGCTCGAACGCGCGGACGGCAAGGCGGAGATCGCGTTCAAGAACGTCGCGAAATACGAACTCGGCGACAACGTCGACGAGCTGCTCGAACGGTTCAAGCGGGGAGATGCTTCGCGGCATACCGAAGGCTCGGGGCTGGGTCTCGCGATCGCGAAGTCGATCGTCGATCTGCACGGCGGGACGTTCGCGTTGGAAGTGGACGGCGATCTGTTCAAAGTGAAGGTGCTGCTGCCGGAGGCGTGAGGACGGGGTGCGGCGGCTGGCATTGAAAAAGGGACAGGCTTGTGCGGCCGGATGAGTCCGGCGATCCGCCTGTCCCTTTTTTTTTACGCGTACGGATCGATCGTCACGATCGTGCCGTCCGGGTTGTAGTGCAGCTCCGTATATTTGACGCAGCGCAGATGGTTGACGCCGCCGGAGAGCGAAGCGTCGTGGTAGAACAGATACCATTTGCCCCGGAACTCGACGATCGAATGGTGCGTCGTCCAGCCGATGACCGGCGTCAGGATGACGCCCTTGTACGTGAACGGCCCGTACGGGTTGTCGCCGATGGCGTAGACGAGCTTGTGCGTCGTGCCCGTCGAGTACGACAGATAATACTTGCCGTTGTATTTGTGCATCCACGGCCCTTCGAAATAGCGCCGGTCCTCGTCGCCCGCCTTGATCGGCTCGCCGTTCTCGTCCAGAATCTGCACCTCGCGCGGCGTCTCCGCGAACGTCAGCATGTCGCCGCTCAGCCGGGCGACGCGCGGTCCGAGCGCGGGCGCGTCCGGCGCAGGCTCTTTGCCTTCGGGATTAAAGGTTCCCGTCTGCCATTTCTCGAGCTGGCCGCCCCACAGGCCGCCGAAATACATGTACGCTTCGCCGTCGTCGTCGACCAGCACGGCCGGGTCGATGCTGAAGCTGCCGGGAATGTAGTTCGGCTCGGGCTTGAACGGGCCCGCCGGCTTGTCGCTCACCGCGACGCCGATCCGGAAATTCCCCTCGAGGTCGCGCGCGGGGAAGTAGAGGTAGTATTTGCCGTTCTTGAACGCCGCGTCCGGCGCCCACATCTGTTTGCTGGCCCACGGGACGTCGCGCACATGCAGCGCCTCGCCGTGGTCGATGACCGGCGAGTTCAGATCGTCCATGGACAGCACATGGTAGTCTTCCATCTGGTATTGGTCGCCGTTGTCGTTCGTCGGCCCGTCATGCTCGAGGTCGTGGGACGGATATATGTACAGCTTGCCCTCGAAAACATGCGCCGAAGGATCCGCCGTGTAAATATGTCTGACGAGTGGCTCTTTCGGTTGCGGAATGTTCGACATGATGATCCCCTTTCGGTCCAGACATTGGCTCTTCTTGTCCATTATAGCAGGTTGAACCGCTTTCACAAGGGATTGAATTTTAGGTTTTCCCCGCCAAATTAAAGGTTTTCGGAGCGGACCGGACGCCAAATTGACATCCGGATTCCGAAATTGGTTGAATCGGAATATGCGATATGCGAGGAGGCGGGCCGAACATGATGCTCGACCGCGTCAGCACCGGCATCAGGGGAATCGACGACGTCGTCGACGGGCTGAGGCTCGGCGACAACGTCGTGTGGCAAGTCGACGAGATCGGGCAATACGGGAGACTGGCCGCGCGGTTCGCCGGGCAGGCGAAGCGGGACGGACGGAAACTGATCTACGTCCGTTTCGGCAGCCACGAGCCGCTGTTTGCGCCGGATTCGGACACCGTCATCATCGAGCTCAGGGCGGACCGGGGATTCGAGCGCTTCGCCGCGTCCGTCCACCGGCTGATCGAGAAGGAAGGCCGGCGGGCGTTCTATGTGTTCGACTGCCTGACCGATCTGCTCGCCGACTGGCATTCCGACCTGATGATCGGCAACTTCTTCCGCGTCACCTGCCCCTGCCTGTATGAACTCGAAACCGTGGCCTACTTCGCCATCATCCGAAATGCCCATACGTTCGCGACGATCGCGGGCATCCGCGAGACGACGCAGCTGCTGATCGACGTGTACCGGGTCGGCGGCAGCGACTACATCCATCCGCTGAAAGCGTGGAACCGCTACACCCCCGTCATGTTCTTCCCGCATCGGATCGACGGAGACGAAGCCGTCAGCATCACCTCGAGCGCCGAGGCGGCCGAGCTGTTCGCCGCGGTCGCGCGCGGCGAGGACCGGCTCGACTACTGGAACGTCATGTTCGCGCAGGCGAAGGAGGCGCTGGATGCGCCTGCCGGTCAGCAGGAGCGGGTCAAGATGCGGCTGCTCAAGATGCTCGCCGGCCGCGAAGCGCGCCTGCTGAAGCTGTGCGGCCGCTACTTTGCGCTCGCGGACGTCCTCCGGGTCGCGGAGCGCCAGATCGGCAGCGGCTTCATCGGCGGCAAGAGCGTCGGCATGCTGCTCGCCCGGCGCATTCTGGAGGCGGCGGGAGGAGACCGGTTCGCGCCGCGGCTGGAGCCGCACGATTCCTGGTACATCGGCTCGGACGTGTTCTATACGTACATCGTTCACAACGGCTGGTGGAAGCTGTTCATGCGGCAGAAGACGAAGGAAGGCTATTTCCGCTGCGCGGCCGAGCTCCGGGAGAAACTGCTGACGGGCCGGTTCCCCGACAACATCCGCGAGCGGTTCATGCGGATGCTCGAGCATTACGGCCAGTCCCCGATCATCGTCCGCTCCAGCTCGCTCCTGGAAGACCAGTACGGGAACGCGTTCGCCGGCAAATACGAGAGCGTCTTCTGCGTCAACCGGGGGACGCCGGAAGAGCGGTATGAAGCGTTCGAGCAGGCGGTGCGGACCGTCTACGCCAGCGCGATGAACGAGGACGCGCTTGTGTATCGGCAAATCCGCGGGCTGGCGGGCGAGGACGAGCAGATGGCGCTGCTCGTGCAGCGGGTGTCCGGCGACGAGCACGGGGACGGCTATTTCCCGCATGCGGCGGGCGTCGGCCATTCGACGAACCTGTACGTGTGGGAGGAAGGCATCGACATGAACGCGGGCATGCTACGGCTCGTGTTCGGGCTCGGGACGCGGGCGGTCGACCGGACCGAAGGCGACTACGCGCGGATCGTCTGCCTGGATAACCCGAAGCGCCAGCCGCCGATGCATGCCGGCGACCGGCGCAAATACATGCAGCATGAAGTCGACCTGCTGTCGTTCCGGGAGGGCGCGCTGGTCTCGCGGGATGCGGACGTCGTGCTCGCGGGCGGCATCAAGGCCGACCGATCGCTCATCGCCGCGCCGGATGACGAAGCGGCCGCGCGCATGCGCGAGCTCGGGCTGACGGACCGGCCGGCGCCGTATATCGTCGATTTCCGCGGGCTGCTGGAGCGGACCGATTTTCCGTCGTTCATGCGGGAGATGCTGGCGCAGCTCGCCGCCGTGTACGAGTACCCCGTCGACATCGAGTTCACGGTCAACTTCACGCCGGACGGAGCGTACCGCGTCAACCTGCTGCAATGCCGGCCGCTGCAGACGCGCGGCCTCGGGCGGCCGGTCGAACTGCCCGAACCGTCGGACGATTGTTTCTTCGCGTCCCGCGGCGGCTTCATGGGCGGCAACGTCCGGCTGCCGATCGACCATGTCGTCTTCGTGCGGCCGGACCGCTATCTCGCGCTGCCCGAGCAGGGCAAATACGCGGTCGCCCGGCTGATCGGCCGGATCAACAAGGCGCTGAAGGGCAGGCAGACGATGCTGATCGGGCCGGGACGGTGGGGGACGACGACGCCGTCGCTCGGCGTGCCGGTTCATTTTGCGGAGCTGTGCCACATGACGGTGCTTTGCGAAGTGGCGCCTGAGGAATCCGGCATCGCGCCCGAGCTGTCGTACGGCAGCCATTTCTTCCACGATCTTGTGGAAGCGGGCATCTTCTATACGGCGCTGATGCCGGGCGAGCCGGACGTCATCTGGCATCCGGAGCGCGTGCTGGCGCAGCCCAGCATGCTGATCGAACTGGTGCCGGACGCGGCGCCGCTCGAAGGGCACGGACGGACGGGATGGAGATTTTTGCGGACATCGGGTCGCAGCGGGTGGTGTGCAGGTAGAATCTTGTAATAATCAAGACTCCCGCTACACCTTGGATTGTCTTTCGCGTACAATTTGTATAAAATCTGACAAGTTAATCAACCAGCATCTTTGTCGTGGTTTATAGGTTTCATGTAATGGCTGTGGCAAGACCAATTGAAGATTACTTGCCTGCATCTCATCTGTCTGATTTTCACTGATGCCTGGTTCGAGGGTAAGAAGATGCTTGGATTTGATTCGATCAGCTTCGGCCAGTACTTGTCTCCATCTGTCTTTACAAGTGGATTTGACACCAAGCATGGTCAAACGCTCGGATGGAAAAGCTGGGTCATGATAATGATCGGCTCCCGGAAAAAGAAAATCCGGTCTGGATTTATTTTCTGTTATTGCTGTGCGTGAATAAGTAATCTCGTGTATTTTGAATATTTCTTCAAGATGGTTTTCCAAAGCATAGCCAACTCGTGACTTTCTACGGTTATGGACACTTAGTGAAAATTGAAGGAAACCATCTACGTCGATTGAATCATTATCGCGAAAACCATGTTCCAGTTTTTTGGAGATTATATGACGTTCAAGGCGTTTGAACAATTTCTCTTCATGTTCCATCCATTTCAATAGTGCAAAGTCCGGGGCATCTACAGGCGAAATTCCGGGTAACGTTTTACGGGCAAGTTTTGAAAATTCAGACGTAGTCGGGAACTGGCCAGAGATTATATATGGCTCAAGTATAGAATCAAGAAAATCAGCATCAGGCTCTTCAATTTCGATACCGAGTTCTTCAAGAATGTAACGAACAGCATAATCGATCTCCGGATTATGCCCATTTTCTATGGACTGAAAATTGAAACTGAATCCGATTTGATCTTCGATACCGAATAACCATAGTAATTGATTTTCAAGTGTACTGTCTGCCCTGACTACAATAATGACAAATTCATCACGGGGCTTTTTTGCGACAATCAGGAGATCATTTTCCTTTGCCAAGTCCATTACATCGTTCCGGTTAAAGTACAACCGATACTCGGAACGGATTGGATGTTTTTCTCTTGCATCATACCAGGTGATTTTACCATCAGAAGAGATGCCCTCATTTTCACCGCCTAACCAGAGAAAACGGGCATTACATGATGTTCTGCGTTCATCACCAAACAAGCTGCGCAGGGGTTTGCTTCCGTTAAATTCATGTTGGTTTGACACAGAAGTATTGACTTCAACCGCGCTGAGTCTCTTGATAGCTATTCCCTCAAAGTACTGAGACAGGAATCCTTTTTGCATATTCAAGGTCCTCGCAATCTTATCTGACTAATATTGCCCACCTATCTCGATTGATGGGATATCAGATTTTATCCATTGGGCACATAATTCTATTACTTCTTCTCTATACAGCCTGTATTTTCCTTTCAAGGCACACTCCCAAACTATACCGATTCTCCAGCCCGATTGCTTGAGTCTGGAAAGATTGGATGCATCAACTTCCACGTTTCTTCTGACCTTTTCACGCCAGAATTCTTCACGGGTTGAAGGCCATTTGAACAAATGGCATTCATGACCATGCCAAAAACAGCCATGAGCAAAAATGACCGCCCGATAACGCGGGAACACCAGGTCTGGTGTTCCCGGTAACCGTCGGTCATGAAGGCGATAACGGAAGCCCAATCTGTGCAATCCTTGGCGTAAAATCATCTCCGGACGTGTGTTTTTTCCCTTGATTCCTGCCATCATTCGGCTTCTGATTTCCGGGGATACAATATCAGACATAAGCTACTTCCTTTTCAAACAAAACAAGTTGCTCTGGCTTGCCGGTAGCTGCAGGACGTCCACCGGTTCCCATAATATACTCAAGGTAAGGAAGCATATGCCTGGCTACTGCTTCTACTACCGGTACTGCAACAGAGTTGCCGAACTGTTTATATGCTTGTGTATCAGACACCGGAATTACAAATTTGCTTTCACCCGGCTTGTCGAATCCCATCAATCGTGCACATTCTCGAGGAGTCAATCTCCGCGGATTTTTGCCATCTTGCTTGATCAGGATTTCGGAACCGTCCTTGTAATAGCGAGCTGACAAGGTTCTGGCAACATCCTCGGGCCCGAACAATCCATACCCGAACCCGTTTCCTTTGGCACGATGCTTTTCAGCATAGTTTTGAAGATATTGCCACAGTCTGTCACTCAAAGTATATTTGCTTGCAACTGTTGCTGACGAACCTTCTGTATATGGTGGTTCCGGTACTTCGGTTCCGTCTTCAGGATGCAGTATTGATCGGAGTTTGGGACTTGTATCAGGAAGGATCAGGTCATCAAATGAGAAACCTGCATCTTCCCTGAATCCTGCAATAAAAATTCGTTCCCGGTGTTGGGGTACAAACGGTTTGGCATCTATTATCCGATAATCAACATGGTATCCGAGTTCCTCAACAAGTGTTCTCATAATAATTTTGAACGTTCTGCCCTTGTCATGACTGACGAGGTTTTTTACATTCTCAAGCAAGAATGCTTTGGGTCTATGACGTTCAAGCATATGCGCAACATCAAAAAACAACGTTCCTTGAGTATCACAGTGGAATCCATGTGGTCTGCCCAATGAATTCTTTTTGGATACACCGGCGATAGAAAATGGCTGGCAAGGGAATCCGGCAAGCAAAACATCGTATTCAGGCACACTGTCAAGATCAATCTCACGTATATCTCCATGAACCGGATGATCACAGTCAAAGTTTTCCTGATATGTTTTCCTGCATGCCTGATCCCATTCGCTGGTGAAAACACATTTTCCGCCAACGGATTCAAATGCCTTCCTCAATCCACCGATACCTGCAAACAAGTCAATAAATTTGAACTTGTATGGTCCGTTATGCTTGTTTCCGGAACGTGCTTCATATATGGCTTTCAATTCCTGGATAATTCTGTTGTCAGGAGTTGTTTCTCCATTTTCCCAGCGATAGACTGTTCTTTCGCTTTTACCAAAGAGACTTGCCACTTCCTTGACAGAATAGCCTGCCAACTCTCTTAAGTAACTGAACTCGGTATTTTTGGAAGTCTTCATGATAGTGGTAAGCCTCCCTGTCAAAAACATTCCCGGGGACGTTTTTGACAATAGAATACCACGATCGAACATATTTTCGCAATTGTAATTTTAGTATATTTTGAATTCAAAGTTCCGGTGTCTGAGGTTGGCTTTCAGTTGTCCGCAAGCAGTGCCCGCACGGTCGGGATGTCGGCCGGGGCCCAGTCCAGGGAGGCAATTTCGGAGAGAGGGAGCCAGACCAGTTGCGCGTGTTCCTTCGGCGCCGGGGCTCCCTCCATGATTTTGGCCTTGTACGTGATGAGCCTTACCACAAGATTCGGGTATGAATGGGTCGCATCGGCAATCCGCTCATGGACTTCGATCAGGCAGTCCAGTTCTTCCCGGATCTCCCGGACCAGGCATTGTTCCGGCGATTCGCCCGGCTCGATCTTGCCGCCGGGAAACTCCCACAATCCGGGCAGCGACATCGACGGGGACCTTTGCGCGCACAGAATTTCGTTTTTTTCATTGAAGATGACGGCGCCTGCAACGTTTACCTTTTTCATGGGTTGCTCCTGATGTTGGAAAGGGATTCATACGACGATCATAACCGCATCGCACATGCCGTTTCAACCGCTTCACGCCATCGCCGTGACCGCCCCTTCCGGATTCCACAGGCATACGGTATTCTCGCAGCGGCAGGAGGCCAGTCGCCGCGCCAGCTCTTTGACGGATACCTCCGGGCTGATCAAAATCTTCACATTCCGGAACGTGCACTGCTCGAGTTCATACCCCTCCGACCGGATCATGATGACGCAGTCTTCAAATGCACACCGGACGAAAGCAAACCCGTCCAACCCGATCGTCTCGTGCGTAAACGGCTGGTCCTGAATGAGCTCCATCGCAATCGCTCCTGTTCGGGTGTAGTCGAGTTATGATCTTAGCATGTCCGGCGCGCAATGACTGTCGGATCGGGGCTGGCCCAAGGCAGCGATTTGCCGACAGGAAAGTGACAAATCTTTGTTCTGTTGGTATGCTGTTTCCAACGAGACAGGCCAATCGATGTTGGATCGGGAGGAACCATGGAAGTCTTGATCGAACTGCGGAATGTCGGAAAATGGTATGCGGCGGGGAGGCCGGTCGTGCAGCAGATCGACCTCGCCGTTTATCGCGGACAAGGTCTGGCGATCCGCGGCCGCAACGGCTCGGGCAAGACGACTTTGCTGAAACTGATTGCGGGCATCACCCGGCCGTCCGCCGGCGCAGTCCGCCGCGCCCCGGGACTGACCGTCGGCTATGCGCCGGAGCGCTTCCCCCGGGTCCGCTTCCGGGCGGAGGAATATTTGACCCATCTGGGCCGCATCCGGCGCATTCCGAAGCCGGAGCTTGAGCGGCGCATTCAGGAACTGATGGATCTGTTCCAAATGCATGCCGCCGGACCGATCACGCACTTCTCGAAAGGCATGACGCAGAAAGTCAACCTGATGCAGGCGGTGCTCGCCCGTCCCGACGTGCTCGTTCTGGACGAGCCGCTGTCCGGACTGGATGCCGATTCGCAGGCGGATTTCGCCCGGCTGCTTGTGAAGTTCAAGCAGGAGGGAGCGGCCATCGTCATGACGGGCCACGAGCCGGGATTCGAGAACGCGTGGGCCGACCGGTCGATGGTCATCGAGCATGGGAGACTCAAGGCGATGCCGAAAGATACGGGGACGTCCTCCGGGGAAGAGCCGTCGGCGTGGATCTCCGATCAGTGGGGGGTCAATTAGGCTGATGCTGCATCTGGTACGGTTCTTGCTGCTGTTTTACATGCGGTCGTATCGCTATTTACCTCCGCTGCTCGTCTTCTTGCTCGGCCTGATGATGCTCTATGTTTATCCAACCAAGCAAGCCATGCCGACCTACGCGGCTTCGGCCGTTCTGGTCTACTTCATTTCCGCCTGGATTGCCGCCACCTTCATGGGCGCGATCCACGGAGCGGAGGAGCATGTCGCCGCCGTCCATGCGGGAAATGTTCGGATGTATCTGGTCGGCAAGACGCTGGCGATTTTCGCGTGCAGCTTCCTGGTATGTCTTGCGGCCATGATCTACCCGGTGGCGGCAGATCGGTTCACGAACGGGGTAAGCTCCGGCGAGTGGCTGACCGCATGGCTCGCGCATCTTGAACTGTCGTTGCTTGGAGGACTGGCGGCTTTGATTCTGAATCGGACGGTTATCCGGAACGGGAGCATGGCGATCTTTTGGTTGCTGCTGGTCTTGATGGTGTCCATTGTGAGATCGGGAGCGGATTTGCTCCGCTGTTCATCCTGCTTCCGCCCGCGGCACCGGTCATCGATTGGCTGATGAACGGGGATGCGCTTGCAAGCGGCGGGAGCGTCATGGTCTGGATCGGTCCGCTTGTGTATGGCGCCGTGCTTTACGTCATCTATTTGCGCATGGCGGAAAGACGATTGTGAATATGCGAAGCCTGCCGGAAAAAACACCGGCAGGCTTCTTCTTGACAGGTGTTGAGGGGCGCACGATGGAGATGAAAACGGTGCTGATGACGGAACGTCCGGGGCGCTGGCAAGCGGAGGTCTCCGACGCCGCGGCTCGCTTCGGTGACCGGAGCCCGTTGTCCGCGTACCTTTACGTTTCGCGTACGAACATGATGTAGTCGACGTTGATCGGCTCAAGGCCCGCGCCGCGCAGCAGTTGGTTGATCTGCCCGCGGTGGTATTGGCCGTGCAGGGCGACGTGCAGCAGAATGTCGCGCACCTTGCTGCGGAAGGTGACGCCGGACTGGTTCCGGTATTCGAGCACCGCATCCAGCGCGGCGTCGTCGAGCGCGGACAGGAAGCGTCCGAAATCCGCATGGAGCGCTTCGATCCGTTCCCGCATCCCGACGAGGCTGTCCGGCGATGTCCAGATCGGCAGATGCGAGCTGTCGCCGCCTTCGAGCCGGGTCAGCCAGACCCGTTCGGCGTTCAGGATATGATCGAACAGACGGATGGCGGCGGCAGGCGGATGGCCCGCTGCCTCAAGCGTCGCGAGCAGACGCTTGTCGGCCCAATACACCTGATCAAACAGAGCGCGGATGCTGCGCATGGACAGGCCTCCTTCGGGATCGGGAATCCAAGGGTTCAAGTTATAGATATTCAATGATGTCGCCGGCCAGCAGCGACGCCTGGGACGGACGGGCGGCGGCGGCGCGGTCGCCGGCCGCGCCGTGCAGCCAGACGCCGAAGGCGGCGGCGGTGCCCGGCGGCATGCCCTGGGCGAGCAGGCTGCCGATGACGCCCGCGAGCACGTCGCCGCTGCCGCCGGTCGCCATGCCGGGATTGCCGGTCGTATTCACATACACCGTGCCGTCCGGCAGGGCGGTGACGGTGGCGGCGCCTTTCAGCACGAGCACGACGCCGCGGCGCGTCGCGTAATCGCGGGCGATGCCGATCCGGTCGCGCTGCACTTCGGCGGTGCTCGTGCGGACAAGGCGCGCCATCTCGCCGGGATGCGGCGTCAGGACGGCCGGGCTGTCCGCCGGCCGTCTCGGCCACGCGGCGAAGTCGTCCGCGTCCGCGAGCATGTTCAGCGCGTCGGCGTCGAGCACGAGCGGCACGGCGCGCCCGGCGCCGGTGCCGCCCGCGGCTCCGCAGGCCGCGTCCCAGACGCGCCGCAGCCAGGCGGCGTCGCCGGCGAAGCGGCCGAGCCCCGGCCCGAGCACGAGCGCGTCCGTGCCGGCCAGCTCGGCCTTGAGCGCCTCCGGGGCGACGGCGGACCAGTCGCCCCGGCCGCCGTCTTCGAGCGGCGCCAGCATCGCCTCGGGCGCGCGGCCGGTCACCGCGGCCGCCAGGCTCGCGGGCAGCGCCCACGCCGCGAGCCCGCAGCCCGCGCGCAGCGCGGCCCGCACGCACAAGAGGCCGGCCCCGGCCATGCGCGGCGATCCCGCCGCGACGAGGACGAGGCCGTAGGTGCCCTTGTGCGTGTCCGCGCGCCTCGGCCGCGCGGGGTCGACGCCGAGCCGGCTGCACACGGCAGCCTCATCGAGGCGGAACACGCGGACGCCATGCGCGTCCGCCAGCCGGGCGGGAATGCCGATCGGCGCCGCCGTGACGGCGCCGGCGTATTCCGCGCCCGGATACAGCGCGAGCCCGCGCTTCATGAACGCGAGCGCGACCGTGCGGGCGGCGCGGATGCAGGGCTCGTGCACGGCGCCGGTGTCGGCGTCGAGCCCGCTCGGGATGTCCGCCGCCAGAATCGGCAGCCCGCTCGCGTTCGCCTCGCGGATCAGCGAGGCGTACGGCTCGCGCGGCGCACCGCGCGAGCCCGTCCCGAGCAGCGCGTCGATCACGCCGTCGAAGCTGCGCCAATCGACGGCGCCCGGCGCGTAGACGGCCGCCGGGATGCCCAGCCTCGCGGCTGCGTCGCGCTGCAGGGCGGCGTCGCCGGTCAGCCGCTCGGGCGGCTCGGCGTACAGAATCGACGCTTCCGCGCCCATCTCGAGCAGATGGCGCGCCGCGGCGATGCCGTCGCCGCCGTTGTTGCCCTTGCCCGCGAGCACGAGCCATCGCAGCGGCCGGCCGGACGCTGCGCCGTATCCGCCGCAGCCGGACCGCGCACTGCCGCCGCCCGCGGCCAGACGGCTTCCGCCCGCAGGCTTCCCGCCTCCGCCATTCGCTTCTCCGTACCATTCCGCCCCGAGTTCCATTGCCGCCTCCGCCACCGCGCGGGCGGCATTCTCCATCAGCACCGCCGCAGGCAGGCCGATCTGCTCGATGACGTAACGATCAAGCGCGCGCATTTCCTCCGCCGTGACGAGATGCATCGGGATGCTCCTTTCCATTTCAACGCAATGACGGACGCGCCGTTCGGAGAGGACGGCGCAAGCTTTCAGCTTGACTGTAGCGCAGATGACCGGCGGATGGCAAGCCGGGATCAGCACGCTTCATATTCTAACGGAACCACAAGTCGTTATTCTGCGGAAATCGCGCTTTCCGAAAATTTAACGGAATACAGAGACTTTATTTGGCCGAACCGGACGAATATTGTGCCGTGTCGGACGGAATAAGGCCGCTCCGTTCCGTTGGCTTGCCGAAACCCCATGCGGATTCACAAATAACGGCTGTTCGTTCCGTTGCCGGCCCGGCATCCCGCTTTCTGAGCAACCCCGGCAGCTCGCCGGACCGCCATGCTACTCCCCGAACAGCTCCGCCAGCGCCACGCGCAATCCGTCGAAAGCCGCCGACCGCACCTCGTCATCTTTGCGGAACACCGAATAATCCGCAATCCCGCCTTGATCGAAAACAAAAACCGTGACGGTCTGTTTGCCGGGATCGACGACCCAATACTCCCGCACGCCGCACACCATGTACAGCTCCGACTTCTTGGTGAGGTCCTTGGCGAGCGTCGACGGAGACAGCACTTCGACGACGAGCGCAGGCACCCCGTGATATTTGCCCTGCGCGTCGATGTTCTCCCGGTCGCAGATCACGAGAATGTCCGGCTGCACGACGCAGATGTTGTCCTCCGCCTTCTTCAGCGTGACGTCGAAAGGCGAGGTGAGCGGCGTGCAAGGTTTGCCTTTGAACCAGTGGTTGAATCGGACCAGCAGCTCGCTCACCACCTTCTGATGCGCATACGACGGCGAGGCCAGATTGTACAGCAAGCCGTCGATCAATTCATACCGCTGCTCCGATTGTTCGACCAGCGCCAAATATTCCTCGTACGTCACCCACTCACTCTTCGAGCGGTAAGGATACGCTGTCTCGCGAACCATGGAATCGGAAGGCTCGATCCGCACCAGTCTGGCCGCGTCCCGGCCGTTCTTCGTCACGATGATTTCTTCGCCCGCCTCGGCAAATTTCAGATAGCGGCCGAAGTTGTTCTGCAGTTCCGTGGAAGGCACCCGCATATCGACACCCCTCCGAATCGCCAATGTTTTCTATATGATACCCGGAAAATTAGCTAACATCAATATAGAATTAGCCAATATCATTCTTGTCACCCCGCGTTGACACTCCGAAAACAAGTATGATATATAGAAATTGGCACTCTCGAGATCAGAGTGCTAACACCTTGCATCAAACGGCATTCCCGCACGGCACGCCATGGTTTCGGCTCTGGCGCCGAAGTCTTGCGGGAGGCTGTTTCATTTTTTTACACCATGATCGGAAAGGGGCCATGCGCATGGCGGTGAAACAGGAGTTTCAGGCCGAATCGAAAAGGCTGCTTGAACTGATGATAGGTGCGATCTACACCCAGCGGGAAATCTTCCTCCGGGAGCTGATCTCCAACGCCAGCGACGCGATCGACAAGATCTACTACAAGGCGCTCACGGATGACAGCCTGACGTTCAACAAGGACGACTACTATATCAAAATCGTGCCGGACAAGGCGAACCGGACGCTGACGATCTCCGACACGGGCATCGGCATGACCGAGGAAGAGCTGGTGAACAATCTCGGCGTCATCGCGAAGAGCGGCTCGCTCGCGTTCAAGCAGCAGTTCGAGGCGAAGGACGGCCACAATATCATCGGCCAGTTCGGCGTCGGCTTCTACTCCGCGTTCATGGTCGCGGAGACGGTGACCGTCATCAGCCGGGCGCTCGGCAGCGACAAGGCGTTCAAGTGGGAATCGTCCGGCGCGGACGGCTTCACGGTCGAGCCCTGGGAGAAAGACACGGTCGGCACCGACATCATCCTGAAAATCAAGGCGAACACCGACGAGGACAACTACGACGAGTTTCTCGAAGAATACCGGCTGCGGCAAATCATCAAAAAGTATTCCGACTTCATCCGCTATCCGATCAAGATGGACGTCACCCGCACGCGGAAGAAGGAAGGCACGGAGAACGAATACGAGGAATACAAGACCGAAGAGACGATCAACAGCATGGTGCCGATCTGGCGCCGGAACAAGAGCGAGCTGAAGCCCGAGGACTACGAAAACTTCTATTTTGAAAAACATTACGGCTTCGACAAACCGCTCACGTATCTGCACATCAGCGCGGACGGCGCCGTCGTCTACAACGCGATTCTGTTCATTCCGGAGCAGGCGCCCTTCGACTATTACACGAAGGAATACGAGAAAGGCCTTGAGCTGTACTCGAGCGGCGTGCTCATCATGAACAAGTGCCCGGATCTGCTGCCCGACCATTTCAGCTTCGTCAAGGGGATGGTCGAGTCCGAGGATCTGTCGCTGAACATTTCCAGGGAAATGCTCCAGCATGACCGCCAGCTCAAGCAGATCGCGAAGAATATCCGGAACCGGATCAAGAGCCATCTGCTGTCTCTGCTGAAGGACGACCGGGAGAAATATGAGAAGTTCTTCGCCGCGTTCGGCCGCCAGCTCAAATTCGGCGTCTACAACGAATTCGGCGCGAACCGGGAAGACCTGCAGGATCTGCTGATGTTCCGCTCGTCGAAGGAGAAGAAGCTCGTCACGCTGGATGAATATGTGTCGCGCATGCCCGAGGATCAGAAATACATCTACTATGCGACGGGCGAATCGGTCGAGCGGATCGACAAGCTGCCGCAGGCGGAGCTCGTGCTGGGCAAAGGATACGAGCTGCTGTACCTGACGGAAGACATCGACGAGTTCGCGGTCAAGGTGCTTCAGAAATACAAGGACAAGGAGTTCCGCTCCATCTCCGGCGGCGATCTCGGCATCGAGCCGGATGAACAGGACAAGCCGTCCGACGCGGAAGCGAAGGAGCAGCAGGAGCTGTTCAAGGCGATGAAGGAAGTGCTTGGCGACAAGGTGAAGGACGTCCGGGCGTCGAAGCGGCTGAAGTCCCATCCGGTCTGCCTGACCGCGGAAGGCGAGCTGTCGATCGAGATGGAGAAGGTGCTGCGCCAGACGCCGCACGGCAAGGACGTGCGGGCGGACAAGGTGCTCGAGATCAACACAGGCCACAACGTGTACGAGTCGCTGAAGCGCGCCCATGCCGCCGGCGGAGACACGCTGCGGCGCTACACGAATCTGCTGTACAACCAGGCGCTTCTGATTGAGGGCTTGCCGGTTGAAGATCCGGTCGCCTTCGCGAACGACATCTGCGAACTGATGGTGTGAAGCGGATGGCGGTCTGCTGCGCATCGTGCGCACGCAAATGATGTTCCCGAACGCCCGCGCCCGTGATATATTAGCTTTGTTACATTACGACATTAGCGGGGAGCGGGCGGATGGAACGGTTGTTCATGAAAGGCATGACCTGGGGATGGGGAGGAAAGCGCGGCGATTACCGGACGGAAGAGGCGGCCGATTCGCTGCGGAAGCTGAAGGAACACGGCTGCGACTGGGTGGCGCTGTCGTTCTGGACCTGGCAGGAGAATGTGCATGCGACGCAGATCACGTTCGACTACGGCTACACGGTGACCGACCGCGACATCGCGCACGCCGTGGGCGAGGCGAAGAAGCTCGGCCTGAAGGTGCTGCTGAAACCGGTCGTCAACTCGAAGGACCGCATCTGGCGCGCGCATATCGGGTTTCCGCACACGCCGGAAGCGGCCGTGTATTGGGACCGATGGTTCGAATCCTACACGAATTTTCTGGTTCACTATGCGGAACTCGCGGAAGAGCTCGGCTGCGACATGTTCTGCGTCGGCTGCGAGATGATCGGCACCGAGCCGCAGACGGAGCGATGGATGAAGACGATCGCCCGCGTGCGCGAAGTGTACAGCGGACCCCTCATCTATAACGCGAATCACGGCAAGGAAGAAGGCGTCGAGTGGTTTGACCAGGTCGACCTGATCGGCACGAGCGCCTACTACCCGGTCGGCGGTCCGGGCGCAACGGAAGCGGACATGATCGGGAAGTGGCTGCCGGTGCGCGACAAGATGGAGCGGCTGCACCGGAAGTTCGGCAAGCCCGTCGTGTTCGTCGAGATCGGCTGCCGGAGCGCGCGCGGCTGCTCGGCGATGCCCTGGGATTTCATGCACCGGGATTTGCCGTTCGACGAGGACGAGCAGGCGAATTTCTACAGCTCGGCGCTCAAGGTGTTCAGCGATCAGCCGTGGTTCTCCGGATTTTTCTGGTGGGACTGGAGCGTGCGCCTGTATCCGACCCACGAAGCGAAGCGCAATGTCGGGTTCGACATCTACGGCAAGCGGGCGGGTCAGGTGCTTGCGGAGTGGTACAAGTCGCGTTGACCCGACCGCCGGGTGAAGCGGCCGATGCGCTGCAGACGGGAGACGATTCTCCCGTTTTTTTCTTTGCGTTTTTCAGCCGAAATATCAAATGGCTGACTATTTCGATCAAACCGGCTGTGATAGGATAGAGCTTGTATGCGTCAAGGTTCGTCAATTTTCGGGAGGCCTTTTGGACATGTTTCGCATTTCGCTATTCATGTTTATCGTATTCGGCATGTTCGGCGTCGTCAGCTTCTATCTGACGCCTTATCTGATGAACAAAGGGTTTGAAGCCGGCCAGATCGGCACCATCATGGCTGTCGGCGCCCTGGTCTCGATCTTCGCGCAGCCTTTCTGGGGATATATCAGCGACAAGAAGAAAACGGTCAAACGCATCCTGCTCCTGCTGCTTATCTGCTGCCTGACCGCCAGCACCGGCCTGTTCGCCATGGAGCATCTGCTGCTCATCATCGTGATGTACGCGTGCTACATGTTCTTCTGCAGCCCGATCGGGCCGCTCTCCGAAGCGCTCAGCCTCTCCTACGCGCAGGAGCATCGCCGGGAGTTCGGGCGCATGCGCGTCTGGGGCGAAATCGGCGTCGGCGTGTCGGCGCTTTCGGTCGGATATCTCGTCAAAGCGGTCGGCATCGACAAGCTGTGGATCATTTTTCTGTCGTGCGGCGTCATCGCCGTCATGGCGGCGCTGCAGCTGCGCGAATCGAAGGTGACGCCGGCGCCGGTCGATCTGAAGGCGCTCGGCAAGCTGTTCATGCAGCGGCGTCTGTTGTGGCTGCTGCTCATCGTGCTCATCGTCGGCATTCCGCACAGGATGAACGATTCCATGCTGTCGCTTTACCTGAAGGAACTTGAGGCGCCGGAATCGATCATCGGCATCGCCTGGTTCTTCGGCACGATGAGCACCGTTCCGGCCATGATGTTCGCGGGCCGGCTGTTCCGCAGATGGAACGCCATCGGCATCATGACCATCGCGGCGGTCGTCTATTCCATCCGCTGGTTCATCTACAGCGCGACGGACAGCGCGGCCGTCCTGATCGCCGCCCAGGTGCTGCACGGCGCGACGTTCCCGCTGTTCTTCCTGGCGACCATTCATTATATGATGACGATTGTGCCCGCCGAGCTGCGGGCGACCGGACAGTCGGCGTTCGCGGTCACCTTCGCCGGTCTGGGCGGCCTTGTCGGCAACGCCGCCGGCGGCTACGCCATCCAGCTGTTCGGCGCGGGCCACGCATACGCCATCGGCGGCGCGCTGGCGCTGATCGGAGCGGCCGCGCTGGTCGGCACCTATCTCTACAATCGGCGGTTGTAATCCGAAGCGGGCGGAACCGGGGCAGCCGGGAAACCGCCCGCTCCGGCCGCGGCCGCCGACTCTTTTTCTATTTCTATCGGAATGATGGCGGAATTTGGAGGCGGACTGCTATAATAGAGCTGTCATTTTGTCGACTGATGGCGGGGTGTCCATGATCAGATTGTTTCTTGTTGCGGCGGCCTGCTGCCTTGCAGCCGTTCTCGGGCTGCCGGCGGATGCGGCGCCTGGCGCGGAATCTCCGGCATCGGCAAACTCCGCGTCCGCGGCGGTATCCCGTTACACGGTGACGGCGGATATTCTCAACGTGCGCGGCGAGCCGTCGCTCACCGCGCCGGTGATCGGAAAGCTCAAGCAGGGCGCGGTGGTGGAGAAGCTTGAAGAATCGGGCGAATGGTTCCGGGTCCGGGCGGGCGAACTGACCGGATGGGCGCATTCGGACTATCTGCAGCCGGCGGATGACGGCACCGTCACCGGGCCGGATGAGGACGGGTTGACGGACGCCGCGCCGCCCCCGTCCAATCCGAAGGCGATCGGCCGGGGCATCCGCGGCACAGCGTCCCGGAAGCCGGTGGAGACCGAGACGGCGGATAACGCCGTGCGCACCGGCCATGTGCTGGGCGATGCCGTGCGGGTCCGGACGGGGCCGGGGACCGACTACGAGATCGAAGGCCATCTGAACCGGGGCGACCGGGTGTCGGTGATCGCGAGCGAAGGCGAGTGGTACCGCATCGAGACGGAGAGCGGACTGGCCGGCTGGATCGCGGCCGCCTACATCGGATTTCGGACGGACGGTGAGCCGGCCGGCGATGCGCTGCGGGGACGGGTCATCGTCGTCGATCCCGGACACGGGGGGAACGATTCCGGCACGATCGGCACCACCTACGGTACATACGAGAAGACGCTGAACCTGTCCACCGCGCTTCTGCTGAAGCGGGAGCTGGAGCTTCGCGGCGCCGTTGTCGTCATGACGCGGGCGGCGGACGAAGAGAAGCCGTCCCTGCAGGAGCGGGTCGAGATCGCCGCACGGTCCGGCGGCGATGCGTTCGTCAGCATCCACTACAACTCGGCGACGACGAAGGCGTCTGGCATTCTGACATTCTACTACAGCGCCGGGAAGGACAAGCCGCTGGCCGCCGCGATCGAGCATCGGCTGGCCGAAGGCGGGCTCGGTCTCGCCAGCAACGGCATCTCGTTCGGCAATTTCCATGTTATCCGCGAGAACAGTCTGCCGGCCGTGCTCCTCGAGCTCGGTTTCCTGACGAATGAGCGGGACGAGGAGCTGGCGCGGACGGAAGGCTACCAGCTCGCGGCGGCGCGGGCGATTGCGCTGGGGCTGGAGGAATACTTCGCATCGCAAGAGGAGAGGACATGAAGACACGGTATGAAATGCCGCGCTACATGGAGCGGTTCCGGTGCATCGGGCCGGCCTGCGAAGACACATGCTGCGCGTGGTGGGGCATCAGCGTCGACCGGCGGGCGTATGACCGGTATCGCGCCATCGAGGACGAGCATGAGCGCCGGCGCATTCTGTCGAAGCTCAATTTGAAGACGGAAGGCACCGACCGCGATTACGCGTCGTTCGAACTGAATCCCGCGACCGGCCATTGTTCCATGCTCGGGGAGGACGGGCTGTGCACGATCCAGGCGAAGCACGGCGAAGCGATGCTCAGCGCGACCTGCGCCACCTACCCGCGCAAGGTGAACGCCGAAGGCGGCACGCTCGAAATTTCGGCGGCGCTCTCCTGCCCGGAAGCGGCCCGGCTCGCGCTGCTCCATGAAGACGCCTGCGAATTCGTCACCTCGGACGACGTGCACACGCCGAACCTGAGCGTGAACCGTCCGCCGTCCACGGCGCGGCATATGCCGCATGCGGCGGTGATCCGCGGCGCGATCATCCGCATGCTGAAAATGCGGCGCTACGCCTTCCCGCATCGGCTCATCCTGCTCGGCCTCATGTGCGAGGAGCTCGATCGCCTCGCCGCGGTCGGCGATCCGGAGGCGATTCCGGCGTTTCTCGCCGATTTCGAAGCCGAGGCGGCCGGCGGGCTCGCCGACAACCCGGACCTGCGCGAGTATGCCGCCTTCCCGCGCGACACGGCGTTCCAGATCCGGATGTTGAACGGCTATCTGATGCGCCGGCTGGAAGGGACGATCTGGAACCGCCGCTACGAACGGTGCATCGCCGAGTATGTGCGCGGCATGACGCAGCGCGGCGAGGCGGCGGATCAGGTCATCCGGCATTACGAGGAGACGTTCGCCGCGCATGTGGCGCCGTTCATTGAGCGCTGCGGCCATTTCTTCGAGAATTACGCGGTGAATCAGGTGTACGGCACGTTTCTGCCGGGTCTGAGGAGCGGCCAGCGCATCGGCACGCTGTACCGGACGCTTGCCGTCGATTTCGCGATGATCAAGCTGCATCTGACCGGCATCGCCGCGCATCGCGGGGAGCTGACGCCGGAGACGGCCGTCGAACTGGTCCAATGCTACACGAAGAACTATGAATTCGTCTCCAGCTACCGCGTCGATTTCCTGCTCGAGCTGGCGGCCGAGGGCCGCGATTCGTTCAAGGACATTGTGCTGCTGATTACGAACTGACGAACAGGGCTGCGTTCCGAATGCCGCGATGGCCGCGCATCCGGATTGCAGCCCTGCTGTCATGTTGCGGGGATTTCAGCGCATGATGCGGATCGGATCAGCCGGGTAGGCGATGGCTTCGGGCGGTTTCGGCTCGGGATAGCGGAGCGTTCCGCGTTCCGCCAGCGTATCCGTCGCGCTTGCTTTCAGCATCGCATCGGACAGGGTGTACAGCGTATCGCCGGCGTACAGAATCCGCCGCACCGCTTTCGTATAGTCGTATCCGTATTGCCCGGATTTCAGCAGATCTTGTTCGGACAGATGCGTGATCCGCCCCTTGAGCCTGAACCCGTTCTCCGGATCGACCTGATAGACATAGGCGCCCTGCCAGGTGAATTCGCCGTGCGGCGGGATGTCGTAGCCGTCCCGCTGCGCCCCTTCTTTCACCTCCGCCAGTTCGACCGGGAACGCCATCAGCCCTCTTTCGCGGTCGAACAGCAGCGCTTTGTGGTCTTGCAGCACCTCCGAGTGGGTGCCGCGGTCGCCGATCACTTCCTTGAACTTCTCGATCGGCTTCGACACGTCGGTCACATCGAACAGCGACAGCTTCATCCCGAGATAGTAGGCGGTCGGTTCGCCGCGGCCGTCGCGCGGCGCAATCTCGATCGTCTCCTTGCCGAACCCGATCAGATGGTTTTCGTCATAGGGGTGGAGATAGTCGCTGTAGCCCGGGATTTTCAACTGGCCGAGCACAGCCGGCTGCTTCGGATCGGACAGATCGATCGCGAACAGCGGGTCGACGTTGCGGAACGTGACCATGTATGCGCGGCTGCCCATGAAGCGCACGGAATAGATGCGTTCGCCCGGCGCGAGATCCTCGAGGCGGCCGACCGTCCTCAGCCATTCGTCGAGCACATACAGATTGTTCTTCGAAATATTATCGCCTTCCGCCCACATATGGCCCGAAGTCGTCGCGATCCGGAAATGGCCGCCGTATTCGTCCATGGAGAACTGGTTCAGCACATGACCGGGCACGCTGCCCTGGCCGGCATAGATTGCGGAGCCGCCGTCCAGCCGGAATTTGTACAGATCCGTCTGCAGTTTCGGCTGAACGGACCGGTTCGGGGCGCCGGAGCTATCCGTCGGCCAGTCGTGCTTCGCAACCGCAATGTACAGATTCTCCGCCGATGCGTAGACCGTGCCGGCGGAACCGAGATAGGCCGATACCTGCATGGGCGCGCCGGAATCGTCCAGATCGACCGCGCCGATGAGCAGCGTGCCGCTCTCCGGCGAGTCCGGGAAATAGTGAATCCGGTTCAGCGGAATGCTCTTCGGTTCATCCGAACCGGCGGTGTCCCGCCATACCGGTTCGAAGTCCTGCGGCCGCAGTTCCGCCTCGGGATCAAGAAGCGGATAGACAGGGTTGTACTTGTTCGCCACCAGATATAATGCGCTGCCGACCATGCGGGAGGTGACATGGCGGCCCTCGATTTCCAGTTCACGCACAAGGAGGGGCGCGCCGCTGCCATCCAGCTCATAGACCCTGGCCGCGGTGAACGACAGATCCTGAATCGGCGGCCAGATCATGATCTCCTTGGATTTCGCGTCGAGATCCCGCTGCGTTTCGTAGGCCGGGTCCGACTGCGCCTCGTTCTGCCGGTACGCCGTTCCGATGACGACCAGCCTGCCGCCGGAGACATACAGCTCCTGCGGACGGAACCGGTGCTTGTCGTCGGCGTAGTCCAGTACGGCGGCCAGCCGCGGCGATTCGGGATTCCGGATATCGGCGATCAGGACGCGGCCCCCGCTGAGCTGATAGATGAACCGGCCGTCCGTTTTCGCCCAATCCGCCTCATCGACGCCTTCAACCTGCACATTCGTCTTCGAATAGTCGGCACCCGCATAGCCGGCACCCGCGGACGGGGATGCGCCGCTTGAGGCATCGGCGGAGCCGCTTTGATCGACTACGGCCGCGATTCTTGCATCCCCGAGCACGGCCATCGCCGTGGGAAACCGGATAATCGACGTCCCGGCCTCCGCCAGCAGTTCGCGCAGCTTCTCCAGCGAACCGACGACCGGCAGCTCGGGTGTGCGCCCGATGTGCGCGGTATTCGAGCCGGCTTCCCAGACGACGGATTCGCCGAACGCTTCGGCGACGGCGCGCAGCGGCGCCATCGCGGTGCCGCTGCGCCATGCCGGCGCCGCGGGCAGTTCCGTTTCGACGCCGTTCACGATCATGATCTTCGATCCGATCGTCAGTTCCGCCGTCCGGTCGCCTTTGACGAGCATGATGCTGCGCTTTCCGTTCAGCTCCATCCGGACGTCGACGTCCGCGCCCAGCAGTTCCGCGACCGGCCCGACCGGTGCCAGGAGAATGCCGTCCGAGAAGACCGGCGCGGGGTCGAGTTTGAGCGGCACGCCGCCCGCCATGACGCGGGGCGCGGGCCGATCCGGCGGATCGGCCGGTTGGCCGATGGCATGCGGCACCGCGGTCAAGGTCAGTGCAAGCGCTGCCACTATCGCCGGAAGAACGTTGCGTCTTCTGTTCATTTGCCGTTCACCCATCCTTCCCGAATACGAAATGACTCCCCGTTGCGGCAAGTGTTGTTTGTCTATACGGACGCAAGCAAAACCGGCAATGTTGCAGAAATTTGGCAGCATCGGTCCGCACAGAACGCCGGAATGAAGGGAAAACGGCCTTTAATCGCAGATCTCCGTTTGCAATAAGTCTTGTTCCACCGGCGATTCTGACGGATAATAAAAGACAAAGCGCAGGATCGAAGGAGGTGCAGGGGCTTGAATGCGAACGTAACCTACGCCGCGAAGCCGCAGGACCGGCCGTACACATCGTCCCGTTCCAGCAGGCGCAGGCGGCTTCTCCGTTCCCTCAAGCGACTGATCCGGCATCCCCGTCCGGCCTTCGCCGAACGCAGGCTGCCGGGCCGATCCTGATGCTGCGGCGCCGTTCAAACGGCGGATCATGGAAGGCAGCATGCGCCAAAATCGGTTATACTGAAGAAGACGGGACGTACGAATCCCGCCAAATCCGATAATATTCGCAGCTTCTCCGCACCAGCGTTCCCGAGACTCACAAGGCGGTGGTAGTCCGATGACACGAGTACCGCGCAAGCCGCTGCAAGATGAGCTTGTGTTCCAGAACGTTTCCGAGTGCGGCTTGTCCCTCGACGACGTGCAGGCGCGCATTCTGTCCTTCATGGCGAAAGATCCGAAGGCGGTGTATCATTTCATCGTCGGCACGGACAGCCAGGTTTACCGCGGAAGCACGAAGTTCGTAACCGGCATCATCATTCGCCGGGTCGGTCGCGGGGCGTGGGCATGCTACCGCCAGACGATCGTGCCGCGCGAACTGCGTTCGCTGAAGGAGAAGCTCTCTTACGAGACGACGCTGTCGCAGGAAGTGGCAAGTTATTTCATGGGGGATGCGCTGCGGAAAATGGAGGAAATCGTGCTCCCCTACATCTACAAGGGAGCTGCGCTTGAGCATTTCATCGACATCGACGCCGGGACGCACCCGACGCTCAACAAGACTTCGCGCTATGTGAAGGAAATGATTGACCGCGTCGAAGCGATGGGTGTCTATGCGGCGCGGGTGAAGCCCGAATCCTACGCGGCATCGTCGTATGCGAACCGCTACACGAAGAAGAGCGTGTGACGAGCGGGCCGTGCGGGAAGCCGCGGCGGCGGCTTGGTCCCGCCATGAACAACTCAGGACCGGATGCGCCTGCGGGCGCTACCGGTCCTGACTTGTTTCGTCCGCTGTCCGAACGGCGCCGTTCAGCAGATCGGTGCCGTGAAACTCGTCGGGCGGAGAGACCGGATCGACCGGGCTTCCGGCCGCGACGGCGTCGGCGTCCGGCACGTCGGGGAACGGACCGTCATTCGTGACGGCATCCGTCTCCGGCTTCGATCGGCCGCGGGATGAGGAAATTCGCCGGGCTTCCCCCGGTTCCTCCGCGAACTCGCCGTCCGGATCGCCGAACGCGTCGAGAATGTCGAACACTTCGGCTTCAGGGAACATGCTGAGCAGCTTCCGTTCCGGATCAGGCGCGCGCCTGTCCTCCGATCGCCGCATAGGGCCATCGCCTCCGGTTGCGATGCAATCGAGCTGTCTCCGGGAAAGCAGAGACCCGATTAGTATCGACCGGAAATCATGGCGTTATGCGGCCGGAAAGGATTTCATCAGCCGGTGCGCTTCTCCTGGCGCTGCTGCTCCTGCGCGCGGGCTTGTTCCTGCCGCTTCTCTCCGTCCGGCTTCTGGGCGGATTTTTTCTCTCCGTTGCGGCCTTGCTCGTCCCGGCCTTGCTCGGACGCCGCGCCGGCAGCGGGCATCATCCGGCTGGTGCCCTCGTAACGGGCGCCTTCGTTGATCTCGAGCAGGGCGGTCAGAATATCGCCGGTCAGCGTGCCTTTCGGCTTGATCGTCAGTTTCTCGGTGGCCTGCACGTTACCCTTCACGGTTCCGGCAATGACGATGTTGCGCGCCGTGATGTCCGCTTCGACGACGCCCGTGTCGCCGATCGAGACATCGCCTTTGCTGTTCACGCTGCCGGTCACGCGGCCTTCGATGCGAATGCTGCCGTCCGACTCAAGCCGGCCTTCGAACGCGCTGCCCGGCCCGATATAGGTGTCCGTCGCGGCGGCATCGGACCTGGACTTGCCTGGTTTGAACATTACGACTTCTCCTCCTTGAACAGCTGCAGGTAAGGCAGCGGATCGACGGCCTGGCCGTCTTTCCAGATTTCGAAATGCAGATGCGGACCGGTGCTCCGTCCGGACGAGCCGAGCAGGCCGATTTTCTCGCCCTGTTCGACCTTCTGGCCGGCGCCGGCCAGCCGTTTGCGCAAATGCATATAAACACTCTTATAACCGGATTCATGCTCGATGATGATATAATGGCCGCGCGATCGGTTATAGTCCGATTCCATCACGGTGCCTCCGCCGGCGGCGTAGACCGGTTCGCCGGAATTTCCGCCAAGATCGATGCCGCTGTGCCGCGCAAGCCGCCTCGTGAACGGATCGGACCGAAGCCCGAATTCGGACGTGAGGCGGGTGCTGTCCGTCGGCCATGCGATCGGCAGCATCCGCAGCTTGTCCAGCACGCGGTCCGCTTCTTCTTTCTTCGCGGCCAGGCGGGCGCGGAGCAGCTCCGCTTCATATTTCAATGAAGTCATCAGTTCGACGCTTCCGTAAGCTTCGGTTTCCGCCAGGCCGTCCTCGTCGACGGGATGGTTCTCGCCGCCCACACCGACGTCATAAGAGAGCGGCGTGACGGCCGTTTTCCGGCCGGCTGATGTGGAAGCAAGGCCGTTCGTCTCGCCCGGCAGCGCGATCTCCACGATGGCCTCAATCTCCGCTTCCAGCTTGTCGAGTTCTTCGAGCTTCTGCCTTACGGCGCCGGCTTCCTCGGTCAGCCGGAGCACTTCGGACTTCAGCAGGGCGATCGACTGTTCGCGGTCTGCGAGCGATGCTTCATAGGCGTCGGCGGATTCCGCCAGTTCTTTATGCAGCGCCTGAATGCGGAGCGCATCTGCCGAACGCAGTGCCAGCAAAATGATGGCGCTTGCAACCAGCAAGCCGAAAACGGCTCCGGCAAGCAGGAGTGGCACAATCGTCAGACGCACTCTGCTGCTGGCGTCGGAATCTTCGGGGATGATGAGCAGGG
>JGI2924J29684_1078476_pt1 | contig 55221 bp, 54 predicted proteins | sample BenlonsequencITS_FD_29684 | JGI IMG/M metagenome (IMG submission 29684) | reverse complement strand
GAGGTGAATTTTTCCGAAGGAACCATCAGAAATTATATCAGCATGATTCTAAAAAAAATCCAACTCAGGGACAGAACCCAGATCGCTATTTTTGCCATCCAGTCGGGCATCATGCTGAGGGATATCCATGGAAAATAAGATCCGTCTGACCGCTCTTCTGCTGCTCCTGATCGTGTCTGTAGTTCTTTTTTCCCATTACCTGGCCGCAGCTGACGACGTTGAGATTGAAATGGCACTATATTCCGGCAATAGCTGGGGCGTCCCCCAGAATTTTGCCTATGCCATCTATGATAAGGCTGTGGAGCTGTTTGAAAGCCGCCCGGAAAACCGTCATATAACTATCAAGCTGAAGACCGGTATCATGTATAATCACTATTCAGAATGGCTGGCCCAGTTGGTTCTTCAGGGAAAGGAACCGGATATCTTTTTGCTGGTGGAACAGGATTTCAACACCTATGCTTCCATCGGACTCCTCCAGAACCTGGAACCCTTCATTTCCAGATGCAGCGATTTTAACAAGCAGGAATACTATCCCCGAGGGCTGGAAGCGGGAATGTTTAACGGAATTCAGTACTCGCTTCCCATTTCTCTGGTACCTTCCTTCATGATTGTGAACAAAACACTTTTGGAAGATAACCAGATCAGGATAGATCGGGAAGATTGGGACTGGGATCAGTTTTATGCCATCTGTCGGCAATTGACGAAGGACCTGGATGGCGACAGCATCCCCGATCAGTTCGGCGTATACGGCTATGACTGGCACAACGCCTTTTATACAAACGATCGGTATCTGTTCAACCCCGACGATCCGGCAATCCAGTTTAATAGCCGTCGCCTGGAGGAGACCCTTCAGTTTTTGAAGAAAATGAACCGCCTCAACAAGGGGCATATTCTCAGAGAAAAGGATTTTGATCAGGGAAAGACAGGCTTTAAGGTTTTTAATCTTTCCGAGTATAAGGTCTACGGAACGTATCCCTACAGAATACTTCGGTACGAAAATTTCGAGTGGGAGACCATCCCCTTTCCCTCAGGGCCCAGCGGAACAAGTTCCTCTAAACTCTATACGGTACAGGTTGGCATGAGTTCCCGATCGCATCATAAAAAGGAGGCCTTCTCTTTTATCCGTTTCATGACCGGCGATCGGGAATTTCAGGAAGCGGTATGGAGCGGTACCAACATGCTTCCTGCCAACCGACGGGTTGTAAACGATCTTTATCATGCTTCCTCAGACGAGGAACGAAAGATCCTGAACTATCCTTTTTTGAACAATATCATTCGGGACAGTTATATCGACCCCAATTTCAAATGGTACGCCTCCATGGACGAATTCATCGACCAGAAGATCTTTCAGATCGTTGCTCAGGATCTTGATACTTCAATCGGCATAAAGGAGTTGCGGGAGGATATGGAGAAGATGCTGAAGGGCTATCGGTAGCCGTCAAAAAGCAACAGATATTCTTCGTAGCCTGCCTCCTTCATCTCTGTCCTGGGTATAAACCTGAGGGCTGCAGAGTTTATGCAGAACCGCAGGCCGGTAGGATCGGGTCCGTCTGTAAAAACGTGGCCAAGGTGGCTGTCTGCATATCTGCTCCTGACCTCGATTCGCTGCATGGTACCGGAAGTATCCTGAAGATAGCGTATATGATCGGGATCTATCGGTCTGATGAAACTGGGCCAGCCTGTTCCCGATGAAAAGGCGTCCGTGGAGCTGAAAAGGGGTTCTCCGCTGACGATATCGACATAGATGCCCTCCTCTTTATTATCCCAGAATTCGTTTGCAAAGGCGGGTTCCGTCTCTCCCTCCTGGGTGAGGCGGTATTCGAAATCGGTGAGCGACGAAAGCCTTTCTTGCTTGTCAAAATTACCCCACCGTCCCTCCTTTGTGGCCAGACCGCCGGAGGTTTCTGCCTTGTTCCAGAGGGAATCGACGAAAGGACCTCTTCCCGAGCCTGTATAATAACGGTCGTAGGCCTCCCTGTTTTTTTTGTAATAATCCTGGTGATATTCCTCTGCCGGATAAAAGGGACGACGGTCGAGAATCTCGACAAGGATGGGGCGGGAAAATGTACCCGATGCCTCAAGCTGCTTTTTTGATGCCTCTGCGGCCTCCCGTTCGCCCCTGGTGCCGACAAAGATTGCGGGGGCATACTGGCTACCCCTGTCTGCAAACTGCCCTCCGCCATCGGTCGGATCGATGTTTCTCCAGAAGACATCGAGCAGCTGCCTGTAGGTGATGACCTCCGAATTATAGTAGACGGTAACACTTTCCCTGTGTCCGGTGCGGCCGCTTGCAACGTCTTGGTACCTAGGGTCTTTCTCATCACCACCGCTGTAACCGGAAACGGCTTCTGCTACTCCAACCAGCTCTTCAAAGGGTTTTTCCAGACACCAGAAGCACCCACCTGCAAAGACAGCGCTATCGTAGGCTTCCAGCGCCTGAAGGTGCGTTTCGCTAAAGAGCATTTCGGGAAGCCTTTGTTCGACTTCTCCCGAAGCATGGAGATTCCAGGGCAAAAGAAGGGCAATCAAAAGGAAGCTCGCGCCTTTCATTTCAGGCCTCCTTGTATGATTAATATACTATCTTTTTCTATATCTGACAAAATTGATAATGTTATGGTTATGAACCCTTGTTACAATCTGTTTGACAAATGTTCATTCTGTTTTATAATGAGATTGAACTACCATCCTGGGGTTGCAAGGAAAAATAGCAAAACTTTCGGAGGTTACCATGAAGAAATTGATCAATGCGCCTGATGATGTCATTGAAGAGGCCTTGACGGGAATGGAACTTGCTCATTCCGACATCCTTAAGGTCCATCGTAATCCGAACTTTATTACGCGTAGCAGCAAGACACGGAAGGGAAAGGTTGCGGTTATTTCAGGCGGTGGAAGTGGCCATGAGCCGTTACATGGCGGTTTTGTAGGGTTGGGAATGCTTGATGCCGCCTGTCCCGGTGCCGTCTTTACCTCTCCGACTCCCGATCAGATGGAAGAGGCGACAAAGGCTGTGGACGGAGGTGCCGGTGTTCTTCACATCGTGAAAAACTATTCCGGTGATGTGATGAATTTCGAAATGGCCGCAGATCTTTGTGGTGAAGCGGGAATAAGTGTTGAATCCGTTATTATCGACGATGATGTCGCCGTAAAAGATAGTCTCTATACCGAGGGAAGACGGGGGGTCGGTTGCACCGTCTTCGCGGAAAAGATTGCGGGTGCTGCGGCAGAACGTGGTGATGATCTCAAGAAGACCGCCGAATTCTGCCGTCGGGTCAACGAGGTCGGCAGGTCTATGGGAATGGCCCTGACATCCTGTACCGTTCCTTCCGCCGGCAAGCCTACCTTTGAAATCGGTGCTGATGAGATCGAGATGGGGGTCGGCATTCATGGTGAGCCTGGTCGCGAAAGAATGAAGCAGAAAACCGCTCATGAATACGTGCAGATGATGGGAGAGGCTGTGGTCTCCGATATCCCCTACAAAAATGGTGATGAACTTATCGTTCTGCTCAATGGGATGGGAGGAACTCCACTCATGGAGCTCTATCTTCTTTATAATGAGTTCGAACAGTTCTGTAAGGCAAAAGGCTTGAAAATCGTACGTCGTCTTGTAGGTAATTACATTACCTCCCTTGAGATGCAGGGATTTTCCATCTCTGCGGTAAAGGCTGATGAAAAGCTGCTTGCTCTGTGGGACGCTCCTGTACATACCGCGGGCCTGCGTTGGGGAATCTAACTTCAGAGGATTTTTTACAAACGATCGGAGGGAATGTATGCTGACACTGGAAATGACAGAAAAGTGGCTGCGGGAGCTTGGACGGGTATATGCCGAACAGAAAGAGTACCTGACAAGATTGGATTCTGAGATTGGGGATGCCGACCACGGCATCAACATGAACAGAGGATTTTCCGCTGTTTGTGCCGAGCTCGACAAACAGTCCCCCTCTTCGATAAGTGCTGCCTTGAAATCGACGGCGTTTGTCCTGATACGAACGGTCGGGGGGGCTTCCGGCCCCCTTTACGGCAGCTTTTTTCTTGATTTTTCAAAAGCTCTAGACGGTAAGGATACGGCAGAAAGTGCAGATGTCGCTGCAGCCTTTCAGGCTGGTCTGGAGGCGATCAAGAAACGGGGAAAAGCCCATGTGGGCGATAAAACCATGCTTGATGCTCTGGTCCCCGCCGTGGAAAAAATGGAAGTCCTTGCAGGTGAAGGTAAAGATATACCCACAATGTTGGGTGGCGCCGTGGAAGCGGCCGAAGCGGGACTTGCATCGACAATCGAAATGGTCGCAAAGAAAGGAAGGGCGAGTTACCTCGGCGAGCGGAGCAAGGGACATCAGGATCCGGGGGCAACATCTTCCTACTATCTGCTGAAAGCGGCTCTTGAGACCTGGAAATAGGGATTAAAGCTCGTATGGTCGGACTTGTTATTGTTTCTCACAGTCGGCAGCTTGCCGAAGCGCTGGTTTCCTTGATACGGGGAACCGGCAACGAGGCTATACCCGTGGTTGCGACAGGCGGAGTGGGCGAGGGAGCCCAGGAACTCGGAACGGATGCCGGTGACATCGTCGATGCCATCGGTTCCGTTTATTCCGACGAGGGGGTACTGGTCCTCACCGACCTGGGAAGCGCCGTGCTGAGTGCCGAACTTGCCCTGGAGTTTCTCCCCGACGAGCAAAAACCGCATATTCGTATCTCTTCGGCTCCCCTTGTCGAGGGTGCTGTCTCTGCGGCGGTTCAGATCGGATTGGGGTCTTCTCTTCAGGAAGTGGAGCTTGAGGCACGTGGCGGGCTTGTTCCCAAACAGGAGCACCTGGATCAACCTGAAACATCGTCCTCTACCGATGCGCCTGAAGCAGATGCTGTCTCTTCTGCAAGCGGCTCTGTCGCCTCTGAAACAGGTAATCATGTCGAACGGGTGATGACCATCACCAATGTGCATGGCCTGCATGCCCGCCCGGCTGCGAAGCTGATACGCCTGATCGGTTCCTTCGATGCGGAAGTGGAGGTTTCCAATCTCTCGAGGAAGCTTGGACCGGTGTCGGGACGGAGTCTAAACAGGCTTTCGTCACTGAATGTCCTGCAAAACGATCGGGTACGCTTTTCCGCTTCAGGTCCCCAGGCCACCTCCCTTCTTGAGGCGGTGGAGGCCCTGATTGCGGATAATTTCGGAGAGGCCGAAGAGCAGCTCGAAACGATCCCTCGGTCGGAGTCGGAAAACCCGGAAGGACTGATCGGCATCTCCGATGGTATTGCGATTGGAAAAGCCTTCTTGCTTACAAGTCATGGATTCGAAGCCGAAAAGGCTTTTGCCGAAGATCGAGACACCGAAGCCAGGCTTTTTACCGAAGCCGTCGAAAGGGTCGAAGCCGATCTTGCCGAAAAAAAGCGTATGCTCGTCTCAAGGCTCTCGGAACAGGAACTTGAAATTTTTGACGCTCATGCAATCCTGTTGAGAGACCCTGAACTCTTTGATGAGACCCTAAAACTGATCGCGGATGAAGGATATAAAGCCGCATACGCGTGGAGCCTTCGCGTCCAGGAGGTGAGCCAGGCGTATGAGAGCCTTTCGGATGCATATCTCAGGCAGCGGGCAAAGGATGTACGGGATGTAGGGGCTCAGCTTCATGATGCGCTTGTTGGTAAGGATGGCTCCGGGGAGCTCCTGACGGGGATATCCTCGCCGGTAGTCCTTTTTGCCGATGATCTGACGCCGACCCAGACTGCTTCCTTTGATTTTTCCATTGTAAAGGGGGTGGTTACCCGCTTCGGAGGGCCCACTTCGCATACCGCAATTCTGTGCAGGGCCTTGGGCATACCGGCTGTCGGCGGATTCGCCGACATGGAATCTGTTGCCGATGGGACGATGGTTATCATCGACGGCAAAGCGGGGGCCGTATCCATAGACCCGCAGGAAGAGAAACTTGCCGAGGCCCGGGAAGCGGAAAAGCAGAAGAGAGAGGAGCTTGAAAGGTTGCGGCAGAAAGCGGAGGCCCCGGCAATCAGCATCGATGGCAGCCGGGTGGAGGTTTTTGCCAATATTGCATCGCCTCGTGATGCCGAGGCGGCAATACGTAACGGGGCAGAGGGAAGCGGCCTGTTTCGGACCGAATTTCTCTTTCTCAATAGGAAAACGGCGCCGACCGAGGAGGAGCAGTTTGGGGCGTTTGTAAAAGTTGGTGAGGCTTTCGGAGAAAAGCCCGTTATCATCCGTACCTTTGATATCGGTGGGGATAAGCAGATCGACTATATGAGGCTTCCCGATGAGGCGAATCCCTTTCTCGGGGTAAGGGGACTACGGCTCTATGAAACCCATCGGGAGCTTTTTACGGCCCATATCCGTGCGATTCTTCGGGCGGCTTTCTCTTTCAATTTTCAGATCATGGTACCCATGGTTGCCGAGGTCGACGAGTGTATCCGAATCCGAAGCGCTATCGAAGAGGTCCATACCGATCTGGAAAGGGAAGGGGTTCAGCATCGCTGGCCACTACCGATAGGGGCTATGATCGAAACACCGGCGGCAGCGCTTCTTGCAGGAAAACTGGCAAGTCGTGTGGACTTTTTCAGTATTGGTTCAAATGACCTGACTCAGTATATCATGGCTGCCGAACGGGGAAACCCCAATCTCGTTCACTTTGCCGATCCTCTACATCCCGCGGTCTTGTCTGCAATCAAACTGGCTGTCGAATCGGCACACCTGCACGGCAAAAAGATCGGCGTCTGTGGAGAGATGGGTAGCGATCGGGACGGAATTGCCGCATTGCTGGCTCTCGGGGTGGATGAGATCAGCATGAGTCCTGCAAAAATACCCGAGGCAAAAGAACGTATCAGATCCCTTGATCGATCCAGGCTTCTATCCCTTCTTCCCCACCTGGAGGAAGAAGGGAGTGCAAAGGCTATACGCTCCTTCCTTAAAGAGCTGGAGGAAGGCCGGTAGTCGAATGATGCGATGGGAAATTATTCCATCGCATCGATGATTTCTTCTGACCTGTTTCCGACCCCTTGTTTCTCTAAAAAGTTTCGTACCTGTTCCCTGGCCTTTGCCTTATCCACTGAGATGAGGACGAAGGCTGTTTGGCTTTCTTGGTCGTATTCCGACCGGATAACGGTATAGTCGAATTGGAGTTGAGAGGCCTGTTCTGTTATCGCCTCCACAGATTCCTGGCTATCGCGCTTTTCTCCGGAGCTTGCTTCGGTAAAATAGCGGTTTACCGCACTCTTTAGACTGACTTGCAGCTGAAAGGCCATCTCACCGATTGCAATGGTCTCTGCGGAACGTAATGCACCCTCTTGATCCGATAGATGGCGTGCCCCCGCCGCGGTAAGCTTATCGGCTAAGAGCGGAGGGCTAAGATACCAGTCGGGATAATGTGCTATCGTTTTCGCTTTTTCGTCTTGTGCCGCTGCCGGTACCATGGGGGCCGGATAACCGGATTGGTCGAGATTTCCCAGCTGGGCGTCGCCGACCTTCATACCTGCATAGACCTTTGTACCCTCTCCCGATGTGTCGTCGATGGCGGTGTTAAAGGATGCTGCATAGTTGAGAACCAAGCCCTCGTTCGGGTCTACATGACCTTCTGAAATGATGTAGGTGGTATTGTCGGCACTCTGTGTTTGCATGTTCTCACCGTCCCCCGTGAGAGAATAGCCCATCTCTGTTCGTACGATGATCTCCAGCTTCGAGCTGAAGCTGCCGTCGGGGTGTACCAAGGTGGGCCAGCCCTGGAATGTTTCGTCGGCTTCCTCCGGATTAATGGGACGATAGATGAGATATCCATCCTTTACCGTTGCCTCCAAGGCCTTGTCGCCCATGGATTCGGTGATGTGATAGACACCGTTATAACCGGAGGATGCCCGCAGGTTTTCTTTCACCAGCTGAAGCGATCCTTCAACCTCAACTTTGTGTAAGGAATCGAATTGTTCGCGATAACCTCCCCAAAGAAAGGAACCGTCGTCCTGAAGTTTGCCTGTAATGCTTGGGGTTTCGCTGCAGCTCATCGATCCATCTTCTGCCACCGTAAAGTGGAGCATGGAAACGGGATCGGTAAATTGCCTCTCTTTGACCGCAACCACAACATTGTCGTAGATATTGATGGTCGACTGTTTCAGCAGTATCCCCGATTGTGCATACTGTGCTTCCAGTTCAGGGGAAGTCGTGGCCTTCTCAAAATTGTAGAGATACAGGCCGTCCTGAAAGAAGGGCTCTTTTTCCGGGCTTTGCTCTCTTGTCTCTGCTGTCTCTGCCCCGGGACTTTTTTCGCTGGTCTCATCGGCCTGAGGGGCCGGTCTATTCTCAGAAAGTGTATTGCTGCTTACACAACCGCTTAGGATCAAGATAATTGCTACAAATACTGGTAGAATGCAAGGTTTCACAAGGTTCTCCTTTTTTCGATATCGTGTGGAGTGTAGCACATATGTAGTGTTCCGAATATTGGTGATACATGTGTCAAAGCCATCGACACCATAACTTTATCCTATAATCGCCTTCGACCCGGAAAGAATAGAATAAATCGTGCCGTCGTTTCGCTGTTTTCCGCCCTGATTCTGCCGTGATGAAGATCTACAATCGCTTTTGCTATCGAAAGCCCCAAACCCGATCCACCTCCCATACGGGCACTGTTGCCCCGATAGAGACGGTCAAACATTCGGTCAAGATCCCGTGCTGCAATGTGGCCGCTGTTTTCGACGATCAGTACGACATCCTTCACCTTCGATTCCAATGTGACTCGAATGGTTCCGCCTGGTTGCGTATGCTGAAGGGCGTTCTGAACAATATTGGAGACACAACGCTGCATAAGGTGTTCATCAATCAAAAACCAGAACTCTTCCCCCTCGCAGCACAGCGCTATCTCCTTTTGCCCGGCAAGGAGGGCAAAGCGTTCTCTAATATCATCAAGAAAGGCCGAGGCGTGGAAGTAGCGGGCATTGATCTTCATCTCCGGTGACTCATATCGACTGAGTTCCTGAAGATTCCGTACCAGTGTCTCTACACGGTTTAGTTCCGTAAGGAGATTTGCAAGACGAGGCCTGCCGATATCGAGCACCCCGTCCAGCATCGCTTCGAATTGGGCCTTGATGGCGGTAATGGGGGTTCGCAAATCGTGTGAGATATCCTGCATCCACTGCCGTCTTAGGCTCTCCTCCTTTGAAAGCTGGTTTTGGAGATCAAGGGCGGACTGGGAAATTTTGTTCATCTCCCTGGTTCCCAGACTGGGAAAATCTACGTTACGGGCTCCTTTGCTCATGGCTGTTATCCCTTTCACGAGCCCCCTGGTTTGTCGTGAAAAGGATGATGAGAACAGAAGCGAAAATACCAACGTGAGCCCTGTGGTGATAATCGTTCCGGTGGTGACTGCCCGGCGCATGGTTGCAACGAATTGTCTATTCGCCTCATAGGCAAAAAAGTCGACACTATCTACCGCCAGGTAACCTATCACATTATCTCCATCCCGGATTTCCAGGGGCTGGGATTGGTGAAGTAGGGCCTGGAGCGGTCCCTCTTCCTTTTCCAACTCCTGAAGCGTAAGTCGTTTCCCCTGTTTTAAAAGAAAGAGAGGGTGTTTTTGTTCATCAAAGACATACACGTATAAAGAGTCGGTCATGTATGGGGTAAGTGCACTCTCCAGGCTCCCTTCCGACAGCCCCCCATTAAGCCTGTGGACCTTGGATATGATGGGTATGAGAAGGGCCTCCAGCTCCTCCTTTTTCCCCTCGTTCCAATTGAGAATCGAGGCTTTTATGGCAAATCCCACCATGAGCGACATAACGGTGAGAACAAAGAGAGATGAGGCGAGGAGGCCGAAAAAGGTTCTGGAAAAGATGCTTCTCATCCCTCTTCCCTGTCCCTATGGCCTTGAAAGCGATATCCATAACCGCGAACCGTTTCGATCCATTCTCCTTCTCCCAATTTTGATCTGAGATTGGCAATATGTGTATCAACGGTTCTTTCCGATCCTTCGAAAAAGTAATTCAGACATTCGGCCAGAATTCTTTCACGGGAAACGACGATGCTTTCCTGTTTTGCAAGATAAAGGAGTATTTTCCATTCGGCACCTGTCAGGTATGCCTCGTTGCCGTCTATGAGAAGGTGATGGGTCTTTTGGTCGATTTCAAGTTTATGCTCTTCACAGTACCAACTGTTTTTGCCTGTAAGTTCCGAGCGGCTGTATGTATACCGCTTCAAAAGGGCTTGCACGCGCAGGACCAGTTCCTTTGTCGAGAAGGGCTTTGTTACGTAGTCGTCGGCTCCCATTTCGAAGCCGAGAATGCGGTCGGATTCCGAATCTTTTGCTGTTAAAAACATCAACGGAACATTGGAAAATTCCCGAATTGTTTTTGCCAGCGAGAAGCCGTTTCCATCTGGCAGCATGATGTCAAGGATCACAAGATCTGCAATATCGCGTTTGATTGTTTCTATAACGCCTTTCGTCCCCTCAAACTCCACAATCTGATGCTCCTCCAGTTGGAGGTATCCGCTCAAAGCCTCGCGAATAAATGGGTTGTCTTCGATCAAAAGTATGCACGCCACCTTTTATCTCCTACCGGGCATAATTAAGCTCTCGCAAGATGTAGTTACCCGAGGCTTCCCGCTTTCGAACCCAGTTCCCCTGCGGATCATAGATATATGAGGTACTGCTCTCTTCCTTTGTCTCTACATTTTGTACCGTTTCACGATACAGATTGCCCCTCTCATCGTAAAGGCGGGTGCTTGTCTCTTTTATCGTGCCCTCCGGATCGGATACCGTTGCTCTGGTCTGCTGCCCCGCTTCATTATAGCTGTATTGAACCTGCTCATAGAGACCGTTTGCGTTATAGCGTTCCTCTTTTGTCACTTTACCGGCTTGGTTGTAGGAAAAAGCCACCCTCTTGAGCAGTTTCCCGTCCGAATAGAGGGTCAACCAGAGTGAGATGCGGCCTTGATCGTCGTACTGATAACTGTTTTGCAAGTTGACCGATCCGTCCGCCTGATAATTGACTTTTTCAATCAAAATTCCTTCTTCGTTATATCGATAGATATCGTACCATTCCAGCTGCATTTGCGCATCGAAAGAGGATTCACGCAAAAGTCTGTTCTTTTCATCGTATTGATATGCATACTTCCAGCGGAAATCGCCGTCCGCCCCCGAACCCACAATTTCTGCAATAAGCCCCGCATCGTTATAGGCAAAGCTTGTTTTGTTTTTTAGAGCTCCCCCATCACCATAACCTTTTTCTGTTTGCGGTCTATTATGCTCGTCAAAGAGAATGGTCCGCTTCAGGGCCAGTGATGAGAGGGCCTGTCCAGTATATTCGGAAAGGCTTACCACATTGCCACAAAGGTGCTGTGTCCAGGGTTCGGGAACATCGGTGGTGCTATCTTGTGCCCATAGAAGCCAGGGAAGAAAAAGAAGGAAAAGAATAATTTTTTTCACATGATTCATAATTCATACCTCGTTCTTGACAGATCCGTTTCTGTATAAAACATATACCCTTTGGAATCATATCAACGCTGCACTGTTATCTACCAAAGCTCCGCCCCCCTGTCTACCGAAGAGGTCGAAATCTCGTTACATCTTTGCAAAAGCTTAACAATTGCCCCAAGTCAGCTTGATATCCGGCATATAGCTTATCCCTTGTAGATTGAGAAAACGGGTAAGGAGGTGATACGCCGGAAGATTTGTTAGTTTTGATCGATTGAAAACACTTTACCATGAAGGAGAATAGTTATGAAGAAACGAATAATGATTATTGGTGCATCTATCGTATTTTTGTTGTCGGCCTTTGCTGTGTCGGCTAATGATTCCCTGACACAAGTTATGGATAGCAATCCCGATTTCGCCCGCTTTGCCCAGCTGATTAACGAGGGTGATACCAAAGCCCTTCTTGCTGAGAACGAAGAGCTTACTCTTTTGGTTCCGTCGAATGAAACCTTGGAGGCAGTAACGGCTCAGGCAAGCGATGATGCAGAGGCTGTTGATCGATTTCTAAAAGGGCATATCCTTATAGGCGCTCTAAGCTACGATCAGCTGCGAAACAGTGAAAAGGTCATCACCCTCGGCGGCGACACCCTATCGGTAGCGCTTGACAGTGATGGACGTGTCCATATCGGCGACCTTGTTTTGACGAGCGAGAAGAATCTCGGTACCGAATTGGTCTCCGTGTATAGTGTTTCCGGTCCCACCGACGCCGTTGAAAAGGGGGAGGAATAGTATGATAAAGAGAAACGTACGACATGTGTCACTGCTCCTTGCAGTATTCTTGCTTTTGGCCGGTATCCTCTCCTGCCGGCATGAGGAGGAGAATACCGTCGCCGCTCCGGTGCCGGAAAACGAAAATCCTCCTGCCTTTGCCGAGCCTGCTCCCGAGAGCCCCGATGTGGCTCCCGAACAGGATCTTTTCGAGATTCCCGATCAGGAGGAATCCTATTCAGATGATGTTTTGCCCTCCGAAGGCACTACCGAAGGTGCTGCCGATGCTGAGGAAGGGGAGAACATCGAAACAAATGAATAGGTATGAATACGTATTGATTGAGACGATATAGATAAAGCCCGTTCGTCTCTGTTTCTGTTTCTTGTCCGGCCTGCCCTGTTATGGGTGGGTCGGACTTTTCGTTTCTCTCCTTTTCCGTTATGCTTTAAGCCTATGTTGCACCTAACGCTACTGCCTCATATCCTTGCGATATGCCGCTTGGAGCACGATGCCCCAGTGCCGTCCTGGACCGGGGGCGAGAAATTTGTCTCTATTACCCGAACCGGTGATGAACTTTCCGTTGTTTGTTCTCAGCAAAGGGTCCCCGACGGTGTAACCATGGAAGGCGGCTGGCGTGCTTTCAAGGTCGAAGGACCCCTGGAATTCTCGCTCACCGGCATTCTCTCCTCCCTTACCCTTCCTCTTGCCGAAGCAGGGATTCCTGTGTTTGCCCTCTCCACCTTTGACACCGATTACCTTTTGGTCAAGGGAGTTGATGTTGAAACGGCAGAAAGGGTTTTGGGGCAGTTTTGCTTTCTGGAGGAGGAAGGGGCAAACCGTGCACATTGAGGGTATCCTAATCGGCCTTGCCGCCTTTGTATTGATTGGCCTCTTTCATCCCCTGGTAATCCATGGTGAGTATCACTTCGGAACAAAAATTTGGCCGCTATTTCTTATCGCCGGGCTTCTTTTTTGCGGCCTTTCCCTTTATATCGGACAGGTTGTACTCTCTGCCATCCTCGGTGTAGCCGGATTTTCTTCATTCTGGAGCATCGGCGAGCTCTTTCACCAGAAACGCAGGGTAGAGAAGGGATGGTTTCCGAAGAAAGAGCGGAAATAAGTTGTGCTATCGGATAGCGGGCTCTGCAGGCGCTCCTCTCTATTGTTTATCTGCAAGAATATACGAAAGGCCGTCTCTCTCAAATTTTTCTAATGCCATTTCAGGCAGATGTGTCTTATCGGTAATTACATAGTCGATATCACCGTATCCGGCAAATAGGTTGATTCCCGCCGCATCGAATTTTGTGGAATCAAAGACTCCAAAGACTTCATTTGCCGCTTTTATCATGAAACGCTTAAGATGTGCTTCAAAGGGGCTCAAAGCGGCCAGCCCCTCGTTTAGCCTTACTCCGCTGGCTGCGATAAACGCCTTATCAACTTTTACGCGACTGAAAAAGGCCTCTGCATCGGGTCCCTGCGTCGACATATTCTGGCTGAAGAGCATGCCTCCGGAAAGAGACACGGAAACTTGTGTATTGGCAAGGACGGTAGCAACGGGAAGTGAATTGGTCAGTACGGTAATGCTGTTTTTATTGCTCAAAAGCCGGGCGATTTCCAGAGTTGTTGTGCCGGAATCTAAAATGATTGAATCACCGTCATTAATAAAATTAACCGCGCATTTTGCAATCTCTACCTTTATTTCATGGTTTATTCGACTTCGTAACTCAAAGGGGGTCAGGGTGTTGCTATCTACTATGTGGGCTTCTCCCCTTTTTCTTATGATGAGATTGGCCTCTTCCAGAATTGATAAATCTTTCCGGATGGTAGCCGAGGAGACGGGATAAAGCGGAAAAAGATCTTTTACATTTATGGAAGCGTTCTTTTTGATAATTTGCAAAATCTCGTTTTGCCGTTTACTTATTTGCTGCATTCCGGTTCTCCTCTGTGCTATCACTTATTATTCGCTACAATTGAAGTTTTGATAAATTGTAAAGTAAAACATTATAAAATATTATACGCTATGCACTTTTCCGAATCAAGTCGGTAAAGTGTTAATAATTTCGATATTACATGCATTTTGTCTTGTAATTACCTATATTTTTTGATGTAATAATAGTTAATAAAAGATTGTGAAAGTTTATGAAATAAAATTTGACATAATGATGATGTCGTGCAATTATAATAAAGATTATTGAAGAATACTATGGTTTTTCATCAGGTCAAAAGAGGAGATTTTGCAAGGTGTCTATTCTTTGTGTTGGAGAATTGGTAGCTGATATCTTGGTTAGATCCGTCGATGGAATTGATTTTACGATCGACAGCATGTCAGTTGATGAAATTTCGTTGAAAAGCGGGGGGGATGCATTTAATGTTTCTCTCAATCTGGCACGCCTCGGAAATAAAGTGGGTTTCTCGGGGAAAATAGGTCGTGACTTTCTTGGAAAATTTCTTAAGGGTGCAGCGGCGGAAAGAAAGGTTGATCTAAGAAATCTTTGCGTTTGTGATGAGATTCCGACATCGGCTGTTATTGCCTTAATCAGAGAGGATGGTGCGAGAACGTTTCTGCATTTCAATGGCAGCAACGACTCGTTTTGTATCTCGGACATCGATCTCTCACTTTTAAAAAAGTATACGTTTCTGCACATCGGAGGTACATTCCATCTTCCTGCATTTGACGGAGAGGGAACATTGCAGTTACTCAAGGCTGCAAAGGGTATGGGCTTGATCACTTCTATGGATGTTGCTTGGGATCGATCGGGGCAATGGCTGAAAAAGATCGGCCGTTGTCTTCCTTCTATCGATTATTTTATTCCAAGTGATAATGAAGCCAGGATGCTTACTGGTACAGACGACGTTAGGGAGATGGCATTCCGGCTCAAAGCGGCTGGCGTAAAAAACGTCGTAATTAAAATGGGAGATAAAGGGGCATATGGTGATATTCAAGGAAAACAATTCTTTTGTAATACACATAGGGTCAAGGTTGTTGATACCACAGGAGCCGGAGATGGGTTTGTTTCCGGCTTTCTTACGGGCTTAGCAAAGGGAGCTGATCCCGTTAGCTGCGTGAAATATGGAACAACAGTAGCTTCTTTCATTATTCAAAAAGTTGGTGCCACAGAAGGTTCGCCAACGTTCCAGGAAATCACACACTTCCTATCTACTGAAACTGAACTGGAGATTTTACATGTATAACAACAATATGAAAGGACTCATTGAAACAGCAAATCGGGAAGGTTTTGCCATTCCCGCATTCAACTATTCCGATATCTGGGAACTGCTTGCAATAGTTGAAGCTGCAAGGGACCGAAAGGCACCGGTGTATATTGCCTCGAATAGCTTAGTCGTCAATACCCTCGGCATCGACTATTGTGGTGCTCTTGGGAAGGTTGCCTATAAAGAATCACACGGATATGTACTGAACCATTTAGATCATGCCATGGAAGTTGATCTTTGCCGAAAGGCTATTGATAGCGGCTACATGTCGGTGATGATCGACGGGTCTTTAAAAGAATTGATGGAAAACATTGCTATGGTAAAAGAGGTGGTTCGTTACGCCCATGACAAAGGGGTAATTGTTGAAGCGGAAATCGGAAAAATCCGTGGTTCAAATGAAGAAGGCACCTATACAGGCAATGAGTATCTTGGTTCTGTGGAAGAAGCGGTGGCAATGGTCTCTGCAACAAACGTTGATTCTTTGGCTGTTGGCATCGGCAACGCGCATGGATTTTATAAACAACCTCCGCACATACATATTGATCTTTTACGTGATGTTCATCATGCGGTTTCTGTTCCTTTGGTTCTGCATGGAAGCACGGGAATTCCCTACGAGACGGTACGGGCCTGTATAAAAAATGGGATTGCCAAGGTGAATGTCGGGACAATGCTGCATAGCACCTATGTCAAACAGCTACGAATCGAGTTGGAAAAGAAGGAAGACTATAATGTAGTGACTCTCCTGACACCGGTAAAAGATGCGGTAAAGGCAATGGTGAAAGAGTGGATAGATGTTTGCTATGCGGGAGGAAGGTATTAAGCCCATCCCACACAAGTTTCGTAAACGGTGGATTTTTATGGCAAAGGTACCAAAAAGGAAAGAAGGATAAGATGATGGCAGAAACAATGAAAGCAATTGCTGTTCTGAGAGCAGGCGAGATTAGCGTGGTAACGGACGTTCCAAAGCCAAAACCAAAACCGTATGAGGCTTTAGTGAAAATTCATACTTGTGGATTTTGTAACGGAACAGATATGCAGATTATCAATGGTACTATAACGGAAGCAGAGGGCTTAAAGCCCTACCCAACGGTTTTAGGGCATGAGGCTTGCGGAGAGGCTATTGAACTGGGGGCTAAGGTACGGCACATTGCCATCGGGGACAGGTTTGTGCGACCGGATACGCCGTATTGGTATGGAAAATATTCCTGTACCCATGGGAATATGGCGGAATATGCTGTTGCAATTGATAGGAAGGCAATGGAGGAGGACGGACTTCCTTTCGATTCTTTTCCATCCGAAGAGAATTGTGGTCGTATTCCCGGAGATATTTCATTTGAGGACGGTGCGGTAGTCCTTTCGTTGTTGGAATGCTTAAGTGCGGTAAGAAATTTTCACCTACAAGCTGGTATGGATGTCCTTGTTTACGGTGCAGGCCCCATGGGCTTAGGCATTGTCGCCTGTCTAAATGCAATAGGCGTACGTAAAATTGTACTGATTGATGCGGTGGAGTCACGTTTAAACTATGCCTGTAAACATTTTAGCGTTAATCAAACTATTAATATTGCAAATGACTCAGTAGCAAACTGTATCGAGAAAAATTCCTTTGATGCCGTACTTGATGTAGTAGGGTCAAGTAGAATTTTATTGGAAGGGACTCTTTTTCTTAAAAAAGGGGGAATCTTATGTGGGATGGGTGTCTTGCATAAAGATGATGCCCTGATCAATGTGAGGCAGCTTCAAAATAATACCGTACTCCATATGTTGAATATGCCGTATAAACGGATGGCACATATTGATGATTTGGTAGAAATGATCCGTCACAAAAAAATTAATCTAAAAGATTTCTATACCCATGTACTTCCTGCGGAAGAAATCAAAGCGTGTCTCCGCTTGGTGAAAAGAAAGGAAGCACTTAAGGTCGTGCTTACGTTTTAATTTATATGAGACGCACCAATGGGTGCAGGTCCATACAGGAGTCGAATAATGAAAGGGATAGAATTTGCCTTATTCCCAAATGGGTGGGGACAAAACGATGCTGCATGGAATTTTGCCGGATATAATTTTGCTACGGCGGCTAAAAAGGACCGTGGTGAAGCATGGATGACTTTTCCACTTCAGTGTGTCGTCATCAAACATCCTGAAGCAGGATATATTATGTATGATGTCGGATGTGGTGCGCGGGAAGAAATAGATCGAAGACCCGAAGAGCACCGCCTGATTAATCCTGTGATGATCAAACGTGACGAGTATGTCGACCAGCGATTAATGCAATTAGGCCTTTGTGTGAATGATATCTCAACAATAATTATTTCACATTGTCATTGGGATCATATTGGCGGACTTGAATTCTTTAAAGGTACTCCGGCAATTAAACATATTTATGTTGGGAAAGAAGAGTTTTCGTTTGCACTGGTTGCAAGTCATAAAAGCAGCAAAGGTTATTCTGATGCTTTGTACTATAAAAAGAATCTTGATGTCGATGGAGCTGAATTTAATTTGATTGAAGAGGATATTGAGCTTTTTCCTGATGTAAAGCTCATTTTGTTTGAAGGCCATTCACCTTGTGTCATTGGGCTCATGTTACATCTAGAGAACAGTACCTATATTTTCCCCAGCGATGCGGTAACTGCAGAGATCTGTTACAAAGAACCTATTGTACGGCCTGGTACTATTTATGATTCCCTTGGATTCGATCGTACGTTAAAACGATTACGTAAGCTTGAGAAAGAGTACGATGCAAACATCATATTTCATCACGATCCTTGGAATTTTCCGAATTATCGGACCATGGAATGGATTCGATAATAGGGGGTGTTTTATGAAAATAATGCGATTATATGGGCCAATGGATTTTCGAATTGATAGTGTAGATGAGCCGTCATGCGGACCTGGTGAAGTAAAGGTTAAAACGAGTTGCTGTGGCCTTTGCGGGTCTGATAAGCCAAGAATTTTGTTTGGCGAGGTTCCTTTTTTTCCAAGTACGATCGGACATGAATTTTCTGGGATTGTTGTTGAGACCGGTAAGGGGGTCACGACCGTAGAAGCAGGTGATCTCGTAACCGTTGTTCCTTTACTCGTTTGCAATAGCTGTGTGCATTGCAGAACAGGGCATTACGGACAATGTGTTAGTAAACAGTTTATTGGGCTACGTGCGGAAAATATGGGTGCTTTTGCACAATACAATGTGCTTCCTGAAAGAAATGTTTTGAAGGTTCCTGTCGGAATGGATAAAGTGACTGCTGCATTGGTGGAACCGTTAAGCGTTGCCATTCATGCTTTGATTCGAATCGATTTTCATCCCGGACACGATATAGCCATTATTGGAATGGGCACCATTGGACAGTTGCTGCTTCAATGTGCCCGGCTTTTAGGTGCAAAGCGGATTTTTGTTTTTGATTCAGATGATAATCAACTTGATAAAGCAAGAGGGCAGGGAGCGGATTATTGCTACAATACAACGACCGAAGGTTTCTTTGAGCACTATCTTGATGATACGTTTGGTCTTGGATGCCTTTATACCGTTGAAGCCGTGGGTCTGCAGGCTACAACTATGCTGGCCATTAAATTATGTGCTGTACATGGTAAGGTTGCCCTTGTCGGCTATCTTGATAAACCAATAACGTTCTTATCAGATGAGATGAGATTCCTGCTGGAAAACGAAATTAATCTCTTTGGTATATGGCAATCTTATGATTTGAACTTTCCTGGTGATGCATGGCGCCTGGGAATTCACTATTTAGATTCTAAAAAGATTGATGGTATGTCTCTTGTTTCAAATATTGGAACCCCAGGTAACCTCATTGATCTGGTATCCGATTGGAGTGTCCCAGGCAAAGTAACGGGAAAAATTATGATTGACTTCGATGGTTTCTAAATTGGGTGTTCATCTTGTAGAGATACAAGAATATTTACATAGTAGCGGGAGGAACGAATGAAAAGAATAGGTTTAATTTTTTTGGTTGTTGTCTTGTGCCTGCCTTTTATTGCATGTCACAAATCATCTGAGCGGTCTGCTGCCAAGGCTGACGAACAACAAGCCGCATCAGACAATAGTAGTGCACCGGAAATTACTATTGGCTGTTGTGTGATGGATATGGCAAATGAAATTTTTGTCCAATACGTTGAAGGCTATAAAGCCTTTTGTGAAGCCACCGGTAATAAAGTAAAGCTTATTGTTGTTGATGGTTCTTCGCAACCGGAGAGACAGGTTGAAGCACTTGAGAATTTTATCAGTGTTGGCGTTGATGCGATTATGCTTAATGCACTGGATTTAAGTGCGGTTGAAGATGTAGTGCATCGGGCAATGGATTCCGGTATAAAAGTGGGTATCTATCCTTCAATGGATGGAGTTACAATGAACTTTGTATTTGATGAATATCAGTGGGGATTCAGTCTTGGTGTTGCTGCAGGTAACTGGATCAACGATGAACTGGCTGGAAAAGCTGTAGTAGCTTGTTTCAACCAGGCTGAACTTGAGACGGCATTGGGACGTTACTACGGTTATGTCGATGGCGTACTTTCTGTTTGTAAGAAAGAGAACATAACGTTCTTGGAGCCCATTTCAACGGTAGAGCCGGTTTCTGCAATGGAAGGAATGGAAAATATTCTGCAGGCACATCCCGATGCCAAAGTTGTCCTTTGTTCTGCAGATGCAGCTGCGGTTGGGGCATACCAGGCAATTGTAGGTGCGGGTATTGATACAAGCAAGATGTTTTTAGGTGGGTGTGACGGTATTTCAGAAGCTCTTGGTTATATAGCGAAAGGCTCTGTCTTCCGAGCTACGTGTGCAAATCAGTATTTGGTCCAGGATATGGGATTCGCTTTGCTCCAGAAACTCACAAAAGCCTGCCTTGGGATGGATTACGATGGTGACTATATTGCTCCAACCTTCCTTGTAGACAAAACAAATGTGGCTGAATACATGTCACGGGAGCCGGAATATACGCTTGATGACGATTTGGCCGCGGTGTTTCGATAAGAGTAAAAATTTACTATTATATGATAATGCATATTCCATACTTCTATAGTATGGAATATGCAAATTTCTATAGTTACGATTTCCTTTATTTCAATAGTTGGGAGGAAGATGGATGGCTGTTGCACATAGCCAAATCGTTGTTGACATAAAAGGATTAACGAAAAGCTTTGGAGGAATCATTGCTTTACATAATGCTGATATTGACTTCAGAAAAGGTGAGGTACATGCATTAGCTGGAGAGAATGGTGCGGGAAAGTCAACCCTTTGTAAAATGCTTTCTGGAGCTATAATTCCTGACAGCGGGACGATACGTATCAACGGTATACCTCATACACGCCTTACACCGAAAGAAGCAAAACTTGCAGGAGTTGGAATGATATATCAGGAATTTAATTTGGTTCCTGATATGCCTGTGTATGAAAATATTTTTATAGGAAAAGAAATTAGGAAAGGGATTACCGTTGATACAAAAGAAATGATTTTGCAGACTGAAGAATTGTTTGAAAGAATGGAGGTTAAGATTGACCCCAAGGCGTATATTTGCAATTTATCAGTTGCTTATTGTCAACTGATAGAGATTGCAAAAGCCTTGAAAGAGCATGTTGAAGTTCTCATTATGGATGAGCCGACCGCTCCTCTAACAAATCAAGAAGTAGATGTTTTATTTAAACTTGTTAATAATTTGAAAGAACACGGCATTACAATAATCTATATCTCTCATAGAATGGAAGAAATTACAAATCTATCCGATCGTGTAACAATTATGCGCGATGGTGCTGTTATTTCAACGTTAAAAACAAGTGATACGACGCAGCATGAAATTATTTCACGAATGGTTGGTCGGGAATTAGGTATGAATTTCCCTCTGAAGAAACAGGTTCTTGGAAAAAAAGAAAAGGTTCTTAGTGTCAGAAATATCAAAAATAGCATGCTACAAGATGTCTCCTTTGATTTATATAGGGGAGAAATTCTTGGTCTGGCGGGATTAGTCGGGTCGGGGAGAACAGAAACCTTACGCGCAATTTTTGGTGCTGATAAGATGACATCAGGAGACGTACTATTACATGGGGATAATAAAGTCACCATAAAAACACCAAAAGATGCAATAAAGAAAGGAATAGGATTGATTCCTGAGGATAGAAAGCGTCAAGGTGTACATTTATCGCAATCGATTAAGAATAATATGACGCTGATCAAAATAAAAGATTTGAGTATTTTCGCTACCATATCAAAGAAAGAAGAGCAGAAGCTCATTGATAGGTATGTTGACATCCTGTCAATTAAACTTGCCTCACCTCATTTCCCGGCATCAAGTTTGAGCGGAGGAAATCAGCAGAAAGTTGTATTAGCAAAATGGCTTGCCATGCAGCCTGACATTATTTTTTTTGATGAACCAACTCGCGGTATTGATGTTGCGGCAAAAAGCGAAATATATGAATTGATGGACACCTTACGCAACGATGGAAAAGCGATAATTATGGTATCGTCTGAAATGCCAGAAATTATCGGGATGTGTGACAGAATTTTAGTCATGTACGAAGGAAGAATTACTGGTGAGCTTACTCATGAGGAAGCAACCCAGCCTCGAATAATGGAATTGGCATCCGGCATTGTGTGATGTACTTATGATGAGGAGTAGGCAGTAATGAATAGGATCAAATTATCGAAGAAGATGCCGACTGTAGGTGTTTTCTATCAAAAGTATGGCATCCTTTTTATATTAGTACTTGAGATTATCTTTTTTGCAATTGCTCACGAGAATTTTTTAACCAGTACGAATTTGCTTAGTGTAGGAAGGCAGATATCTTTTATTGGCATTGCATCAATCGGTATGACGATGGTTATGATAACTGGAGGCATTGATATTTCAGTAGGATCGATGCTTGCTTTGGCTGGTGTGGTGAGTGCTAAACTTTTAGTCGACGGAGGCGTGCCGCTTCCTCTTGCAATTATTCTAACCCTTCTGGTTGGAACGTTTTTCGGTTTGATTAATGGTGTTACATCGGAAATTATGCATGTCCCACCGCTTATTTCAACTTTGGCAATGCAAACTATTCTAAAGGGCATAGCTTTCTTAATTACAAATGCACTTCCGGTAAAAGGTGTCTCTGATTCCTTTAAATATCTGGGACAAGGATATTTGTGGGGATGGATACCTGTTCCTTTTCTTACCATGTTACTCTTATTTGTTGTCGGATGGTGGTTCCTTGAAAAGTCCTATTTTGGTAGAAGAATATATGTTGTCGGGGGCAATAAAGAAGCCGCAAGGCTCTCCGGAATTGATACAAAAAAAGTAATTATTTCGACATATGCATTGTGCGGCTTCTTTGCTGCATTGGCAGGGATTCTCATGGCTGGTCGTCTTGGTTCCGGGCAACCGTCCATCGGTACAAATTTCCCGATGGATGTTTTAACTGCTACTGTTTTGGGCGGGATTAGTGTAAACGGCGGTAAAGGAAGCATTGTCAATGTATTCTTTGGTGCATTTATTATGGGCATTCTCAGTAATGGTATGATCATGTTGGGTCTGAATGAATATTGGCAGTGGCTGGTTAAAGGCTTTGTACTACTTTTTGCTGTTTCGATGAGTAACCTAAAGAGCAAATAGGGATGATACGAGCATACACACCTGTGATAGCTGTCCTCCTTTATTATTGATCAATCTACGATTGACACCCCCAGTATGACGAGGTATTATTCATATGATGTATATACATCTATATGAATGATACATGAGCGAGGTCACCGGAATGAAACGTTTTAACGGACAACTTGCCCTGATTACCGGGGCGGCTACTGGTATAGGAGCGGCTTGTGCCCTTCGGTTTGCCGAGGAGGGGGCGAATATCGTCTGTGTTGATCTGAAAGAGGATGAGAATAGATTGACAGTCGAAGCCTGTGAGAAATTTGGCGTAAAGGCCGTAAGCATTATGGGGGATGTGACCGATAAAACGGGGGCGGCAGAGGTGACCAAGAAGGTCCTCTCGCAATTTGATAGAATTGATATCTTGGTATGTTCGGCCGGGCTCTACACCGGGGCGCCCCTGGTGGATGTTAGCTATGAACAGTGGAAACGCCTTCTCGATATAAATCTGACCGGTACCTTCCTGTATAACCAGGCGGTGGCTCCTGTTATGATGGAGCAGAAGTCCGGTTCGATTATCAACATTTCTTCGATGGCGGGAAAAACAAGCTGGCCTGCCTCTGCCGAGTATTCTGCAAGCAAAAGCGGGGTAATCGGTTTGACACGTTCCGTAGCAATGGAACTTGCCCCCTACGGTGCAACCTGCAATGCCCTTTGCCCGGGGAATACCTTAACTGCTATGGTTAAGTCGGTTGCCGGGGTGGTCGGAGGAAGGGATGGTATGACCGCACAGGAATGGCTCGATATGCGGGCTCGCGACTGCCCCATGCAGCGGCTTGCCGAACCTTGGGAAATGGCGGGAGTTGTATCGTTTTTGGCTTCCCGTGACAGCCGATACCTTACGGGACAATCCTTATCTGTGGACGGCGGCATGGTGCTGTAATCCGTTCTGACTTTCAACGGATGCAAAGCGGCAGAAGATTTTTGAAAAACCCGGGGGATGGTGTATACTCTCACTCAAAGGATTATGGGAGTAAAATATGAAAAAGGTGATACTGGGAATTGTTTTTCTCACCTTCTTCTGGAACGTCTCTCTCTTTGCCGAATCTGTCGATCAGATGTGGATCGTTAAGGAACATACCGGCTCGGCATCAAGTCTTCAGCGGGTTTCTGAGCCGCTTTTTTCTCCCGGTCAGACGATGTACGTGTATATTCTGGTCAACAATCTCGGGGTAAAATGGGGAGAGGGGCAGGTTAAGTGGAAATACTACTACCAAAGTTCCGATGGAAAGATTATCTGGGCGTCTCCTTTTACGCCGGTAAGCAGGAGGAGTTCAGATCCTTCATGGAATTTTTCCGAGGTAGTGACGATAAGCCTGCCGTCGACCATTCCGGAGGGGAGCTACGGCCTTGGTTTTTCCCTCGTTGATGCCCATACTTTGAAAGAGTACCGTGGCTGGGTTGAGTTTCGTGTTGGGATTGTCACTACTGATCAGAACCTCACGGCAGAGCCTGATCAGCAGCAAGGAAAAGCGGCCGCGCCCGAGGTTCAACAGGATTTTACCTCGTCGGTGAATGGGATCCGCTTTACCCTTGTTGCCGTAGAGAAAAGACCGGAACGGCTTGTCATCACCTTTACGGGAAATAACGGAGAAAGTGAGGAACAGAAGCTTGTTCTCTATCCTTATTCGGCACGAATCATAGACAGGGAGGGCAATGAGTACCAATATGCCGACCTGGGGGATGGCGGTTCTCTTGCCGCCGGAGTTTCTTTCCCACCTGGAATTCCAACCATGGCCGACATCAGATTTCGTCGGCCGACAAATACTATTATGTCTATGGCACTTCTTTCCTTCAGTTTTTACCATACCGACGAGATGGTGGAATTACGGGGAGTGCCGGTGCCATACCCCTGATCGTATGGTTTCTATGGGAAACTGCATGCGAAGTGTTGTTTTCCCGGTTTAATTTTCCCGCTCCTTGCGATGGTACTTTTCCGCCAATGCAACATACTCTCTGCAATTTTCTTTAATCGCTTCGATCTCTTCCTCTGTAAGCGTTCGAACCGCCTTCGCCGGAGAACCAATGATGAGACTCCTTGCCGGAAATGTTTTATGTTCCGTGATAAGGGCACCGGCACCGACAATGCTCTCTTCTCCGATGACCGAGCCATTCATGATGATCGCTCCCATCCCGATGAGACAGTCATCACCAATGGTGCAGCTGTGGATGATGGCTCCGTGTCCGATGGTTACCCCGGAACCGATGGCTACAGGTTTCCCCTTGTCGACATGGACGATGGCATTGTCCTGTATATTGCTCCTGTCGCCAATAGCAATCTCAGCCAGATCTGCACGAATCGAGACATTGAACCAGATAGAGGCGTCTTTTCCCACGGTAACGGCCCCGGCAATATCTGCACTCTCCGCAATAAAAGCTCCTGCACCGGTATCCGGATAGGTGCCTTGATAGTCGTAAATCATTGGTTTCCTCCGGCTTTCATGATACTATAGCTCCGTTATGGAATACAAGGTAACAGGAAAACAGGAAAATTCGCGGATGTGTCTTGTCTGCGGTATGCAGAATCCTTTTGGGCTGAAAGCTAGATTCTACTCAATTGAGCATGGCGAGCTCGTAGCGGTCTTTAGCACGGGGGAGGAGCATCAGAGCTATCCCGGGCGGCTGCACGGGGGAATCGCCGCTTCCATCCTCGATGAGACCATTGGCAGGGCAATTGCCGTTGGTGCAGGGGGTACTGTGTGGGGGGTGACGGTTGACCTTACCACACGCTTTCGCAAGCCTGTCCCGCTTGGTGTCGAACTTCGTGCCGTCGGACGAATTACCAGTGATCGCGGCAGGCTTTTCGAGGGAAGTGGTGAACTCTTTCTTCCAGACGGAACTGTCGCCGTGGAGGCTACCGGGCGCTACTTGAAGATGAGTCTCGAGCAGATCACCGGCGAAGGGTTGGAGGATGAACTTGATTGGCGTGTTATTTCCGAGGTGAACGATCCCGAATCTATTGCATTGCCCGATCAAAATAAATCCTGATCGAAATAAACAGCAAATATATAGCAAAGGAGAAGCGTCTATGTTTATATCGCATGAAGATGATGTCCCCGTGGTTGAACTTTCCGGAGATCAGTTAAAGGGTGTGAGAAAGCAGGTACTTATCGGACCTAAAGAAGGGTGGGATGATTATGTGATGCGGCAGTTCCACCTGAAAGCGGGTGGTTTTACTCCTCGCCATAGCCATGGCTGGCTCCATATAAACTATATCACCTCGGGCAAGGGAACACTGCTGCTTGGTGAACATGAATATCCGATAAAAAAGGGAAGCATCGCGTATGTTTCGCCCGGGCTCGAACACCAGTTTCGTGCGGATCAGGGGAGTGATGTTTCTTTTATCTGCATTGTTCCCCCGGAGGGCGATGCTTGATCCTATATGAAATCGTATAAAAATTGACAGATGGGGCGGTTGTAGATACAATCTCCTTTGAAACCATTTTCAAAAACGTTTTCAAAGGAGAAAGTTCGTGGACGTCATACAGGATGGCAGTGAACAAAGGGGAACCGTCACAATCAAAACCGTTGCCAAATTGGCTGGGGTTTCAATTTCTACAGTAAGCAGGGTTCTGAATAACCCTGAAAGCGTAACCGAGGATAAACGTCTGAGGGTTAACCGTGCAATAGAGGAACTACGATACGTTCCAAATCCGGTTGCCAGGGCCCTGGGAAGCCGTAAGGTTGGTTCTATTGCCATTGTTGTTCCGACAATTCTCAACCCGTTAATGAACGAGGCGATGCGGGGCATCATCGAGGTCCTGGATGAAGGATGTTATGACGCCATCGTTTTTGATTCAAACGAGGACTTTACCAGGGAACAGACCTTTTATGAGCTCTTGCCCCATAAAATGGTGGAGGGAGCCATTTTCCTTGCTTCTGCAGGAAGAGAACTTGATTTCGATGCGCTTGCGGAAAAAATGCCGGTTGCATTGATCTCCCGTCCGGAAACCCCCACTAAGGTCGACACCTTTGTAAGCGATGAGCGGCACGGAATGCGCCTCTTGGCGGAACATCTTGCTGCTTTGGGCCATAAGGAGATCGGACATATAGGAGGCGCCTTCGGGAACAGTTCCGCCATGTTGCGCTTCGACTATTTTAAAGACGCTTTGGATCATCTGAGACTTCCCTGGCATCCCGAGTACAATACCTTTTGCGACTGGTCCATTCACGGCGGCTATGAGGCCATGCTGAGGCTGGTGAAAAGAACTCATCGTCCCTCGGCAATCATCTGCTCTACCGATCTCATCGCACTCGGAGCGATGGCAGGGGCCCGCGAGCTTGGAATACGAATTCCCGAAGAGCTATCGGTAACCGGTTTTGATAATGCACCAAGTAGCCCCTTTATCTATCCTTCGTTGACGACCCTAAAATATCCCAACTACCGGCTTGGTCGGCTTGCGGCCAGAGCCGTTCTTCGCCGCCTTCGCCTGAAGGATAGGCGAATTATTCGAAAAGTCATTCCTCTGGAGTTGATCCAGCGCAATTCTACAACCGAGTTGCATAGCATATAGAACCCTGTACCCCTGCTGGGGGAGCGTAAAAGGAGGCGAAAGGCTTTATGGAGAAGTTGGTTACGTTTGATTTCCCGACGGACCAAGTCAGACTTAATCTTTGCTATCGGGATGACGAGAGGCTAAAGACTATAGCCGCATCTTCGTCGGACGCGGCCCTGCCGAAGGTAAAAGCCGTGTACGATGAACTGCTTTTTCCCCCCGCACCGGCGGATCGACCTTATGTTATGAGTTCTATCGTTCTCTCTTCCGATGGGAAGATGGCCTTTGCCGATATGCCGGCAGGACCGGTTATTGCCAAAAACAATTTTTTCGATCCAAACGGGGCTCTTGCCGATTTCTGGATACTGAATGCCTTACGGGCCTATAGTGACGCTGTTATCCTCGGTGCCCGAACCCTTCAGACGGAAGCCAACAACACCAGCCACATTTTTGATCCCGAGCTTGCGAAGGAGCGGGTAAACCTGCTGGGAAAACCGATTCATCCCATGAATATCGTTGTTTCCTTCGATGCCACCGATATTCCTCTTCGTCATTTGATTTTCAACATTGATCCGGAAGAGGGTTTTCCCATAGCCATTGCCACCGGTCCTGCCGGTGCCTCCTATCTTGCTTCCTGTTTTCCGAGAAAGCTTCGGGAGATAGGCCCCTTCTTTAATGCTGTTTCTGTCGATAAGGAGGCGGGAGCGGAGGCTGCCAGGCTCCTTGCCTCTCTTTCTGCCGATGAGGTTCCGCTTTTTATTACCGGAGAAGGGGTACGGCCTGACGCCTCCGCCCTATTGAAGCTGCTTCGACTTGCCGGATTCCATCGATTATTGATTGAATCCCCCAGTTACACCTCGGCTTTGATGCGGCAGGCAATGCTCGATGAATTTTTCATCAACTATTCAATGGTATTTGCCGGTGGGCCGATAACCCCGAACAGCGGCTCACCCTTCGGTTGCGAGGCCCACCCTCATTCAAGGCTCCTTACCCTGGCCACGCATGGGCCCTCTTTCATGTATACCCGACAGAGACTTTCTTACGGCGTGAATAGGGAAGTGGATCTGAACAGCTACAAGTACTAAGCCTATTTGGAGAGGAGGAAACAATGAGGGAGATTGATCTTCTTGTCGAGCATGCCGATTATGTGGTCACCATGGATCCCGAGCGGCGAATAATAGGAAATGGTTCTCTTGCCGTTGCCAAAGACACCATTATCGATCTTGGTCCCGATGAGGAGCTTGCCGGCCGCTATCTGGCGAAGAAACGAATCGATGCCTCAGGTAGGTTCCTCTTTCCCGGTTTTATCACCACGCACACCCATCTCTTTCAAACCCTCCTCAAGGGACTGGGACGGGATAAGTCCCTCTTTGAGTGGCTCAACAGCTCGGTGAGGGTTGCGCTGCATAACTACGATCCGGAATGCATGTATTGGGGTGCGATGACCGGGCTCACAGAGGCCCTCAGGACAGGGACCACAACGGTAACGGATTTTCAGTATTGCCATGCCGTGCCGGGACTCGACCAGCCGGTTCTTGATGCCTACGAGGATCTTGGTATTCGGGGGGTATTGAGTAAGAGTCATACCGATGTTTCCGGCTTTTCCCCCGAGATAGCCTGCGAATGGATCGAAAGTGAGGATGAGTTTATCCGCGACAGCGACGATCTCTGCTGCAGATATGAGCATCATCCCTCCATAAGCATCTCTGTTGCCCCGGGAATTATCTGGGATCTGAGTCGCCGTGGCTACCAGCTTACCCGGGAACTTGCCGATAAGTGGAAAATTCCCATCACCATGCATCTGGTAGAGACCGAAGATGACGATCAGTATGCTCATGCCAACTACGGAATCGGTTCGATCGACCTTCTGGAAGAAACCGGCATGCTGGGTCCCGATTTTGTGGCGGTTCATAGTGTCTATGTGACTGAAAGGGATATCGAACGCTTCAAGCGATACGGCGTCAGTGTCTGCCACTGTCCCGTCTCCAATATGATCCTTGCCTCCGGCACCGCACCGGTACCGAGATTTTTGAGGGAAGGAATTCCCGTCAGTCTCGGCCCCGATGGGGCTGCGAGCAACGATAGCCAGGATACCCTTGAGCTTTTGAAGACGACGGCCCTTCTTCACAAGCTTGTTTCAAAGGATGCCTCGCTAGTCAGTGCTGCGGAGGTCCTTGAAATGGCTACCCTCGGAGGGGCCAGAGCCCTCTTGCGGGAGAAGGAGATAGGAAGTTTGGAGATCGGAAAAAAGGCCGATTTTTTCATCTACAATCCCGAACATGTTCGGTCGATTCCGGTGCATGATCCGATTTCATCACTGGTCTATTCCTCGACACAGGCAAATATTGAAACGACGGTGGTTGCCGGCCGCCCCCTGCTCGAGAATGGAATACTTGTAACTGCCGATGAGGCTTTGATACGGAGGGAGACTCAACGTGTTGCAAGCTCGCTGATACGTCGGTCGGGCCTCGGTAATGTTCAGTGGGGACGACGAATGGGAAGATGCGATGAATAGTATCTTCTTACATAGAAGAGAAATATTTGGAAAAGAGCTGAGTACCGTATATCTTGCCGGTTTCCTCGAGCTTTCGACGGTTATGACCAGCTTTACGCTTATTCCCCTCTATGTCAAACATGCAGGCGGTGGGGATTTCGCCATTGGAGTACAGGCGGCGATTTTTACCCTCTTTTCCGTACTCTTTCGGTTTCTTCTTGGATCCCTTGCCGACAGTCGAGGCCGGAAGCTCTCGCTTCTCATCGGTGCCCTTGTCTTTTCCACGGCGCCTATCGGTATCTGGCTCAGCCCCAACCTTGTGGTCATGGCCCTGTTTCGCGTCTATCAGGCAATAGGGATGGCCACGTTTCTCTCCGCTGCAACCAGTTACGTTGCCGACCACACTCCCGATGAGCTTAGGGGAACAAGCATCGGAATGTATCGAACGGCTGTTACCTTGTCGGTTATGATTGCTCCTGCACTAGGCATGACGCTTATTCAAAACTTTGGATTTGCATCGTTTTTTATTGCTTCATCTCTTTGCGGGGTGGCTGGAACACTTTTGATTCTTACACTTCCTGAAAAAATCGGAGAACGACACCACGCTTCTCCGGATGAGGAAAAAAGCGTCTCTGTCAGGGAACTGTTCGATCTTTTTCGTATTCCGGATCTGCGGAGCACCTATTTGGGAATTTTTGCCTTGAGCATGGCAAGTGGGATTTTGCTTACCTTTCTTACCGGATATGCGCTTGGTTTTCCCTCTATCGGTAATCCGGCCTTCTATTTCACCATACGGGAATCCCTGGGGGCCCTGGGGACCCTGGCGCTTGGAGCCCTCTCCGACAGGGTGGGGCGCGACCGGCTTCTCGGTCCCGTTCTTCTCTCTTTTGCCGCCGGTTGTGCCACCCTCGCCTTTATGGAAGTTTCGCCCCGTCTACTTTACTATCTTTCCGCCGTTATTTCCGGTGTCGGGTATGCCGGGGCTCTTGCACTCCTGATCGCCAAGGTGGTCGATTCCGTTCCTGCCAGGCTTCGGGCCTCGGCTCTTGCGTTTCAAGAAAGTGCCATTGATGGCGGAAATGCCTTTGGCATTTTTATTTTCGGCTCGGCCCTTTCCCTCTTCTCTTTTCCCGTTCTCTTTGCCGCTATGGCCCTCTTTATCATGACGATTCCCTTTCTTAGTGTTTTGGCAAGGGGAGAGCGAAAAGGTCGGACCGCCGCCCGATAGTTCTTTGTGGCATTCATTTTTCCCTTATGGTGGATAAAATAGTATGTTTCTGTATATAGTATCTGAAACCGTTCTCAAAAATAAGTAAGTCCGTGTTGACAGCAGGAGAGAAAGAGGGGATAATATTTGCAAGATCATCTATACATCTATACATATAGGTGTATGATGTTCCGTGGCTTAGTACCCTGGCAGCGGTTTGCTGCATACATACATAGGGGTGACCCAGCCCCGAAAAAAAGGAGAAAAAGGGTATGAAGAGAAACAAGATTCTTATTGCGATGATGGTCATCGCAGTGCTGTGCACCGGTGTTCTGTTTGCCGGCGGGCAGCAGGATGCGGCCCCAGCCGCCGATACGACTTCGTCTGATGCGCCTGCTCAGGTCAAAGTTGCAATGTTGATGTCCGGTCCCATCAACGACGGTGGTTGGAATACGTCTGCATACGAGGGATTAACGCGGCTGCGGGACGAACTCGGTTTTGAAATTGCATATACCGAGATGGTTCCCCAGTCTCAGCAGAAGTCTATCCTTCGGAATTATGCACAGAGGGGATATGATCTGGTGATTGGCCACGGTTTTGAATTCGGTGATTCAATCATGGAAGTGGCCCCCGAGTTCCCCGATGTAAAATTCTATCAGGTTGGTGGTGAAGTTCAGGCCGATAACGTCGGATCCGGCGTCTTTGGTCTCGGCGAGTTATCTTATCTGGCTGGAAAGCTTTCCGCAAAGTTTACAAAGACCAACAAGATCGGTTTCATCGGTGCCATGGAAATTCCTACCACCCTGGCCGAAATCGACATGCTGAGAGAAACCATTGCGGAAGTTAATCCCAAGGCAAGTTTCACCGTTGCGTATACCGGTAGCTGGACCGACGTCAACAAGGGTAAAGAAGCAGCTCTTGCGCAGATTGCCAATGGTGTTGATGTTATTGTTGCCATCGGTGATGCTTGTGACGTCGGTGCCATTCAGGCGGCCAAAGAGCGGGGGGCCTATGTGATCGGATGGTCCGGTGATTTCAACAGTCTTGCTCCTGATATCGTTCTTACCTCCATGGTTCAGAGTGTTCCCGATATGATCCTGATGCAGGGCAAAATGCTCAAAGAAGGAAATTGGAAGGGAATGTCCAAGGTATGGGGGATCGCCGACGGTGTCGAATATCCTGGAACCTGGTCAAAAGTGGTGCCTGCCGAGCTTAAGGATGAGGTTATGGCCGATTTCGAAGCTATGAAGGCGGGTACGCTGCACAAGAGGGTTAACTAACCCTTTCACCAAAATCAATCACGTAAAATTGCAGACGGGGCGCGTATACCTGTGCGTCCTGTCTGCAAATATCCACACGTCGAAAACAGATTTGGAAGGACGGTATTGTGGCACCGATTCTAGAGATCAAGGATCTTACCAAAAGGTTTTCCCGGGTATTGGCGAACGATAAGGTTTCTCTTCAGGTTGAAAAAGGCGAGGTTCGGGCTCTGCTCGGCGAAAATGGTGCCGGTAAATCAACCCTGATGAGTTGTCTGTATGGATTATACGGAATGGATTCGGGAGAAATCCTGGTCGATGGAAAACCGGTCTATATCGGCAACTGTGAAGATGCTATTCGCCTGGGAATTGGGATGGTTAATCAGCATTTTATGCTGATTCAGAAGTTGACGGTAACCGAGAATGTCATTCTTGGTTTGAAAAGCGGAAAAGGCCCCTGGGTTGACTATCATGGGGCAGCGGAAAAGATACAAGAGCTTTCCGATCGATATAATTTTTGTATCAATCCAAACGCCGTTATAGGGGATCTCTCCGTTGGACTTCAACAGCGTGTCGAAATACTAAAAGTACTTTACAGACATTCAAACATCATGATTTTTGATGAACCTACTGCGGTACTGACCCCAAATGAGGTTCTTGAATTCTTTGAAATCATCAAGCTCTTCAAGAAAGAAGGGAGAACTATTCTTTTCATCACTCACAAACTTGGGGAGGTGATGACAATTTGTGATTCGGTTACGGTTCTGAGGGATGGTAAGGTTGTTGGTAATGTTGCCGTGAAGGATACCAGCGAGTCAGAGCTTGCAAAGATGATGGTCGGCCGGGAAGTCTTTCTCAAGGAGGCGGAGCCGACAAAAAAGGTCGGAGATGTTGTCCTTAGGGTCCAGGACCTTCATGTGAAGGGAAGCATGGGCGTAGAGGCTGTTCGCGGCCTCTCTTTTGAAATACGTAGCGGCGAGGTCCTCGGTATTGCCGGTGTTGATGGGAATGGTCAACTCGAGCTTGGTAATGCCCTGACAGGACTTGCTCCCGTGACCTCCGGGAAAATCGAAATTCTTGATGAGGAGACGACGAACTGGTCCACTGCAAAGTTGCATGGTAAGAATGTTTCCCACATTCCTCCCGACCGTCAACGAACAGGTTTGATATTGAATTATCCCGTTCAGGATAATATGGTGGTAAAAGAGATTTCCAACCACAAATTCTCCCAATTCGGTTTTCTTAAAAGAAGAGTCATCAAAGAATATGCGAAACGCCTTATAGCATCCTATGATGTACGAGGATGTGTTCCTGAAACCTATGCAAAGCAGCTCTCCGGCGGTAACCAGCAGAAGGTCATTCTCGCACGGGAATTCGAGCAAAAACCGAAGCTCATCATTGCGGTCCAGCCGACCCGCGGACTTGATATTTCGGCAATAGAGTTTGTTCGGGCGGAACTTGTCAAGCAGCGAGATGCAGGTGCCGCTATACTGCTCATCTCTACCGAGCTCGATGAAATCCTTTCGCTTTCCGATCGGATTGAGGTTATCTACGAGGGGCAGTTTACCGGCTCACTTGTCGGTCATCATGTCGATCCCATGGAGATTGGTCTGCAGATGGCTGGTAGGAAGGTTCCAGGCAGCTGCGATGAGACGGAGCGTGTACAGCTATGAAAGAAAAATTACGAGAACTATTACAGTGGAGTAGGCTCCGAACCGTTGTCATTCCCGTGATCGGGGTCCTGATCGGAATGCTTGTCGGATCCTTGGTAATTGTGAACAAAGACCGAAGTCTTTTTACCGTTATGGGACAGCTTTTCTATGGGGCATTCGGCAACCTGAATAATTTTTCGCAAAGCCTTGTATTCGCCATTCCCCTCGGTTTCACCGGTCTTGCAATTGCTCTTAGCTACAGTGCAGGTATCTTCAATATAGGTGCCGAGGGACAGCTTCAGCTTGCCGCCCTTGCCACAGCCGTTGTCGCTACCAGCGGTTTTCTTGAATCATCCCCCCTCTTACTGCCGGTGGTTCTCATCTGTGGTATGATCATGGGGGCCCTCTGGGCACTTTTACCGGGTATCCTAAAGGCTTATAAAGGCTTTAATGAAATTGTTGTTACCATGCTGCTCAATTATGTGGCCATCTTGCTTGTCAGTTTTTTTCTCCAGGGGCCTTTAAAAGCGGAGGGTGCTTACTATCCCCAGACCGACGCCTTCCCTGATACCGCATTACTGCATAAGGTAATTCGAGGCTATACCCTGCACCAGGGAATTTGGGTTTTCATTCTCATGGTTGTCATTGTGTGGGTGATCCTCTACAAAACCACCTTTGGTTTTAAGATCAGGGCGGTAGGATTCAATCCGGAAGGGGCCCTTTATGCGGGAATCGACTACCGGAAGATTCTTGTACTTTCCATGCTTGTCTCCGGGGCTTTGGCCGGTCTTGCAGGATCGGTGGAGGTCCTCGGTGTTCATCGACGTCTTATGGAAGGCTTTTCGCCTGGTTACGGTTATGATGCCATCGCCGTTGCTTTGCTGGCCAATCTCAATCCTGTGGGTATCATCTTTTCTTCCTTCTTTTTCGGTGCTCTTCGCAACGCCGCGAGTGGGCTGCAAATCGATTTCGGGATTCCCGTCTCATTTATCTATATCATCCAGGCTTTGGCAATTATTTTTGTCATTGCGGCCCAGGGAATGCCGCGTTTCTTTCGCAGGCTGAAAAGGAGACTTCAGAATGTTTAGCGAACTCATACACATGATCTTTTCGCAGGATTTTTTGGCTTCCTGTATTCGCCTTGCAACGCCCCTTTTGCTTGCTGCCATGGGCGGTATCTTTTCCGAGCGTAGCGGGGTGCTTTTTCTCGGACTTGAGGGCTTTATGTTGATGGGCGCCTTTTTTGGGTTTCTCGGCAGCTACTACCTTGGGGCGGTGCAGGGAATTATATTAGCGGTACTGTTTAATATGATCATTGCTCTGGTCTATGCGTTCTGTACCGTTACGCTTGCAGTTGATCAGGTAGTGGTGAGTGTTTCCGTCAATATCCTTGGCCTTGGCATCACCGGAGCCTTTTCCCGTGTTCTTTTCGGAGCCCATACACAACAGCTTATGGGGCAGCGTCTTATGGCGGTTGCCATTCCGGGACTCTCATCCATCCCCATCATTGGTGTTCTCTTTCGGCAAAATCCTTTTACCTACATTGCCTATATTTTGGTTCCCGTCGTCTATATCATCTTTTTTAAGACAAACTGGGGCTTGAAGATTCGTGCGGTGGGGGAAAATCCAAAAGCAGCCGAAACCATGGGGATAAAGGTCCATAAAATACGTTACATTTCGATTCTTTGGGCTTCGGCTTTCGCTGCCATCGGGGGGGCAAGCCAGACCATAGGTGACCTGGGGCTTTTTGTCGACAACATGATTGCAGGAAAAGGCTATATTGGTTTTGCGGCGATTATTCTCGGCCGTTTCCATCCTTTATACACAGCCCTGACGGTCTTCTTTTTCGGTATTGTCGATGCCTTTCAACTTAATCTTCAAGCCATGGGAAGTTCCATTCCCTATCAGTTCCCTCTTATGATGCCGTATCTTCTTACCTTGATTGCTTTTTTGATTGCCGGCTCCGGAGTGGCTCCGAAGGCGTGGGGAGATCCATATATTCTCGAAGAATAGAAGATCGGATCTTGTACCTTTGAAACCGGTTGGCTATGCTACAACCGGTTTCTTTTTGTGTATATGATGGAGGAACGTATGAATTCAATTCTTAGTGATTCCGTTGAATTGGCAAAGCAGATGGTTTCGATTCCGAGTGTAAGCGGATCAGAATCGAGACTTGCTGCTTTTCTGCAAAATCAGCTTGCCACTTGTCGAGGCTGCGACTGTTCTATAGATGGCTGGGGTAGCCTCATAGCTCTGTTTCCTGGAAAAAATAAACGACTTTTGCTTTTCGACGGGCATATCGATACGGTCGATGCCGACGCTTCGCTCTGGAGCAGCGATCCTTTCACTGCCTCCGTACGCGACGGAAAACTTTACGGCCGGGGCTCCTCAGACATGAAAGGGGCTTTGGCCGCCATGATCGCCGCAGCAGCTTTACTTGTCGATGAGAAGGGGGAACTCCCTGGTTCCGGTATAGTCGTCTGCGGTACCGCAGGAGAAGAGCTTTTTGAAGGTTTTACCCTCGGAAAGGTGGTCACTGCACTGCATTCTGCCGGATATTCGGTTGAAGGGGTTATTATCGGCGAAGCAAGTAAAAGACGATTGATGTATGGACAGCGGGGTCGTGTTGAAATCGAATTGACGACCATCGGTACGTCGGCTCATTCTTCTTCGCCTGAAGCGGGAGTGAACGCCGTTGATGCAATGGTCGGCTTGCTTAGCTCGCTGAATGAGATGGAGGTTCCTGTCGATCCCGTTTTGGGGCCGGGTATCGGGGTTGTAACCGATATACTCTCTTCTCCATATCCCGGAGCATCGGTCCTTCCTGCTCGATGTCGTGTAACCATTGATCGTAGAACCCTTCCGGGAGAGACCGGTAGCTCTGTTCTTTCCAGATATCGGGAGCATATTGCGGCATTTGAGAGAAAAGAGCCGAAGTACAGGGCGGAGGTCCAGATTGCAAAGGGATCATATCTGGGTTCCGATGGTAAAAAGGAAGAGATTGAAAAGGCACCCCCTGCGTGGTTGCTTTCAGAGGATGACCCCTTTCGCCGAACTATTTCGGCGGTTCTTTCGAAGGCGGGAGTTCTTGAGGGGGAGGGCACCTATCGCTTCTGTACAAACGGCAGTTGGAGCTGCGGAATAGCGGGCATTCCCACCCTCGGCTTTGGACCTGGCAGAGAGGAGTGCGCCCATATTAATGATGAGTATCTTGAGATTGAAGAGCTCCGTAAGGCCGTGAAGGGATATGATGCTATTATGCGATGGTGGAGCGGCGCATCTTGACAGAAACGACGGGTCGGAAGAAAATAGTTGCCACCTTTTCCCCGAAAAAATGAAAGAGGGCTTTTATGAAGACGAGTGAGCTTTTGGAAGCGGCGCTTGCCGCAAGGGAGAACGCCTATGCACCCTATTCTGGTTTTAAGGTCGGTGCAGCCCTGGTAAGTAGTGCTTCCAAAACGGTGTACAGTGGATGCAACGTGGAAAATGCAAGCTACGGCGCCACCATATGTGCCGAACGCGGTGCAGTGATGAAAGCAATATCGGAGGAGGGGGGCCTTTCCGTCAAGGCCCTACTGGTGGTCAGTGATGCCGCACAAGCCGCTGTACCTTGTGCCGTTTGCCTTCAGGTGCTTTCCGAATTTTGCTCGACAGAGACTCCCGTGTATGTTGCAAACCTTTCCGGGATTGTACACACCTACACCTTCGGCGAATTACTTCCTGTTCCATTTAACAGCATACCGGAATAGCCAAACGACAATGGCTTCGCTATTTGATTTCCTGCTGAAACTCTTTGCCAGAATTTTCTGGGGCAGCGAGGAGGAGTGGTATAAGCATAAGCAGCGAAAAGCCATTATAAAAAGCCTTAGAGAACGCCATCCTGATTGGCTTGATTCCTCAGGAAAGCGTCTTGGGGAAGGATTCGCTTCAGCCATGCTGAAGCTGGCTCGAAGTGTCCACAGCTTTGCCGGGGAATTCTCCCGCCTTTCTGCCTTTGGCCGGGATGAGCAGGCGACGGAGAAGATAGCCGGAGCTTTGTTTCGTTCCTGGATGGATGATGAGGCGGTTGCGCTGTTGGAATCTCTCTCATACGAAAAAATGAAAGCTGAGGTGTCCTCCTCTTTAGATCCCTTTGCCGTCCTTGAAAGGCTTGATCTACGTTTTGAGTCGTTGTTTACGCTCCTCTCCGGTGATCATTTTTCCGGTTTTTCGGATGGCTTTTTCCATCTTTTGCTTTTTGCCGAGTTACTCCGCTATGATTTCCAGGGTCTATTGGTACAATTCGATCCGTCATTTAGTATACTCAATCCCCGCTATGTTTCGGCATTTTCACCGATCGCCTTGGCACAGGTTGAGGAAGAGCTTCTTGACTTCTATTATATCTGGGAGGAATTCGAGGTATCGATTTCCTTTGAAAGGGATATATCGATTCTCAGTGGAGATGAGGCCTCGGATACCCTGGAACAGCGGCTCTATCATCTGCGTGAGGCCAGGGAAAGGGGATTTTCGGCCGAGGAATTGCTCCTTCTCCTCCAGATCGCAAAAGAGGATGCTGCTTTTCAGCCCTCTACCTATCCGAAACCTGAGAATAGTCAGCTACACGAGATTCAACGTATCAAAGAAAAATTTCTACAGGACCGCTTTCGGTTGGAGAAGTCGGTAAAAGAGAAAAAGCTTCGACCGATTGCGGAGAAGCTCTTTCTCGGTATTCCCTACAGACCGTTGAAGGAATATGGGGTGGGTATTGATCGTCTTCTTCTTGCAGCCGGCTTTGTAGGCTTTCGTTATGTCCTGCCCCTTGAAACGGTGATGAACTTCTTGGAAGCCATCTACCGCCCTTCGATTTCCCGTGAGCTTGCAAAGCTCCTTGATGAGGGGTTTTTCCCCGATCCGACATTGGGCCAGCGTCTGGTGCGCATCATGAGCGATGCCGAAGGGCTTGAAACGAATTTGAAGGCCTTTTGTACCTTTGCAGGTGATGTACCTATCGGGGACCGTACGATCGGAGACAAAGAGGCTACATCACTTTTACAATCCGACGAAATTTCCGCCGAGGACCGCACCGCCCTTGAAGAGTATCAAAAAATTCTCGATAAAGAAGCTGCCGAGTTGGTTAAGCAGAGTGGAGCCCTTTTTGGTAAGCTCTATCGCTTTGTTATGCTACTGAATCGTGATGCAAAACAGCGACAGCCGGGGATCGTTACCAATATACGGGCCATCGAAGGGGTTGAAAAACGAAATATCCAGGAACGATTCCGGGATATCGAAGAAAGCCTCGATCTCTTGGTAGCAATTCTCAAACGCTATACCGTTGTCGTTTCGCCTTCCGAATACGAGGCTTTGTCTGTTTGATCGCTTCCAGCTCCGGCAATATTTCCGATAACGGAGGCGACCGCCGCTCCTGCATATGCCGCTGCCTCTAACGCCTCTTGAAGGGAGTGTTCTGCCGCAATGCTTCCGAGAAAGGCTCCCGCAAATGCATCACCTGTGTTCACCGGGTGAATTTCTTTTGCGGATAGGGGAGGAATGTAGCGCTCTTCAAGCTTTTCCTCTTCCCTTTGAAACATCCATGCCCCCTGTGCACCCATTTTCAGGAGGTAGCGGTGACCGCGTTTGCAAAATGTATCGATGGCTTTTCGTAGAGCCGAACCCGGCTGCCTGCCAGAACCGAAATCGACATCAAAAAAATGTTCGCTCTCCTCGATGTTGCCGAAGAGTATCAAACGGCTTTTCTTTTCAAGGGAAACTATATGATCGTGGAGTCTTTCGGCAATGAAGGGGGCGGAAAGATCGACGGCACAAAGGCTTGAGCCGACGGTGAGGGAGGCCGGAAGCCGTGAAAGCAGAAACCCCTCGAAAAAGGGAATATCCCGCCTGGAGATTGGGGGGACATGGTTTTGCCGAAAGGAGAGTGCCGCTGACGGGTTCGCAAAGGGACCTGTCTTGCCCTCCGTGAAGGATATGAATCTACCGGCGGGGAGTGCCTTGTGTCCCGATTCCCTTTCTGCGGCGACCGGATCAAAAAAGCGGAATTTCCCCATAGCGGCTCCCTTCCTGAAATATTCCCCGTCGCTTCCCGCTGATCCGATCAGCGTTACCTTCGAATGATAGATCGCCGCAGCCGCAGCTGCACTGTAAGCGCCGCCGGAGGGACCGCGAAAAAGCAAGGTTCCTTGCCGGTTTAAGGCTTCCTCGATCAGTTTTAGTTCCTCCATGGGAAGATGGCGGGATGCACCATCCGGGAGGGAAATTCCCGAGGGAAAAGCCCTTGCCACCACGTCGATCATGGGATTTCCGATGAAAATGAGCCTTGATCCCCGCCTTGTTAAGCCCATCACAAGGCAACCTCTTCAAGGGCGGGCACCGTAATCCGTATTTCTGTGCCGCTTCCCTCTTTGCTGACGATTTTGAATGTTCCGGAAAGAAGCCTGACCCGTTCTCTGATACCGGTAATACCGATTTGATAGGGGCCGCGTCCAGGTTTGTAGAGTATCGAGGATGGGGAAAAACCACTTCCGTTGTCTCTGATTCTTAAGATGATATCGGGACTGGCACCGAGGAGTGTTACCGAAACCTCACTGGCACCGGAATGTTTTTTTGTATTATTCAGGCTCTCCTGAACAATGCGATAGAGGTTGATGGCAATGGTAAAATCGTATTTAATCGCATCCATACCTGTTGCTGAAAACTGAACCGTTATACCGTATTGTCTGGAAAAATCGCTGCACAGTGCCCGTATTCCACCCACAAGACCGAGGTGATCAAGGTCGTGAGGTCGCAAATTAAGGCTGATATCTCTTGTTTGTTTAATCACCGCCTGCAGTCTATCACTGAGGGTCCTCATTCGGTCTGCAAGGAGGGGCGCTATCTCTTCCGCCTCTTCACCGATGGCTTCACTCTCCATCTTAAGGGAGGCCAGTTCCTGTATTACTTCATCATGTAGATCATAGGCGATTTTTTTCCGTTCACCTTCCAAAATCTGGATAAGTGATTGGGTGAGGGTTCGGATGTTGCGGTCTAGTAGCTGCTTTTCCCTTGAACTAAAGGCATTGCCCACGAGCAACAGCAGTATCAGTATGATGACAGCGGCCACAAAAAGGTATTGCAGACTAAATAGTGCCCGTTGTCGCTCGCTGTATGAGAGAATATAGGAACGAAAATTGGCAAGATTCTTTTCGAAAAAATTTACTTGCGGTGATGTCATGTATTTTACCAGGAGTTCTGGGACTCCCGTAGCATGTTCCGATATGATGACAACAATCTGTTGGCGAATAATAGACCATTGAAGCAGAATACTTGTCATCGTCAGGTTGAGGGAAGAATCTATGCGTCTCAGGGCCCGGTATTCCTTACGTTCAGTTGTTGTGCGGAGAAGCTGAGAATAGGATCCGATCTCCAGATCCTCAAGGGAGAGGGGGGTCCCCATGCTGTCGGCCATGAGTATACGATCTTTGATCTCTTTCCAGCCGCAGATCAATTCGCTGGCACCAATTTGATTCTGAACGATGACCGTCTGGGCCATGGTGCTGAGAATAAAAAACAAGGCCAACGCAATCACCGTAAGAAAGATGATTACCGAACCCTGAGGAAGTGTCGGGAGTTTCATTCGAAACGAACTACTTTTTTCCCATGGCATTCAACTTTTCTACTCTTCTCCTATGTCGTTCCTCTTGCGAAACCTGTGCATCGTCGAAGGCATCTATCATTGCCTCCACACTTTCAGGATAATCGATCCGACCACCGAAAGCGAGGAAATTGGCATTATTATGCTCCCTTGCCATTCGTGCCGCAAAGGTGTTCTGAGGAAGGGCACATCTGATGCCGTCGATCTTATTGGCGGAAATCGAGATGCCTATACCTGTACCGCAGGCGACGATACCGTAATCGTAGCCGCCTTGCAAAAAGGCATCACACGCTTTTTTCGCCATATCCGGGTAGTCGACGGAATCGGTGCTGAATACCCCCAGGTCGTCAACCTCATATCCCTTTTTTTCTATATGGGCAATGATTCGTTTCTTTAATTCAAAAGCGCCGTGATCTACGGCAATCACAATCTTTTTCATGCTGCCAGGCTCCCTTACGTAAAATCTATACGATATAGTATCCGGTTTTGACAGAAACGACAATCTCACATTTTAGGACTGGACGGAGCATAGTTTCCCTGCCAAAATAGCGCCGGAGGCTTTGGGGTGAAAGAGATTGTGATAACAGGGCATCGGAATCCCGATATGGATTCGGTCTGTTCCGCCTGGGCATATGCTCAGTTAAAAAATCAGATTGATCTGGAGCATAGCTATGTTGCGGTACGATGCGGCCATCTGAATAATCAGACGAAAGAGACCTTCAGGGAGCTTGAAACCGAGCCGCCAAGGCTTCTGAAAGATGTCCATCCTCGAGTCGCCGATATCCTCAGCCCCGTTTCCGTCTTTTTGAGGGCCGAGGAGCCGATCCTAAAGGCAATTAGGGCGCTTCATGATTATACCGTAAGTATTGTACCTATTTTCAAAAGCAAATGGGATAAGCATCTTGTCGGATTGGTAAGCGTTCAGGAGGTTTCCGATTATCTGATAAGCGAGCAGGTTGGGGAGCGCCCCCGCTACACCTTTCGGGTCTCGAATTTTGAAAAAGTACTACCCGGACGGCTGTACCGGAGAGGGAAGGTCGATGGGTTCCGGGCCCCCGTGATGGTTGGCGCTATGCCCTTTAAGGTGAGTGTCGACAGAATTGCCCGTCTGCTTCCCGATAAGCCGGTGCTCGTGGCTGGCGAGCGATCCAGTATCATCCGCTATGCGATAAAGAATGAGTTTCCGGCCATTATTCTCACAGGGGTCGAGGGGGATGCGGCTCCAAGTATAGACCTTTCCGATTATCAGGGAACAATATTCCTTTCGGCCACGGATACGGCGGAGACCGTTCGGCTCCTACGCTTGTCGGCACCGGTAAAGGATATTATGGGGAATGATTATCCCCATCTGACCGAAGAGACCCATTTCGATGATGCCAAGCAGATGCTTATCCAGTCGGAATATCGCGGACTGCCGGTTTTTTCCTCTACCGATCCCGATCATTTCCTGGGAGTTGTTACCAGACGCTGTTTTATCGACAGGCCGAAGCGGCAGCTTATTATGGTTGATCATAACGAAGCCTCCCAGAGTATTCGAGGTATCGAACATGCCGAGGTTATCGAGATTATCGACCATCACCGTCTTGCTCCTGAAAAGACCCGCAACCCCATCTATGTCTCTTCGAAACCTGTCGGCAGTACTTGTACCATCGTTTTTCAGCACTACCTTGCCTTCGACCGACCGATCTCCAAGCGTTGTGCGAAAATTTTACTTTCCGGAATCTTATCGGACACGGTTATCCTCAAAAGCCCAACCACGACGGAAGAAGACCGATCCGCAGTGTTTCGACTGGCGGAGATCGCCGAGCTCGATTATCGTCTTTTCGGAGAACAGATGTTCAGCCGAACCTCGGTCCTTTCGGAAAAGGATCCCGATCACGTGGTTACTTCCGACTTTAAGGTCTATCGGGAATACGGATATTCCATCGGTATCGGCCAGGTTGAGGTCGTGACATTGGAGGATCTTTCCGAGAACATCCCAGATTTAAGGGGCTCCCTCGATCGTGTAGCAGGGGATCAACGCCTCGATTGGGTGATGCTTCTTGTAACGAATGTGTTGAAGGAAAATAGCAAGCTGATCAGCCGTACCGCTTCCAGCCTTGATGAACGGCTCATCTACCCGAAGGAGGGGCAGGGGCTCTTTGACCTCCCCGGTATCCTTTCACGGAAGAAACAGCTTCTCCCCGAGGTATTGCGTGTGTTGGAAGAGGCCTCCGGAACAAGCTGATCGTCATGCGTATTGCGCTCATTCAGCCACCCTTGCGTGATTTTTACCGGACACCTCACCGTTTGAATGCCCTCGGACTGGAGCTTGTGGGGCAGATCCTGAGGGATGCAGGCTGCGAGGTATCCCTCTATAATTTCCCGCGTCATAAGCAGGTGCGCTCTCTTGTCCTGCCCAAGGCCCTTTCCCATCTTCGCCCTTTTCTGGTTCCCGGAGAACGGGGAGCCCTCTCCGGCTTCGGTTCATTTCGTCGTTTTGGTCCGGATTATGATGAGGCTGCGAGGCTGGTGGGGGAGGGCAGACCTGATCTGGTTTTTATCGGCCTCTTCGCCTGGGCTTACGGAGAAGATGCCCTCTCCATGGCATCCTCGTTTCGTAAGCTCTATCCTGCGTTGCGCCTCGGAATAGGGGGGGCCGGTGTTTCGGTCGACCCCTCCCGTTTTGAACGATGCGGTTTCTTCGATCTGATTTTTACCGGATTGGGGGAGCTCTCCCTCCGCCGTTGGCTTGCCGCCGGTGCCCCGCTCTCGGGGCGCTTCGACGCTCCTGCCGATGCGTGTGAAGGAGAAAAAGAGGCTCTCCCCGCCGTTTCTTACCATGAAAAGGGCGGCATCCTATCGATATCCGCCAGCCGAGGCTGTCCCATGCGTTGCCGTTTCTGCGCCAATCGCCTTGTCCACGGCCTTCGTTTTCGCACGGCATCGGTTTCCCGGATCATGGCCGTTGCGGAAAAAGCCGTAGTCGACAGGCATGTGCGGTTGATCGCCTTTGAGGATGATAACCTCTCAGCGGATCGCGGCTGGTTCCTCGAACTGCTTTCCGCTCTTCACCGCAGGTTCCCCGAGGCATGGTGTTCCGCAGAGAATGGTATCGATTACCGTTTCCTCGATCCCGATGATCTTCGGATCATTTTTAAGCTGGGATTTAGAAAATTCAATTTTTCCATTGCTTCGGTGGAGAGCGGGGAGCGAAAGCGGGAACGACGTAGCGGCAGCCTCGAGCACTATGCCCGGCTTGTTTCGGCGGCCTCCGGGCTTGGCGCGGAGATTGTCACCTATTTCATTGCCGGACTTCCCGGCGAGTCTTTCGACATAGCCGTCAAAAACCTCCTCTATCTGGAGGCCCTGCCAACGGTGATCGGTATAAGCCTTTTCTATCCCGTTCCCGGAATAGAGGGGTTTGACGCCAGTCAGATTGCCGATGCCCCCTTTCAGAAGGCCCTGGGAAGCGCTGCCTGGCCCTGGGGCGGTGGATATTCCACGGCCCAGCTGCTTACCGCCTTCAGGCTTTCCCGTCTTACCAACGCACTCATGCATCCTGAAAACGATCCATACACTTCGGCCCTGATTCGCGAGGTTGTTTTGCGGCGTCGGCTTTTGACCCTTCAGGGCAGGCACCATCAATTGACCGACCTACCGTGGCAGGACCGGTCGATGGTCCTATCCTTTCTGGAAAAAAGTTCCCGTGTGCATTCTTTTTCGCGTTGACGATTCATATATCATCGAGGTTTGCAATAACATCAAAATAATATACGCAGAATGAGATCTTGGTTATAATTCCCAAAGCCTCTTCCGAATATATTGGCACCTCCGACATGATCTGCCGATTCTTCTACCCCGATTCTGATTGTTATCGAGTGGTGGGCCTCCAATGATAAGTCCGCAAGGGTGATATCCGATATTTTGACCCCATCAATGAAGGAGCCTTCCGGGGTTACTCTCCAACTTTTACGGAGACCGTATTGTGATCCTTCAAGTTTCCACCATGCCGGAGTGTACTTCCCTCGTCGGTCTCCGTAATCCCCGGGAGAAGTCCATATGCCGATTTGTATACCGTTTATCGAAACACAAATATCGGAAAGCCATTCCTTATTTGTTCCCGGGACTTCAGATGATAGTTCGGCTATAAACTCAACGCCTGTGACCGGGCGTTCTTTGTAGAGGCTATTGTTTGGGAATTTATATTCGATATATCCTGTCTCGAACCAAATGAGGCCCGCCTTCATTCTTGCCGGATCCAAAAATGAAGAAGGAACATCAAGATAGCCGATAATATTTTCCGCTGAGCACAATCCGCAGGGTGCGGTAACGTTATAGCGTGTATAAAGTCCAATAGGCATCTCTACTTCAACGATATCATCCCGGGATTGCTGCGGCTCTTCATTTTTAAGTTTGACAACCATCTCACGATAAACAGGATGACAAATCTTTTGCATTCCTTTTTTACCTTTAATACTTTCTGTTCGTATCAGACCGGCTTTTTCCAATACCATTACGTTTGTTGCGATGGTAGATTGCGCCATGTCGAGGGCTTGGGCTATTTCATTTATATTGCGTGGTCGTTCTTGAACAAGCAAAAGGATTTCAACTCGTATTTCCGAAGCAAGCCCTTTTAAGATATCAAGATCTTGTCGTGGGTCGATAACCAGAATTTGGTCGTTATCCATCCTTTTATTGAATCATAAATAATGATATTAAACAAGATCCTTTGTTCGTATTCCTTTCGTTTTTTCTATATCTTATAGACACATATAAGGATATAAATCGTAAAAAATGAACTTTACGCCTAAAATAGACTATGTTACAATATTTTGTATCAATAGTTGAGTGTAATAGTGTGTGTATCCTATTTTTGTGAAAGTTGTATTTTTTAATATCATATAATATGATATATATCGTAAAGGAGGGTTTGTATGTTTTTTACGTTTGCTAAGCGTTTTTTCTTTCTTATGAGCTTGGCCCTGGTCCTTATTTTTTCGGTGGCGGCTGGCGGTCAGGGTGAGTCGGAGGGAGTGAAAGGAGTTACAGAACTTGAACTCTGGACATTTCAGGAGGTTCATATTGAATTCTATGAGCAGATGGCAAAGCTTTGGAATGAAGAACATCCTGATCGGCAAATAGAATTGGTGGCAACTGCATACCCCTATGATGAGATGCACAATCAATTACTGGTTTCGCTTCAATCGGGAGTCGGTGCCCCCGACATTGTCGACATCGAGATTTCGCGGTTCCCGAACTACCTCAAAGGGGTTCCTCAATTTGCGGTGATGAATGATAAAGTTGAGCCGATCATGGACGAATTGGTCAAAGGACGCTTCGAAATTTATGCCAAAGACGAAAAATACTACGGCCTTCCGTTCCATGTTGGAGCCTTGGTCATGTATTACAATATGGATATTCTTAATAAGGCTGGGGTGGACCCCGATACCATTGAAACCTGGGATGATTATGTCGAGGCTGGAAAAAAGGTAAAAGCGGCAACCGGTAAACCGATGACTACCATTGAAGTGACCGAACACTGGAGTTTTTGGCCCTTGATCTCACAAAGGGGTTCCGATTTTGTGGACGAAAATGGCAAGATCATTTTAGACAACGATATTAATATTGATACACTCCAATTCCTTTACGATATGATGCATACATATAACATTGCGATACCGACACCCGGCGGATTCTGCCATTCTGAAGAGTATTATGGTTTCATGAACAATGGCGGAGCTGCGAGTATTGCTATGCCCTTCTGGTATATGAACCGTTTCACAGACTATATGCCGGATCTTAAAGGTAAGATCCTCATCCGCCCCTGTCCAAGGTTCACTCCGACCGGTCACCGTTCGGCAGGCATGGGCGGTACCGGCACCGTAGTAACAAATCAGGCAGACGATATTGAGCTTGCAAAAGATTTCCTTGCCTTTGCGAAGCTGTCGAAAGAAGGCAATATCCTTTTATGGCAACTCTTGGGCTTTGATCCTCCCCGGTGGAGTGTCTGGGAAGATCCTGCGTTACATGAGAAGAATAAATTTACCGACTATTACATGAATGGGACAAAAATCTTCGATGAAGTTCTCAAGGTCAAGGATGAGATTTATCCCGTTCATATGGCACCTGCGGTTCCCGATATCATTAATATCATACAGTCGGAAGTAATGTATCAGGTGCTTGAAGACCAGAGCAAAACGCCTCGAGAGGCATTGGTTGATGCAGCCAATCAGGTCCGCGCTATGTACTAGTCACGATCGATATACCCCGACTGCGAGAAGTATATTGCTTCTCGCAGTCTTTCTTTGAGCTTTTTGAGAAGCTGTGAGAGGTAATTGTATGACTCTGTTCACCGATAGCAGAAAACGTGCTCCGTATATTTTTGTTTTTCCGTTTATTCTATCTTTCCTTATCTTTTTTTTATATCCGGTTATCAGTACGCTGGTTATGAGTTTTCAGGAAATCGTTCCGGGACAGGTCCGTTTCATAGGGGGGACGAATTATAAACGACTGTTGAATCCACAGTTTTTTACAGCGGTGAAAAACAGTCTTACCTACATGTTTTGGACTATTGTCGTTCTGATTCCTATCCCAATGATTCTTGCTGTCTTGTTGAACTCGATTCCCGGAAAAAAAAGTTATCTGTTGCGGGGGATGCTTTTCATCCCGGCTCTGATGTCGGTAGTTGTTGTTGGTACGATTTTCCGTTTGCTTTTTGCTTCCAGCGATATGGCTCTCGTGAATCGTTTCGTGAGGCTTTTCGGAGGGGAGCCTCAGGCGTGGCTTTTAGCTGGCTCGTGGAAATCCATGTTTCTTCTTGTATTGATAGCTACCTGGAGATGGACCGGAATCAATATTGTTTATTTCCTTTCTGGTTTGCAGCAAATACCTCAGGAGCTGTATGAGGCGGCTGAAATAGACGGAGCCGGTCCTGTTCAGAAATTCTTTCGGATAACAATCCCTCTCCTGAAACCGACAACCGTTTTTGTTACGGCCATCAGCATTTTCGGCGGGCTTGCCATGTTTGAGGAGAGTTACATTCTGTGGAGTGCCGGTTCTCCAGACAACTCGGGACTCACTATCGTCCGATATATTTATCGGCGGGGATTTGAAGCGGCGGATATGGGGTTTGGTTCTGCAGTCGGTATAGCGCTTCTGTTTTTGGTGCTTTTGATCAGTTTCACCTTTCTAAAAATAACCGGTTTTTTCAAACAGGAGCGGGTTTAGATGCGAATAATAGGAAGAAAATCGAAAGTTATCGGCTTTGGCACGGTAGGTATTCTAACGGTAACCGGGCTTGTATTTTTGTTTCCTGTTTATGCCCTTGTTCTTGCTGCCTTTCGTCCGGGGCAAGAATTAATGAGATTCGGGATTACGTTAAGCACTCTTATCCCCGAAGGCTTGTCCACTGAGAACATCCTGGGGCTTTTTACCGCCCGTAAGGGAGCCTACGGTTTTTGGTTGAGGAATAGTATTGTCATCATGGCGCTTCGAACCGGTTTGTCGGTCTTTTTTTCGGCCTTTGTAGGCTATGGGCTTGGTATGTATGAATTTAAAGGGAGAAGTTTTTTCCTTTCCCTCGTGCTCTTTCTGATGGTTGTGCCCATCCAGATCCTTATCTTGCCGCTATACCGTATGATCATTGGCCTTCGTTTGATTAATACGGTATGGGGAGTGATACTGCCGTTTGTTGTCTATCCCTTTGCTATATTCTTTTTCAGGCAATATGCCGTAACCTTGCCAAGAGCCTTTCTTGATGCCGGGCGAATAGACGGGGTGTCGGAGATAGGCATCTTTTTCCGAATCATGATGCCGTTGATGATACCGGCTTTTGGCGCTATGATCATTCTCGTTTCTCTCCAAAGTTGGAATGATTTTCTCTGGCCCCTGATCGTCATGAGGACCGAGAAAATGTTCACCATACCAATAGGGTTGAATTCACTTTTGACTCCCTACGGCAACAATTACGATATGCTTCTTTCCGGTGCTTTCGTTGCCACTGTACCGATCATCATTGTTTTTCTCTTATTTCAGCGGTTTTTTATTTCCGGGCTGAGTGCAGGATCAATCAAAGGATAATCAGATATAGGATTCAGATATAGGATAAGGAGTATTGCATCTATGGAAACACTTAGTGGCAAAATAATTGTAGATACATCATTTACGCTTTCGGAGGTAGATCCGAGACTCTTCGGGTCGTTCATTGAACATCTTGGGCGAGCTGTTTACGGTGGCATCTACGATCCTGATCATCCAACGGCCGATGCGCAAGGTTTTCGTGGTGATGTCATCGAGCTGGTGAAAAAACTTGACGTTCCGCTGATTCGCTATCCCGGTGGTAATTTTGTTTCCGGTTATCGTTGGGAAGATGGTGTAGGGCCGAAGACAGAGCGTCCTTCTCGGCTGGACCTTGCCTGGCGCAGTATCGAGCCAAACCAAATCGGAACAAACGAGTTCATGGACTGGGCGAGAAAGGTCGGGGCTGAAGTCAATCTTGCGGTAAACCTCGGAACCCGCGGTATTGAAGCAGCACAAAGTCTGATTGAATACTGTAATCATCCTTCCGGTACCTATTGGAGTGATTTGCGCCGCTCCCACGGATATCCGGAGCCCCACAATATAAAGGTCTGGAGCCTTGGAAATGAGATGGACGGCCGCTGGCAGATCGGGCACAAAACGGCCCATGAGTACGGTCGGCTCGCCTCTGAGACCGGGCGGGTGATGAAATGGGTTGATCCATCCATCGAGCTGGTTGTCTGCGGCAGCTCAAACAGCCGCATGCCAAGCTATCCGGATTGGGAAGCCTCGGTCCTTATGGAGGCCTACGACGAGGTGGATTATATTGCGCTCCACAACTACTATGGTAATGAAGATGATAATATTCTTGAATATATGGCCCAGTCCGAGGATATGGACCATTACATTCAAACCGTCATAGCAACCTGCGATTTTGTCCAGGCAAAAAAACGCAGCAAGAAACAGATCAATATTGCTTTTGATGAATGGAACGTCTGGTTTCATTCTAATGAAGCGGACAAGAAACAGGAACCCTGGACCATTGGACCTCCAATCCTCCAGGATCGCTACACCCTGGAAGATGCTGTTCTCATTGGGGAGCTGCTGATTACCCTTCTAAAGCATGCCGACCGCGTCAAGATTGCTTGTCTGGCCCAATTGGTGAATGTCATTGCGCCCATCATGACCGAACCGGGGAAGGGTGCGTGGGCCCAAACCATCTACTATCCTTTCCTACACGCCTCGCGTTACGGACGTGGTACCGTGCTTCGGACCCCGCTGGAAGCCTCGAGCTATGAAAGTGTAACCTTTGGTGCTGTTTCTTATCTTACTGCAATAGCTGTATACAATGAACAAGAGGGAGCTCTGACGCTTTTTGCCGTAAATCGTTCCCCGGAAAAGAGCATGGAGCTATCGTGTGACCTGCGTTCGTTTGAAGGATTCATGCCTGCAGACCATATCATCCTCGATGGTCCTGATCCCAAGGCCTACAATTCTGCCGATCAGCAAAACGTTGTTCCCCGCCGGGGCACACTCCCTGCTTGGGAAAACGGTCGTTGTTCTGTAATACTTTCCCCTCTTTCCTGGAATGTATTACGCTTCTCGAAAGTCGATTGACGTTTTTACGGATGTGCAGGCAGTTCATGAAGATACTTTTTCGGATTTAAGGAGAGAGCACGGCATAGTGCCGTCTTTGATTTCCTCACCTACGACCTGCATGAACTGTTGGCGGAAAAGGCCGATATGGGAGACAATCGTACGTGCTACATTCTCGGAAAGCTCGTTTCTGCAGAAGGCTACTTCCGTATTCGTCGCGATATCACCATGCTCGTGCTCGGCGAGAAAATGATCGACGAAAAGACGAAGGATCTTCTCCAGCTTTTCGATGCCGGAGGCGGGAGTGTTCCTTATCGCTTCTATTTCTTTGATCTGACGGATTAAGTTTTCGATAACGATGGTGGCAAGAATATCGGCCTTGGTGGATAAATGGGTATAATATGACTCCTTGCTGACATCGGCCCTTGTCGGTTATATCGAGGATCGTTGTTTTATCGTAACCTTTCTGTAGTGTTCCGAATCCTGGTGGTATGCATGCTCTTTTGACGGTAACATCCTTGTTTTTATGTCGGTGCTTACTTTTTCCCATAGTTTGGCTTTCAATTGACTGCGAGAAAAAGAATTGTGTCCCTTTAACCACCAGGATTCGGAACAGTAGATAATCTTTTCGAAGCCGAAACGATGATGGCCTTCTCCAGGCTTCCCTGGTTTTTTCGTTCCGTTTCGATCCTGTCAATCATACTGATGGCGTTATTCACCACTATCCCCACAAGGAAAACAAGGCCGAGAAGGCTCATAAAGCTAAAGGGACTGCCGCTTACCAAGAGTCCGATAACTACGTCGATGAAACCGAAGGGGATTGTAACAAGAATAACAAAGGCTCTCCTTCGAGAGTTAAACTGTGCCACCAATAAAAGAAGTATAAGAAGAAAGGCCAAGGGAACCTGCTTTATAATAGCCCTGTTTGCATCGGAAGATCCCTCCATCTCGTCGCCGAATTCGTAGGAAAAGCCGACAGGCCAATGCTCTTTTTCTTTTGCCAGCCAACTATCTATTCTGCCAGCCAGTTCGATGGCGCTTACATCCTTCGTTATTTCTGCCTGGAGTATCAACCTCTATTGTTGTTGATGATGATAAAGATGTATTCCGGTCTGGCCGATTCCGGGGAAACATTGAGCCGAAATCGTGGGATTCCTCCTCCGACGAAGGTCCCCAACTTACCACATCTCCTTTGTCGGCGCCCCTCTCTGTGGCGAGAAATCGGTCGAAGTCTCTTGCTACCTCGGATGAATGCTCAATTGAGCTTCCCCGGGGAAGAACTATCTCTGTGGTGAAGACGGGAAGGTGAGGTTTTGCATTCCCTTTGAGATGCTTCCTCCTTTCTTCCCTGATACCTTTTGGCAAGAAGCCGTTGAGCAAAAAGGGAATGATTGTCGTCGAGATCATCCATGAGGCGAGAAGCGGGATGGATACGACCCAAAAAAGCGGTTGGGTAAATTCTCCTGTCTGATTTTGTGACATGACAATAGGGAGAAAGGCTAAGGCTGTGGTTAGCGAGCTTGTAAGGAGGGGAATTCGTAACTCTTTTACCGTTTCGTATCGTCATATATCTATAATGGTTTCTATGAGATGTATTTGGCGCGGCTATGTTGATTTACAAAGAGCTTTTGGCCAATATCAGAGTCTCTTTCATTCCTCTGTGACATCTCCTGTCCATGTGTTATAAATAACGATATGGAGGAGTTTAGATAATGAAGAAATTTTTCTATTCCGGGCTTGCTGTGCTTGCCTTGTTTTTGTCCGGCTGTGCTTCTACGCCAACCATTGAGACCATGGTTCCCCGGGGGACGGCTCTCTATATGCAGATTCCCAACGGCGATGCTCTGATGACGGATCTCGACAAGTTTATGAAGCCATTGGGCTTTGATGCCTACATCGGCGGTATCCCGATAAAAGATTTTTTATCTACGATGCTTATTGTCAAAGGGGTTCCTTTTACGATGGAGGAATTGAATTTCTCCCAGCCGGTGGGAGTTGCCTTGATAAGCGATGATATAACCGCGGACCCTGATACGTTTATGCTTTTTATCCCCCTTGCCGATGTCGTGGATGTGAATAGCCTTGCCGAAAAGCTTAGTTCCGATGATGACCACTGGATGTTCTATAAAGGATATCTTGTTCTTTTTTCAAAGACCGAACTCATGGAAGATTTTCCGCCGAAGGAGCATGCCGACCTCTCAACCCTTCGGGACTATCCCGATTCCTCGATCCAGGCATATGTGGACTTCGACGGCCTGATAGATTCGCTGGGACTTGACGCCAAGGAGCTGTCTGATCAGATGGCTGCGTCGAACAATGGTGAGATGGCATGGGCCGGTACTCTCGTTGAGAAGTATCTTGCTCTGCTTCATGATATCGATTTTGTTTCAGCAGCGCTTAGTGCCGATGAAAACGGAATGGTGCTCAATAGCGACCTCTCTTTGGAGGGAAAAACCGGCTCCCTGCTTCGTTCTCTCAAGCCTATGAATGATGTAGCGGAATTTGAGGCCCCTTATTTGCCCGATGCCATGATCAGTGGGGTCATAGGCCTCGATCCTCGGGACTCGAATGCTATGATGGAAGCCTTTTACGGGTTTTTCCTGGACGATAAGGATGGAACTTCGGAAGATTCGAAGGCGCTGAAAACCATGATGGACGATTATCGGGCCCTGAATAGATTGGCTACCGGTTATGCGGCTTTTTCGTTCTCCATGGGGCTTCCTGCCGGTTCGGAAATTGAAGATATTCATTTCAGTTTAGGTATTGCCGCAGGTGCAAGTGATCCCGAAGCATATATTGAAAGGAGCAAGACTTCCGTCCGTAACGAGCTTACCGGCTTGCTGCTCAAGAAAATGTTCGGGAACTCATTTCCCCTTGGCATAAAGCAGGAGATGGAAGAGGGGACAACTCCGGCTGGTCGCCCCTATCTCAAGCTGGTTACCAGCTATAGCGGAATCGATGCCCTCGGAGCGGAAGGTGCAGAGCTCGAACGTTTTTCCGATCTCTATACGCTTTACATGTGTGCCGGTGATCACATGGTGTATTCCTATATGGGAAAGGGTGGGCCGGCTATGCTGGATGCCTTTGTCGAGATGCCTCACCACCGTTTTGAGCCTTCTCAAGGGTCACAGAGTGTAAACTTTCCGCATCTTTTTTGGACCGCTGACATTTCAAAGCTTTTTGCTCTCGTTCCCGCTTCGGAGATGCAGATTGCATTTCCCGATGGAATCACCATGGGAGGGAGCGTCGGTTCGAAAAAAGAGCGGCTGATTTCCTCCCTCGTCTTTCCGATGGAGAGCTTTATGGCCATTATGAAGATTGGAGATATGACGGAAGCTCAATAGCCAGTGATCGTCTGTTTACCCCCTCTTTGAGGATGTTCTAGTAATAGTAAGGATGTTTTAGATAGAGAAAATGGCCCCCAAAAAAAGCGGGGCCGTTTTCTTGTCAATTCGGATATGGCTGATGAGTAATCACCACTATTCGGAACACTAATAATCGGTGACAGCAGGCAGATTTTCCTCTTCATCGACGCGGAAATAGGCTATCACTTGCTGCAGCAGCTTTGCCTGGGCGGCCAACTCTTCGGCCGTGGAGGCGGTCTCTTCGGATGCCGAGGCATTATGCTGGATCACCTGATCAAGCTGAAGAAGGGCCTGATTAATCTGTTCGGCTCCGCTATTCTGTTCTTTGCTGGCCGCACTTATTTCCTGAACGAGTTCGGCCGTTTTCTGAATGACGGGGACAAGGGCTTCCAGTTTCTGTCCGGACTCATCGGCTTCCTTGACGGTGTGCCGTGACAGTTCGTTTATCTCTCCTGCCGCCTTCTGACTTCGTTCTGCCAATTTGCGAACCTCGCTTGCAACGACGGCAAAGCCTTTTCCATGTTCACCGGCTC
>JGI2924J29684_1078479_pt1 | contig 55630 bp, 44 predicted proteins | sample BenlonsequencITS_FD_29684 | JGI IMG/M metagenome (IMG submission 29684) | reverse complement strand
CGAGTGCCTCGAACTGTGGAGCCTCGAGTAGTGACGACTCGAGTGCCTCGAACTGTGGAGCCTCGAGTAGTGACGACTCGACGGAGAAAGAAGTCGACGCGACCGTCGACGATTTCGATGCCGACCCCGGCAAACTGGTCGCCGTCGGCCTCGGTCCTGGTCATCCGGAGGGGATGACCGAGCGAGCACGAGCGGCTCTGCTCGAGGCCGACCACATCGTCGGTTACACGACCTACATCGAGTTGCTCCCCGACGAGGTCGTCGAGGGGGCCGACGAGATTTACGACACGCCGATGTGTGGCGAGGTGTCTCGGACCGAGGAGTCGGTCGACCGGGCTCTGGCTGGCAACGATGTCGCAATCGTCGGTAGCGGCGACCCGAACGTCTACGCGCTCGGAGGGTTGGCTCTCGAGATTCTCGAATCGAAGGGTGCGACGCCCTCGCTGGTCGACTTCGAGGTCGTCCCGGGTGTGCCGGCGGCCCAGTCCTGTGCTGCGCGTTTGGGCGCACCGCTGGTGAACGACACCGTCTCGATCTCGCTGTCGGATCACCTCGTCCCGATGCCCGAGATCGAGTCGCGTCTGCACGCCGCGGCCAAAGAGTCGTTCACGATCACGATCTACAATCCCTGGAGCCGCAAGCGCAGGGAGAATTTCCAGAAGTGCTGTGAGATCCTGCTGACTCATCGCGATCCGGAGACGCCCGTCGGCATCGTCCACGCTGCTGGCCGCGAGGACGAGGAGGTGCTGATTACCGACCTCGGCGAACTCGCGGGGCTCGGAGAGAACGAGATCATCGACATGACGACGACGATCGTCGTCGGCAACGAGGAGACGTACGCTTGGGACGATCGGATGGTCACGCCGCGTGGCTACGAGACGAAGTACGACTACTGACCCATGCCAAAGTACGAAATCACGCTCGAGAAAGCGACCTGTGACGGTATCTTCGCCTGCCTGACCCGCGATCCGCGGTTCGTCGAGGACGACGACGGGTTGGCGACGATCGATCCCGACGCCGACCCGGTCTACGACGCGACCGGCGAGGAGTCGGTCAGACTCGAGGACGGTCGCATCGTCGCTACGTTCGACGACGATCGGCTCGCGGAGACGAGACAGGCCGCCAAAGCCTGTCCAGTGAACGCGATCGACGTCCAGGAGGTGGGCGAATGAGCCACGACGACGAGGCTGTGCTGGTCGTCGGCCACGGCTCTCGCCGCGAGAGGTCAAACGAGCAAGTCCGAGACATCGCTGCCGACCTCGAGTCGGCTATCGGCGTGCCCGTCGTGGCCGGCTTCATCGAGTTCGCCGAGCCGTCGCTGATGGACGCTCTCTCGACGCTCGCGGCGAAGGCGTCGACGATCACAGTCGTCCACTGCTCGCTGTTTGCTGCCGGCCACGTCAAAAACGACGTCCCGCTCGCGTTGAACGTCGCACGCGAACGGTACGATGTCGAGATCCACAACGGCTCACACATCGGCGTCCACCGGTCGATCCTGGAATTGCTCGACGACCGCATCGCGGCGGTCGAGCGTGACCGCGGCATCGACCGTGAGCAAGCGACAGTCGAAGTCGTCCTCACCGCTCGCGGCTCGAGCGATCCGGACGCCAACGGTGACGTGTTCAAACTGGCTCGGATGCTCTACGAGGGTCGATCGTTCGGCCGCGTCGAACCGGCGTTCGTCGGTATCACCGACCCACGACTCGAGACGGCCGTCTCAGAGCGGGTCGTCCACGACCCCGACGCGATCGTGGTCGTTCCGTATATGCTCGGCGACGGCGTGCTCACCCAGCGTCTCTACGGCTGGGTCGACGAACTCGACGAGGAACACGACGACGTCGCGATCGGTGTGAGCCGTCCGCTCGGAACGGACAGGCGACTCGTCGAGGTCCTGGCCGATCGGTACCGACAGGCTCGCCGCGGCGGCGTCGACATGTCGTGTGATACGTGCAAGTACAAGGTCAGGCTCCCAGGTCACGAAGACGAGGTTGGCGGTGAGGCGGCACTGGAACACGCCCTCGAACACCTCGGGGGACACGAGCACGATCACGGACACCAGCACGATGGCGGTGGACACGACCACAGCCACGCACACGAGGGTGGAACCTGACGGAGACGACGATGAGTAGCCACGACCAGACGGGAGCCGAACTCTCGGCGGCGTTCGACGACGAGGCCGTACTGATCGTCGGGCACGGCTCTCGGCGCGAGAAATCCAACGAACAGGTCCGGGAACTGGCGGCTGACCTCGAATCGCGTCTCGGGCTCCCGGTCGACGCGGCGTTTCTGGAACTCGCCGACCCGTCGATCGACGACGCACTTGCAGCGCTCGCGACCGTCGTCTCGCGGGTGACTGTCGTCCACTGCTCGCTGTTCGCCGCGAGTCACGTCAAAAACGACGTGCCGCTTGCGATCGAACAGGCTCGCTCCCGATACGAGCTCGAGATCGACAACGGAGCACACCTAGGCGTTCACCCGGCTCTCCTGGCTCTCCTCGACGATCGGGTCGCCGAAGTCGAGGTGAAACTCGGCGTGGATCGCGAGAGCGACGACGTCGCAGTCGTGCTCTGTGGTCGAGGATCGAGCGATCCGGACGCCAACGGCGACGTCTACAAACTCGCCAGGTTGCTATACGAGGGGCGGGCGTTCGATCGCGTCGAAGCGTCGTTTGTCGGTGTCACCGACCCGCGACTCGAGGAGACGCTGCACGACCTCTCGAAGCATCGGCCGGACGCGGTCATCGTCTTGCCGTACATGCTCGGCGACGGCGTGCTCACCCGTCGCGTCCGCGACTGGACCGATGAGTTCGACGACGAGTATCCGTACGTCGACGCACTGGCGGGCGATCCGCTCGGGACTGATTCGAGGCTGCTCGACGTCTTCGCCGACCGCTGGCAGGAGGCTCGCACCGGAGACGTCGAGATGTCGTGTGACACCTGCAAGTACAAGGTCGACCTCGAGGGGTACGAGGAAGATGTCGGCGGCGCTCGCGCCATGCTGCGTGCGCTGGCCCACCAGGAGTCACACGCCGACAGAGAAGACGTCGACGACGAGCCACACGTTCACGACGCTCCCGAGAAACACGTCGCCGTCTGTACGAACCAGACCTGTGCTGATGACGGTTCGACGACCGTCCTCGAGCGACTTCGGCAGGCGGTTCGTGACGCCGAGGTACGTGACGTCCACGTCACGCGCAGTTCCTGTCTGGGTCAGTGCGGTGACGGACCGATAGTCACCGTCTATCCCGACGGGATCTGGTACGGTGGCGTCTCGCCCGACGACACGGAACGTATCGTTTCGTCCCATCTCGAACGGGACCGCATCGTTTCCGATCTGGTCCACCAGACGCTGTAGGAACCAGACGCTGTAGGACCACGAACACACACGACAGTACAATGGCTTGCGCAGAACTCGAAGCACTGAGACTTGCACTGATGACCCTCAACGGAACCGTCGACGAGAGCGTCAAACGACACGCCGAGGCCGAAATCGGCGACGAACTCGAGAATAACGGCCCGATCGCGGCCCTGGCGAGCGCGGAGACGCTCGAAGAGATCCAGCGCCATCTCGACGCGGCGCTAGTCGACCTCGAGGAGGAGGCGGCCGACGCCGACTCGACCGACCCCTACGGAGCCTACCTCCGTGGGCGGATCGTCGCCGTCCGGGACGCCGAACAGCGGATTCGACGGCTCCGCGAGCGAACTGACGGCCTTCTCGAGGATTTCGGGGAGACCCATCATACGCTCCACGAGACGTTCCCGATCGAGGAGTGAGGATGAACGGAACGCTGGATGCCGACGGCGACGGCCCCCTCGAGCGCGAAATACGAGTATTGCTCGGGGACCTCGGTCCGGCCGCGAGCCGACACAACTGGCGTCGATCGGCCGTCGCCGTCGGCGAGGAGTGCGTCTTCGCCGGTCTCGCGGACGGTCGAGTGGTCGCCTACGACCTCACGGACGGCGAGCCACGGGAACGCTGGAGCGTCGCCGGCGACGGGGAGCGTTACGTCGTCTCGATAGCCGTCGCCGACGGCTACCTCGTCGTCGGAGAACGAGGTCCCGAGGGGCGGATTCGCGTCCACTCGAGCGAGACCGGTGACCTCCTGTGGGAGTACGTCACCGCCGAAGACGTCGGCTCGCCCGCCGACGAGACGTTCTTCGCCCAGCCGTTCGTCGTCGACGTTCGGGTCGCCGACGGAACGGTCGTCGCCGCCTCCCGCCGGTACGAACGCGACGGCGACCTCCAGCAGTGGTCGAGCGTCGTCTACGGCTTCGACCTCGAGGGTGGCCTCGAGTGGGCCTACAATGCCCGAGCCTCGCCGATCGCGTTCGACGTCGACGATCGTCGAGTAGCCGTCGGCTACAATCGCTGTCCGCCGAACCACGACCACGATCACGGACTCGTCGTGCTCGACAGAGAGACCGGTGACGAGATAGCGAACTGGGACCCCGGTACGTCGGGGGAGCGCCGCGTCGGTGACGTTTCCCTCACCGATGCGGGCATCGCCGTTGCCAGTCACGGCGACAAGCACGGCTATTTCCTCGACGACGACTGCGGCGAAGGATGGGGCATCGACCTCGCTAGCGAACGCGACCTCGACGGTGAGACGCTCTACGCCTATCCGAATCACGCCACCGTCGTCGACGGAACCGCCGTTTTCGTCACTGGGAACACCTTCGCCGAGGAGACTCGCGATCCCGACGGCCGCCATCCGCACGAGCATACGGCCGTCGGCGTCGATCTCGAGGACGGGACGAAACGCTGGTCGCACGACGTCCGCGGCTTCGCCCGCGGTGTCGCTCGAGACGGCGATCTCGTAGTGATCCCGTCGACACAGAACTTCCGTGAACGGGACGCCGAAACCCACGCCGTCCACGTCATCGAGCCCGAAACAGGGCCGATCGAGCGTCGTCCGATCGAGGGGATCTCGACTGTGGCTTCCCTGTCGAACGATCGACTCGCCGTCATCGAGGAACCGGTCGAATACCACGACGAAGGGGTTACGCGAGGGGCCTATCGGCTTCACACGTGGCGACTCGAGCGGTAGGCGCTCACGGAGTCGCGATCGAGCGCCTTCTCTGCAGCCTTCGAATGCAAAATCGCGACAGTTATAGTAGCCACTGCAAGTCAATGCACACCTGATCGCACGAGTGCTGTGCGATCAGTGTGTAAATCGTTGCAGTTGTTACTATAGAGTGGTTCGACGGCGGTTTGGTTGCGGGTCGATGCTCCTGTTTCGAGATTACTCGTGGTCCCCGGGAGGCTCGCCGTCGACGCGGGACGCCTCGGGGCCGAACTCGCGTTCGAGCAGGGCAGGGATGTCGTCGGGCTGAACGTCGGAGTACCATTCGTTCTGGGGCTGGATCGTGATCGCCGTCCCGCCCTCGCTACAGAGTGCGAGACAGCCCGTGGTCGACACACCGATCGGCGACCAGAACGCGTTCCGCTCTCGAAGCCAATCTTTGACGGCTTCGAGCGTCTCTTCGGCGCCGGCGTCGTGACAGCACGCGTACTCGGAGTCGCGGTCGGTCGTACAGACGAAGACGTGTGCGTCGAGCCGTTCTCGCTGTTCGGGTGTGCGGCGTTTCATTTGTATTCGGGACGGACGACGGGTTCGTTCACGTGCTGACGAGGACCTCGTCGGTTGCGGTTTCTCGCACGATTCCACCTTCGTATCGCCGGAGTCAGTTGCAGTTTGTCCATCGATTGAAACCTCAGTTGTCTCTAATTTTCTCCGCATCCGACCGCCGATGCCGTTTCTGCCACCCGCTCGGCCGAGAGCTCCGAGAGTGGGAGCCGTTTCCCCCCGGTTTCGGTTTCGAGGATGCCGACCAGCCCTGCCCCATCGTCGCCGGCGTCGACGACCACGACCTCGGAATCGGTTCGAGCCAGTCGACGCGCCGCTTCTCGCGTACTCGCCGTCGGGCTTCCCTCAGCGACGTTCGCCCGCCCGTCGGTCACGACGACCACGAGGCTCGCGTCAGCGTCGGTTCGCGTCACGAGTCGGGTGGCTTCCTCGAGACCCGACGGCAGCGGCGTCCGGTCACCGGTCGGGAGTTCCTTCAGATGGCGAGCGGCGAGCGTGACGCTATCGGTCGGCGGCAGGGCGACTTCGGCCTCCTCGCCGGCGACGGCCACGAACGCCACTTCGTCGCGGTGTTCGTAGGCGTCCTGCAGCAGGTTCATGACCGTCCCCTTGGCCTCGGCCATCGCCGGACGCATGGAGGCGCTGGCGTCGACGACGAAGACGATCAGGGAACCGGCTCGAGATTGTCTGACGGATTTTCGGAGGTCGCCTTCCTCGACGCGCGTCCGACCGTCAGTCGCAGCGGCCCGGACCGACGCGGCCGTGTCGACCGACTCGTCGGCGGTTGCACGCTCCGTCCGCACCCGTGCGCCACGGCCGCGGTCCGACGCCTGTGCGCGCACTCGAGTGCCATCGCCTCGAGTCGACGCGTCAGCTTCGACGTCGTCGACGGGCGGCCGTTCTGCATCGCCGATTTCGGCCCGTTGCTGGCCCGGGACGAGCGGCGTCGCCTCGTCTTCGTCGTCGCCCTCGGCTGGCGCGTCCGCATCCTCCGGCTCACCGTCTCCAGTTCCGTCGTCATCGTCGGAGGCGTCACTCGAGGGCTGGCTCGAGCTGTCAGCGCCGTTACTGCCAGTGTCACTCGAGTCGCCGGAGCCGTCGCCTCGAGCGTCGTTTCGGGGTTCGTCGTCCTCGCTCGCTTCGTCGCTGCTCGCTTCCGACTCGTCGGCTTCGCCCTCGCCGTCTCTCTCCTCGTCGTCCTCGTCGAAGTGATCCTCGAGTACGTCCTCCGGGTCCGGCGCGTCCTCGAACGGTCGACTCTGGAGGCGATGTGGTAGCGCCAGCCGAGCGGCCTCCGTCACGTCGGGTTGGATCACCTTCCGGCGACCCTCGAGCGCAGCGAGCGTCCGGGCAGTACGGGCGATGGCGATGTCTCCGCGGTGGCCGTCGACGCCCGCGTCGAGACAGAGGTCGGCGATTTCGCGCTTGAACTCGTCGGGGAGGGAAACCGTCTCGAGCAGGTCCCGTGCCTCGCGTAGCTGCTGTCGTCGGGCGGCGATATCGGCCTCGTAGCCGGCGGCGAACGTTTCGGGATCGGCGTTTCGCTCGAGTGCACGATCGATCACCGCGATGCGGTCGTCGACGTCACGACAGCCGGTGACGGTCGCCTGGAGGGAAAATCGATCCCGGAGCTGTGGCCGCAACTCGCCCTCTTCGGGGTTCATCGTCCCGATCAGGGTGAAGTCGGCGGGATGAGAGACGCTTACGCCGTCGCGTTCGACACGGTTGACGCCGCTCGCGGCCGCATCGAGGAGGACGTCCACGAGGTGGTCCTCGAGCAGGTTGACCTCGTCGACGTACAGGAACCCCCGATTCGCCTGCGCGAGCAGTCCGGGATCGAACTCTGCCTCGCCCTCGAGTGCGTCGGCAACGGAGAGCGTTCCGACGACGCTCTCGCGGGTTGCTCCGAGCGGAAGTGTTACCAGCGGAACGGGCCGGGTTTCGACTGCGAGGTCGTCGTGGTCGCGCGATCGACACGTCTCACACTGGCTGGCCGGATCGTCGGGTGGACAGCCGTACGGACAGTCCGCGACGGCCCGTTGGTCGGGTAGCAGGTCGACGAGTCCGCGGACGGCTGTCGACTTCGCGGTTCCTTTCTCCCCCTGAACGAGCACGCCGTCGAGTCCGTCGTCGACTGCAACGGCGAGCAACGCCCGCTTCAGTTCCTCCTGTCCGACGATCGCCGAAAACGGCGCTCGGTGACGCTCCATGTCGATGTACAAGTTTATTTGTAGTACCGAAATAATACTTTATCATCGATGCCGACGATCGGGTTATACACGGCGACCGAAAACGAGTTAGGCGCGATACAGGAAGCCGCGAACCGGCTCGAGGGAATCGACCTCGACGTCCGTTCGGAGAGTGACCTCGAAGACGAGACCGAACTCGAGACGTTCCTCGAGGCTCTCGAGTCCACCGACGTGGTGGTCTTCTGGCTCCACGGGGGCGAAGACAGTATGCCAGGATACGGGATGGCGACCGAGCGACTCGCCGAGGCGGGCGTCCCGCTGGTCGTGAAGGCGACGGGCGACGCCTACGCGCTCGAGGACACGACCGTCGCCGAACGCGACCGCGAACGAGTCTACGACTATCTCGAGCGAGGCGGAACGGTCAACGTCGCGAACTGCTGTCGGTATCTCGCAGCGGAGTACGGCGACTACGACGGCGAGTACGACGACCCAGTCGAACTTCCGACAGAAGGAGTCTACCATCCCGACTATCCAGCCGTCGAGTACGAAGACCTGCTCGAGACGCACGATCCAGGCCGGCCGACGGTCGGCGTCTGGTTCTACGAGTCCCACTGGACCCACGCCAACACCCGCTACGTCGACGCGCTCGTCGACGCACTCGAGGAGCGCGGCGTGAACGTGTTGCCGGCGTTCTGTAATCCGGCGACCGACGAGGAGGGCCAGGAGAACGCCGAGTGGGTCGCGAGAAACTGGTTCAGCGACGAGGACGGGCCGATCGTCGACGCCGTCGTCAGTTCCTTCATGTTCTCGCTGGGGATGAGCGAACGCGGTCGGTCGGCAAGCGATGAGGGTGGCACGGAGGAGATCTTCTTAGAGGAACTGGGCGTGCCCGTTCTGCAGGCGATCACGACGATGCGCTCGCGGTCGCGCTACGAGGCCAGTGATACGGGCGTGATGGGGTTCGAACTCGCGCTGTCCGTGGCGCTGCCGGAGTTCGACGGCAACGTTGTCACCCATCCCATCAGCGGGAAAGAGCGGATGGGCGACGAGGCCGGCGTCGGCACCGCGCCGAAACAGCATTTCCCGATCGAAGACCGGATCGACCACGTCGCCTCGCTCGCGGTCAACTGGGCGCAACTCCGTCACACGCCCAACGAGGAGAAGCAGGTCGCCGTCGTCCTCCACAACTACCCGCCGAGCGACGACGGCATCGGAACCGCCTTCGGCCTCGACAGCCCCGAGAGCACGATCAACCTGCTCGAGGAACTCGAGGCTCGAGGCTACGACCTCGAGGATCGACCCGAGGACGGGCAGGCCCTCATCGACGAGTTGACCTCGCAACTCACGCTCGAGGATCGGTGGGTCGCTCCCGAGGACGTCCGCGAGTTGAGCGTCGACACCGTCTCGCCCGACCGATACGCGGAGTGGTTCGCGGACGCCGACGACCGGTTCTGCGAGCACGTAATCGAGGAGTGGGGCGAACCCCCCGAACGCCCGTTCGCAATTCCTGGGATGGAGTGTGGCAACGTTCTGGTGACCGTCCAGCCGCCGCGCGGATTCGGGATGGACCCCTCCAAGGTCTACCACGATTCGGATCTGCAGCCGCCACACGACTACTACGCCTTCTACGCGTGGCTACGCGAGGCGTTCGAAGCCGACGCCGTCGTTCACCTGGGGACCCACGGCAGCCTCGAGTGGCTCCCCGGCAAGACCGTCGGGCTGGACGGCGAGAGCGCGCCCGACGCTCTGGTCTCCGATCTGCCGAACGTCTATCCCTACATCGTCAACAACCCCGGCGAGGGAACCCAGGCCAAGCGGCGATCCTACGCTGCGATCGTCGACTACCTCACGCCCGTGATGCGGGCCGCCGGAACCTACGACGACCTGGCCGAACTCGAGGAACTGGCAAGCGAGTACCGCCAGGCCGGGATGGAAGACGCCCGAGCCGACGACGGAACGCAACTCGAGGCGCTGCTCCGGGAGAAAGTCGAGGAACTGGACCTGGCGGTGGAACTCGACATTGCGGGTTCGATAGACGAGAAGGCCGACGTCCGCGGCCCCGACGAAGCCGGCTCGAGTCTGGCGGAAGGTGACGTAGACGGCGAGGAGGTCGGTATCGACGACCTCGTCGAGCGGGTCCACGAGTACCTCACCGACGTCAAGACCACCCAGATCCGGATGGGGCTGCACACGATGGGCGAGCCCCCGGAGGGCGACCGTCTCGTCGAGTATCTCGTCGCACTCACGCGCCTCGAGAATCCCGGCGCGCCGAGCCTGCGGGAAAGCGTCGCGGGCGCACTGGGCGTCGACTACGAGACGATGCTCGAGTCGCCGGGAACCTACGACGAGGACCTGGGACTGACCTACGCCGAGGCCGCCGACGTCGTCTACGAGCAAAGTGTCACGTTGATCGAGACGCTCGCGGAACACGAGTTCGACGTACCCGTCTCCGAACTCGAGGGCGGTCCCGAAGACGAGGTCAACATCAACCTGCTCATCGTCGACCTCGAGACGATCGGCGACGCGCGCGCGAAACCCGGTGCACACGACGACCTTCGGGAGGTGCTCGCGTTCATCTGCGAGGAAGCCCAGCCCCGCGTTCAGGGGGCCGACGAGGAGGTTCCACGGACTGCCGACGCTCTCGAGGGCGAGTACGTTCCACCGGGAGGGTCGGGCGCGCCGACTCGTGGCGGCGTCGACCTGCTGCCGACTGCACGGAACTTCTACACGCTCGATCCCCGGAAGGTGCCCGCGAAAGCCGCCTGGCAGGTCGGCAAGGAGGTGGCGGAGGGTGTCCTCGAGCGCCACCACGAGGAGAGCGCGACTCCGAAGCAGTCGCAAGAAGGCGAGTACCCCGAGGAGATCGGGGTCGTCGTCTGGGGAACCCCGACGATCCGGACCCGCGGGGAGACCATCGCCCAGGTGCTTGCGATGATGGGCGTCGAACCAGTCTGGACCGACGCGGGCCGGGTCGACGACGTCGAGCCGATCCCGCTCGAGGAACTCGGTCGTCCGCGGGTCGACGTCACCACGCGCGTCTCCGGACTGTTCCGCGACGCTTTCCCCGCCGCGGCGGGCGTGATCCACGACGCCGTCGACGCGGTGGTCGACCTCGACGAACCCCACGACATGAACTACGTGAAAAAGCACGTCGAAAAAGAGGCCGCGGAACTCGAGGCGGAGGGCCTCGAGGCCGACGAGGCTCGCGACGCCGTCATGGATCGGGTTTTCACCACGAAACCCGGCGGCTACGGAGCCGGGACGAACAAGGCCGTCGACGAGGGCAACTGGGACGACCGGTCGGATCTCGCCGACGTCTACGTCCAGTGGGGTGGCTACGCGATGGGCTCGAGAGGACGGGTCTCCGATGCCCACGATTCCTTCGAACGACGGCTCTCGAACGTCGACGCCACCGTCAAACTCGAGGACACGATGGAACAAGACGAGTTCGACTCCTCGGACTGGTATGCCTTCCACGGCGGCTTCATCTCCGCAGTCTCGGAGGTCTCCGGTGAGGAACCCGCATCGTACGTTGGGGACTCTTCCGATCCGGACAACGTGGACGTCTACACCAACGAGGAGAAGGTCCGCAAGGCGATGCGCGCCCGCGTGCTCAACCCCGACTGGCTCGACTCCATGGAGGAACACGGCTACAAGGGCGCGGGCGACCTCTCGACGACGGTCGACGTCACGCTGGGCTGGGACGCCACGACTGGCGTCGTCAGTGACCACCTCTGGGAAGAGGTCGCAGAGGCCTACGCCTTCGACGAGGATCGCCAGAAGTGGATGACAGACGTCAATCCGTGGGCCCTCGAGTCGATCACGGCGACGCTGCTCGAGGCGATCGACCGGGGACTCTGGGGTGCAGACGAGGAGACCGAAGACAGGCTCCGGGACATCAACCTCTCCGTTGAGGGTGATCTGGAGGCGAAGACGACAGCGGAGATGGCGGAGGTGACCAACGATGACTGATGGGGAATACGACAGAGAGTACGCCGATCTTGGCGCAACGACACAGGAAGCGATGGACATCGCGGAGACGAGCATGGACATCGTCCAGCAGTTCGTTCCCGACGAGACGCTCGCCGACCGAGTACGTCAGAAGTCGGTCCACTCGATGGGTGACATCGAGTTCCAGCACCTGATACGCTTTACCGGCACGGACGATATCGGTGACGACGAGGACGCTCCCGTCCGGGCCGGCGCGAGAGCCGTCCTCGAGGAAGCCAACGTCGTCACGGACATCACGATGGCTCAGGCCGGAATTACTGGACGGGGTCACGACTGTGAAAAACACAAGGCGATCGGCCACGGAGCCGACCTCGCGAAAGAGACGGGGATAACCCGGACTGCTGCGGGCGTCCTCGAACTCGACGACGACGGCGTCTACGATGGCGCGATCGTGACGATCGGCAACGCACCGACGGCCGCGTTCACACTGGCCGACTGCATCGAGAACGGAACGCGGCCGGCAGTCGTCGTCGCGACGCCTGTTGGCTTCGTCAAAGCCGAAGAGAGCCGCGAGCGCATCCGCAGTGTCAGCGACGAGTACGGTGTGCCAGCGATCACGAACGTCGGCCGACGCGGTGGCAGCGGCCTCGCCGCCGCGCTGACGAACGAACTGATCCACGTCGCTACGGACGCTCGAGCGGGCGATATCGACCTCGAGCGGACGGCCGACGCTCGAGCGACCGAGGGGAGACGATGAGCGACGAGTACGACCTCGAGGCCGGTCCTGATCCGGCGACGTTCGCAGCCGCCGTCCCGGAGCCGGAGATTGACGGCTCGGTCGTCGACCCTGTCTACGCCGTGGGCGTCGGACCGGGAAACCTCGAGTACCTCACTCCTCGTGGCGAGCGAGCCATTCGGGAGGCCGACGTCGTGGTCGGGTTCACGACCGTCGTCGAGTTCGTCGAGGGCCGGACTGACGCGGAGCTTTTGACCTGTGGCTACAGAGACGAAGCAGCGACGCTCGAGACCTTTGCCGAACGGGTCGCGGCCGGCGAGTCGGGGACGGCCGTCGCGATGGGCGATCCGAATCACTCGGGTTACCAGTTCGTCGGGAAAGTCCAGCAGGCCGTCGAACGCGAAGCTGCCGGGACGCCAGTGCAAGTGATCCCTGGCATTTCCGCGATACAGGTCGCCGCGAGCCGTGCGCGAACGCCGATGGAAGAGACCGAGTTCGTGACGCTGCACAAGAGCGGCGACCTTACAGCGGAGATGGAACGTCTCGCGATGACGGCCGGCGACCGACACGTGCTCGTGCTCCCGCGGCCCTACGACCGGATGCCCGGCGATATCGCTGCGTTCCTGCGCGAAACTGGTGTGTCCCCCGAACTCGAGGCGCTGGTGCTCGAGAGGTTAACTCACGACGACGAGCGGATCTATCGGTTCGAACTCGACGAACTCGCAGAGCACGCAGGTGGTGACGAGAAAACGGACACGCCGTTTTCGGATCTTGTCGTCCTCGCGATTCGTCGCAGAGACGAGAGCAGCTGACTACTGCTGAGCGGAATCGAAGATTCTAGTACCGTCCAACCGTCGACTGACGGGTCAAATCGAGCCACACCGCCAGATTCGACCCATCAGTTCAGGCTTGGCCCGCCACTAGGGACGGTCACTTCTCGACTGACATCTGATACGGACTGCTGTACCGATATACCGGCGCGACCGCAGGAGTGCTCGCGGTTGCGCCGGAAGTGACGTACAGCAAGCCGTACGATACGGGGTACTGTAGTCAATTACCGCCGATCACCGACCCTGTTCTGGTGAGTGGCGGGAAACAGTTACAGCAATCCGTCTGAGAGTTCCCTCGAAGAAGGCAAGTCGAGTGCTCTAGAATCGGCCCTTCGCGTCCATCCAGATGTCGGCGGGTACGTCGCTCGAGCGACCGACGTCGACGTCGAACGACCGATCGTCGTCGAGGCTGATCGAGATGCGATCGAAGTCGCCGATATATCGTGCTTTGTGGTGGCTTCCCTGTCGGATGCCGCTGGTTTCGGTGACGAGACGCGCCTCGGTCAGCCGGTCGAGTTTCCGGTAGGTCGTCGACAGCGGGAGTTCGGTTCGGTCGGCGAGTTCCGTGACCGTCAGTGGCTCCTCGAGAGCGGCGACGATCTGCCGACAGCCGTCGTCGTCCAGTGCGCCGACGACTGCATCGAGATCGACGGAGTCGTGGGACGGCGAACCGCCGAGTGACATAGCAGGGGGTTGTGAGTGGAGGCTAAAGACACGTTTGGTTAGCGAAGACCGAGTCCCGTTTTACTCGTCTTGCTGGTTCGGATCGACACGACCGGATACGATCCAGCGGGGCAGGGAGACCGCCACGCACTCGAGTTGCCGTGGGAAATGCTGGGGTGGGGTGGGCTGGGGGAGGCTGGGGTGGACTGGGGTGTCGGTGGCTACATGTGTGAGGGAGTCGAGGGGTGGAATATGAGTGACGAACGAACACCGGACGGAACGGTCGAGAACACGCCTGGTCGAGGGGAACGCCCAGAAGCCGATGGGATCGAGCCGGCGGCACCGGAGGAGTTCGGCCTCGTGCAAGTCTGGTGGGGCAGTGGCAAAGGGAAGACGACGGCCACGCTCGGCATGGGAATGCGCGCGGCGGGACACGGCCACCGCGTCCACGTCCTGCAGTTTATGAAAGGCGGTGCCTCGAGCGTCGAACCGGTTCGTGGAGAGTACAACGCTATCGCGGCGCTACCGGGAATGAGCTACGAGAATCTCGGTCACTACGGCTGGCACGGGATGGCCGACGGCAGTGACGAGGAAGGCCACGAGGCACAGGCTCGCGCAGGACTCGAGCGCGCTCACGAGTTGCTCGCGGCTGCTTCGGCGGCCGATCTCGGCGAGTCGATTCCGCTAGACGCACCGCCTGAGGACGGCGTCCACATGCTGATTCTCGACGAGATACTCTACGCCGCCGATCGAGATCTGATCTCGACAGACGACATCCTCGAGTTGCTCGAGTCGAAACCCGACGCCCTCGAACTCGTGTTGTCGGGGAGCCACGCGGAGCCGACATACCTGCAGGAGGCGGCCGATCTGATCACGAACGTCCGCAAGGAAAAGCACCCGATCGACGCTGGACAGCGCGCGCGACGTGGGACCGAGTTCTGATCTCGAGGCGTGTCGCCTCCGCTGTGATTCCTGCCCGTGCTGCGTTCTGCTCGAGCACTGCGTTTTGCCCTAACGGCCTTTCGGCTGCAAGCCACACCGGGAAAGACAGTGAGTTGATAGGATTGGTATGCGAGTCGTCTACAAACCCGGGAATTCCTACGAGGAGATCGACTGCTTCGACTTCCGCGAGTACGACTACGGCATCGTTCTCCACGACGAAGAGGGACACAACGTCGGCTACGTCCCCCACGATATTTTGAGCCACATCGAGCCCCACGAGGGAGAGACAGTCGAGTTCGAGAGCGGACAGCCGCCGGAGCCAGCGTTCGACGATGAGTAGGCGAGCACTCGGCGAGTGGACCACGGAACCGATAAGTGTGTGCGGCGACGGCTGTCGCGTAGCGAATGAGCCGAACGCTTCTCGTCGCCGGGACCGCGAGTCACGTGGGCAAGTCGACCGTCGCGGCCGGATTGTGTCGGTTGCTGGCCGACCGCGGCGTTTCCGTCGCGCCGTTCAAGGCACAGAACATGAGCAACAACGCCCGTGTGGTCGCCCGGCCGAGCGGCGGCGACGGCGACGAGTGGGGCGAGATCGGCGTCTCCCAGTTCGTTCAGGCTCGAGCAGCCCGGACGACGCCGACCACCGACTGCAATCCCGTCTTGCTCAAGCCTCGCGGCGACGGAGAGAGCCAACTCGTCGTCCAGGGAACGGCTCACGATCACGTCCCGGCCGGTGAGTACTACGAGGAGTACTGGGAGTACGCCCGCGAAGCCGCCGCAGAGTCGTATCAGCGACTGTCAGCAGATCACGACGTGGTCGTCGCCGAAGGTGCCGGCAGCATCGCCGAGATCAACCTCCACGATCGGGATCTGGCGAACGTCGAGACGGCCGACTTTACCGACGCCGAGATCGTCCTGCTGGTCGACATCGAACGTGGCGGTGCCTTCGCTAGCCTCTATGGGACCCTCGAGTTGCTCCCGGACTCGGTCCGCGAGCGCGTCGTCGGTGCAATCGTCACTAAGTTCCGCGGGGACCCGTCCCTGCTCGAGCCAGGCATCGAGGAGATCGAGTCACGGACTGGCGTTCCGATTCTGGGCGTGCTCCCGTACGACGATCCTGGGCTGCCGGAAGAGGACAGTCTCTCACTGCCCGACGAGGATGAACGCGGTGTGCTCGGCGACGACGACGGCGTCCCGGCCGACCGCCGCCTTCGGATCGCCGTCCCTCGACTCCCGCGGATCTCGAACGCGACCGACCTCGAGGCGCTTGCGGCCGAACCGGGTGTTTCGGTGGTGTTCGTCCCGCTCGAGGAGGACGATCCGCTCGCTGGCGTCGACGCGGACGCCGTCGTCGTTCCCGGCACGAAGAACACGGTCGACGACCTCCTTGCGCTCCGTGAGTCGGCGTTCGGTGACGCGCTCGCCTCGTTTCCCGGCCCGATCGTCGGCATCTGTGGTGGCTTCCAGCAACTCGGCGAGCGAATCACGAACGCCGCGCTCGAGGGGACGGGATCTGACGACGTCGTCGAGGGGCTAGGGCTGTTGCCGGTCGAGACGCGGTTCGAGCGAGAAAAGCGACTCGAGCGGACGACGGTACCGGTCGACGGGGCGGCGACGCCGCTGTTTGCGGGCGCAAACGGGACGGCTTCGGGGTACGAGATTCACGCCGGTCGGACCCGACTGCTCGAGTCTGCGACCGGTGTGACGCGTCCGCTCGGAGAGACGAGCGTCGCACGTGGCGGGATCGTGGGGACGTATCTCCACGGGCTCTTCGACAACGAGAACGTGCGCGAGGCGTTTCTAGAGAGGGTCGCGGCGTCTGCAAGCGTCGATCGACCCACGAAGAGCGAGTCGGACGAGGCGACTCCGTACGATCGTGCGGCGACGCTGGTTCGAGAACACGTCGACCTCGAGGTGCTGGGGGTCGACGGAGCGGCCTACCCCGACTGCTCACGGTAGGTTCCCAGGAGTTCCTCGAGGATGATACACTCCTGGTCGGTCGGATCGTAGTGGGTGTCGATGTAGCGTTCTGCGGCCTCGTAATCTCCGCGGAGGCCGTGTTTTCGGACCGTAATCACCGAGTCGAGGAAGAAGGTCCCGCCGTCGGTGCCAAGCGCCTTGGCGTGGTCTTCCTCCGAGATGTCGATTTCGGACTTGATCTCGTCGAAGTTGAACGTCTCGACCTCGTGGTCGGGGTTGATGAGAGTGAGGACGTACTCCGCGGAGAACCGATAGAACTCGGACTTGCTCTCGAACATACCGTCGTCGACGAGTTCGTCGATCTCTTCGACGATCTCGTCGGGGTATCTGACGGTATCTTTCGCCATACTGGCTTTCTCCTCGTTACTACCGTATTACTGTTTCGTCGATTTATATGTACGGGTCGCTTCCCGCTAGCCATCCGAGAGCGGTGGCCGCCCTCGATCGTTCGCAGTGCCGACGATCGCAACTACCTACAAATTTATTATTTATCGTGTCTAACTGTGGGCTGCAATGGCAGACGAATCCGAAATCCGCGACCAGATGATCGACGCGTTCGAAGAAGCCGACTACCCGATTTCGAGTCCGATGGACCTCGTGCCGGCGCTGCCGAACGGACCCGGAACGACGTTCGAGGACGGCGATTTCTCGATAACAGCGATGGAACTGAACACGAAGACATCCGGCGGCGACTTCCCGTACGACGACGTCGAAACGTTCGTCGACGACGTCCTCGAGGACCTCAAAGAACAGGGCGAACTGTAAGACGGCAGATAGTGCGACGGGTTCGAAGTCGCCCCGTCGTGCAGTCGGTATTTCGGCCGACCAGAGTTGGCTCTATCCTGCCGAACCGTCGGCAAACGGTTTACACGGGATATCGAAGGGGCTGTTGTACGCGATGGCGGTGCAACCCAAAAGCGGTTCGCGCTTGCACCGAGACGGTGGTACCGAGTTCACGTCAGTCTCGCGCTCCCGGGTTTCGATCGGGGTAGGCATCACCACTAAACTCTTGGTCGACGACGTTTTCTGATGAAAGACAGACGTAACCGGGCGCGCTAACCAGAGATGACACGGGACCAGGACGGGGCCGAGACAGAGACGATCGTCGTCGCCACAGCCAGCCACGGGAACAGACGGGGCGTCTACGAGCGATTACAAGAGACAACCGATCTCGTAGTTCGGACCGTCGAAACACCCGCCCTCAGGACGGACGACGAAGCAGTCTCCGCCCGCAAACCACCGACTGCCAACGAACCGATCGGTGGCGTCGATCCACCGAACCTGCGTGGTCTCGTCGTCGAACTCGAGCAGCCACGTCCGGACGCACTCGAGTCGTTCCTCGATCGTCTTCAGACCGAACTCGACGAGCACGTGCCGACTGTCGTCGCTCCCTGGAACGGCAGCGAGGAACTCGCTGCAGCGGCGGTTCGTGCAGATGCCGACGACTACGTGCCGCTCGAACGCGAGGACGATGCTGTCGGCCGAATTCTCGAGGCGATCGAGTCACGATCGCGCGGATACCTCTCCGAGTCGGAATACCATCGCATCATCGCCGACGAGCTCCCTGACGAGGCGTTTCTTATCGACGAAGACGGCGTTTACCTCGAGACGAAGATGAGTCCCGACTACGTCTCACTGTATACGACGTCGCCGGAAGAGTTGACCGGCAGTCAGCTAACTGATGCGTTTCCGGAGGGGATCGCCGACAGACTGCAGCGGTGTCTCGACCGAGCGATCAGTACGGGCGAAATTCAGACTATCGAGTACAGTGCGCCGACGGTCGAGGGAGCGCTGCGGTTCGAAGCTCGCGTTGTTCCGATTCACGAGCGAATCGGCGGTAAACGCGCGGTCGTCTGGCTGGCCAGAGACATCACGGAACGGGCACGGCGCGAGCAGCAACTCCGCTCTCGGCGAGCCGATCTCGAGCGAATAAACCGGATCAACGCCGTCGTCAGACAGGTGATCGAGACGCTCGTCGAAGCGCCGACGCGAGAGGTGATCGAACGGGAGGTCTGTGAACAGCTCGTCGACTCGGAGCTGTACTGTGCCTCTTGGGTCGTCGAACGAGCAGGAGACGACGACTACGCGTATCGAACGGGGGCGAGTGAGAGCGACACTTCCCTCGAGCGAGTCCTTGGTGTCGACGTCGACCGCGAGGACCCACTCGAGCGCGCCGCGAAAACTGGTGAGATTCAGGCGACGAATCACATTCTCGAGAGCAACGACCTCCCCGAGCCACTGGAGGAGGCGGCTCGCGAGGAGGAGATCCGGGCGGGAATCTGCGTGCCGATCGTCTACGAGGACGTGACCTACGGCGTGCTTTCGGTACTCGCCCGTCGGGAAGATGCCTTCAGCGGGAGCGAGCAGGCCAGTTTCGAACTGCTCGGCGAGACGATGGGGTTTGCGATCATGGCCCTCAAGAACCGCCAACTGTTGCTTTCTGACTCCGTCGTCGAACTCGAGTTTCGAATCGACGGCGGAGACTCGTTCTCGTTCGATATCTCGGAGCGGTACGACTGTACGACCTCCCTCGAGTGGGCGGGAACCGGTACTGATGGGCGGACCTACCAGTTTGTGACGATCGACGGCCTTGACGGCGAGACGGCACTCGAGGAGGCGGAGAGTCACGACTCGATCGAGGAGTGTCGTCTCATCTACGGCGGCGACGAGACGTGTACGCTCGAGATGCGGTTGACGGAGTCCGGCGTCCGGACGCTCGCGAACCACGGGGCGACGATTCGTGACGTCACTGTCGAGAGTGGGGTCGGAACCTGTCTCGTCGAGATTCCACGGAACGGCGATGTCCGCGAGGTCGCCGAAGCGCTCTCTTTTGTCTACGAGAACACGGAACTGGCCGCCCGACGCGAGATCGATCGGCCCGTTCGGACCGCGGCTGAACGGCGCGACCGCATCCTCGACGAACTCACGGAGCGGCAGTTGACGACGCTGCGACTCGCCTACTACGGTGGCTTCTTCGACTGGCCTCGAGAGAGCACCGGCGAAGAGATTGCGGAGATGATGGACGTGTCGCCACCGACGATGCACCAGCACCTCCGGAAGGCACTCAAGACCGTCCTCGGAGAGTTCTTCACAGAGAGCGGTCGGTCCCTGGACGACTCGGCGTAGTCGAACCTGCGACCACAAAAACGACGGCCCGGGTCGCGAGGGGTGGTAGGTGGTAGGTTTCGAATGGCTGCCCCCGCACCGGCTGGCCTTCCCGCTGGAAGGCATCGGCCGTACGACTTCGAGACTGATAACCTTATCCGATGGCTTGACTCGTCGTAAAATACGGGCAGTGACAGGGGTCGGTGGCTCACGCGGATCGATCTTCGTCGTCTCGTTCGAGCGTCGCCACGAGTTGCTCCTCGAGTAGTCCTGCTTCGATCAGGTCGACGACGCGCCCGATATCGTCGTGGAGCGGTCGATCGCCGGTCTCTGAAAGCGGCGGGACGACATCGCGAACGAGGTCGCATACGGCCTCCGTCCCGCTGCCAAGCGTGAGTGGTCCGGGTTCGATGTCGGACGCTGTGTCGACGTACTCGGCGGCTTCAGCCCCACAGCAGAGTTCGGCGGCGACGACCCAGGTCGCGTTCTCGAGAGCCGTCTGGACCTGAAGTGCCGACTGGGCGCTCATACTGACGTGGTCTTCTTGCCCGCCGCTTACGGGGACGTTGTCCGTCGACGCAGCCCCGAGCGCCCGAATCTCGTTGAGAAGCGAAGCGGCAGTGTACTGGGCGATCATGTAGCCCGACTCGACGCCGCTATCGACCGCCAGAAACGGTGGCAGGTGTGGCTCCTGAATGTTCGGGTTCAGCATCCGGTCGATCCGCCGTTCGGAGATCGCTGCGAGGTCAGCGAGCGCGAGCCTGACGTACTCGAGTCGCAGGGCAAGCGGCGCGCCGTGGAAGTTTCCCCCCGAGAGCACGGCGGCGTTGTCGGTCCCAGATGCCCGTTCGTCGACGCGATCCGCGGCGAACACGAGCGGGTTGTCGGTCGCGCTGTTGAGTTCGATCTCGACGCCCTCTCGGAGATGTGCCACTGCGTCACGCACTGCGCCGTGAACCTGCGGGAGACAGCGCAGCGAGTAGGCGTCCTGGACCCGATCGCAGTTGCGGTGTGCCTCGACGACCTCGCTGTCGGCCGTGAGACGGCGAACGAAGGCGGCGCTCTCCTGTTGGCCAGTGTGGGGACGAACGTCGTGGATCGCCGAATCGGCCGTCGCCGTCGTGGCGAGTGTCGTCTCGGTCGTCAGTGCGCCCGCGGCGTCGGCCGCACGGACGAGTCGTTCAGCGTCGACGACCGCAAGCGAGGCCAGCCCGACTGTCAGCTGGGTACCGTTGATGAGCGCCAGCCCCTCTTTCGGGGCGAGAGAAAGCGGCTCGAGGCCGATCTCGGCCAGGGCCTCGTCGCCGGACAGCCGCCGTTCCTGAGCGTCCGTCTCGACGATGGCTTCGCCTTCGCCGACCAGTACGAGCGCCATGTGGGCAAGCGGTGCGAGGTCGCCGCTGGCACCGAGGCTTCCACGAGACTTGACGACGGGATGGACGCCCTCGTTACAGCACCCGACCAGGTGGTCGATCACGGCCTCGCGGACTCCCGAGTAGCCCGTGACCAGAGCGTTGATCCGGGCGACCATCGTTGCCCGGACTGCTTCGCGGGCGAGTTCCCGGCCCGCGCCGGTCGCGTGACTGCACAGGAGGTTGTGCTGGAGTCGCTGCAGATCTTCAGGCGGGATTCGCTCGTCGACGAGTTCCCCGAAGCCGGTGTTGATCCCGTAGACGGGCTCTTCGCTCTCCAGGACTCGCTCGACGCGCTGGCGTGACTCCCGGACGCGTTCTCGGGCGGAGTCGGGCACCGTGACCGGCACGTCTTCTCGAGCGACCGTGACGACGTCTTCGGGGGTCAGGGACTCGCCGTCGAGGGAGACGGTCACGTACCCACCACCTCGCCGTCTTTCACTACTGTCTCGGCGGCCGACGTGTCGAACCGGTAGGCGAGGTGTGCATACGACGGTGCCTCGAGCACGACGGCGTCGGCCGGCGCGCCGACCTCGAGCGTCCCGGTCCCGTCCTCGCGCTCGAGTGCCCGCGCCGCACCGCTCGTGGCTGCCCGGAGCGCCTCTGCGGGGGTGAGTCCCATCTCGACGCAGGACAGCGTCTGGGCGAACGCCATGCTCCGGGCGTGGCAGTTGGGGTTGAAGTCGGTCGCAATCGCGAGCGGGCCACCGGCCTCGAGGATGGCCTGCGCGTCGGCGTACTCCTCCCCGAGGCCGAACGCGGTGCCAGGCAGCAAGACGGGGACGACGCCGGCTGCGAGCAGCGCCTCGACGTCCGCGTCGGTCGCACACAGGAGGTGGTCGGCGCTCGCCGCCTCGAGGTCGGCGGCCAGTTGCGAGCCACCCAGCCGTGTGAACTCCTCGGCGTGGACCTTCGGGATGAGTCCGGCTTCGCGACCGGCCTCGAGGACGCGACGCGACTGGGAAACGTCGAAGACGCCCTCCTCACAGAAGACGTCACAGAACTCGGCGATTCCCTGTGACTCGACTGCGGGCAGTTGCTCGTCGACGACGTGGTCGACGTACTCGTCGGTCGAGACGCCGTCGGGGACTGCGTGGGCACCCAGAAACGTCGGCACGAGGTCGACCGGGTGGTGTTCGTTCGCCCGCTCGACGACCTCGAGCAGCCGTAACTCGGTCTCGGCGTCGAGCCCGTACCCCGACTTGACCTCGACGGTCGTCGTCCCGCCTGCGAGCATGACGTCGAGGTGTGAACACAGGTTCTCGAGGAGCTGGTCGGCACTTGCTTTGCGGGTTGCCTCGACGGTTCGGAGGATGCCGCCGCCCCCCTCCAGGATCTCTTGGTAGCTTTTCCCCCGGAGTCTGGCCTCGAACTCGTCCGAACGGTCGCCCGCAAACACCGCGTGGGTGTGGGGGTCGACGAACCCCGGAACGACGGCGCTCCCGTCGGCGTCGATCGCCACCTCGGCGTTCTCCGGCGGGTACTCGCGGGTGACCTCGTCCGTGTCGCCGACTGCGACGACCTCGCCGTCGACCGCGGCGACGGCGGCGTCCTCGCGGACCTCGAGCGGGTCGTCGTCTCCGGGGCCGACGACGAGTTCGCTCGCGTCGTAGACGACGCAGATTCGTTTCGGCGTCATCGTCTCCCCTCGAGATAGCCCGCGAGGAAGTGTGCGACGGCTCTTGCGGAGGCGTCGACGGTCAGGGTTCCGCGATCGAGCCCCGGCGCACACTCGACGACCTCGAAGCCAGCGATCCGGTCGTCGCCTGCGACGAACCGCAAGAGCCGGTACAGTTCTCGAGTCGTGATCCCGCCCGGCGTCGGCGCGCTTACGCCCGGTGCGGCGGCTGCGTCGAGGACGTCACAGTCGACGCTGACGTAGACGTGATCGACGTCGGCCATCGCCTCGAGCGCGCGGCCAGCCGCGGCGACGGTGTCCTCGCCGACCTCTTCCGCGGTGACGAGTTCGCCGCGGCGGTCGCGGACGAAGTCGTGGTAAGTCGACGACGTCTCGAAGTGTCGCGCCCCGACGCAGGCGTAGCGGTCGAGACCGTCCTCGAACAGTTGCCGGTACGGCGTCCCGCTCGAGGGGCCGTCGACGGGTTCACGGACGTCGAGGTGGGCGTCGACGTTGATCACGCCCACCGACTCCTCGCGGGCGAGCGGCGCGACGTTCGGATAGGAAAGCGAGTTGTCGCCGCCGAGGAAGACCGGGAGCGCCTCGAGGTCGTGGACGCGTGCCGTCGCCTCGACGAGGCGAGATTGGACTGCTTCGACGGGCCGGTCATCGTCGTTTTCGAGCCAGTCGACGAGCGTGCGAACGTCGCCCAGATCAGCCACCGAACCGACGGGGCCGCCGTCGAAGTGGTGGGTCTTGACGCGCGCGAGCGACCGCCTGATCTCGACTGGACCGTCGCGGGCACCGGGACGGCCGACCACCGCCCCGTCGTACGGTTCGCCGACGAGGACGACCGCGGCGTCTCTCTCGAGTTCGAAGCCGTCTTCGTCGGCCGGATCGACGATTCCCGCCGGTTCGACGACGTGGCCGAACAGGTCGTCGTTCGGGTCGTCGGCAGTCGCGACCGCCGACCAGCCGCCGGTCGACTCCCACTCCGGGTTGGCAGCAAACGTTGCAGCCGGTGTATCGGTCTCGCTGTCGGATTCCTCCTCGCTCATTACTCGAGATCCTCCATCGGTACGTGGACGTTCGACTCCTGGGCTTCTGAAAGTGCGTCTTCGTAGCCCGCGTCGGCGTGGCGGATCACGCCTGTCCCGGGATCGGTCGTGAACACCCGTCTGGCCTTCTCCGCGGCGAGGTCGGTGCCGTCGAGGACGACGTGGTTGTTCGCGTGGACGGCGTTGCCGATGCCGACGCCACCGCCGTCGTGGACGCTGACGATATCCGCACCGGCCGCACAGTTTAGCAGCGCGTTCAGGAGTGGCCAATCGGCGACCGCGTCCGTCCCGTCTTGCATGGCCTCTGTCTCGCGGTTCGGACTCGCGACCGACCCCGCATCGAGGTGGTCGCGGGTGACGACGATCGGGGCCGAAATCTCGCCCTCGGCGACGAGTTCGTTGATTCGCAAGGCAAAGCGAGCGCGTTCGGTGAGCGCCTCGTCGCCCTCGCCTTCCGTGTTGTAGCCGAGCCAACAGACCCGGCTCGGGAGCCCCTGAAACTGGACTTTGTCCTGGGCGAGTTCGATCCACCGGCGGAGGTGGTCCTTTTCGGGGAACAACTCGAGGACGGCCTCGTCGGTCCGGTGGATGTCCGCCGGATCGCCCGAAAGCGCGAGCCAGCGGAACGGCCCTTTCCCGCGACAGAACTGCGGGCGGATGTAGGCGGGGACGAACCCGGGAAAGTCGAACGCGTCGTCGTGGTCGCAGTGCTCTTCGACCTGTCCACGGAGGTTGTTCCCGTACTCGAAGGCGATCGCACCTCGGTCCTGTAGCTCGAGGATGGCGTCGACGTGTCGCTCCATCGTCTCGAGGCTTTCCTCGCGGTACGTTTCGGGATCGTTCTCCCGGAGTTCGTCGGCCGCCTCGACCGTGTAGCCTGCAGGATAGTACCCTTCGAGCGCGTCGTGGGCGCTGGTCTGGTCGGTGACGACGTCTGGAACGAACCCGCGTTCTACGAACCGCTCGTGGAGGGCGGCGGCGTTCGCGTGGACGCCGACGCTGTAGGGTTCGCCCACCTCGGCGGCCTCCCGAGCGCGTTCGATCGCTTCGTCGAGGTCGTCGACTGTCTCCATGCAGTAACCGGTCTCGAGGCGGCGGTCGATCCGTTCTTCGTCGACCTCTGCCGCGATACAGACGCCTTCGTTCATCGTGACCGCGAGCGGCTGCGCGCCGCCCATCCCGCCCAGACCGGCCGTCGCGACGATCCGTCCCGAGAGGTCGCCGTCGAAGTGCTGGCGTGCCAGCTCGGCGAGCGTCTCGAATGTCCCCTGGACGATCCCCTGCGTACCGATGTAGGCCCACGACCCCGCGGTCATCTGGCCGTACATGATCTTCCCCTCGGCCTCGAGTTCGTGGAAGTGCTCCCAGTCGTCCCACTTCCCGACGAGGTTCGAGTTCGCGATCAGTACTCGGGGCGCGCGTTCGTGTGTTCGGAATCGACCGACAGGTTTGCCCGACTGCACGAGAAGCGTCTCGTCCTCGGCAAGTGTCCGCAACTCCTCGAGAATCGCGTCGTAAGCGTCCCACGACCGCGCCGCCCGACCAGTCCCACCGTAGACGACCAGTTCCTCGGGTTTCTCGGCGACCGCCGGATCGAGGTTGTTGTTGAGCAGTCGGAAGGCTGCCTCCTGTCGCCACCCCTCACACTCGCGGTCCGTCCCCGTCGGCGCACCCTGGTACTCGCGCCACTGTTCGCTCGGTTCTCCCAGTCGGCGTTCTCGGGCCGACGACTCCTTGTCTGTCATGCCCAGTACTACCACACGACGGCCCAATACCAGTCCTGTTCCCTTCGGAAAAGGTTTTATAAGCTACGGGTGGCTGTCCGAAGCAGTGTACGAAGCTACGTTCGTCGTCGCCGACTCGAGCGTCTACACCGACCCCACGGAAGACGCCGATTGCCGCGTGGAACTCTGGTGTAACGAACACTCCGACCTGCTGTACGCGACCGGATCGCGACTCGAACCCCTGCTCTCTCGCGTCCGCGACACCGTCGGCATCGAGGAACAGGTCGAGGGTAACGGCGAGGCCGTCGTCATCACGAGTTCGTGTTTCAAAGAGCACGACGAAACCCACGTCGATCGCTACCTCGAGACCCACAACTGCCTGCTCGTGCCGCCGTTGCGGTACGAAGACGGACGGAAGCAGTGTCGAATCCTCGCGCTCGATCCATCCAGTCTGACCGACCTGTACGTCGACCTGCTCGAGGACGACTTCGCGCTCGACGTTCGCAGCAAACGCGAGATCACGATACCGTCACACTCCTCGCCGTTGTCGACGCTCGACGACGCGTTACCGGAACTGACGGACCGGCAACGAGAGGTGCTCTCGCTGGCGGTCGAGCGAGGATACTACGAACTCCCGCGCGAAACGACGACTCGAGAACTGGCCGGTGATTTCGACCTCAGTCGGCGAACAGTGGAAGACCACCTGCGGCGTGCGGAACGAAAACTGCTGACGACGCTCGTCGCGAATCTCTACTGATCAGGGCTCGACGAGTTCCGCGTTCTTCGCTGCCGCTTCGGCACGCTCGAGTAAGTCGTCTGGTTCGTTCTCGAGGAGTCGCTCGAGTCGGGCGTTCGTCTCGACGCGGTCGGGGGCAACGAGATTACAGCCGACGTCGATCGTCGAGTCAGTGAACGTCCCGATCTCCCGTGCCTGCTCGACGATATCGTGTTTGTCACAGCTCAACAGCGGCCGGTGGATCGGCAGCGACGCGACGCGGCTGACGACGCCGATGTTCTGGGCTGTCTGACTCGATTTCTGTCCGATCGCTTCGCCGGTGACGATCCCGTGGGCGTCGACGCGTTCGGCGAGCACTTCCCCAGCCCGGTAGAAGAATCGACGCAGCGAGAGCATCCGCCCGCCTTCCATCTCGGAGACGAGCACATCGACGGTCTCTCCGGCCGGAATCGTGTAGACCTGCATGTCGAAGTTCGGCGCGTAGTCGGCGAGCGTCCGGACCGTCTCCATCGCACGTGCTTCGTGGTCGATTCCACCGTACGCGCCGAGGTCGACGTAAACCGGAACGATCGGACTGCCACGGCGCATCATCTCGTAGGCCGCGACCGGCGAATCGATCCCGCCGCTTATCATCGCAACCGTCTGCTCTTGGGCACCGAGCGGGAGCCCACCCGGACCGGCGACCGACTCGAGGTAGACGAAACTGACGCCCTTCCGAACCTCGACGCCGAACGTGACATCCGGATCGTCGAGATCCACTTCGGGCTCGAACTCGTCTTCGACGGCCTCCCAGATCGCCGTCCCACCCTCGCGTGCGAGGTCCTCGCTATCCCAGGGCAGCGTCTTGTCCGCCCGCCGGGCCTCGACCGCGAACGTTCCACCGTCGTAACACGCACGGGCAGTCTCCTCTAGCACCTCGAGAAGCCGTTCTTTTTCGGTGCTGACGGTGACTGCCGGGCTGGCAGAGACGACACCGAACGTATCGGCCGCGGCCGCAGTTGCCTCGTCGACTCTGTCCTCGTCCGTGTGAATCAGCGGCCGATTCCACCGGCGTTCGATCTCGCCGGGAATCGACCGATCGGAGAGCAACGCCTCGAGGTTCTCGGCGAGTAGCTCCTCCATGTACCGCTTGACGGTGGTCGTCTTCGTGTTGAGATCGCCGTGACGGACGAGGACAGTGTTGGCTCCCGGCGGATGCATAGCCGTGGATAGCTGATTCGAGCTATAAGGAGATTACGAGGACAGGGCCACTCCAGGACTAGCCCGTCGACTCGCGGATCGAGGGATTTATTCGGCCAGTGTGAGCGTACATACCGGTCACCAGGACGAGGCCAGCCAGGAGCGGAAGAACGGCACTGAGCCCGTAGACGAACTCGAAACTGACGACCTCGACCAGCGGCAGGGAGATCAACGGTCCGAGGCCACCCCCGATATCGCCGAGGACGTTGTTCGTCCCCATCGCGCGACCGACACGTTCCTCGGCAGTGAGATCAGCAAGCAGTGCCGTCAGCGGTCCGCCGACACCACCCTGGCCCGCGCCGATCAGGATACACGCGAGCACCAGCACCTCGAAGCGCTGTCCGACCGCGAGCACGACGAATCCCACGAACGACGTGAACAGGAACCCGATCAGCACGGGAACTCGAGCGCCGACCGAGTCGCTGAGGACCCCACCGCCAAGCGTAAACACGGCACCAGTAAGCACAGTCACGGCCATCAGCATCCCCGACGAGCCCTGCGCGTCGAGACCGAAAATCGAGATCGCACGTGTATCGAGCAAGAGCACGAGCGTCGAGAACAGCACGCCGATGTACGCGAAGTAGAGTCCAAAATTGACGAGGCCGACGGTCACTGCGGGAATCGAAATCTCGACATCCCACGGTTTGACCGACTCCTGGCTCCCCTCGACGTGCGTTTCGGGGACGATCAGGTACGCGATGACGCTTGCGAGACCAGCGAAGGCGGCCGCGAGGACGAACGCCGCGCCGTTGCTCCAGACGTCGCTGACGACACCGCCGAGCACTAGCCCCGCCGGGAAACCAAACGTGATGCCCGCCCGAACGATCCCCATGCTCGTCCCGCGGGAGTCAGCCTCGCTGACGTCGGCCGTGATCGTGTAGGCCGTCGCGAAAACCAGGGCACTGCCAAGCCCCCAGAGGACTCGAGCGAGCATGAACCAAAACTCCGGCGGTGGCACGATCAACGCGACGACGTACATCGCAGTCGCGACGCCCTCTATCGCCAGCCCGGCGATAAACGGCTTCCGAGTGCCGATACGATCGACGAGAACGCCTGCCGGCGCGTTCGCCACCAGTCGCGTAAACCGGTTTGCGCTCAAGATGAGTCCGACCATGAACGCGGAGATTCCAAGCACTTCACCGAGGTTCGGCAGGATCGGGAAGATGACGCCACCGCCGAATCCGACGAAGAAGGTACTGGCGACGACTGCGAGAACGACGCGGTTCGATTCGAGTGAGGGAGAGGGAAGATTCACTGACGATCGCTCCGTCTTATTTCGAAACGTAACCCGGTGGAGGACGGGCCGGATATTCGTTCTATCGAAAGCGGCGCGGCGACCCGGTTCGACCACACTGTCGAACTGGGCTCGAGACGTTCACTGGTCCGTCACGATCCGAGAGATGCAACCGAAGTTCAGAACGTCGATAGTTCGCCGTCGATCACGCGACGCGTGATCTCGGTGACATCGGCGAGCTCGCGGTCGACGATCGCTTCCACGTCGGCCTCGACGTCTTCGATAGTTACGCCGTCGTCGGTAACGACGTGGACGTCGGCGACGTGTGGCTGGTCGATCGGTCGACCGATCTGAGAGAGCAGGCGCACGCGCAGGTCGCGAATATCGTCAACCTCGTCTACGACCGACTTGCCGATCTCAGTCGAGAGCAGGTTGTAAATCTTCCCGATGTGGTTGACGGGGTTTTTGCCGCTGGTCGCCTCCATCGACATCGAGCGGTTGGGCGTGATCAGCCCGTTCGCGCGGTTGCCCCGGCCGACGGAGCCGTCGTCGCCCTGCTCGGCGGAGGTGCCGGTGACAGTGAGATAGATCGAACCCTCGTCGTAGTCGTCGGCCGTGTTGACGTAGACGGTTACGTCGCGGTCCGTGTGTTCGCTCGCGACCGCTTCGACGAATTCACGGACCGACTCGACGGCGTCCCTGTAGGCGTCCATGGTGGGAATGTACTCGTCGATCATCGCCGCCGCGACGGTGACATCGATCTCGTCGCCCTCGCGCTTGCCCATGATCTTCACGTCAGGTCCGAGGTACGGGTTTTCGTCCACGAACTCGCCGTTGAGTCGACGTTCAGCCTCGGAGACGATCCGCTCGGTCTCGGTCAAGGGCGCGTGGCCGACGCCGAAACTCGTGTCGTTTGCCATCGGAACCGAGACCTCGTCCTCACCGAAAACGTCTTGCAGGTCGCCACTGCCCTCACCGAGTCTCACGTCGACGACGATGTCCTCGCCGACCTCGAGTTGGGGGATCGTCTCCTCCAGATACTCGCGTGCGGCAGTGAGGGCGATGCGCTCGGTCGGGATGACCTGTCCATCGTAGTGTTTGGTCGCCCGACCGACGATCAGCAGGTAGATCGGATCGACGACTTCGCCGCCGCCAAACGCCGGTACCGCCTCACCGGCGACGAGTTGGGTCTCGTCGGTGTTAAAATGAAGGACCTCGCCAACGCGGTCGAGGTACTCGCGTGCCAACGCGCCAGCGACGCTCTCGGCGATGCCGTCACAGATCGAGTCTGGATGACCGATTCCTTTTCGTTCGACGATTTCGACTTCCTGATCTTCTACTGCCTGCCGGTCGATCGGCTCGACTCGGATGTTCCGCTCAGTCATTGGCGGACGTTTGCGCACGGTGGTTCTATAACTTGCGGAAACCGACGGGCGGTGGAAAATACACTGAAGTAATGTGCCCCGTTCGAAAGTCGCCCGCGTCACGCCCCGAGCAACAGGCCGAGATACGAGGTCTGGATCTGCTCGTCAGGATCGAGATCGAGTTCCGCGAGGACGGCAGCGGCCGCGGTCCGGGCAGACTCGAGATCGCTTTCGCGTTCGACTTCGGTCTCGACTTCGACGTACTCGCCGACCTCGTCGACCCGGTCGAGCGTGACGGTCAGCACGTAGCCGTTCGTGCCGTCGACCGTGAACCGGTCGCGGACCTTCCGGACCGTCGCCGCCGGCTCGAACCCCAGGTTCGTCAGGACGTCGTCCATCTTCTCGTCGTCGCCGACTTCCGTCTCGACCTCCTCACGAGTCTTGGATTCCTCGTCGACGAGCGGCCCCTTGTAAGTGATCCGAGTTTGTCCGTCGCCGTGCTGGTCGACACTCCCGTCAGGAGCCGGCCGCTCCGAGCGAATTCGCAACGCCTCGTCCGTCTCGGGAAACGACCGGTGGGGCGCGTCGTAGTAGGTATCGACCTGAACGACCCCGCCCCGTGGCGTCGCCTCGAGCGCCTCGAGGCGGTCGCGCACCCGCTTTAGATCCGCAGGGACCTTCAATTCGACCTCGTACATACTCGAGGCGACGGGAAGCAGGCGTAAGTATCGGTCGCTCTCGCGGAAAAACGTCGTTCTTAAATGTAGACGGCGGGACGTACAAGGTATGACTGAGGAAGAAGAGGCCGACCTCGAAGCGCAGGCCGATGACGTCGAAGAGAACGAAGACGCCGACGAAGCCGCCACGGAAGGACTTCAGATGGGCGACTTCGTCGAAATCGAGTACACCGCCTACACCGCCGACGGCGACCAGCTGGTCGATACGACCGACCCAGATGTCGCCGAAGAGGAAGGCGTCGACGACCAGGGCCAAGAGTTCAAGCCCCGTACGATCGTTCTCGGTGAAGGCCACATCTTCGAAACCGTCGAAGACGAACTCGTCGGCGGCGAAGCTGGCGACGAAGGGACCGTCACCGTTTCTGCCCAGGAAGCGTTCGGCGAGTACAACCCCGAGAACGTCGAGACTGTCAGCGCCGAAAAGGTCGACGAAGACGACCGCTACCCCGGCGCAAACGTTACAATCGACGGCCGGCAGGGGTACATCAGCACGATCGTCGGCGGACGCGCACGCGTCGACTTCAACCACCCGCTGGCAGGCGAGGACGTCGAGTACGAGTACGAGATTGTCGACGTCGTCGAAGACCGCGAACAGCAAGCTGCCGGCCTATTCGAGATGATGCTCGGCATGGAACCCGAACTCTGGATCGAGACCGACGAGGTCGAAGAAGAGGTTCCCGTCGAGCCCGACACAGACGAGGAAGACGAAGACGACGAACCCGCCGAACCCGAATTCGAGACCGAAGTCGTCGAGAAAGAGACACTCTACCTCGAGGCGACACCCCAGATGACGATGAACCAGCAGTGGATGATGGGCAAACAGCAGATCGGCCAGCAAGTCATCGACCAGATCGGCGTCGATCGCGTCATCGTCCAGGAAGTCATCGACGGCATGGGCGGCATGGGCATGCCAGGCATGATGGGTGGTGGCATGGGCGGCGGCGACATCGAGGACGCACTCGAGGACGCCGACGTCGACGCCGACGAGATCGTCGAGGAACTCGAAGGCGACGAAGAGTAACGTCCCAGCCGCTCGCTCGCGTTTTTCGGTACTGATCCCCGCTCGAGTGGTGGGTCATATCAGGCGACCGTCATCGATTACCGCCATCACTCCACGTTGGAGACGTCGGCCAGTACGCTCGAGCGACGAAATCTGCAGCAAGAACCTGTGAGAGAAGACCCGTACGCCTGCGTGTCGAAGTCTCGTTCACTGGATAGAGTACCCTGCCGCCACGGTAAGCAGGAACACCATGAAAAGCGCAAGCCCCATCATGTACGTGACCGGGCGCGGTTCCTCGATCAGGTGCTGGTAGTAAGCAGCGATCAGCACCGACTTGATTACCGCTAACAGTACGGTTCCCCCCATCGCAGTGGCGTACGCGAAGTCGAACGTGAAGAACACGAACTTGCCCGTACCCAGTACCAGCAGGACGAGGTAAATCAGGGTGTACGTTCGAACGTCAGCCATTGATACCCATTCCGGCGGACTTGTACTTATACCTTCCTCATATGACCCGTCGGTTCGGTGTCGGCGATGCAGTGAGTCTCGCATCTCGACCAGCAAAAACGAGCGGGAGAAGCCGAATCTTCGCGGGCGAGGAGTCTCGGCCTCCTGCTCGTGTGTTCTCTCGCCACAGTCGCGCTCGGCCTTCCTACCAGCGGCGCTGTGACCGATTCTGTCGACGGCGCAGACGCCGAAAACGCGACGCTGATCCAGTCGAAACCGACAGCACGAAATCGACGTAGCCGCCGAAGTAGCCGATACGACAAGAACTGTCGGCCCGCCGCTCTACATCAGGTAGAACAGCGGGAACAGGAAGACCCACACGATGTCGACGAAGTGCCAGTAGAGGCCGAAGAACTCTACCGGACGGTGATCCTCGAGGTAGGCGTCGACGCTTACGATCCGATAGATCATGAACACGGCGATGAGAACGCCGAGAATCACGTGCAGTGCGTGTAAGCCAGTCGTGACGAAGTAAACCGAGTGCTCGATACTGGTCCACCAGTACTCGCCGATCGAGAACTTGTAGTTGTACTCGTAGGCCTTGACACCCATGAACGTCAGTGCAAGCAGTAACGTCGCACTCATCGCCCCAAGCAGCCCACGCTTGTTCTGGCGTTCGGCAAACACCAGCGCGAGGATGACCGTGAAACTCGAGGTCAACAGGATGTAGGTGTTGAGCAGCCCCGGCCAGGAGGCGAACGGAATCGTCTCCCAGTTGTGCCAGCCCATGTGCAGGCGCAGGAAGACGAACCCGCCGATGATGGCACCGAAGACCATCACGTCGGAGGCAAGGAACACCCAGACGCCAAGCTTCGTGTTTCCGACGCCGCTAAACGGCCAGCTCTCGGCGACTGCAGGCTGCGGTACGTTGAACTCTTCGAGGCCGAACTTGAACAGCGTGTAGCCAAGAGTCACGACCCCGAGCACGGTCAGTATCGGGTAGACGATGTTCGGTTCGGCAGCGGAGCCGACCAGCGAGTGACCGCGTGCCTCCGCGAACTCGACCATATACGGCGTTATACCGGAGAGACCGAGGAAGAACACGAAGGTCCCGACGCCGATACCGAACGGCCAGATGCTCGCGTGATCGGCGTGTTCCTCTTCGTGGACCTCGGTTGCCTGTGCAACGCCGCCGTCGGTGGCTGCACTCGTGTCGTCGACGAACTCGAGGCGACCGCTGGCGTAACTCGGTCGACCGCCCCAGTTCTCGAGCGGTGGCGGCGAGGGGATCGCCCACTCTGCCGTGCGGGAGTACTCCCATGGATTGTCCGGTGCGTCGGGACCGGAGACCCAACTTTTGGCGAACGTGTAGAACATGATCAGGAACGACGCCCCGAAGACGAAAGCACCGACCGTCGAGAGCCGGTGGAAAAACTGGGCTCCCTCTGCGAAGTGGAAGACGCGGCGTGGCGTCTCCCAGGCGAGGAACTGCGGGAAGTACAGCAGGTTGAAGCCGACGAAGTAGACGGCGAAGTTGAGCTTCCCGAGTGCCTCGGAGTACATCTTGCCGGTGATCTTTGGCCACCAGTAGTAGAGACCGCCGATCAACGCGGTGACGCCGGAAACCATCACGTAGTGGAAGTGAGCGACGACCCAGTAGGTGCCACGGAACTCGTAGTCGAGAACGACGGCGCCGAGGAAGACCCCAGTGATGCCACCGAGGATAAACAGCACGAGCGCCCCCAGCGAGAACAGGAACGGCGTCGTAAACCGTATCCGTCCCTTGACCATGGTGTAGATCAACGCAAAGACCATCAGGTCGAACGGTAACGATATCCCGATGGTCGTCGCCATCATCAGCGTCTTGATTTCCAAGTTGATCGTCGTCAGGAACATGTGGTGCATCCAGACGAGGAACGACTGGAGCGCCACCAGGACCATCGCGATGATAACCCACTTACGACCGACGAGGCGTCTGCCAGTGAACGTCTGGAATACCTCGAACATGATCCCCAGCGCGGGGAAGAAGACGATGTACACCTCCGGATGACCGAAAAACCAGAACAGGTGAGCCCACAACAGACTCGAGCCCTGGTCGGTCGCGAAGTACTGGGTGAGGAAGACGCGGTCGGACAACTGCAACAGCACAGCCGCAAGCAGTGCCGCGAAAGCAAACAGCATCATCCAGACGGTCAGCAGCCACGACCAGGTGAAAAGCGGCATGTTCCAGAGGCCAAGACCCTCTGCTCGCGACCGGTGGATGGTCACGAGGAAGTTCACTGTCCCGATCGTAATCGAGATGACGAACAGAGCCAACGCGAAGATCGTCGCGTTCCCTCCGGTCGTCGCCTGCATCGCGGGTGTGTACGTCGGCACGTTCAGTGGCGCATACATCGTCCACCCACCGGAGAAGGTTCCACCCTGGAAGAACGAGAGCGCGATGAGGATTCCCGAGAACAGGTAGAACCAGTAGCTCAGTGCGTTCAGACGCGGGAATGCGAGGTCGTCGGCACCGATCTGGAGCGGGACGAAGTAGTTCGCGAACCCGGCTGCGAACGGCGAAAGGAACCAAAACACCATCAACAGCCCGTGGGCCGTGACAGCCTGGTTGAACTGGTCGCCGTCGAGCAGTCCAGTTCCACCCATTTCCCACAGGTGAGCGCGGAAAGCAAGCGCCATAACCCCGCCGAACAGCAGGAAAAACAGCGCCGTCGCCAGATACAGAATACCGACGTCTTTGTGATTGGTCGTGACGAGCCAGCGCTTGATCGACGTCATCGGTGGAAGATCACTCATTCGTCGTCACCTCCGTCCTCGGTCGTGTCGTCGTTCGTGTCGTCTGCATCTTCGGTGTCGTTGTCCGGTTCTTCTTCGTCTTCGTCTTCGTCTTCGCCTTCGTCGTCTTCGTCGTCAGCGTCCGGATCTTCGACCGTGTACGTCTCGTCGACCGGTCCGGTGAAACTGACCGTCTCTTCGATCTCCTCGTATTCGTCGTCCTCGAACGTGATCGCCAGATCGTACGGACCACCCTGCTCGATCTCACCGATCGTGATCGATCCGTTCTCGAACTCGTCGTCCGAGTAGGTGACACTGAGATCGTCGTCGAACTCGTCGTTCTCCTGGTGTTCGAGTGCGAGTTCGAAGCCGTCCGTGATTCGTTCCTCGGCTTCGTCTTCGAGAGTAATCGTCATCGTCAACTGCTCGTCGACCCACGCGTCGTACTCGTCTTGTGGCATGACCTCGACGGGCGAATCCATATCACTGTGTCCGGGACCACACAGCTCGAAGCACTCGGCCGTGTAGGTGCCGGGCTCTTCGGCGACGAACCAGGTTTCGGAGTGTTCACCTGGCTTTGCGTCGGCTTTCACCCGGAGATCGGATATCCCAAACGTATGCCAGACGTCCGTCGCGGTCACGTCGATCATGATCGGTGTGTCAGCCGGAATCACCATTCCGTCACCGCTACCGACCGACGACGTCTCGAGACCGTTCTCGTAGTAGTAGTTCCAGTCGAACGCGAACCCCTCGATTTCGATTTCGAGTGCGTCGTCGTTTGGATTATCGAGACCTGGGTCCTCGACGTACAGCAACATCCCGTAGGTCCAGACGACCAGCGAGATGACAATGATGGCACTCAAGCCGAACGACAGGAACAGTTTCTTTCCACCCTTTCCGCCAGTCGGTAGTTCCCCGACGGATGGGAGGTCTTCCTCGGCGTCGTCACGCTCCTCCGTATCGCGGTACTTGTACGCGTTGTACAGCGTGTACGCGATGACGACGATTCCGACGAGCGTCCCGAGTCCGAGAAATACGAGGAAGATATTCTCGAACACGTCGACGCGAGTCCCGTGCGGAAGCACCTCCATCGGGGCCGTTAGTGCACTGTAAATCGTGTTCACCTCTTTTGAAGACCGTCTATATGATGGATTCTCCTCTCTCGGGGCACTTATCTATTTGGAAAGCACACAGACACCACGCACCGCCGGCCGCCGATAAAACGCAGTTCACAGACGGCCGACTCCACTGTTTCGTGTCTCTTTCGCGTGGCCACTACTGCTCAACAGACCAGCTCAGATTTCGACAGCCCAGACCCGAAAGTCCGCCGGTAGTCCGTACACCCGCTGGAAGACTGCATCGAGGAACTGCGCAATCCGGTTGCTGTCTACCTTCGCGCTCACCTGCAAGTTGGTTCCGTCCGCCTCGTCTGGCCGATGGATCTCGTCGATCTTGAACGCCGGAAACTCCTCAAGCACGGACTCGAGTGGCTCGAGTTCCTCCTCGGTACAGTCGAGGTTGATGATCCCGTCGGCGAACTGGACCCAGGGGACGCCGAGTTCGGAATCCAGCGGGGCGTCCGGTCCGGTGACGTGGTCGCCGTCGACCTCGAGTGTCAGGAACTCGCTTTCTCTGGCTCGGTGGGCGTCGATCGCATCGACGTACAACTGCTGGCGCTCGGTAGAATCGTCGGCATCGAATCGAGTCATAGCCGAACGAACGCGCTCGTTTCTTTAAGATTTTATGTGCCGGCGGTGAACGGGGGGACATGGCGCAACCACGTATCTTAATCCTGGGCGCACCCGGAGCAGGCAAAGGGACCCAGAGCGCGAAGATTACCGCGGAGTTCGACGTCGACCACGTCACGACCGGCGACGCGCTCCGTGCGAACAAGGACATGGACATCTCCGATATGGACACGGAGTATGATACCCCGCGAGCGTACATGGAGCAGGGCGAACTCGTCCCCGACGAGGTCGTCAACGCCATCGTCGACGAGGCGCTTTCGCAGGCCAGTGGCTTCGTCCTCGACGGCTATCCGCGGAACCTGGAACAGGCCGAAGAACTCGAGGGGATGACCAATCTCGACATCGTTCTCTATCTCGATGTCAGCGAAGAAGAACTCATCAACCGTCTGACTGGTCGACGACTCGATCCCGAGACCGACGAAATCTACCATCTCGAGTACAACCCGCCGGAAGACCCCGAGGTCGAGGAGCGTCTCGTTCAGCGCGACGACGACACCGAAGAAACCGTCAAAGAACGACTTCGCGTCTTCCGGGAGAACACCGAACCCGTCATCGACTACTACGAAGAACAGGGCGACCTCGAACGAGTCGACGGCGAGCAGGCACCCGACGAGGTCTGGGAGGACGTACAGGCGACGATCGAAGACGCCAGTTAGTTCGTCAGTTGTTTTCGACTTCGATCTCGTGATGTGCGACGTTCAGATACGTTAGCTGGGGCGGGAGTGTGTACGTGTCCGGATAGAGCTGAATGTCGTTGTCCTCAAGCGACGGGTCGTATTCGAAGTTCACAGACGCCGAGTGGACGTTTACCGACGACGCCATGATTGCACCGGTGAACTCGACGTTCGCTTGCATACAAACCTGTTCTCTACAGTGGGCGGGGTCGAAGACTTCGTTTTCGATGCTTCCCCACCCTTCGTCTCGTGGGGCGTAGATCGTTCCCTCGTAACTGGACGCCTGGATTCCGACGCTCATGTCCGACGTTCCATACAACTGTAACTGCGAGGCGGTCCCTCCAGACACGGCGACGGTTCCACTATGCAGATCGAAGTTACCCGTCGTGTAGATTTTCAGTTCGTGATCCGTCCCGTCAGCATCGGCCACGAGGGTTCCGTCGACTGTGATCTCGTCGTCGACGATGAGTGTCGAATTGCCATCAGAGATATCGAACGTGAGCCCACCGTCGACGTGAAGTTCGTCCTGTTTCCAGTACGTTCCGTTCGACGACACCGTGCCGTCCGTCGTCGGAAGCGTATCGTGTTCTTTCTCGTCGTCTTCGAGGCGTTCGATCATCTCTTCGATGACTGGATCGAGTTCGGGAGCGAGTCCACTCTCGACATCGTCGTCGTCAACGTCCGCGTTAGTGAACCCATCGTAGGTCTCCGAAACGAGAATACCGTCTTCAAACGCTTCGTCGGCTTCGATGTAGCCGACGCTGACGTCGATCGTTTGATTTGCGTGATCGACGGTCCGGACCGAGCTCCCCCCTGTCTGATCCTCGAAAAACCGTTCCCAACCGCGGTAGTAGTCGCTCTCGATAGTAATCGTGACGCTCTCGTTTTCGACGACAGCGGCCTCCTGGAACGTCTTCGTGTCAGCGTGAGAGAATCGAACGCCGCCCGGATCGAGCTGTTCGTCTCCGGTAGCAGTCACCACCGGCAACGTGAGCGTATCGGTCGCCGCATCGTAGTGGATCTGTGGTGCCGAGACGACCTGTGTCTCGTTTCCAGTCTCGCGGAAGACGGCACCCGCCTCGTAGGCAATCTTCGTCCCGTCTTTGCTTTCGTACTCGACAGTGCCGATCGTCAGATCGTCGATGTCCTCCTCGAGGTCGTCGGACGAGACTGAGATAACGCCCGATTTCTCGCGGACGACCGCGCCGTCTTGACCGACCTCGAGATCCAGTCCACCTGCAACATCCGACGTCGACGACGCCGTCTGCATCTGCTGCCCCAGTTCGACGAACGCACCCTCGACGCGTTCCTGCTCGGCGTCCTGTTGGATGCTGGTCGCAGTCTCATCGGCAACGAGAAAAATACCGACGCTGAGTAGCGAGACCATGCCAATCAGGAGTACCAACCCGACGATGGCAGACTGGCCCCGCGTCGGCGCTTCTCGAGTTCGAAAACCCATATCGTATCGTGGAGAAAACTCGTGGAATAAGAGTACGATCGGTCACGTCTTTCAACACCGTTCGTCGCCGTTCACAGCCGTCGGTCGAAGCATGAACGGTTTCACAAAACAGGAATTACAACCCCTGAAACCACTGTATGAGTGGTTTGAACGATCAACTAACGAGAACGGAATCAGTCAGGTGCGCCAGAGTATCAAGCAAAGAGACTGTCCGTTGAGAGTAGTACGATCGTCGCTCAGCCGATGATGATCTCGTCGGAGCGGACGTCGACCTGGTCGGGATCGTACCCGGTCTGATCGGGGCTAGATCCGCTCCCGGTCTCGATCGGCGTTATCGATCCCGATTCGTCGTCGACGGCGACAATCTCGAGTCCCGGATCCTCGCCAGCAGTTCCACTGCCGGGAGTGATCTCGACGTGTGCGATCATGTCGTTGAAGTTCGGGTCGCCGGCGCTATCGTGGGCTGCTTCCCAGTACTCGTCGGGCGTGATCGCTCCTCCTTGCGGGAGGTCGGGGTTCTGGTTGTGCTGTTCCGGGTGGTGTGTGAGCGTAAACGCGAACACGAACTCGTTTTCGCTGAGATTCAGTTCCCCGCTTTCGTCGACCGGAACGTCGACACCAGGCCGCTCGAGCAGGTCGTCGACTGGTTCCTGCCTGTCGACGCCCGGGTCGAGTTCGGGAATCGTCGTGTCTTCTTCGCCCAGCACACGAACGTTGGTTTCGTTCGTTTCGGTGTCGGCAGTGAGGTCGACCAATTCGCCACCGCCGCTTACGGCTTCGTCGGTACACTCGATGTGGTCGTAGACGGAGCCGTCGTACGTGTCTGTCACTGTTTGTTCGCCGTATGCGCCACAGAACGAACGGGTACCGTGCGTGTACGACGCCGCGTCGATCATGAGACTCACCCGCTCGTCGGTCGTGAAGTTGTGATCGTAGATCGGCCTCGGTTCGTCGAACTGGTTGAGATTCGTCTCACTCCAGTCGGTTTCGATCGTTTCTGGCTCGCCCGTGGGATCGTTGGTCTCGTTGACGGGTTGGATCACGATGTCTGCTCGCGCCGGGAGCCACTGGATCTCGTAGCTGTCGACGAGCAGTTCGAGTTCGTCGTTCGGTGCCGAGCCTGCTTTTATCGGGCCGTCCCACGCCCATTCACCTGGATCGGTGAACCATCCTCCCGTCTCGGGCTCCCACACCAGTTCGTATCCCTGGCTTTCGTCCCAGACCAGTTCGTCGACGTCCCAGGTCCACTCGCAGGCTCCCGGGCCGGAAGAGTCACAGTTCGCTGTTGGTTCAGTCCCGTTCGGCGAAACCCAGCCACCGTCGTCCGATTTCTCGAGTTCGTCGTCCGGTCCGTCGGGCGAAGGTCCGTCGAAACTGTACGTCATGCCGTCCCCGTCGGTCGTGAAGCTCCCGTCTGTCCTGTCGGGAACGTACGCTTCTCGGCAGTTACTACACTCGTAGGGGTTACTATTCGACATCTCAGCGCCGACGATCGAGACATTCACCTCGGTGTTCGACGGAACGTTCACTTCGTCGGAATCAGGATCGATCCCGTCGTCGACGTTGATGTAGCCTGTCTCCTTGTCCCCCTCGTCTGCGTCGACCGTCGCAGTGAGCTCTCCCTGTGGAAGCAAACTCCGGTTGAACGTCCAGCTTGCAGTCGCGTTCTCGCCGAACGTCCGGTCGATCGCCGACGCGTTGGTCCCAGTCCAGTCGGCAGCTTCGGACTCGAGTTCGAGCTCGAGTTTCGACTCCGAGACGTTCTCTACGCCGAGATTGTGGACGGCAGCCTCGAGCGTCACGTTCTCGGCGGTTGCGTTGACCGGGTCGGTCGAATCCATCGCTTTTTCTCCGTCCACCGTCAGGTTGGAGACGTTGAGATACGGCTCCTCCTGTTTCGCGTAGTAGAACGTGCCCGGGTCTTCGAGTTCGTCGTCTTCGGTCGCGACGGTGTACTCGTATCGTTCGCCGTGCTCGAGATCGTCTCGGTTTCCTGGTGGAATAGACAGGTTGACAGCCGCCTCTTCGCCACCGCTTCGAGTGACGTATTTCGGATCTGGCTCGACGGATTCGTTGGCGTCCGGCAGCGTGAGCGTGACGTTCTGTGAATCTTGCTCGTCCCCGCTATTTTTGACGACGGCGCTGACGTTCAACGGCGTGTCTGCCCGGTCGACGAACCGGTTCGTTCCGGGAGAGGCGTCGTTCGCGACCCCGTTGTCTGCTGTCACCAGAAACGCCGGTGGATCAGTCTCCGTGGCGTTCTCGAGGGTGACTTCGACTTCGTCGTCGGCTTCGGTTGCTGTCACGTTGGCTGTGCCAAACACCGATTCGAAGTGGGTCTGCCAGCCGTCGTAGTAGTCACTCTCGACGACGATCGTCAGGTCGTTGAACCCCGCGTCGGCTGCCTCGGTGGAGGCGTTCTCTATCGCACCTGCACGAGTGCTATTCTGTTCGGGTTCGACGACCGCCTCGGTTCCGCTCACTGCTTCTCGATCGAGCGTCGTAAAGTGAAGCTGGAGGATCTCGTCGTCGTATCCGACAGTCGGCGACGAGAGAACCTGCGTTTCTCCGTCTCGCTTCTCCCAACTCGCCCCGCTCTGGTAAGCGATCGTGCGGTCCGAGAGCTCGTACTCGATCGCACCAAGCGTCTCGATCGTGACCGCTTCGTTGGCACCGGTGACCGACCCGTTGTGCCAGACGAGCTGAACCTGTCCGTCGTCACTGTAGCTCGCGTCTTCCCACGGGATCGTCTGCGTCTGGCCGGTCGTCGTCGCAGTCACGATACCGTGGTCTGTCACCTCGACCGTCGACCTGGTCAGTTCCGCCTGACTCTCGGACTCGAGCGAGTCGATCAGCAGCCATCCGGTAGCTACGACCAGTGTCGCTCCGACGATCACCAGTCCGATCAACAGAACGAGACCGACCTGGGGAGTGAGCCCCCTATCGTCGGGCCCGGAACCGTTGCTGGCACCCACACTCATTATTTCAAACGAAATAACCTTGCAGATATTAAACGTTGGGGTCGCTGACCGATTCCCTGGCGGATCGGAGGGAGGGGGTAACCACTGACCCAGTGGTCGTGGCACCTTGCGTCGCCAGCCAAAGATAAACACTTGTATACCGTACGTGCGCTAGCTCAATCAGATGACGCGTACAGCCGAGAAGGTCAACACCCTCGTCCGCGAGGACGCCGCCATGACCGACGCCTTAGAGGCCGTTCGCGAGGCGGCCGACGAGAACGGCGGCGAACTCCAGTGGGGCGACGTCAACGACGACTTGACTAGCGGACAGTGGGGCCGATTGATCGAGAAAGGAGTGTTAGTCGACGGCGAAGAAGGGTTCGAAATCGCCGACCGAGAGGCCTTCGACGATGCGCTCGACGGCGACGTCGACGAGATTTCGGTCCCCGAGGTCGACATCGACGACGAAAAGACGAAGTGGTCCCAGTGGGACAAGATGGCGGCCGTCGGTTCCCTCCTCTTGATGATCGGCTACTGGTTCGACTCGGTCCGCAACACGGTCGGTGGCACGATCGACTTCGTGATGGGACCGCTCGACGCAGTCTTGCCGTTCTACGCCGTGATCCTCGCAGTCGCGATGTTGACGGGGCTGTACTCGACGTTGTTGCAGGCGAACCTGATGAACCCCGAGATCATCGGCAAGTATCAAGAGCGGATGCAGGCGATGCAGGAAAAGCAAAAAGACGTCCGCGAGCGCAAACAGGAAGCCGAAGAGCGCGGCGCAAACGACGCCGAAATCGAACAGCTCGAGAACGAACTCGAGGACGTCCGCGAGGAGCAGATGGAGGCGATGGCCGAGAACCTCGGGATGTTCAAAGAGCAGTTCCGGCCGATGGTCTGGATCATGCTGTTTACCATCCCGCTGTTCCTCTGGATGTACTGGAAGATTCTCGACGGTGGGGTCAGCGAGGCTGAGCTACAGATGGTCATGCCGATCGCCGGCGAGGTTCGGCTGGATCAAGGACTGCTCGGTCCGATGTGGGCCTGGATCGTCTGGTACTTCCTCTGCTCGATGGGCTTCACTCAGCTGCTTCGAAAGTCGCTGAACATCGACATGACGCCGGGCAGCGCCTGATCCCGATTGCTGTCCCGACATCGCAGTGCGTTTCGGGTCGGAGTTACATCGGGCCGACGTACAAGAAACCGTATTGCGCCCGACGACTCCCCTGCCTCGGCTGCTCTCACTTTCCGGGTGCGTTTTGCCACTCGTGACTCGGTAGCTCGAGCGATTCAAAACCCCTTTTAGCCGGCACGTCGCAGTTCGAATATGTTACTTACCGTCTCCGGCCCGCCAGGAAGCGGGAAGAGCACGACTGCGGAGTTGCTCGCCGACGCCTTCGATCTCGACCACGTCAGCGGCGGCGATATCTTCCGCGAGTTGGCTGACGAACGCGATTACACGCCGCTCGAGTTCAACAAGCTCGCAGAGGAAAACGACCAGATCGATCGGGACCTCGACCGTCGCCTGCGCGAGATTGCCGTCGAGGAGGACGATCTCGTCCTCGAGTCGCGACTCGCGGGCTGGCTCGCTGGCAAACAGGCCGACTTCCGCTTCTGGCTCGACGCGCCGCCTCACGTCCGCGGCCAGCGGATCGCCGACCGCGAGGGCAAAGATCCCGACCGTGCGACCGAGGAGACAAAGGCTCGCGAGGCCAGTGAAGCCCAGCGCTACGAAGAGTACTACGGGATCGACATCCAGGATCTGGGCATCTACGACCTCTCGGTGAACACCGCACGCTGGGAACCCGACGCGGTGCTTGACATGCTCGTCACCGCCGTCGGAGAGTACGATGTCGACGGTGACGAAGGACAGGCACAGGTTGATCTCGAGTACGAGTTCTGATCCCGATGACTCCCGATCTCCGTGCTCCCCCGGACGACCGCTTGCCCGAGGAATTACTGCCGTTCGGAGTCGTCAACCTCGACAAACCGCCCGGTCCCTCGTCACACCAGGTGAGCGGCTGGCTTCGAGACGCCGTCGACGAGACACTCGACGACCGCGGCGTCGACGCGACGATCGACCGTGCCGCGCACGCGGGAACCCTCGATCCCAAAGTGACGGGCTGTCTCCCGGTCATGTTCGGCGAGGCGACGCGACTCGCACAGGTCTTTCTCGAGGGGCCGAAGGAATACGTCGCCGTCCTCGAGTGTCACAGTTCGGTGCCGGCCGACGCCGAGTCGATCGTCGCGGCGTTCGAGGGGCCGATCTACCAGAAGCCGCCCCGAAAGAGCGCGGTCTCGCGTCGGCTACGCGTCCGCGAGATGTACGACCTCGAGGTGCTCGAGGCCGCGGACCGACGGCTACTGCTCCGAATTCGGTGTGAGAGCGGCACCTACGTTCGCAAACTCTGTCACGACCTCGGGCTGGCGCTTGGGACCGGCGGTCACATGGGCGATCTCCGTCGAACGGGGACATCGCCGTTCGACGATTCGTCGCTGCACTCGGTCCAGGAGTTTCTGGATGCGCTGGCGTTCTGGGTCGAAGACGACGACCCCGAACCACTATACGAGGTGGTCGAACCGGCCGAACGCATCCTCGAAGAGATTCCGGGGGTCGTGATCGCCGAAAACGCAGCGCACGAGGTTGCCGAAGGTGCACCCGTCTACGCGCCGGGCGTCCTGACGGTCGACGACGACGCGTCGCGAGGGGATCTCGTCGCCTGTTATACGCCCGACGGGAGTGCAGTCGCACTCGGAGAACTCGTCGGGTCGGTCGACGCCGAATCGGGCGTTGTCGTCGACCTCGAGCGCGTCCTCGTCTAATGGCGGGCCAAGCCTGCGCTGACGAGTCGAACCCAGTCGTGTGGACCGGTCGTCGAGACGGCGGGCGACGGTCGGCCGGTGGACTCGGCGACACCGGTTCGAAACGATTTCCCGATCATTGCGGCCAATACCGACGATGACACTCTCGATTCGCGCGCGTGCCAACCACTACGGCTCACGTCTCGCCGTCGTCGACTACGACGGCGACGAAACGAACCAGTACGATTACGCCGACCTTGCGGCGATGGCCGACGAGTACACACGCCTGCTGGCCGACCACGGCGTCGGCCACGGCGATCCAGTCTGTGTACTGTCGCGGAATCGGCCTGAACTACTCGGGCTGTTCTTCGCCGCCGTCGAGAGTGGAGCGATCCTCGCGCCGATCTCTCACCGGCTCCCAGCCGATACCGTCGAGGCGCTGCGTAAACGGATCGAACCGGCGCTGACGCTTCGTGAAGAGCGGTTCGAAGAACTCGCATCGGACGCACCGACTCTCGAGTCGTTCACTACTGGCGAGCCGAAGACCACCGAGGTCGAACGGAATCCCCCCGGGCGCGACGACGAACGCCCCGTCCTCTACTTACACACTGGCGGGACGACCGGCATCCCAAAGGTCGTTGTCCTCCCAGCCCGCCAGATCGAGTGGAACTGCATCACCGAAGTGTCGGCCTGGGGACTCGGCAAGGAAGACGTCTCGGCGACGCTGTTGCCGCTCTTTCACACTGGCGGCTGGAACCTGCTGACGCTACCGACGCTGTACGTCGGCGGCCAAGTCGTCATCCACCGAGAGTTCGATCCTGCCTCGGCGCTTGCCTCGATCGAAGACGCAGCCGTGACCCGCGTCTTCGCCGTCGCTGCCATCTTCCAGGCGATGGCAGCGGCCGACGCATTCGACGAAACCGACTTCTCGACGGTCGAGTGGTTCATGAGTGGCGGCGGTCCGACACCGGCCGGCGTGATGGAAGTCTATCGAGAGCGCGGCCAGCGGTTCACCCAAGGGTACGGGCTGACCGAAGGTGGGCCGAACAACCTCTACTTCGACCCTTCGCGACCGGACATCGAGACGGCCGACGAGAGCGTCGGCAGACCGTTCCCCAACTGCTCGGCTCGCATCGCCGACGAAGACGGAACCCCGCTTCCCGCCGACGAAACCGGCGAACTCGAGCTCTCGGGACCGATAACCGCTACGGGCTACCTCGAGACGGCAGACGGGACCTTCGAAGGCCAGTGGGTCTCGACCGGCGACCTCGCACGACGTGACGCCGAGGGCGACTACTACATCACCGGCCGGACGGACAACATGTTCGTCAGCGGCGGCGAAAACGTCTACCCCGAGGAGATCGAGTCGACGCTCGACCGTCGGGACGACATCGACGCCGCCGGAGTCGTTGGAATCTCTCACGACCAGTGGGGAACCGTTCCAAAGGCAGTCGTCGTGGGGAGTTCGAACCTCTCGGTCGAGACGCTCGAAAGCTACTGTCGGAATCGGCTCGCGGACTACGAGGTGCCCCATGCGTTCGAGTTCGTCGACGAACTCCCACGGAGTGGCCCCGGGAAGATCGACCGCAAGACACTCGAGACCGAATTCGGCACAGCGGCAGATCGCCCGTAACGGCCGTTGATAACACCGGTAACGGCCAGTAATTCCGCCTCCCGGTGGGACGCCGAAGGAACGGAGATCACCGTAGCAATCGACATCCCCGAAGACGCCTTCACGAAGAGCTGAGAGTCGGAGAGAAAGGCGTCTATCTCCGTATTTCGCCTCGTTCACCATCACGAAGCGATCGTTCAACCACTTCGGCTTCGAAGAACTCGGTCCCGCCTCCGGACCGACAGCGACGATTTCGACGAGTGCGGCCACGTCCAGAGTGCCAACCACCCCATCGCACTCGAGGATGACCGACGGACTGGACTGATACGGAACGCTGTCCCGATGTCCCGGCGCAACCGCAGGAACACTCGCGGACGCGCCGGAACTGACGGACAGCAAACCGTATCAGTTGACCGCATAAACGGCCCCACAGCGGTTGGGCACAACCTGATTTCAACACGCCTCGACAGGTTCTATGTCGCCACAGACCGCTTTCTCGAACAGCACGATCCCATACTCGATCTGCTGTGCACAGCCGAGACACCCGCTCGAGGTTGGATCAAAACGACACGCTTAAACGGAAGACGGCCGTCGTGTCACGTGCGGGACCGTGGGGTAGTGGTATCCTCTGCGGATGGGGTCCGTAGGACCCGAGTTCAATTCTCGGCGGTCCCACTTTTCATTCTCTAAGTGTTCAACCCTTAGAGGTTCATACCGCTGAGTCCGCCAAAAATCCAATTCTCGGTTTCGGGATAAGTCCAGTTAGTCGACAGTATACCACGAGGTGGTCAGCGTGACGATCACCCCGTGGTCGTCGACCGAAACCGAATCGACGTGCCTACACTGCGAGTCGTTCGTCACCGACCGATTTGCGCGGGTATTCGGTGACGACCAGGACCGTGCCCATCGCTGCCCCGAGTGCGATAGCTACCGCCGGTTGACTCGCGGGTCCGCTGCTGGGAAAGATGTCGACGTGCCGGACCCAGAGACGTCTCCAGGTCGTCACGGAGGTGAGGTTAATGCGTGACGAGTTCGTCCCCGCGAATCGGCTGTACGACATCGAGAGTGGGACAACGATCGTCCATCCGGCCCATCAGGCGACCGACGAGGACGTCCGGGAAGCGCTCGAGGAGAACGAGGTTCGGGCTGACGGCGGTCTGTCTTGGAGCGAGGACGTTAGTTCGGCAACGATCGAAGGGACTCGAGTCCCGGTCGTCCAGATCGACCGCATCGATGGGGACATAGTCGTCTCCGTCGACGTAGCGACCGCGGTCAGTGAAGGATTCGAATTCGTCGACATCTGGCAGTGCAAGCGCGTTACCGTGTCGATCTGCGGTCAGGAGTTTGCAGCGACGATCACCAGTTGTAGCATCGAACACGGTATCGCGGCGATCGGGCTGACCGACTGCGAACCGTTCGGCGCTGCCGGTGATTCGCGATGACCCGCGACGACCGTCCTCGGACAGAATCTCCATGGTTCTGTCCGGAGTGTGAGATCTGGGTCGGCTGGAAGCACGACGAGTGTTCTGAAAGACACCATCGTCCGCGGCTCCCATTGCGATACGACGACGTCGAGTTCGATCACTCCTGGCAGGTAACGTTCCGTCACCGTCTCCGAGGAAAGCTCCGGTCACTTTTCAATCGGGTCAACGGGGGGATCGGTCGATGAGCCGGGTCGTTGATTCCGACGAGTGCGAGTGCTGCGAAGAGTCGATCCCGGCGACGCGGCGGCTCTGTCCCGCCTGCGCTCGAGAGGTGCGGAAAGCACGAGGTGGTCCGCTGTGAGCCGCACGTCGGAACTCGAGAGTCCGAAGGCCAGCGGCGACTTCCTCGAGGGCGAGATTGTCGAGCGGATCGACGGCTTGGAGTACGTCGGTGACCGGACTGCCACCTGGCACGACGCGAAGACGACGGCTGTCCTCGAGGCGGATCGGTCCCTGCCGTTCTACGGCGTCGTCCTCCTCGAGCCGGAGACCCCGGTCGAAATCAAAGGATGTCAGATTCGCACCAGCAACGGCTCACGGTCGACTCGCGGGCGATTCTACGTCAAGCGTGACCCCCACGAGCAACTGCTTGAGGCGGCGGGGATGTACCTGTTCGTCGTCTACCTGCCGCGACCGGGGCTTCCTCAGGTGGCGCGGGCGGTGGTCCCGGCGACGATCGTCGACGAACTGCTCGCCGGGCGCTGGTACGATGTCGGCGGCTCCCGCTCGGAGAACGAGGTGGCGAAACTCGCGTGGCCGCACGTGATCGCGACCGATTCCGTCGACGAAACGCGGGGTGAGCGCGCGTGAAACTGAGCGCGTTCCCGTACCCCGGCGGGAAGACGAACTACGTCGACGAGATTCTGCAGTACTTCCCCGAGCACCGGCGGTACGTTGAGCCGTTCGGCGGTTCAGCGGCAGTTCTGCTCAATAAGCCCGAGAGCTACATCGAGGTGTTCAACGATCGAGACGAGGATATCGTTCATTTCTTCGAGGTCGTTCGTGAGCGCCGCGAAGAACTCGCCGAGTGGTTGCGATACGTTCCGTACTCGCGAGCGGTCCACGCAGAATGGGCCAGGGAGTTCTACGCTGGCGTTCGGCCGGATGACGACATCGAGCGCGCCGGTCGCTGGTTCTACCTGCGATATACACAGTACGGCGGAAAGATCGCCGGAATTTCCGGGTTCAAAACCAGTGGGAAGCGCAACGAGGCACGATCCTTCCGCGGTTCCATCGACCATCTCGAGGAGATCGTCGGTCGACTGCAGTTGGTCAACCTCGAGTGTGAGGACTATCGGACGATTCTGGAGCGATACGACCGACCGGACACGCTGTTCTACTGCGATCCGCCCTACGTTGACAAAGGCCACTATTACGACGCGAGCGACTTCGACCACGAGGCGCTTTTCCGCGCCCTATTCGACCTCGAGGGATACTGGATCGTCAGTTACGATGCTCTCCCCGCGGTCCCGATCCCTCGAAAGCACGTCGACAACCTTCATTTCCGGGAATTCCAGGCGCACTACTCGCTGGACGTTCGCGAAAACGAGGGGAGAACGCCGTCGACTGAACGGTTAGTCCTGAACTCCGACCCTTCAGAGGTCGACGAGTTCACGGCTGCCGATCAACAGACGTTCGATGACTTTCGAGTACAGCATCGAGCGACGCGGACCGACGGAGGTGGTCGGCCGTGAGCACCGACGCCGATCCCGGCGACCGCGACCGCGCAGCTGAACTCGAGAGCGCAGCAGCCGGTCAGGTCGGAATCCCGGTCGACGCGATTTGCGTGGGCTGTGGGCAGATTCGAGTGAAACGCGCCGATCCCGATGAGATCGGCCAGGAGTCCACCGTCGATCCGATGGACCTCGAGGCGGAAAACTGCGCGTCGTTCAAGCACGTCTGCCACCGATGCGGTTCCACGACGTGGTGGAATCCGGTCGTGATACTCACCGGTCTCCTCGAGCGAGAGCGAGGTGAGTAGCCGTGCCCCAGGTCGAAACGACGCCCCACGAAATCGAGGGGCGCTGGAAGTGGCCTGACTGGGGCCGCGGCCCGTACGACGCCCTGTCGTCCGTGATGCTCGGTCCCCCCTTCGAGGGCTACCTCGAGTTGACGATCGAGGTAGACGGCGAGCCCTGGTACCTCGAGGTGAGCTACAGCAAGTCGGGATTCGCGCCGCGACTATCCGACGGGATCAACGTCGAACGGCTCTACGAGTGGGACATCCGAGGCCGTGGCCGCGGGGAACGAAAGGCGTCGTTCAACATCTCACCGCGATTCCCGAACATGCGCCACTGGGAAACGGGCGAGCCGGTGAATCTGCCCTGGGAGAATCAGGTCGGTGAAGTCGAGGGTGTAGACGTCGAGTTTCATACCAGCAACATCGGACCCGAACGCGGTCTCGAGTTGTTCCCGGAGTTCTTCGCGGCGATCTTCGAGCACGCCGGCGAACGGGTACACTCGAAGTACTTCCGAACGGAGCCGCACCCGGCGAGTCGAATGTGGGCGTACGAACGGTACGTCCGTATCCGCCGCGAGTGGGCCGAAAAGCTCGCGTCTGCCGGAGTGCTACAGAAGGTCGTTCACTTCCTGTCCGACCTCGAGGGCGTGAAGGCGGAACTCCATCTCGACAACCGCGAAATTGTCAACCACCAGAATCGGCTGTTTCTCGATCCGGGATCGGTCCGGAAACTGCTGCCCGGCCACACCTACGGGCGGAAGTTCGAGATCTACCAGCTGGCCGACCCCGATGCGGTGTCGAAAGACCACCCGTCCTACCACCCGAAAGTGGAGGTACTGGTGAACAAGTCGATGAACGACAGCGAGGCATGGGCGTGGGCCGACCGCCACGAAGTGACTGAACAGATCGAAGAGACGCTTTTGAACGCGCTGCACTGGGAAGACATTCCGCTCGGACCCGACGGGAACGGCGTGTACGTTCCGGATGATCACTTCGACGCTGTAGCGCGAGCCGAGCCGGTCGAACTTTACGACGATCCGACGCCTCGCCTCGAGGCCGAGACGGACCACCTGCTGATGACGACGCTGCGGGACATGGGCGACACCGCCCGCGAGGTGACGGAGACGGTCGCGACTGACGGCGGCGGGAACGTCGACGACCTCGCCGACGAGCTGGGGAAACACCCCGCGACGATCTACCGGGCGATCGAGGACCTCGACGAAATCCTTGAGCTGGACCAGGGCGAAATCTCGTTCCGCGCCCGGAAGTACCAGGAGGAACTTCGCGCGCTCGTCGAGTCGGCCGAGTACGCCATCGAGAGTTATGCCGACCGAATCCAGCACGTGATGGGGTTAGCGGACCACATCGCCGAATCGTCGGCGTTCCAGCAGTGGCTCGCCGAGAACGGGGCCGAAATCGTCTACGACGAGAACGGCGAGCCCAAGCGGGTGCGGATCGACACGATCCTTTCCGAGTTGAAATCGAGTAGCTTCGAGAACGTCCAGACGATTGCGGCCGAGGCTCTCGAGAAGTGGCGGAAGTCGGGTAACGACCCGGCGGTACTTCGACGAGCCGAGCTGTCCTGGAAGACTCCTGACGGTGGCACCGAGGTCGGATTCGTCGGCGCGGTCGCGGATCGCTGAACTGACCTGGATAGTGGCAACACTGTCTCGCACCCTCTTTTCTGCAATCCTGATTGTACTCTCCGGATGATTGTCCAACTCTGGTTGTAGTCTCGTCCGTGCCGGGTGGGTCGACGGCGCGATCGCGCCGCGACGGCTGCGGGTCGGTTTCGCGCTTCGCGCGAAACGCCCCTTGCCGGGTGTCGCCAAGGCGACAACGCCAAAAAATTACAGCGCCCCACCCTCGCCTTCGCAGAACTCCAGTTGAAGCACATGAAACGGAGGTTCTATCGGGCTGTGATTGCTTCGATCAGTGGTCGGAAACGGCACTACTCCTCGACGGCTTCTTCGACGATCTGGATTTCCTCGTCAGTTAGTCCATACAGCTCGTACACGATTTCGTCGATCAACTCGTCCGTCTTCTCGATCTTCTCCTCGAGTTCTTCGGCTCGTTCTTTGGTCTCGAGGTAGCCCTCGAGGCCGTCGCGGACGTCGTCGACGGCGGGAAGGGTAAGCTTTCGCAGTCGATCGACGAGCGAGTTGGTCTTGGTGGCGTTCTCGCGGAAGTTCGCGAAGCCGCCGGCTTCGTCGACGGCGACGGGGACGAACGCCTCGATCAGGTCGGCCTCGGTTTCGGTGAGGTCGGAGATCTGCAGCGCCGGCAGGGGCTCGGTCTCGGTGTACCCCCACTGGTCGGTCTCGTACTCCTCTTCGTCCTCGGGTTTGTAACGGGCGGTGAGTCGGATCTCGAGGGATGTAGGAGACTCGCGCTCAATCTCGCAGGTGCCAACGCGGAGGTTCTCGCGGTCTTCAGCAGTGTCGGAGAGGATGGAATCGGCGGCTCCTTCTGGGGGTTGGGTAAGCCCGATATCCGAAAGCGTGTAGCCGTCGGAGTAGGAACCAATGTGATCTGTCAAAGAGAGATTAAGACTATATCTGCGATCTTTCAGTTTCAGCATTTCTTTGGCGAGTTTACCAAGGAAATCCTGTGAGACAGGATCGCTTTCAGGGGCCGGCATGGAAGTGTTACTGTTTTCACTGATCCATTCTTCATATTCACCCCATAGTTCCGATACAGTGGATTCGTAAGTAGGGGAGTCTTTGTCTTCGCTAACCGTGTATATCGGCACCTTCCCCAAATATTCTGTTTTATATCTGTAATACCCTCCTCTAACTTGTGGGCTGGTTGATTTTAATTTTGCCTCGATCAGAGTGGAGTTTAACAGAGCAAGAAGGTAATAGTTCTCTTCTGGCACAACAAACAGGGTTGCATCAGCATAGGCACCGTCTTTTTCAACAACAAATTTAGACTTCTCAGCGATGTCAGGATATACAATCTTAGGTACCTCAAATGCCCAGTAGTAGTCGCATGGTCGAACTTCCCACCAGAAATCTCCCATGTCATCTCTTTCACCTGCTCTTTCCCGGTATTGTGACAGATAGCTTGAGATATTTGGATATTTAGACGTGAATTTTTCCCATGCCTCATCCTCATTAAGATCTCCAAAGTTTTGTTTGGTCCATCCCGAGGGAATTACTATTGCATAGCGCCCTTCTTTATTTAAGAAATATCTTTCAGCATCTGTCCCCTTCACTAACTCCTTAATTAATTCCTTATTTTCTTCTGTTTCTATCTCCTCTTTCTGCGATTTTGTTATATAGAACGCCTCATTCAGACCGGTTTTTAGTCCAAAGTAAATCTCACCAGAGACATATTCATAGAAGTCTTGTCCCTCTAATTCAGAAATTGCCTCAGTAAGTTCGAGCGAATCAAGCGACCATCCATTGTCAGGGAACTTGTCAATTCCGAGTCTATATGAAGATCGTTCAACTCTACTCGAGAGTGAGCCAAAGTCTAAATCAGTAATTCGACATACCATTATACTATTACTTGGCTTCTCACTATTTTCAAACGTAATAATACAGGGATATGCAGACACACTTTCACCAAATACTGGCAAGTCTCCAAAATCTATAATTTGGCTTATGTTGGTGTCTTTTAATAGAGAGCGTAGAGAACGTCCGTAGTTAGATCTCATAAATTTATTTGATATTATGTATCCGAACTGACCTTGATCGGCGAGGATTACCTTGGCTTTCTCAACAAAATATGCATAAAGATCCGACATTCCATGATACACATTGTACGATCCTTGAAGATACGGCTTATTTCTCTTAATTTGTTCTTGACGAACGTATGGCGGATTCCCGATCACTGCATCGAATCCAGCATCTTCACGCTTCCCCCCATCTTCGTCGAAGAACACCTCGGGGTATTCCAACTCCCAGTGGAAGAACGACTCTCCACCAGCCATCTCCTGAGCAGTCTGGAACCAATCTTCCTCGCGCACCTCGAGCCACTCGTCTTCGTCGTCGATCGCTCGAGCCATCCGTTCGTAGGCTCCTTCCGGAACGTCCAGATCGAACCGTTCTGCAGTATGGACGTTCGTCAACTCGAACAGCCGCTGGTAGAACGGATCACTGCGGACTTCGTCGTAGATCTCCTCCATCGACTTGATGTCCTCGAGCGTCTCGTTGTCGATCTCGAGCAATTCCTGCATTCGTTCCATCACGTGCTCGAGGGTATCCTGGCGCACTCGGGCGAGCGCCTGCTGGAGCGTAAGCTGGCCGCCGTTCTCCTCGGCGTCGCTCGAGAGCACGTCCGTCACGTCCGATCCGACCAACGAGTTCCCTGCCTTGAGGTGGTGATCGAGGAAGGCGAGCGGCTGGTCGGCCGACAGCGTCTCGAGCCACATCGAGAGCTTGGCGAGTTCGACCGCCATGCCGTTCAGGTCGACGCCGTAGATACACTCCTTTGCGACGTCTCGTCGTACCCGCTGTTCGTCGAAGGCCGTCGCCTCCTCGATCTCGCGAACCTCTTCCATCACCTGCTGGGCGAGATATTCGGTCGCCCGCGTGAGGAAGTGACCGCTCCCCATCGCGGGGTCGAGGATCTTGAGATCCAGCACGCGACGGTAAAACGCACCCAGGTACTCGTGGGTGCCCGGCTCAAAGCCTTGTTCCTGGAGATCTTCGCGGATTTCGTCGATCAACGGGTCGACCGTCTCCTCGACAATATAGGTCACCACGTAGTCGGGCGTGTAATACGCACCCGTCGCCTTCCGCTCGCCCTCGTCGTTGACAACGTATAGGCCACCTTCGTCGACCGTTTCGATTGCGTCTGCCACCGACACCTCCGTCGCGGGCTTCCAGACTTGGCCGCCGTCCTCGGCGACCGCCGCGTACTGCTCGGGCGCGATCCGGAATTGGTGTTCCAGCAGCCCCTCGTAGACGCTCCCCAAGTGTCGCGTGTCCAGGTCCGCGTAGTCGGCCAGCACGTATCGACCCTCGTCGTTTTCCGTCGTCGAAATCCGGTAGATGACTTCCGCGAGATACCTGTTGCTTACTTCGTGGTTCGTCAAGAACTCGTGATCCTCGCGGTTGAACAACCCACCGTTGTACGGTGGAATGCCCAGCGACTCCTCGCCCTCGTCGACCAGCCGAAACAGGTCCTCGAGCTGGCTCCACATCGTCGTCGAGTGCTCGCTGTAGGTGTCCTCGAATCCGTCGTCGACTTCGCCGATCTCGTCGTGGATCTCGAGGCGCAACTCGTCCAAGCTGAAGTTCTCCTCGTACTCGGCGACTGCATCGCCCCCTTCGGGGTGGATCAGTCCCCGTGACTCCGCATAGAGAACGAACATCAGCCGGTAGAGCAACACGAGTGACTGCTCTTTCAGTTCGTCGAGCGACTCCTCGTCGTCCGGATCGATCTCGAGGTCGTTCGTCTCGACGAAGCCACGGCCGAGCACCCGCAACGCGGTAAAGACGTTGTTCTGCAGGTCTTCACCGAGTTCCTGGGCGACTGTTTCGCTCTCGGACCGAACCGAGTCCAGGAACGTCCCTCCCGCACGCTCGCGAAACGCCTCGGGCCGGAAAAAGACGTAGAAGTATTTGAACGCCTCGAGATCACCGCCCTCGAGCA